>JAABUQ010000080.1_pt1 | contig 180170 bp, 158 predicted proteins | sample 5560001 | NCBI WGS metagenome assembly JAABUQ01 (sample SAMN10711888, study PRJNA513371) | rock metagenome | isolation source: Antarctica rocks | place: Antarctica: Victoria Land, Finger Mt nord | collected 2015-12-18
CTTCCTCTATAGATCAATTGCTGACAAGTTATGCATTCCCAGAATCAGAGAAAGTTCTCCACCGTGATGCAGATCATGTTCGAGAAGATGCCAAATAATCCATTGACGTGAGCGCAATTTGGGTGTGCCTGTTGAGTCTCCTGGCTTCTGAAATGTCTGCTTGAGGTCGGCAGGAGTCCAGTGAGAAAGTGCATGCTGAATCATCTGCCACGTGGACTCAAGACCGGCAACGAGTTCGGTGGAGGACCGTACTGGTGCCTCTGGCTCATCCCATGCTGCAAGCGGGGCAAGATCAGCATTACCTTCATCCATCCAGAGATGGAACCACCACACCCGTGTAGCGATGATATGCGCAGCAATCATGCCAGCAGACCAGAGATGTGGTGCAGGGCGTAGGGCAAGTTGTTCTGGCGAAAGTGGTGCAATAGCTGTAACCAGATGTTGTTGATAGACATTCCAACCATTGTAGAACGTCGCAAGCGAGAGCGTGTTATTGGTCATAGGTGTTTTCCCCTTCACTCTTGTTTTTTCTTTTTAGTTTACTACAGAAAGCGGTTAGGATACGTCCTAATTATAAGACTTAGAAGCTATATAAAAGTAAAGCAAGCATACAGATGGTATAATAATTGTTTGAGGAGATAGATGATACGCTTTCGCCTCAACTCAAAGCGCAACTACAAGCCGAAGTAATCTTTCTGACGCATAACGAGCAGTTGCACGAGGTGACACTCCGCGTCGGTTAGAAACCGAGCGACTTCTTCCACTGCTCTGTAGTCGTCTGCTCTGAGTATGTGCTTCGTAGAAGCTACTCGTTGAACAAACGTAGTTGAGTAGCAATAGAGAGAGAAGCCGTATCCATCGTAGCTGCTTCTCTACGGGCGGTGCCATGCCCACATCGCTCTTCATGCCTCTGAGTGAGAGAACATGATGGCTTCTGTTCACTCTTGGCGTCTTGGGAGAGGGATGGACCTGATAGTTTCCTATCCTCTTTCTCGAGAGAAAGAGTGTGAGGCTTTTCTTGGTAGCGTGTGATGAGCCGTTGCCCTATCACAAGGCTAGCATTGCGGTCTGCATTATCACGCTTGCCACATCCAGGACACACCATTAAAGGGGTCCCAACCGTATAGCCTTCGGCGCGGGCATTCGCCTTCGCGTAGCGGATAATGGGCGCATGGCAACGGGCGCATTCTCGACTGGTATTGCGTGGATTGACTCGACTGGTGATGATGCCTTCATTCCACGCTTTATATTTGGCATACGAGAAAATGCGTCCTTTCATCCAGTATGCCCTCTTCATGTTGCCGCGCTTGCTATACTTGCCCTTCTCAGGTTTCAAGTTCGCAAGATGTTCAAAGACAAGAACGCTTGCCCCATGTGCTGTAGCGAATTGGACAATACGACAACTGATACGATGGGCTATCGCTTCATCAGCATGACGAATACGCTTCCATCGTACCTTGTTGTCTTGCTCCCCTTCGGCAATGATGCCCGTACGTGATCGGTTACGTGCAATACGTCCTAACTGTCTCTTCCTAAAGCCGTCTATTCGATTGCCACCCTTGATAAAACGAGTAGCAAGAAGCGTACCTTCAACAGTTTGGAGAGTACACACTGCTAAGTTATTGCCTATGTTGAGGTCTACAGCACAGATGGCTGTAGCAGTTTTGGTTATCTGTGTAGCAATTTTCGACGGTCCCGTAAACGTCTTTTCAACAGGGGTATGTAACCACCATGTCGTGCCTTTACGGATAAGTGAGGGACTTCCTAACTCAAAACCGTCCTGTGCCTCTCTTCCCAACGTTCGCGCTTTGACCCATGCCCAACACGCGCCCGTCCACACTTTGAGCATGATCCTCGACTCTGTACGGTCTTTGTACATGCCACTATAGAAGGACACGCATGTATTCCAACTACGAGGGGCAACGGGCGGTCGATCGGCAAACTTCTTGCCTTTGGCCTCTGCTTTAGCTTTCTTCGCTTTCCACTTTTTGAGGTGAGCAAAGAACGAACGAGCAGACCCTAACGCGGCGTTAATGGCAGCACGTCGAAACATGGCTGGTATCGAGTCGGCAATCTCAGAAAGTGGAAAGACTGGTTCAGGGTTATCGAGTGTGGCATGAGTGAGCTTTTCAAGGGCGGTTAATGCCTCTTTATTGGAGAGGTCTATGAGTCCTTCATGTGCGTGAATGACATCAAAGTAGAAAGCAACCACACGATTATAGAACGCGTGTGTCTCTGCAAACCACGCTGCATGACTCGCTTGATACGAGAGGGTGTGTTGTATCGTCTTGGTTGCCTTTGCCACGTCTCTCCACTCCTTTCTCTTTGGTGCTTGCCCGACGTTTGATGTAGTCTCTGAGTATCCAGAGAACCATGTTGTGAAATGAGCGTCCATCTTCCTGTGCAAACTGCTTGAGTGCAGCGTATACATCAGCAGGGAAGCGCATATTCATATGGGTTTCTTTCTCTGTATTCATGGTACTAGTATAGCATATATATAGTACCATGTCAAGAGCAAGGGCTAAAGCCAACAAGAAACCCGTCTAACCGCCGCCGTTGGAAACGGCACGGCTTGCGACGGGTTCTATTCGGTCAAGAAGTCAAAAAATGCTTGACATGGTATCTGCTTTTCTGTATACTAGGCACATCAGATTGTAAAGGTCTGAAAAAGGCGTGGAGGAGTCGCATAGTGGCCTAGTGCGCTCGTTTGCTAAATGAGTGAGGAATCCCCTCCGTGAGTTCGAATCTCACCTCCTCCGCCACAATAACGTAGTATATGTAAAAACGCCTAAACGTTTGAGTGTTTAGGCGTTTTTGTTTTCTTCTAATCAGTTTCCTCTTCAACTAACTCGGTAATTTCCACATTTAGTGTTCGAGCAATTTTAGTGAGTACCTCATAAGTTACTTTCCTATACTGGTCGTGCCATATACCACTCATCGTTCTGCTATTTACGTCGGCTGCACGCTGTAACCTAGCTTGAGTCCAGCCTTGTTGCTCCGCTATCTCTCGCACCTTGAGTCGCTGCTTCATAGGTCCAGTGTGAGTTAGCATATAGGGCATCACTAGCGGAGCTGTTTGGCCTGACTCATCTTGAAAGCTTATATTGCGATCCTCTTTGCTTAGTCTAACATGCCGTCGGTGACTCAAGTTCTTTGCAGAACTTGAGCTTAGAGCTGGACTCCACCTCAACTCTGCATACCTTTGCAAGCGTGCTGCTTTAGCTTCTTTGTCCGCTCTATCAGGGACAACCGACAAATGCCCCGTCTGTATCCAGTCTTGCCAGATACAGAGCGTTCGCATCGCAATATTTCGAGCACCTATGAGATCAGCATGTAAGGTATAGGGGCGATCCGTACGAACCTTGTATGAGCAGGTATTGTTTTGGCATACAAACAACAATCCATTCCCTGGACGGTTACGCTTATCGATGTAGCCGCACAAAGGACATGCTTTACTCGTATAGTCAGCATCGACCTTAACAACAAGTGACGAACCTGACAACGCAGCTTTATATACAAGTAAACTATGCAATTCAGCAAATGCCCACTTGGACATATGATGATTAGCTTGTCGTTGTCTGGAAGTAAGCGGAAGCACTTGTGTTCCTTTGCGCCTTCGCATAGGTCGTTTCATTCCCTCCCGAATGTCTAACAAATCCTCTATCCCAATCAAGGTATGGGGGTGCGCTTTCACAATGGTCTTAGCGATAACATGGTTAGTATTCAGCTTAAACCGTCTCTCTCGTCCTGACAACGCGATCATGCGTCGCGTTGCTGAACGAGTGCCTTTACGCTGAAGTCGTTTCCGAACACGGGCATAGTGATCTGCCTTTGCCCATACCTTTTTACCTGAAAAAAACTGACTTTGATCGGAAGTAGTGGCGAGGTAGCGCATCCCTACATCCACCCCTACTACGTTCTGGTACGTTTTCGGTGTAGGATCAGCAAGACTAAGTTCTAATGAGACTAACAGATAGTATTGCTTATGAGGTCTGTCATACCAAAGTTTTGCCGCACCAATGATAGCTTGACGTTTGAGAAGCGTGATATGAGGCTTATAACCCTGATAAGGAATCACAATGCGACCTTGTAAAGTTTGGATACTTACCTGATGGGCAGTTTTAAAGGAGTAGTCGTGCTTATAGTTGTAGGTAAGAGTGGTTGATACATATTTAGGAGGCTTGTCTAATCCTTTGAAACGCTTCTTGGTGATCTTCGCCTTACGATGCTCGATATTCTTCCTGAGTTTAGTCCATAGGCTTTTGTACATAGAACCAACTTGACGCGAGACATTACATGCTAGTTGTGAAGGCAGTTTGTACTGAAGGCGAATATCATTATATGTTCCTCGTTGTAACTGTTCAGCATTTGACAGTTTTCCATGATCGAATGCATAGTGACTGACGTAGTTGAGCGCATCACGATGCGCTAATTGCACTTCGTGGAGTGCATCATGCTGCTCAGAAGTCGGCTGTAATTTAAGTTTCGCTGTAATGATCTGTTTCATACAAACAGTTTAGAACCTTTCACCTAAGTTCTTTCAAGAGATAGCTCTATATACGCCGATAATATTTTAATTCTAACATGAATTACTTCTTTTGTGAATTGCTAGCGCAATATAAAAGTACTATATGCTAGTACACTGTAAAATTCCTTTGTACTAGCATATAACAAAAGTTAACAATGGTATTGATTTTTATCTAAATGCATTCTACACTCTTTTCTAGCAAGAGGTATGTATGATTGAAATAAGTGCAGAATGCGCTAACAATTATTACATGCAATCAACTTCCCTTACATTATTCCCTTATAAAAGTCTAAGGTACTAGTGTAGAAAGAGATGACACATGGTGATCGAGATCAAGCCAAAAGTCGCTGTACCCGTATTGAAGGAAAAGCTCGTAGAGAGGACCAGCAACGACTTTACAGACGGGGTATGTAGTGGGTACTTGACTTACTACGACCAACATCAAGGTAGATTACTCAAAGACATGGATGCGTATGGATTTCTTATGCAGAACATCCTGGATGTTCGCGGGACGAATGCATTCAACGCAGGTTATTGTACAGGCTGGATAGAGGCTTTATTAGAAGATAGAAAGGTACTCAACTAGCATGACCATTCAACCAAGAGTCACCACGATTGTTCAAATCACCGACCCCGACTTTCAGGCAGGTTTTGAAGAAGCGCACGAACCGTATTATGCTGATTGTCATATACGCACTGACCTGAGCCTTGTCGAGACGGTACGAGCCATGCTTACAGAAGTAGCCGTTGAAAGTGGATTATCCGAGCAACAGTTACGACGTAGTACAGGCTTTATCATTGGAATACTCAGTTTAGAGTAGGAAAGGGTATGGGGAACTCGGATATTTTCTTGTCCGAGTTCTTCAGAAACAAACTAAAAGTTTCTGAAATGGCGAAAAGGAGTAAATTATGAGGGACACATCACAACAGGGGTTAGTTTCCCATACTGCCGTTTTGAACCGACTTGTGCAATTGGGGTTTGAGGTGTTACTTCCTTGGGCTGATCACCTTGGATACGATATGGCGTACTACATTGAAACCACAGAACGAAACTTCGGCTTCTTTGTCCATAGTGAGGCGTGTCTTGTTCGTATCCAGGTAAAGACAGGGCGGCTCTCGAAAGATAGAGCCTTCTTGGTATTTAATACCTCGACTGTTTCTCCACGAAAAAATGGCATAAATAGAAAGTCCGGATATAAGGGGAAGGCAGAATATTTTGCGGTGTACAATCCTGACACAGGTAAAATTTACAAGGTTGCTGTTGATAAAGCACCTGTCGGTGACATGAATCTACGGTTCAAGCCGATAGGGATTATGCGTGGTGGAAGATACCATAACTACAATGTACCATCAGGGTCTCACGCCACTGCTTTTTCTTGCGCATCTAGATGTAGAATACCTGTCCCTTGCACACGGAACAGGAGACGGCGTCCATCTGGCAAGCGTGGCTGCCTTTGAGCTACCTTTGCACACAGCGCCGCCAAATCTCGGTTGAGAGCACGATCATTGAACGACTTAAGTTCGACCTCAACACTTTCTCCTCCCAAATGGATACGCCCTGGCAACTGAAAGAAAGGCTGCAAGCGGTGCCAGCTCGCATGCGCATACTCAGTCGAAAAATAGTGATCGCGGACCCACATCCCTAGATTTGCCAGAGCCACTTTGCAGACCGTCATCACCTGGTCCTTGCGGTTGTCCAACTCATACATCTCACGTTCCTGTTGTGCCAGATCCTCAATGGCTCGGAGCAGCTCACGTTGTTCCCGGCAGTACTTCTCACACTTCGCAAACTCCTTGTTGCTGGTGTGATAGGCTTTCCACTGCCGCTGCTGGTATTCTTCGATCTCGGCATCGGCCAGGGCTCTTTCCTCCTTGATCGTTTTGCGTAGGAGCCAGTCGTCGATGTCTTGTCGCTCTAACTCGATCTGATGGGTGTTGAGAATGCGATACAACGCTCCTGCGCGTTCTTTGGTGAGCTTGCATCGTTTGTTGTAGAGTTACTGGTGTTGTGCATGCGCTTGCGAGCCCCCTCTGCCCAGCGTTGCACATTCCCAAGGCGTCGTTGCAATGCCTCTCGCTTTTTCGCAATCTCCGAATTGATCACCAGCGTTTTGTCATAGCCGTGGTTGATATCGATGCCAAGCGGAATGAGCCAATCTCGAATAGCATTCTCTTGGGCAGGCCAGCGTCGCGTGTAGGTTTGCACCAGTTCTACCGCATCTGCCACGGCCTCCGTCGTCACAATGGGGATCAGCTTCGGCTCCATCGGTGGTGCAGGCACAGGCGTGGCCTGCCAGCTCTCGTCTAACCAGTATTCATGGGTCCCATCGGGTTTCTCGTCCCAGAGCCTCGGCCGGTCTTCCTCCTCTGATGATGGTGCTTTGGGAACCAGACGGCGCCAGTCACGGATCAGCGCTACTCGCACCTCCAGTTCTTGTCCAGGGTGGTCAGGCAGTGGTAAACCGAAGCGCGCGAGCGCCACTTCTCGGATCACCTGACCCTGTCGATCCGTTTGCAGCGGGACAAACTCCCCCACTTCGCGGAACGACTCTAGCCCTGCATATTGATCGGTTCGCAGTATTGTGACGATGGTTCTTCCTTCTCTTGAAAGGCGTGCCAGAAATTCTGCCGCCATGCCCTCGCGATCCACCACGACGCGTTTCAGGCTCTCCAAGCCAGCCGCCTGTTCATAGCGCGTGAGCATGGCTGGCAGTCCAATCGTCAGATGCTGGTCTCCCCGATGAGTGGTTGCGAGTAAGAGGTGACCTTCCTGGTCGTGCAAGACCACCAGAGCACGACACCCCAGAATTTTTCCTGTACGTCCAATCAACCCGCGTGGGATCAGCGCATCGGCATAGACGGGCTTACGGTGTCCATCGACGTAGAAGACGTGAACAGGCTTTTCTTTCCCCTGTGGCTCTAGCTCCCACAGAGAGGCGGTCCAGCGCGCGAGCGCTTCGGTGAGGGGAGCATCCGCTCCAATGGAGGCCAATTCCGCCAAAAACCGCTCGGTGTGGCAATAGCCAAGAGCCTGATGGCGACCGGTGAGCCTTCGCCGCCCAATCTTGTTGCTTGTCCATCTCTCTTCACCTCGTCCCTTGTGCTGTTAGGACCCTTCCGAGGAGGGCATGGCGGCGCGAGGGTGCGCAAAGATGGCTTGTAAACGGCGAAGTGCTTTGCCTGTCTTGTATGCACCGATGGGTTGCAAGAGGGGATTGACCAACCAGTGGTCAAGCCACTGCACCCCTCGACCGTTGCCCAGCGAATAAAAGACCGCCTCTTCCACCCAGGTTGCGTCTTGACTCTGGGCCGGTTCGAGGCTGATGATGCCTGTAGCATTGAGCCTGCTTCCACTTTTCGAGAGGTCGCGCAGATGCAGCGCACGGGAGGGGATGATTTCTTCGATGAGGACCACCTGACTGTAGTGCCGGAAGAAGTCATGGCGATACTGGGTCACCTGGTCCCCGGCTTGGAACGGTCGATCGATACCCGTCACCGGCTGGGTGAGAGGACCCCACAGATGCATGTTTTCCGGCCTGATGAGAAAGTCCCAGACCGCTGAAAGAGGAGCCGGGATCAAAGCCCTGACTCGAAGTGTGCCCATATGATACCTCGCTGATCTTTTGGAGTTTCCTTCTCCAACAAAAAACAGAGTACGCTCATTGCTCTCGCCCTGGTCTGCCCTCCTCTGGGGCAAGTGCCTTTCTCATAGCGACAACCGTCTGCTCTGAGACTCGAACAACAGCGGCACGGTCCAGGCGCTCCCAGTGGTCCATCAGCCAGTGATCACTGGCGTGGTCAAGTGCGTGGAGCCATGCGAAGAGCAGTTCGTCGGGGAGATCAGTGCGGATCACTCCGAGTTCCTGTCCACGCTGAATAAGCTGCATGACGAGGGCTCTAATCTGGTGAGCAAGGGAAGTCAGCGGCTCGTGCTCCATGAGGGAAGGGGAGACCTGTGCTGCAACACTGATCACAGTGAACAGCCACGGTCGCTCGAATGCACGCAGGAGCGGCAGACGATGGAGTTCGGCAAACGTCGGCCAGAAGCTCTCTGCAGTAAGTGTCGCCAGGTCCACTTCGAGATGCGGAAGTTGCAGGTATTCGCTGGCGTAGCGAACCACCGTACAAAACAGATCCACCTTATCCTCAAAGTAATAGTACGTGACTCCCTTGCTCATCTGTGCTTGTTCGAGAATGTGGTTGATCGAGGCATCCGCAAAGCCATGGATCGCAAACTCGTGCGCTGCGACATCTAACAGGTGCTCGCGTTTCTCTGGTGCCAACTTCTCGAAGCGTGCAAAAGGCATGATCGTGCATTCCCCATACCATCCCTGGAGGAGCTTCTTCCCAGGATAGCAATTATACTTGGTAATGAGACTTATGAATTAGACTCTTAAGTCTAAATAATACTCGGATCTCCGATGATTGTCAAGAAAGTTTGGCTCTGATCTTCAAAGGGGCGTTCAGGGATTTCCTTGTTTTGATGCGCAGGAGAAGGCAGTGGCGTGAGACCCTGACCATATTCACAAGAAATTGCCGATAAGTATACATGGGCAGAAGACTATGAGATGTAGGAGACAAAACAGGCTTCTGGTTCTTGACAAATTCTTCTCGCTCTGCTATTATCATGGCATATTCATAGGGGAGTAGCTCAATGGTAGAGTCCTCGTCTCCAAAGTTAAACTTGCGCCTATGTGTTCTTTTTACTCTTGCTGTAAGAGTACAGCGTCATTGAAACGGATATGGCTAAAGCACAACCTTACCTGACTCCGAAAGGGGATAGGGGACAATAGCATGGTTGAAAAGTCTGATGAACTCATTTTACGAATGAAGACATTAGGCAGCTAGGCCGAATATGGTTAAGGCTGGATTGCTTGAACCTTAGTCTTTTCGCAGTACAGGATTGACAATCGTTATTTGGAGGGTTGTCAAACGTTTCTCCTGTTGTGACTTGCCTCTCATAGGTGAGAAAGACGAACAAGGAACCTACGTTCGGACCAGAGTAGAAAGAGAACTTAGGGATCGCCTAAGCACCGCGAGGTGTATGGTGACGGAGTATCCATAGTACTCAAACGATTGGGGTAATGCCCAATACATGGGAAAGGGATACAGAAAGACACATCTCTAGAGATGTGTCTCTTGGAGAGCCGAATGCATTGAAAGATGCCCGTTCGGTTCGGTGGTAGGTGATTAGAAACGTGCTCCAGCACGGGCTCATTACAAGCCAGCACGAGTTGTTGGAGGTTCGAATCCTCTCTCCCCTGCTAAAAAAGTACCTGAACGGTGAAAGTTCAGGTACTTTTCTTTTTCAAGATTGATGTTTCATAGGTTAACATCTAGGAATCGTCCTCTATGACTTCTAGTAAGTCAGCAGGTGAAATACCCAAAGCAGTCGCAAGCTTGTCAAGCACATGCGTCGAAATTTCCTGCATTGGGTCTCGATATATCCTCCGTAAGGTTCTCTGATCAATATCTGCTTTTCGCGCTAACTGCGCCATATTCAGACCTTGCTTCTCAGCTTCCTCTTTAACTCTAAGTTTAATCATACTAGCCACCTCAATTTATTTGGTCTATTGTATCACATGTACTACCTTGACGGAATGACTTTTATAGACTATCATTGAAACATAGGCAACCTACGAGTGACGTTGAATGCATGTCGTTAACAGAGAAGCGCATGTAGTCATTCAGCTAAGAACGCAAACCGACACACTTGTAGCACAAGAAAAACTAGTAGAAAGGACAAGCAAAGACTTTACCGCTGGTATCTGACTTACTACGACCAGCAGCAAGGTAGATCACTCAGAGATGTAGATGTGTACGCACTTCTCATACAGAACATTCTAGATGTTCGAGGTACTGACGCCTTCAACGCAGGATATTGTACAGGATGGATAGAGGCTTTATTAGAAGACAGAAAGGTACTCAATTAGCATGACCACTCAATCAAGAACTAAGACCTTAGTCCAGATCACCGACCCTGACTTTCGGGCAGGTTTTGAAGAAGCGCACGAACCATACTATGCTGATTGTCAGATACGTACTGACATGGGACTTGTCGAGACAATACGAGCGATGCTGACAGAAGTTGCCGTTGAAAGTGGACTATCAGAGCAGCAATTACGACGTAGCACAGGCTTTATCATTGGAATATTGAGTTTACCATAGTGCGAAGAGCGTATAAGGAACTCAGATATTCTTTTATCTGGGTTCCTCTTAGAGCAAGATGATTACAATGAAAAAGATTTGTCCTGGTTGCGGCGAAGAGCGAGATGTCGAAAGTGACTTCTCTTGGAAGTACAAAGAGCGTGGCATACGTAATACACGCTGTAAATATTGTCAGTCCATTAGAAGCAAACAGCATTATAGGCAAAACAAACAGCACTATCTTGAACGCGCTCGTACTCGTGAAGTTCTAGTCATTGAAGACAACCAAAAAAAACTCGTAGAATACTTCTCTTTTCATCCTTGTGTTGATTGTAGACAAACGGATGTACGTGTTCTCGACTTTGATCATGTGAGAGGGAAAAAGTCAAATGATATTTCCAAGATGATGGCTATAGGTTGCTCTTGGTCTACCATCGAAGCCGAAATCGCAAAATGTGAGGTGAGATGTGCTAACTGTCATCGCATTAGAGAGAGTAAGAAAAGTGGTTCATGGCGTCACTTGCTTAATTTTCAATGAGTGAAGGAAATATAATGATGAACAAGATTTGCCCTGGATGTAGCCAAGAACGCGATATTGAAAGAGATTTCGCCTGGAAAAATAAGGCGAAAGGTACACGTCAGCGATGGTGTAAATCTTGCCAAGCCGAGGCAAACAGCAAACATTATCAGAATAATAAGCAAATTTATATTGAGCGTGCGCTTACTCGCAATGCTTTGATCAATACTGAAACTAAGCAAAAATTATATACTTATCTCTCCAATCATCCCTGCGTTGATTGTGGACAAACTGATATTCGTGTCCTTGAGTTTGACCATATAAGTGGCAACAAATCTGCAAGTATCACAACGTTGCTCAGGCACGCTGCTCCCTGGAAAACGATAGAGGCTGAGATAGCGAAGTGTGAAGTTCGTTGTGTAAACTGTCATCGTATTAAAACGAGTGAAAGGGGAGGTTATTGGCGTCATTTTTTACAGAAGAAAGAGGGATAATTCAGGCGTATACGCCTGAATTATCCCTCTTTCTTTAATCTCCTACCTCAGCGGTAGCTCCACGAAAAATATGCTTCCTTTCCCCATTTTTGACTCGCACCAGATGCGTCCGCTGTGCCGCTCGACGATATCTTTGCAGATGGCAAGTCCCAAGCCCAAACCGAATTTTGAGGATGCCTGAGCGTCAGGTGTGCGATAAAAGGTCTCGAAAATATGGGGTAGTTGCTTCTCGGAGATGCCTCCGCCGAAATCTTGCACCTCGATACAGGCTTGTGTGTCACTTTGACTAAGACGTACGTGTATCTCACTGCCCTCTGACGAATACTTGATTGCATTCGTCACCAGATTCGCCATCACTTGCGTCAAACGTTCACAATCGGCAACGATGTTGACAACAGGGGTTTCGGTAGTAAGCACGATGGAACGACCTGATAGAAGTTGCTGGTCCTCTACGATTCCTTGACACAGGGCAACCAGTTCACACTCGCGCTTGTGTAGTTCGACCTTACCCGCCCGTATGCTACTCACATCAAGCAATTCGTCGATCAGCGAGGTCAGGCGTGTTGTTTGCTCGTTAATCTTTTCCAGTGTCGTACTCACACCCGCTATCTCAGGTGATGATATTTTCTGTTTGGCAAGGCGGCGAATCGCCAGTTGTGCCTGTCCACGAATACTCGTGATGGGCGTTTTTAACTCGTGCGAGGCAATTGAAAGGAAGCGATCCTTAAGTTGATCGGTATCTTTTAGCTGGTGATTTGCCTCTTTCAGTTTCGCATTTGCCTCTTCCAATTCCTCTGCATATGCCTGTAACTCTTGCTCTGCCGCCAATGATTTCCACCGCGCTTGTTCACGTTGTCCCGTAATCACAGCAATCACAAGACCTGCAGCAACATAGGGTAACAACTGACTTATACCATGCCAGTTATATAAATTAAGCTCACCAGTGGGGTTGACAAAGAAGTAATCGATTGCGATAGCGCTGATTACAAGCGAAAAAATGGCGGGTCCAACACCCCAAATAAGCGCGGTTAAAAGGACGGCAATAATGAGAAGAGAGCCAGGAAAGGAGAATGAGCCAAGCACATACTGAAAGAAGAACGTTGCAAGTAAAGCACTCCCGACAAGCAAAATACTCATAAAGTAGCCGATAAGAGGACGACGCCAACCTGGGATAGTAGCGACGTACTGTTTACGCAGCGTAATATTTTTGTGCAAACTTACACGCGCAAAGCGTCGGTCTTGCACATTTGTTGTTTGAGCAGTTCTCATCGCTTCCCTGCTTACTCTATTTGTTTTGTTTCATGCTCATTCGCAAGTGTAGCACATGCGTTTCATATGGACAAGCCTTTTCAAGGTGCCATATAGTGGTCCCTACACCGAGTGGGCAGTTTGCCTACGTTCTAGGCTCATGAATGCCTCTTGTGCTTGTGCATCATGCATTGCAATAAGCGGAATTTCGGGATGGCGATGCGAGAAGTGATGCAGGTCAAGAAGCGTCTGACATGCAGTTGCGTCATCGCTCGTAACGCTGTTCCAAATAAATGGATGCATTGTTGCCGGTCGTAAGTAGTTTTCGGCAACCCACGTGGCATCTCCTAGCAGAAAGACTGGTGAACCATTAGCGCGGTGGATAAGCATGCCAGTATTACCTGCAGAGTGTCCAGGTAGTGGTAGAAGCAGCACTGAACCATCACCAAAGAGATCGTGGCTAGAGCGAAATCCCTCATACTCAGGCCCCTGACAATCAAACAAAGCAATAGGGTTATCACTCATAAGAGCGCGGGAAAGCCCATGATGAAGGTCAAAGAGACCGTAGTTAGCTGCATCGTACTCAACACGGTTGATATGCAATGGTACACCAGGAAGATCAGGTATACCACTTACATGGTCCCAGTGCAGATGCGAGAGCAGCACAAAATCTAGTTCATGAGGTTTTATAGCACGGCTTTGCAGATGACTAGCAATCGATTGCTCAAAGGTAAATTTGCCTAGTGTGTTTTTGAAAATAAGAGATTGATCTTGAATATAGAAGTAGATATCACTAGATAAGCCTGTATCATACAAAAATGTTGCCTTAGGATGACGTATCAATACAGCGCTGTGCGAGATGAGACGTGGCGCAAGCGAGAACGAGCCACGTACCGCCACGAATTCTGGGATGACCACACTGGCACAGCGCAAAAATGTAATATCTATAGAAGGCAAGGATGACTGGCTCCTATAAGATGTGTTTTCTTCTGGTTCATACCAGGTGGCAAAACGTCGTGGTAGGAAGCTATTGACCGCAATACCTGCCCCTATCGCTCCAAGCGAGAGTGCGGCAACCTTTGCAGCACGACGAAACGAAGCTTTCATGCACTACTCCTCCTCTTTGTCGGCTATGTAATTATTCTGTACTAGAGGTAGTGTAAACCAGAATGTAGAGCCAACACCAGGAGTACTATCCACTCCGGTATGCCCATGATGGCGTTCAATAATCGTTCTACTAATGTATAGACCAAGACCAAGACCTACACCAGAACCGCTTACAACTTTCACATCTTCGGATTGATAAAAACATTCCCAAATACGCTTTTGCTCTTCGGGCGACAATCCAGGTCCCTCATCTTGTACAGTAAGACAGGCGATATCTGCACCTTGCGTATCTTTTTCTCGCTTCAGGCGCACCACCACTGGCTTATCCGCCGCAGAATACTTCAGCGCGTTCGTCAGATAGTTTATGAGCACTTGTGCGATACGATCAGCATCAGCAATCATGAGTAGAGGTTCGTTGGAGAGAGGCAGTGAAAGGCGAATGGTACGCTGTGGAAATGCCTTTTGCTGCTCCTGTACTACCTCAGAGATGATCTGAACAAGATCACTCGGCTCTTTACGCAGGTGTAGTTGCAGTTTTCCTGTTTGAATACGCGACATATCATTTAAGTCGCTGACCAGGCGATTGAGCACTCCGATCTGGCGTTCGGCTCGTGAAAGCATTTCAAACGCTGCATCAACCTTATTTCCCGTTGCTTCCGATACAGGCTCAGAACTCACAGTTTTCAAACGGCGTTTCGCTAACTGCACATTGGCTTTAATCGTCGTGAGTGGCGTCCTTAACTCATGACTAGCCATACCCAAAAATTCCTCCATCCTGCGGTTCGCCTCTTGCAACGCTACCTCACGCCCTCGCGCCTCAGTTTGCTCTATCAGAAGGCGTTGACGCTCCAAACGGCGACGGGCAGTTACATCTCGCACCACCAGAACGCCGCCTGTAATGATACCATGTGGATCGCGCAAAGGCGCTCCACTTATATTGATTTGCACCACGCGACCATCTAAGGCGCGTATCGTAGCATCGACAGCTGTCGGGCCTTTGAGCACTTCACCGCGCAGAACACGCACCGTTGGCTGCATCTCTGTCGGTACTAGCTCGCCTTGCTCATCGCGTATCTCTATGAGTCGAAGACGCTTATCTAGTGACCTGTTAGCGTAATTGGGATGTGCATCAAGCGCAAGCAACTCACGCACCGCATCATTTGTTTGTAAAAGATTGCCTTCGCGGTCATAGACAAATACACCATCTACCATCGAGGCAAAGACCGTTTCTAACTGGTTTACATGCGCGGCTGTTGTGGCACCAAGAGAACGATAGCGTTCCTCGCTCTCTCGTAACTTTTTCTCTATCTCTTCATTATCTTTGTTTCGAATGTTCCTGTAGAAGCCATTCTTTGATGCGTTTTGATGCTCTTCGTGTTCGGCATCCTTACCCACGAACACATCCATGTTCTCGTTATGAGGCATAACTTTCCCTTGTAGCACAATCTCTTGTAATATTAGTACCACGAAAGACAGAGAGCAAACAGATACAAGGAGAAGCAACAATCATCTCGAAAGCCTTGCTACAGTTTCATTAGCATTACGCGAGGGTGTCACTTTTTCGGGCGATAAGACGTAGTAATAGTGTATAAAGTACATTTTGTAGGGGCTTGATTCATCACGCCCGTCTTATGATAGACAAGGAGCAGCATCAATGGCAATGCACAGCCCAAAGGACCTTTTTATACATGAACTTGCCGACATCTTTGACGCAGAGCAGAAGCTGTCAAAGATGCTCCCGATTATGGCACAGCAGAGCAATCATGACGAAGTCAAAGAAGCCTTCGAGCGACATGAGGCGGAAACGCTCCAGCAGATCAGTAATCTGGAACAGTGCTTTCACGCTCTTGGTGTCACTCCTGAAAAATCAGCCTGTCAAGCTGTCGCGGGAATGAAAGCAGAACACGACAGCTTTATGAAAGAGAAGCCCTCTGCTGACATTTTGACGATGTACAATCTAGGCGCAGGCGCGAAAAGTGAGCATTACGAGATTGCCTCCTACAAGGGGCTGATTGAGCAAGCCAACCTCATGGGCCAGATGCAGTGCGTCCAACTACTAGAGCAAAACCTGCGACAAGAAGAGGCTATGGCAGAAAGAGTTGCTCAACTCTCACACAAGTTGGGCATAGAAATGGCTTCGCACAAGAAATAGTAAACACGTTGCATAGAAACATAAAAGTGCTTCACCAACCTTGTGATTGGTGAAGCACTTTTATGTTTCTATTCGATGTAGTGATGATTATGCAGCCTGTGCAACTTCTTGTGGGACAATGGCGATGTTGTCACCGCTCACCGTCAACAGAGCTGTCAAACCACTAGCGATATCGCCAGAGAGTAGAGCGTCAGCTAATGCATCATCGACATAGGACTGGATAGCTCGGCGCAATGGACGAGCACCATACTCCTCATCGAAGCCCTCACGCAACAGGAGGTCGCGCGCCTCATCAGTCACCTCTAACCCAATGCCTTGCTCGCTTAAGCGGGTACGAACCTGATCTAATAGAAGGTCAACGATGCGATACAACTCGCTCTTGCCCAATGAATGGAAGACAACGATCTGGTCAATACGGTTGATGAACTCTGGGCGGAACATCTGCCTGAGACCCTCCATCGCCTTTGAGCGCATCACCTCATGCTTCTCGTCGCTGCTCTCTTCATTGGCCTTCTTGGTAGAGAAACCAATGCGGATTGCACGCTTAAGATCAGCACTGCCAGCATTGCTAGTCATAATCACAACGGTGTTCTTGAAGTCAACCGTGCGACCCTGACCATCGGTCAAGCGACCATCATCCATGATCTGCAACAGTGCATTGAAGACCTGTGGATGCGCCTTCTCGATCTCGTCGAGCAAGATGACACTGTATGGATGACGCCGTACCTGCTCGGTCAACTGACCACCTTCGTCATAGCCAACGTATCCTGGAGGGCTACCGAAGAGACGTGCAACAGTATGTGGCTCCATGTACTCTGACATGTCGAGACGGATTAAGTTGTCCTCGCCACCGAACATCTCGGTGGTCAAAGCCTTCGCCAACTCGGTCTTACCAACACCAGTTGGTCCCAGGAACAGGAACGAACCAATAGGACGCTTGGGGTCCTTCAAACCGGCACGAGAGCGACGAATAGCACGTGCCACAGAGGTGATAGCCTCGTCCTGACCGACAACATGCTTACGCAGGTCCTCCTCCAGGTTACGCAGGTTCACACGCTCACTTTCGAGCATCTGACTGACAGGCACACCTGTCCAGTTCTCAACCACCTTCGCAATATGCTCAGGGGTCACAATCAAGGCTGTTGCACTCCGCGACTCTGAACGCGCATTCTCAAGCTTTTGAATAGCGATCAGCTCTTGCTGACGCAGCTTAGCAGCACGCTCATAGTCTTCAGCGGTAGCAGCGGCCTCTTTCTGATTCTGGATATCGGCGAGTTCGCTCTCCAGATCAGCAACAAGTGTTGGGCTAACAATGCCCTGCTCGGTTGCCTCTAAGCGAAGCGAGGAACCAGACTCGTCGATCACATCGATAGCTTTGTCAGGCAAGAAACGATCATTGATGTAACGGTCTGAGAGCTTAACAGCGGCCTCAAGAGCCTCGTCTGTGATGCCGACACCATGATGGGCCTCGTAGTTGGCACGCACCGAATGCAGCATCTCGATAGCTTCCTCAACGGAAGGCTCATCTACCATTACAGGTTGGAAGCGGCGCTCTAACGCAGCATCCTTCTCAACATGCTTGCGATACTCGTCGAGGGTTGTGGCACCAATACAGCGCAACTCACCACGCGCCAAAGCTGGCTTAATCATATCGCTTGCACCGACAGCACCTTCGGCAGCACCCGCACCAACAACAGTGTGTAACTCGTCAATGAAAAGAATAATCTCAGGAGCAGTGCGCAATTCTTCAAGAATTGACTTGATGCGCTGCTCAAACTGTCCACGGAACATCGCACCTGCAACCATACCACCAATGTTGAGTGAGATGATACGCTTGCCGCGTAAGTTAGCAGGGACGTTGCCCTCTTGAATACGGCTGGCCAGTCCTTCGACAATAGCAGTCTTACCTACACCCGGCTCACCAATCAGAACGGGATTGTTCTTCTGACGGCGACCAAGCACAGTAATCATGCGGCGCAATTCACGCTGACGGCCAGCAGCGGGATCAAGTTTGCCCTCAGCCGCATCGGCGGTCAGGTCACGCCCAAATTCATCGAGTGTTGGAGTCTTACTATTTTTAGCCTTACGCTCGGCAGTCGCGGTATTTACACCTCCTGCTGAGTTAGCGGACTTATTGTTATTGGCAGAGAAACCAAAGGGAGCACCGTCATCAGGCTGACCGTCAGAGTTGCCCATCTGATTCATAGCACCCATAAGCTCAGTGACACACTGCTGGCAGAGATAATGTTGCTCTCTGCGACCATTGACGATTTGGTCAACACGGACACTGGCTGGGTTCTTTTGACAACGTTCACATTTCATATTCTTGCATGCTCCTCGATCTATAGAAATGGATGTCACGCATCCGTTTTAGCAAACAAATCAGGTGACTGCTAAAGTATAGCATACGACTTCTTATCTGTCTAGCACTCTCAAAACTTGATTGCTAATTTACTTACTATAACGTCCAGATGGGGAAGGTTATTCCCATATTCGCCGGTCATTTCAAAGAGATTTAGCACTCTTGTTTGTAGATTGCTGAGTGCCTTAGATAACAGCTGCATGGGGGCAATTATTCCATCAGCATCTTCTCTTTTCTATCAACACGAACGGAAAGGAGATTGCATTTTATATTTAGTGATCTCTTACGTTATGTAAGGAAGAGAGGAGTACATGAAACTCAAATGCGGCTCTTGACCGTATACTTAAGAGTTCATCTAAGGAACCTTTGTTTTCTGTCGATTTTGTAAAAAGACAACCTATGTCTTTTCATAAAAAGGAGATTCGTATGCAGGCTAACCCTCGCAGTAGCAATCCTGGAGTGCAGCAAGGTATCATCTTTGGCATTGCGCTCGGTGTTATCTCAGTTATTGGGAACCTGATTAACAACTTAGCTCATCTCGCAGGCGCATTGGCTATTCTTGTCGGTGTTGTTTTTTTCATTATCGCTGTACTCGGCTATACATATGCAGGTTATAGAGCTTCGGCAATCACCGGACGTGTCGGAACTGGTGCGATAGCAGGTCTGATTGCGGGACTAATTGCAGGAATTATTGGGGGAGTTCTCACGTTGATTCTCATTCTTACTGGTGTTACCGCCATAGCAACCACCACCACTGTAAGCCGCTCTCTTCTTGTTGTGGGAGCCATTATTGGCATCCTCATTGGTCTTGCAGTAGCACTTGGTATTGGTGCAGGCTTTGGTGCTATCGGCGGTGCAATTGGGAAACGTCGCGCTCCACAAAGCCAGCAATATCAGGAGACACTCTATCAAGGTATGCCACCTGCACAAGGATCATATCCTCAAGGACCATATCAAGGTGTACCACCTGCACAAAATCCATATCAGCAAGGCAAAGCATACCCACAGGACCCATACCAAAGTAACCCACCAACACAGAATCCACCTCCAAACAATTATCCAGGAAACTCTCAATAGAGATAGATTTGTAGAGCGCGTTGGGACCATGACAGAGGCTTCCCTCTGTCATGGTCCCAACGCGCTCTACAGGTCATACTTCATTCCTTCTACAATCCTGCAAGGGACAGTTCTTCCTTCAACGCTCTTAAGGAACGGTTCTTTTCGCGCAACAGCGTTATGTAGTTGTCCCATTGCTCACTTTCACCAATCCGCATGTATAAAGCACGCACCTTCTTGAGCAATTCACTCGCTGACTTATAGTTTTCTCGTCCACGTGTAGCGATTAAACGTTCGAGGTATTCTTGATAGAGCTGAATAGCAGCGTGTGGTCGCGTCTCTTCCGCAGCTTTAGCAACATCAAGTGCGATGGTGTTCAGATGATAATAGGAACCGTAGCTATAGATAGTGCCGAGAGCTTGCTTTCCATTAGCTTTGACCAGTTCCAACGCCTTGTCAATCTCGCCTTCATCAAGGGCAATAGAGATTAAGAAGAGAAATGTTTTGTTTCTTGTTAAGGAAGTCGATTAGCTGTCCACGTATATCTTCCCATTGATGCAAGGCAGTAGCTAGCTCACGTATTTCCTGATATGCAGACAGCGTAGCATACTGTGAGCGGAAGAGCGTATTTGCTAATCTCAAAGCTGCCTCTCGACTGCCTTTTACCTGGAAGCGTTTTTTGAGCCACTCCAACACTCTCATATCCGTAGTCTTTTTAGCACATTCCTCCATCAAGCGTTCAGCGATATCGGCATGTCCATGCTGAACGAAGAGATCGGCTAAACTAATCATAGTGTAGTCAATCACATGCCACGTTTCTTTCGTTGCTTCATCAACCCTCTCAAGCGCTAACAAGCGATCTACTACGTCATGCGTGCGGCCTGTCTCCCGTGCAACCTGCAGGAATGCCTCATCATCAAGCGTGTCTGCCTCCAACTCTAATAGGAAACCACCATACGCTTCGTTACTCCAATCGGACGTGCTTGCTGAAACTGTTTCGCGTACCCAAGATGCCACTGTTTTGCGTTCTTCGTCAGTTACATTCGCCAGCAACAGATCATATGCGTCATCACCAACACCAATGCCTCCAGCCTCTATATCGAAACGATAAATGCTAAAGAGTATATGCAAAATCTTCTCATGCAGTTTGGCATTATCTTGTACAGGAAGAAAGCATTGCTCTAGCCCTTCTGTGCAATCCTGGATAACACCATGTAGATAGCCATCCTCGTCGTCGTACATAAGGTTTTGATCGAGTACGCCATCCACCACCACTTCATACACGGCAATGGCATTCGCGTAGTCCTGTTGCTCAACTAATCCATCGGCAGCTTCTATGATAACTGCTAATTCATCCGCGAGACGTCCAGCGGCACCCCAACCAGAACCAGCGCGTCGGATAGCAGTGTGTACCTGGCGACGGTATATCTCGAGATTAATAGGCTGACCAGACGTACTCGCTTTCGGTAAAAGAACTTCCAGGTCTGGTTCACGTCGCAGCATCTGTTGAATAAGAGCAATAAGTTGAGGCTTCTCATAGTGCTCTAGTAACTTCTCTACCTCTTCCTGTTCGAGGAAATCTTCTGGTTGATAGAGCCATGTCAGAAGTAATGCAGTTACATGTTTACAATAGCCACTCACCGGGCAAGTACAACTATTGCTCTCAACACCCGTAGCATCAAACAGCACCTGGACATGATAGGCATCGTCAGACGAACCCTGGCAACGACCCTTGATAAGCATGCCCTGTCGTCGTGGATCAAAGATAGCATCATTGTTGTAGTATTGTTGCCCTCGTTGGAAGGTTTGTACACCAACCAGGGAACGAATAGTTTGCTCACTTAACGTGGGGATCATAGTTATCTTCTCTGAATTTGAATTATTAGCTATGCGTATAAATTTCATAGCATATACTATCATAATTAGGCAAATTGCAAAATGTAGTCTCTATTCCGGCTCTCCATCCTGTGGGGGGAAAGTGGTGAAAATGCAGGGAGACCGCAAGGGTCTCCCCTACATGGAGGGGTTCATGAACATGTAGAGGAGACCCTTGCGGTCTCCCAGTTTCCCCTCACAGGATGGAGAGTCTCTATTCCCAACAGGGCTGTTGCAAAGTCGTAGAGGAGTGACAGGGCTTGTCCCTGTCACGCCACCACTGTTGGCTTCACCGAACTTTGCAACTGCCCTGCTATTCCCAATATCCCAACCGTTTTCCAATCCCAACGATTATGCGGATGTGGTATAGTCAAAGCAGAATGTGACCAGCACCAACGAAGGAGCATGAACGCATGGATTTTGCCTATTCCGAGAAGGTCAACGATTTACGTAAACGTGTTAGTGCATTTATGGACGAGTATATTTATCCAAATGAGTCTACGTACAGCGACCAGATTGACAAATCCGGCAACCCCCACCATCATGCAGAAATTGTCGATGAGCTAAAGGCAAAGGCTAGAGCAGAAGGACTATGGAACCTCTTCCTACCAGATACAGAACATGGTGCAGGTCTGACAAACCTCGAATACGCGCCACTCGCGGAGCTTATGGGGCGTGTCGGCTGGGCGTCCGAGGTGTTTAACTGCTCGGCTCCCGATACAGGCAACATGGAGATTTTAGCGCAGTTTGGTACGGAAGAGCAGAAGCAACGTTGGCTTCAACCTCTGCTTGATGGTGAAATCCGCTCAGCTTTCTCAATGACTGAACCTGATGTTGCTAGTTCAGATGCAACCAATGTTCAGCTTTCGATTACGCGCGCTGGCAACGAATATGTCCTCAATGGGCGCAAATGGTGGTCCTCTGGCGCTGGTCGCGAACGCTGCAAGATTTTAATCGTTATGGGCAAGACAGACCCAAACACACCCGATAGGCACAAGCAGCAAAGTATGATACTTGTACCCAAGAATACTCCTGGCGTAACTGTTGTACGCAACATTAAAGTGATGGGCTACGTCGATAACGAAAGCCATTGCGAGGTTACATTCGAGAATGTACGTGTTCCTGTAAGCAATCTCCTCGGTGAAGAGGGAAGCGGCTTTGCTATTGCGCAGGCACGCCTGGGACCAGGACGCATTCATCACTGCATGCGTTCCATAGGAACAGCGGAACGCGCTCTTGAGTTGATGTGTAAACGTGTCGCCTCACGTGTCGCGTTTGGCAAACCGCTTTCAGAGCAAGGTATGGTGCAGGATTGGATCGCGCTCTCACGCATTGAAATTGAACAGGCACGCCTGCTGACGCTCAAAACAGCATGGATGATTGATACGCTTGGTAAAAAAGCAGCACAAAATGAGATTGCGATGATTAAGATAGCCGTTCCTGAGATGCATACGAACGTTGTGAACCGTGCAATACAGGCATTTGGTGGTGCGGGAGTCAGCGATGACTTTCCATTGGCCTCAATGTGGGCGCATGGTCGTACTATGCACATAGTCGATGGACCAGACGAGGTGCATAAACGTTCGCTAGCAAGGGCTGTGGTTAAGCAATTGAATTCGTAACAGGAGTAGAAGATACAACAGAGCAATCCCTGGTTTCGGTTATGCTGAAACCAGGGATTGCCATGTCCCACTCTAAGATAAAGGACTATAAAGGAATATATGAACACGAACGACCCATTTTTGTTGCAGCGCACCAACGCTGCAGAATTGTTTCTTATTCGACACGGTGACGCATTGCCAGATGCAGATGAGATCATCCCCAGTGGCATCTATGACAACTTACCATTGAGCAAGACAGGACGCGAACAGGCCAGAGCGCTTGCAGAACGTCTCAAAGCTGTACACTTTGATGCCGCTTATAGTAGTCCACTACTACGTTGTCAACAGACCGCCGCTCCACTACTTGAGTATCTGAAGTTGCCGCTTACTCTCGTGGAGAATATTAAAGAGGTGCGTCTCGGCAATGTCGCTCCTCTTCCCACGATCAAAGAGGGTGAGAACCTCACTGCGCTAAGCAAAGCATTGCAAGAACGCCAGGTTGAGATTGTACGTAAAGCGGGTGCTCATGGCAATTGGGATACCATTCCTGATAGTGAGCCTTCAAAAGAATTCCGCGAACGCGTCGTCACAGGCATAGATGGCATTGCTAGCAAGCATGTTGGTGAGCGGGTCCTTGTCTTCGCGCACGGTGGCACAATTAATGCCTATGCATCGGAAGCAATTGGGCTGCAACGTGACTTCTTTTTTCCTTGCGCCAATACCTCGATCACACTGCTACGTGCCAACGGCAACCACCGCGTCATCTTCGTCCTGAACGATGTGGCACATTTGAAATTGCAATAACATGTAATTTGAGCGGAATTAGAGTATCTTCTTGCAGATACTCTAGTTTCTTTCTCTCTCATGAACATTCACCATCAATCCTCTTTTCAACTTCTTGATAAAGCGCAGTTGGCTCAAGTAAATACATTATTTTCTTGACTCTAAGAAACATCAACAGAATTTAATAGGCGCGCCATAAGCTGACTGTACTGATAAAGTGAAGATAGAGCATCTTCAATCTTACAATCTTAACCACTTCGCAACAACTTCTCAACATAAAAACGTGTCATCTTTGGTTATCATAGTATGCAATGAGACAGTAAATTGCATCAGTCGATAGAAACAAATGCTATCTACTCCGTTACATTATATACATCTATTTACATTCGTTTTCATTTGTGTACGTCAATTATGTTATAGCAGATTTCTTTCGACTTAGAAAAACAAGGAGAGAACACCATGGTTGTACAAATGATCCAAGATGATGTCCTGCTGACGTTTAAAGAAGCAATGAGCTACCTGCGCGTAAGCCGCTCCACTTTATATCGTTTAATGTGGTCGGGTCAACTTACTGGTCATAAAGTAGGAAGCACATGGCGTTTCTATCGTGAAGACCTTCGTGCTTGTGTAGCAGGTGAAGCGCCGCTTGCCACAATTACGGCAATGCCAACATCATCGGCACAAACAGGACATTTTGCCAACTAATGAACCCGTCGGCTTCATTGTCTATATGCATACATATCAATGCATGAATATAAAAATACTTATGTGTGCTTGTAAAGTTATAAGAGCAAAAACAAGGTGAGTCGTGACGGTCAATGCTCGTCACGACTCACCTTGTTTTTGCTCATTCCCTCGTATCATGCTATAATTTCCTCACCATGCAGAAGTTACAGACCCAATCACCAACATCTACACAACTTACAGACACACGACTTGCGGCGGCAATTGAGAGCGTGTTGTTTGTCTCTGGTCGTCCACTCGAACGGGCCGAACTGCGGAAGCTTTTGGATATTGATGATGCTCGTCTCGTGGCAGAACTACAACTACTGGAAGAGAGTTTGGTCAAGCAAGAACGTGGTATCCGTTTGCAGCGCCTGGGCGAGCAGGTGCAACTTGTGACGGCACCAGAGAACGCCCACTACATCGCCGCACTACTTGGCTTGCCTATGACCGCCAAATTGACTGCCTCCGCGCTGGAGACGCTAGCAGTTATTGCCTATCGTCAACCAATGACGCGAAGTCAAATCGAAGCAGTACGTGGCGTGAATAGCGATCGTGCTCTGGCAAGTTTGCTACAACACGGCTTAGTCATAGAAGTTGGTCGTGCTCAAACCGTAGGGCGTCCCGCGCTCTTCGCCACGACCACCGAGTTTTTGCAACTCTTTGGCTTGACCTCCTTAGAGCAATTACCAAACATTCAAGAGGACCAGCAGTTCTCACAGCTAGAAATACAAACATGACTCATGATGGGAAGGGCACCTGCAAGGGGATACCCTTCCCATATGACCTAACAACGTACACCGCTTGTATATGAGAGGGGCATCCCCGAGCCGCATTCGGGCAATGGTGAAGGCCACGGGTGCCCTTGTAAGGAAGTTTTTATGCGCATTGGTCGTCACATGCCGACACATTCAAAGATGGTCAAGGCGGCTGAACTCGCCTCTTCGCTTGGCTGTGAGGCGATACAGGTCTTTGTCAGCAATCCAACAGGTTGGCGACCAACTGCAGACGATCCTGCGGGCTGTGCTGCATTCAAGACGGCAACCGAGGCACTTGCCCTCTCACCAGTGGTTATTCATGCCCCCTATCTCATCAATCTTGCCTCTCCCGACGAGTCGAACTGGGAAAAATCTATCGCTCTTCTGACGTGGACAATGCAGCGTGGCGCACAAATTGGCGCGTCCTATGTCATCTTCCATACAGGGAGTCATCGGGGTTCAGGAGTGGAGGCAGGTATTACTCGTATCGCGCAAGGCATTAAACGCGTGCTAGCAGAGTCGCCGGAGTCGGTCATGCTGCTTCTTGAAAACGATGTCGGCGCGGGTAACGCGGTTGGACACAGTTTTGAGCAACTAGCCTTGATTCTCCATTTGTTGCCCGAAGCACTTGAGAAGCGTGTAGGAGTCTGTCTCGATACTGCGCATCTTTGGGGGGCTGGACACGATATTGCGAGTACCGAGTCCGTGCTCCATGTGCTACAACATTTTGATGAAACGGTAGGGCTTTCACGGCTCAAAGTGCTGCATCTCAATGATACCGAGGTGGCTCTTGGCAGTCATCGTGATGTTCACTCTCGCCTTGGTGAAGGTATCATCGGCGAAGAAGGGTTGCGTACAATACTGACAGACCCGCGCCTGGAGCATGTAGCGGTCCTATTAGAGACGCCCATTCGCACTGACGACAAAGAGAAAGAGGATTGGGAGCATGATAAGACCCAGATAGCAAAAGCGTTTGAGCTGGCGAAGAAATTGTAAACGTATGATGATATCGGTATTTATGTATATTTTTTAAAGAGGAGTAATTCCATGATATCCGCTGTTGTATTGCTCAATGTAGAGCGCGGCACGGTCAACCAGACCGCGCAGCGTTTATTAGAGGTAGAAGGTGTTGCAGAGGTTTACTCTGTAACGGGTGAATATGATCTTGTGGCACTACTGCGCCTGCAACACTATGAAGACCTTGCCGATGTTGTGACCGCGCACATGGTACAGATACCTGCCATCGTCAAAACGAATACGCTTATGGCCTTTCAATGCTATTCCAAAGCCGACCTACAACAGGCATGGGATATTGGAGTAGAATGATAGGTGTTTAGGATACAATAGGTACAAGTAGCATGACAGGGGCAAGCCCTGTCATGCCTCTCGTCTATGATACACAAAGGAGCGCATCATGGGTTTGATTCATGGCGGCTGGCTGGTTGCCAAAATGCTGAAACGCGAGGGAGTTGAAGTTGTCTTTACGCTGAGCGGCGGGCATATCGCGGGGATTTATGATGGCTGTTTGCGTGAAGGAATTCGTGTTGTTGATACACGTCACGAACAAGCGGCGGTACATGCGGCAGAAGGTTGGGCTAAAACCACCCGCAAGCCTGGTGTGGCCTTGCTCACGGCAGGGCCAGGTGTGACCGATGGCATTACGGGTGTGGCAAACGCCTATCTTGCAGGAAGTCCTATTCTCGTTATTGGGGGCGCGGCTCCGCTTGGCTTCTGGGATCGTGGCGCGTTGCAGGAGATGGGCCAGATAGACCTGTTGCGCCCCGTCACTAAATGGGCACGAACGGTGCATGAAACCTCACGACTCGGCGAGTATGTGGGCATAGCCTTTCGGCAAATGTTGAGCGGCAAACCCGGACCGACCTTTCTGGAAATGCCGATGGACGTACTCAACAATTTCGCTGATACGGACACGCTCTTCGACCTCGGCGAACCCATCAACTATCGTGCGGGCGGCCGTACCGCTCCTGACCCCGACGCTGTAGTACAGGCCGCGGCGTTGCTTGAAAAGGCACAGAGACCTGTCATTATGGCAGGCACCGCTGTGTGGTGGTGCGATGCCGCGGAACCACTGCGTCAACTCGCGGAATGCATTCAAGCGCCAGTTTATCTCAATGGTGCAGGGCGTGGCTACTTGCCACCAACACATCCACTTTTCTTTACCTCCTCAAGACGCAAGGCATTGGAGGGAGCTGATACTATTCTAGCAATTGGTACGCGCATGGATTTCCGTCTCAATCATGGGCAACCACCGCTTATTCCTGCCGAGGCAAACGTATTGTGGTTCGACCTTGCGGCTGAGGATATCGGTGTCAATCGCGGGGCCGCCGTTGGGCTGGTAGGCGATGTTGGCCTGAGTATGCGGCAGGTTGCCCAGGCCACAAAGCCGATTGTGCATCAGGAGTGGCTAACCTATATTCGGCATGAGGAGAAGCGTGGCCTTGAACGCGATGCCGCTATGCTCAATTCGGACGCGGTTCCCATTCATCCCATGCGCTTCTGTCGCGAGATACGCGATTTTATCGACGAAGACACAACCGTCATTGGGGATGGCGGCGATATCGTGAGCTATGGGGGTAAAGTTATCAATGTTGCTAAACCGAGCTACTGGCTTGATGCTGGACCAATGGGCTGTCTTGGTACAGGCACAGGTTTTGCAATGGCGGCACAATTGGCACGCCCTGGCAAGAAAGTTCTTATCTTGAGCGGTGATGGTGCCTTTGGTCTCAACGGGATGGAGTTTGAAAGCATGGTGCGTCAGAAATTGCCCATCGTGACAATTATTGGCAACGACGGTGCATGGGGTCAAATCAAACATCCACAGAGAGCCATGATTGGTCATGCGACGGCGGCAGAACTGTCTCCAGGCATACGCTATGACAAAATGGTTGAGGCCCTTGGCGGCTATGGCGAACTCATCGAGCGACCAGAAGATATTCGTCCCGCGTTGGAGCGTGCATTCGCCTCCGGTCTACCCGCATGTATTAACGTGCTGATCGACCCTGAAAAACCTTACGGACGCTCAACCAACGTCGCGGTATGATGTATCGTATGAGTCCAACGAGTCCAATGAGTCCAGTGAGGCAAACTGATAAACAAATAGGAGACATTTCATTGAATATACCAGAGACGCGTCGCGATGACACTGTTGAGGATTATCATGGCACACAGGTCGCAGACCCCTACCGCTGGCTTGAAGACGCCTCGTCTGCCGAGGCACAGGCGTGGTCAGAGGCACAGAACGCTGTAACACGTGCCTACCTTGCCGCTCTTCCTGGCCGTGAGCAAATCAAGACACGCCTTACTGAACTCTATGATTATCCCAAATATACCGTGCCGAGCAAACGAGGGGACCACTATTATTTCTCGAAGAATACGGGTTTGCAGAACCAGTTTGTCCTGTATAAACAAGTTACACTTGATAGCGAGACAACACTTGTCCTTGACCCTAATACATTGAGTACAGATGGAACGGTAGCCCTGGTTAATCGGGCATTTAGTGAAGACGGCAAACTCCTCGCTTATGGTACCTCGACCAGTGGTAGCGATTGGCAAGAGGTGAGAGTGCGACGTGTCGATGAGAGCTGCGACTTTGATGAGGTGGTCCAGTGGACAAAGTTTAGCTCGTTAGCGTGGAGACACGACTCGCAGAGCTTTTACTACAGTCGCTTTCCAGAGCCTGGGACGGTGCCAGAAGAGGACTCGACAAACTTCAACAAAGTCTACCTGCATAAAGTAGGAACGCCGCAAGCAGCAGACCAGCTTGTCTTTGAGCGACCTGATGCGAAAGAGCTTGCCTTTGATCCAACTGTGACCGATGATGGAAAGTACCTCGTGCTCAATGTTTGGCATGGCACCGACCAACAAAATCGCGTCTACTACCACGAGATTGAAAGTACTGCCCCTTTTGTGCGGCTGCTTGATGAGGCCGACGCAGATTACACATTTATAGGCAATGATGGTCCTGTCTTCTATTTCAAGACCGATTTACATGCGCCGCGGGGTCGCATCATCGCCATTGATATCCGTACACCTGAAAGGGACAACTGGCAAGAACTGGTGCCGCAGCAGAACGATGTCGTTGCATTCGCGCTTATCGTCAATCATGAATTTGTCGTTGTGTACATGCATGACGCTCATCACCAGATGAAACGTTTTGCGATGGATGGCCTCCTGTTAGGGGAAATTGCGCTTCCCACACTTGGCTCCATTGTAGAGATTTCTGGTGAGGTGGATGAAAGCGAGCTATTCTTCAGTTTCACCTCGTATCTCTTGCCTCCCAGCGTCTACCGCTATGACTTTTCAACCGATCTGGTTACACCATTGCATAGTTCAGCGATTGCCTTCGACCCCAGTGGCTATGAGACAGAGCAGGTCTTTTATCCCTCGCAGGATGGGACACACATTCCGATGTTCCTGACACATAAAAAGGGACTAATCAAGGATGGCAATAACCCAACGCTGCTCTATGGCTATGGCGGTTTTAATATAAGTTTGACTCCGACCTTCTCACTTGTCGCGCTACTCTGGGTGGAAAGCGGTGGCATCTACGCTGTAGCAAACCTGCGCGGCGGTGGCGAATATGGTGAGGAGTGGCATCAGGTCGGTACGCTTGGCAAGAAACAAAACGTCTTCGATGATTTTATCGCGGCTGGCGAGTGGCTCATTGCGAACAAATACACGCGTACACCCAGGCTGGCAATCAATGGTGGCAGCAACGGTGGACTCCTAACGGCTACCTGTCTTGTACAGCGGCCCGATCTCTTTGGTGCTGTTGTGTGTGAGGTTCCTGTCATCGACATGCTGCGTTACCATGGCTTCACGGTTGGGCGCTACTGGATATCCGATTATGGCGATGCAGAGCATAACGCGGAGGATTTCAAGTTCCTCTACGCCTACTCGCCACTGCACAATGTCAAAGAGGGGACTCACTATCCACCCACACTCATCATGACGGCGGATACCGATGATCGCGTGGTGCCCGCCCACGCCAAGAAATTTACCGCAACACTGCAAAGAGCGCATGTCGGGGAAAATCCGCCCTTGTTGCGCCTCGAACTAAAAGCCGGACACGGCCTGGGCAAACCTACCGCCAAGATTATTGAAGAGCGTAGCGACATGTTAGCGTTTCTGTTCAACACATTTGGCATTAGGACGTGGATATGAAAAATACTATATATATAAGGAGCAATCTGTCTATGGCATCGACAGCAACAAAAATAAGAGACAATGTTACACGAACGATTACAGGGAAGCCAGCGCAGTGGCGCTGGTATCATGGCCTCGCTTTCTATGTCGTCGTACAACTGCTCACCTTTGGACTGGCAGGCCTGACCAGTATTGTGAGTGGTAACAAGGGTGAGACCCTACGTGACAATGTGTTTGGCAACGTCTCTTATTTCCGCTCGTTGAAACAGTCCATCTTCACTCCTCCATCGTGGGTCTTTGGACCTGCATGGACGATCAACAATTTCTTTGCCATTTGGGGTGCATTAGCGGTCCTCAATAAGCCAAAAGGCACACCTGGACGCGACGAATATCTGGCCTTACAAAGTGCGACATGGCTCAATTTCGTCATCTTCAATGCAGCCTATTTTAGCCTGCGTTCACCAATTAATGCGTTTGTGCTGACACTGCTCTACGCTGGCCTGACTACTGCCAGTGCGTTTGTCGCCATCTTCCGTCTCAAAGATACAAAGGTAGCTCTCTCACTTAGCACATTGTTCGTCTGGTTGACCGTTGCCGCAACTGCTGCCACTTTTCAAGTATTGTGGAACCGCGACGACCTATACCACGCTGGCCCCTTCGCAGAGCCTATTCCAGCGTTGGTTGCTCACAGAGATTAAGAAAATACTCAAAACAAGAGACGTGGACTTGGTTCCACGTCTCTTGTTTCTCTACGAAAAATATTCACGAGTCCTCTAAATAGCCCACCTTTCAAGACATAAACTGGGTTGCAAGCGTAAGCTTATCAAAAGGATGCCAGAATGTGAGGAAGGTGCGCTCCACACCAAGCCCTTCCCACAATACTAACTTCTCGGTAATATTCTCCGGCCAATCCCAAACATATGCTGACAAGGGAATAGTTCGCTGTGAGTTTTCAATTTCCTGCTTTGCGAAACGAATGAGATCATCGTCCCCATAGACGTTAATCTCATCAGCATACTCGACAGCACTACGAATGAGTCGCTTTGATGAGCCAACACCTACCACAACACACGGGAGTGTAAGAGGTACAGGAGTTGAAGCTGCATTCTTTAAATGGAGGTATTCGCCCTCAAATGTCACCTTTTCCCCTTGCCAAATATGACGAAGCACTGTAACCGTCTCCTTTAACCCTGTAATTCGTGCAGAAGCATTGGGAACATCAAGTCCCCATGCTTGTGCTTCCTCAAAATAGTCTCCAGCCCCAATACCCAATTCAAAGCGACCGTTGCTTACGATAGACAGTGTTGCTGTTTCTTTCGCCAAAACACCAGGAAGATAGTTCAGACGATCAATCACCATTGGCACCAGATGAATACGCGTTGTTACTGTTGCCAGCACACCATATGCTGACCAGCCGCAAATATACGGCCACTCAAGCTTCTCGGTATGATAGTGATCCAGAAAGCTTAGAGCATCAAATCCACTTGCATCCGCTAGCTTCGCTGCCGCTACTATAGCGGACCAATCACCGCTGGGTCCTAAATTAACTCCAATACGCATGAAACCTTCCTCCTTATGTATGTTACCAAGTAGACATCTATACGAGAGGTACATTGTAGTCCTTCATTCTTGTCATCTTCTGTCAAGATATGCTGAGTAAAGTACAGGGCTGTTGCAAAGTTCGGTGAAGCCGACATGGTTGGCATGACAGAGACAAGCCCATTGAGTCCAACGAACTCATACAAGAGCCTGCAGAGCGCCTGGGGAGCATGACAGGGGCAAGCCCTGTCACTCCTCTACACGACGGCGTGGCAAGGCACGCTGTTGTAAAGTATGTTTAGATGTGCGTATTTTGGCTCTCCATCCTGTGGGGGAAAGTGGTGAAAATGCAGGGAGACCGCAAGGGTCTCCCCTCCATGGAGGGGTTCATGAACATGTAGAGGAGACCCTTGCGGTCTCCCAGTTTCCCCTCACAGGATGGAGAGTCCGTATTTTTGCATTAGCAGTATTACGCACCCGTTTGTGTTATAATAAGCGCCGACTATGCATGTATATACACAAGCTATCAGCGAGATAGGAAAGGGTGGAGGGGCGCACTTATGAAGCCGCTTGTTGCCATCGTGGGCCGACCAAATGTCGGCAAATCCACATTTTTTAACCGTATGCTTGGCGAGAGAGTCGCCATTGTTGAAGATTTGCCTGGGACGACACGCGACCGTCTCTATGGCGATACCGATTGGAATGGGCGCACCTTCACGTTCATTGATACAGGCGGTCTCGAATTTGGCTCCGACATTCCCGTTGGTCAGGTTGGACTTACCGGACAGCCCGGCGACCTGATGGAACATGTGCAGGCCCAGGCAGAACTTGCCATCGAAGAGGCCGACGTAATCGTGTTCATGGTCGATGCACGTTCAGGCATTACCGCCTCCGATGAAGAGGTCGCAGACGTATTGCGCCGCACGAAAAAACCTGTTATCGTAGCCGCGAACAAAGCCGACAACGCTAATCGACGTATGGATGCAGTTGAGTTTTATAATCTAGGCCTGGGTGAACCCATTGTCCTCTCCTCTGTTCAGGGCGTCGGCACAGGCGATTTGCTTGACCGTATTGTTGAGGAGCTCCCACCAGCAGACGAGGAAGACAATGAAGATGAAGAGGACGAGACACCACGTATCGCCATCGTGGGTCGTCCAAATGTTGGTAAGTCTTCGCTACTCAACGCCATTGTAGGCGTAGACCGTGCTATCGTAAGCAACGTGCCTGGCACAACCCGCGATGCCATCGATACCGAAATGGAGTTTCAGGGTCGTAAACTTATCATGATCGACACCGCAGGTATCCGTCGCCGTGGACGCGTTGGGCCAGGGGTTGAGAAATACAGTGTGTTGCGCTCGAGCCGAGCCATCGAGCGCTGTGATGTCGCACTCATTCTTATTGACGCCAGCGAGGGCATTGCCGCGCAGGATATGCACATCGCGGGTGAGGTTGCCGAGGCTGCCAAAGGTGTTGTCATCGTCATCAACAAGTGGGACCTCGCGCAAGAGCAGCGCCGTGCCGAGCGTGAAGAAGACATTCTCCCGCATCCCGATGATGAGATTGAGACTGCGGAGCATTACCGTAAACTTGTGCTGGAAGAGTTTAAGTTTATGCCCTATGCACCTGTGATTTTCACATCGGCAAAAACGGGTTATCACGTCCAATCGATACTCGAAACGGTGATTCACATCGCCGAGATGCGCTTTCTGCGTATTCCAACATCAAGATTGAATGAAGTGGTGCAGGACGCGGTACGCCGTCACCATCCCGCGATCATTCGTAACAAGCCGCTCAAGGTCTACTATGCAACGCAGACACGCGTCAATCCTCCAACCTTCACCTTCTTCGTGAATGACACACAAGCGATGCACTTTTCCTACGAGCGCTACCTTGAGAACCGCTTACGAGAAGCCTTTGACTTTAGGGGAACGGGTATCCGATTGCAGTTCAGACCGCGCTCCTCGAAGGATGAGAAGTAATACTAATCGAGGATAGAGCAAACGGGATGCGGTCACATGTGACCGCATCCCGTTTGCTCTATCCTCGATTAGTATTGACAAAGTTTAACCTCTGAATAACCATCTTTTAACACACATAAGTTACATTACGAGTAAGCACATTCCCAGACACAATGGACGTAGGGCGTTGAGCTAGCCTCTGAATTTAGCATACTCTTTCAGAGTCTCCACTCGACTCCTCCGTTTACCACTCACACACATGACGGTCTTTCATCGACAGTCATGCCTCAAGTCGCGACGCTTCTCATAGGTGCTCGTGCATGCTGGGGCGAGAGGCACACTCCGAGCCTCTCGCTCTCCGGGCCAATAAAGATATTCACGCATTGGCATTTACTATTTTCTAATAAAATCCAGTGCGGCACGTGTCAACACCTCAACGGCGGTGGGCAACGCGTCCTCATCGACGTTGAAGCGGGGATGATGGTGCGAGTAGTCCGTCTCTTTGGCCTTGTTGCCCGAGCCAACGATGAAGTAGCAACCAGGGACAGTATTGAGAAAGACGCCCATGTCGTCACTACCCGCCGTCAAGACGTTTTCGCTGCTATCAACATTCTTTTCACCAACGGTGGCAACCGACGCCTTACGTACCAACTCCGTCATTGCAGGGTCATTGACACAAGGAGGGCAGCCATCGAAGCATTCAATGTCACAGGTTGCACCCAGCGATGTCGCGACACCCGTTGCGACCTCGTTAATACGGCGTAGGAGTTTTTCACGGTCTTCGATGCTATAGGCACGCATCGTACCCTGCATAACGGCTGTTTCAGGGATAATGTTGAAGGCGGTGCCAGCGTTGATAGTACCAATAGTGATAACAGCAGGGCTAAATGGCGATATTTCACGACTAATCAGAGTTTGTAGTGCAGTAATGATATAGGCTGAGGCAACAATGGGGTCAATCGCGCCATTGGGCATCGCGGCATGTCCACCCTTGCCACGTACTGTCAAAACAAACCTGTCTGCACTGGCAAAAATGGTGCCCGCACGTACACCAACGAGTCCTAATGGATGATTGCTGATGAGGTGCAGACCGATAATACCATCGACACCGTTCAACGCGCCCTCTTTGACCATTGGCTCAGCCCCACCGATCTGTTCCTCGGCTGGCTGGAAGATAAATTTGACGCTACCCGTCAGTTCGGCACGACGTTGACTGAGAATGTCGGCAACGGTAAGCAGAATTGAGGTATGCCCATCATGTCCGCAGGCGTGCATTTTGCCATCCGTCTGCGAACGGTACTCGATATTGTTCAATTCGTGAATAGGTAGAGCGTCCATGTCGGCACGTATCGCAATTGTCTTCGCATCTGCGGCACTCGCACCACCACGTAGGAGACCGACAACACCTGTTTTTGCGATGCCTGTCTGTACCTCTAAGCCGAGCGAACGTAAGCGTTGTGCTACGATGCCAGAGGTACGCACCTCTTCAAATGCCAATTCGGGATGCTCATGCAGGTCGCGCCGCATTGCCACCAAATCAGGTACACGCTCATCTATTTCCACTTTCAAAGAGTCAGGGTTGGATATGGACATGGTTCCTCCTCTATGCTATGAGATACACTATGTCCTATCATAATATCATTTTGGTCTCTATCTTCAATCTCTTGTTTCGTCATAAAGAGAAGCTATGACAGACATTGAACGCAAGAATCGGATAGTATCATACTGTGTTTTGTTCTATGATGGTATCAAACAAGGACACAATATTCAGGAGGGAACAACAGTATGGACGAAATGTATTGGCAGGCAGTTCTGGCGAAGGATAGCCACGCAGATGGGCACTTCGTGTATGCGGTGCGCTCGACGGGTATCTATTGCAATCCCTCCTGTCCCTCGCGCCGCCCAAAACGCGAGAATGTAGTGTTCTTCGTACTTGCAGAGACGGCAGAAGAGGCAGGCTTCCGTCCTTGCCGACGCTGTAGACCAGGGGAAGTACATACAGATACAACTGCTCTGGTGCAAAGCGTGTGCCGCTATATCGAGGCGCATAGCGAAGAGGCATTGACACTCGCACAACTCGGAGAGCAGGTACACACTAGCCCCTTCCATCTACAACGGCTCTTTAAGCGTGTGGTGGGTGTGACACCACGCCAGTATATTCAAACACACCGCATGGCACGGCTGAAGACACACATAAAGGATGGTGATGCGGTAACACAAGCGTTATACGAAGTTGGCTATGGCTCAAGCAGCCGTCTTTATGAGCAAGCACCAGTGCATCTTGGTATGACACCGACGACCTATCGCAATGGAGGTAAAGGCATGAGCATACGGTATACGCTTGTAGAATGTCCATTAGGGCGTTTACTTGTGGCAACGACCGAGCGCGGCATCTGCGCAGTAGAACTGGGTGATACAGATGCAATGCTTGAAGAGGCTCTGCGCCAGGAATATCCAGCCGCGCACATTCAACATGATAGCACTATTCTTGACCAGGAGGTTCAGCTTATCCTGCGTCACCTCAATGGAGAGCAACAGCGGCTCGATCTACCATTGGATATTCAGGCCACAGCATTCCAATCCCGTGTCTGGCAAGAGCTGCGCACCATCCCCTATGGGAAGACGCGCACGTACAGCGAGATTGCTCTATCACTTGGGGATGCAAACAAAGCTCGTGCCGTGGCGCAAGCATGTGCTGCTAATCCTGTCGCGCTCATCGTTCCCTGTCACCGTGTGGTGCGCGAGAATACCAGCATTGGCGGCTATCGTTGGGGTACCGAGCGCAAAAACCGTCTGCTCGCACAAGAGGGGAGCCAAGTCGAGGCGTAGTTGCTCCGTTTGGCTGTAGGTAATGGAATGAGAGCATGGTACGATTAATGGTATATATGGTGGAGGTAGATGTATACAACGGGCGATCACAAGGGTCGCCCGTTGGCATTTTCAATATCTTTAGAACGAAGGGCAGCATGAGCGATACACATCGAACGCAACCAATGGTACAAGAACAAGTAGTAGAGACTAGTAAAGCACGTTCTGCCTTTCCTACAAAGGCCAAAGGAAGCAAATGGGGCATTCTGCTATCCCTCTTCGCTCTCTATGTCATTTGGGGTTCGACATATTTAGGCATGCGTTTCGCGTTAGGAAGTTTTCCGCCATTTCTGATGGCAGGTATACGCTTCGTAGTCGCTGGCACGCTGCTATATACATTTCTTCGGGTACGTGGAGTAGCGGCACCGACACGTCCACAAATACTTGGCTCAACTCTCGTTGGTATTCTCCTGCTAGCAGGCGGCAATGGTGGTGTTTCGTTCGCGGAGCAATGGGTGTCATCAGGGCTCGCAGCGGTTGGAACTGCGGCAGTACCATTATGGGCAGCGTTATTTATAGGGCTGATGGGACGCTGGCCTAAACGTATCGAGTGGGTTGGTCTCGGTCTCGGCTTTGTCGGTGTCCTCTTCCTGAACCTCGAAAATGGAGTATGGGCGAATCCAATTGGTGCAGTTGCGTTATTGCTCGCGCCCATGTGCTGGGCATTGGGTTCTGCACTCAGTACACGCGTCTCGTTACCTCCTGGCTTAATGGCAAGTGCGGCACAAATGGTCATTGGTGGTATCTTCTTACTTGGCCTCGGCCTGCTTTTGGGCGAACGTATTCATAGCGTTCCAACGGCAAACGCACTGTGGGCAATGATATTTTTGATTTTCTTTGGTTCGCTTGTCGCCTTTAGTGCCTATGGCTATCTCTTACGCAGCGTACGACCAGCCCTCGCCACGAGCTATGCCTATGTCAATCCAGCGGTAGCTGTTGGCCTTGGCGTGCTATTCGCTGGTGAACGTATCACGCTTATAGGAGTCCTGGCAATGGCTGTTATTCTCGTTGGTGTCGGATTAGTGTCGCTTGGAAGGGACCGCAAATAACCTCATGTGTAGGCCCCTACATGTGACATGTACACGGCCTCGTGTGCGTCGAGCATACGCTCTAACGAGAAATGCTGTTCAACGTGCATTCGGCACTGCAAGCGCGAAAGTGTGTGAAGCTTGTCTACATAAGCTATGGCGCTTGCACGGTCTCCGGGCGCGATGAGAAAGCCTGTCTCCCCATGCCGAATAATCTCTTTGACAGCTCCACGCTGATAAGCGATGACGGGTGTGCCAGTCGCCATTGCCTCAACAGGCGTCAGACCGAAAGGTTCGTCCCATTCGATAGGGAAGAGTAGGCCGAGTGCTTGCCCCATTACCCGCCACAATACTGAACGTTCTAGCTGTCCTACATAGGTGACGCGTTCCCCAGCTCGTTGCAGTTTGGGAACAATACGCTCTTGATAATAGGATTGGTCATAAATACTTCCAGCAAGGATCAGATGGCGTCCAGCCTGTTCTGCAATCTCGATTGCGGCCTCGACACCTTTTTCCGGTGTAATACGACCTGCAAAGAGGAGTGGCGCATCGTGTGCTATACGCTCAGCAAAAGGGATAGTATTTAAGTCAAGGCCATTGTAAATTATGAAGTCAATTGGCGTATATGGTGTATAGGTATCGGCACAGGCGTGTGAGACGGTAAGCAGCGTGAGAGGATGCCCTTGTTGATGCAGAATATGCAACACGTCATTTATCTCAGGAGAAACAGCAGGAAGATGCAGCGTGTGTAACACTGGTATGTCTCGCATTAATGTGCTACAAGCGAATGCAGGCCAATCAAAGGCGTGTGCATGAATGAGATCAAACCCGTTATGACGTTGCTCCAACTGTAGGAATAGATGCAGAAAAATGTTTGCCTGCGCGAAAAAGCCAGTATCGGTAGGTCGCTCTTGCGTTGGCTCTGAAAAACTGGCGGGCAGGACACTTGCTGGCACGGCGATCTGCTCAATCGTTACATCAGGAACAAACGAGCCAGCGCGAGCAAAGAGCGTGACAGTATGCCCCCGACGGTGTAGCCCCTGTGCGAGATCAGCAAGCATCGCCTGCGCTCCTCCTGCATACGGCTGAGCAATGGGTGTGACGAGCGGCGCGACAAGGGCAATCCTCACCTAGTGTACCTCTCCCCGATAGACGGCGCTATTATTCTCTGTCTCGTGCAGCGTGACCTCGTAGAGCAGCCCTTGAGGAAAACTTCCTTCCAGCCGCTCCCAGAATTTGATTACCAGCATTTCTGCCGTTGGAATCACGCCTTCCAGCCACGGTACATCATAGTTGAGGTGCTTATGATCGACCCAGTTAATCACCTGCTCATTGGTGACGCGTTTCATATCGGTCAAGTTGAGTACCATGCCTGTACGCGGGTCAACATTACCATGGACCGTCACCTCAAGTATATAGTTATGCCCATGTCCATTCGGATTCGCACACTTTTCGTACACCGCATAATTTTCTTCTTCCGAAAGCTGGTTGCTCCATAATCGATGTGAGGCGCTAAAAGTAGTACGTCTTGTCAGGTAAACCATGCGTTATCCTTTTGTAGGGAGCATGGCACCCACGAGGGATGCCACTACTATACTGCTGCTTCGCGGCGGAAACCGTGTATCGTAGTGACAAGGCTTGCCCCTGTCATGCTACCCAGCCACTATATTAATTATGCATTGGTGAACAATTCGATATTGCTACCGCCAAACATCCTGCCAGAGTCGTCAGCGAGAAAGAGCAAGATTTCTGCGAGATCGTCAGGTGTCATGCCTGCTTTAAGATGTGGGGCTGCTTGGCGTAGCATCTCAGTAGCAACCGCGCCTGGACTAACAGCGCTCACACGGATATTATACTGCTTGCCTTCAACAGCAAGAATTTCTGTCAGGCTAGCAACACCTGACTTCGAGACGTTGTACGCACTCAGACCGGGGAACTTTTCGACACCTTTTACACCGGAGAGCGAGGAAATATTGAGAATGACGCCCTGCTTCTGCTCCGTCATCACCTGAAATGCAGCACGACAACACAGGAATGTACCACGTAGGTTGATATTTATCACCTGGTCCCATGTCTCCGTATCCATCTCGACAAATGGCTTTACCGCGACGATGCCTGCGCAATTGACAAGAATATCGACATGCCCATAGGTTCGCAGCGTCTGCTCAAAGAGTACCTGCACATCCTCTTCGCGCGCCACATTACCTATGACCGCGATAGCTTCTCCGCCCTGCCGTGTAATCTCGGAAACTACTTCATCGAGTTGCGCCTCTGTTCGACTAAAAAGCACCACCTTCGCACCTACACGTGCAAATGCTAGCGCGGTGGATCGACCTACGCCTCGTCCCGCACCTGTTATGATAGCAACACGATTGTTAATACTCATACGAGCCTTTTCCAGATTATCTAACTATGCTGTCGCGGTAGCCGTATCATCGCTACATTTAGTACTTTGAACATGGAGTGAGGATAGTTACTCCTGTTACTATTGTAGAGAATGGCTTGTAGTAAACACTATATCATCCTTTACAGCCTTTAGATAGGGAGGCCCTTTCAGATGTCATCTTGTTGAAGGCTCTCATTCTCTGCTATAATGCTCATTGCAATATAACTGATGTTGTTATAAAAATTCATACATGAATTGAACCGCCTGTACGAGTCTGATGTATCACACATCCTTAATAACACATAATGTTGGAGGATGTTGAAATGTTTCCCACGTCCTCTAACATACAGATATGGGAACAGGATGTGATGAAATTAGACCCATGCAGAGAGTTCGTTTCCACATTTACTATGCATAGTAAGAATTAGAAATGTCTGGGTGGAATTGTGAGTGTATTTCTAGCAAAGTACTGTCTGTGTCGGGAGGGCGTATGAGCACGCCTACCGTGTTGTCTGGCTCTCTACAAGACTTTGGCTTGGTGGAGGTTCTACAGGTGGTGGAGTTGGGTGGAATGACGGGTGCCATTCAACTGAAGAAAGATACAGGGCAAACGGGCATTATCTACTGTAACGAGGGCAAGGTCGCGAACTGCTCAGAGTTCGACCCTCTCGCGTTAACGCTGGGTGACGTCCTACAACAACTGGGGATGGCAACGCATCTTCAAATTGAGGCTGCCTTCTCGCAACAACTTTCAGACGTTGTAGGGAAACGCATAGGCGAGCGGCTCATTGCAATGCATGTCATCAACGAGAAACAACTTCGTGAAGCACTACGTACAAAAGCGTTGTGGACTGCGCGCGAACTGGCGATGTGGCCGCAAGGAACCTATGAGTTTATCACTAGTCCCGATGTACAAAAATTGCTTCCCTACGGCGATGTGTCACTTAATATAGAAGTGATGCGTACCGCAATGGAGATCGTGCGCTATAGCGACGAATGGCAGACATTGAAAGACTCGCTGCCACAACAGATGCGTACAATGCTGAAGCTAGTCGCTGAAATTCCGCGTGCCATGAACTTTCATCGCAGCGTCCTTGAACTGTTCATGCATATCAACACCTATCGCCGTGTCCGTCGCATTGCGAGTGCGATGCGACGACCAGAGCTAGATGTGGCACGGGAATTGGCACAACTGGTGCAACAAAATTTTGCCGAATCTGTCTTTCAAGAACAGGCCTATCACGGCAACAATCGCAAACCACGTCTTCCCGAAGCTGCCGAGAAGTTACGCATGGAAAACTTCCAACTGCTCGATTTGTTGAGTCGCATGGAGCAAGAATGGGAGAAACAACATACACCAACAGAACAACTTCCAACACTGGTGCGCTTTGTAAATTGGACAATGGACGCGCTTATTGATGCCTGTCGCACTAACAGAACCGAGCTAGACCCCAATATGCTTAAAATGCTACTCATCAATGAGAATTTGCTCTATATGGGGAATTATGCGTTTCGTGTTGACCATAACAATATTGATGTTGATGACTTTACGAACCTGTGCAATACTGTGATGAATGGGAGTATGCACGCTGCCACCGATTTTTACGATGAGGCATCATCGGTTCTACAACGTATGTTGCGTACCATCTTTTCCTCTATCAATGCACGCGTGGTAAGTCCTCGTGAGCGTCTTGAGAACCAAGAAGTTTGGGAGGCCATGTTCGAGCAATTCGCGCTCACACGTACTATTGTCGTCTAAAAATAACCTATATATTGAGGAGGCATGACAGGGGCGCATGAACGTTGACCGTGTACTTATATTAGCGTAGCAAAACGTGCTATACTATCTGTATGAAGCAAATCTCTTTCAAAATAACACATGTGCAATGCACTCTCATCGAACCCTACCTCCTTGCCGCTGGGTAGCGACGCCTCTTTCTACTCTTCAATCATCCTATCATTCACCATGAATGCAATATTTAGCCGCCCCGTTGTGTTTTACTCTATTGAGAGTATTTAGCAACCAGGACAGAAGTTCTTAGCATGTATCTCTACATACACGTTCTGTCGGGCGGACTTTCAGGAGGAATACAATGGACTTAATGGATAAGCTGGCTAGCCTGGCACGGCGTTACGAAGAACTCAACAATCTGATGGCACAGCCAGAGGTGCTCGATGACCTTGAACAACTGCAACGCTATGGACGCGAACATGCTGACTTAGAAGACGTAGCGAACAAGTACGACGAACTTCTCGCGACAGACAAGCAGATTGCTGAAATGCAAGAACTGTATAACAGCGAAGATGGCGAGCTGCGCGATATGGCATACGAAGAAATGCAACAGTTCAAAGCGCATAAAGAGCAGTTGCTTGATGATGTCAAAGTGATGCTACTACCAAAAGATATCATGGATGAGAAGAACGCGATTGTGACCGTTCAGGGCGGTGCTGGCGGCGATGAAGCGGCCCTCTTTGCAGGTGAACTCTTCCGCATGTATACGCGCTATGCGGATACCAAACGCTGGAAGATTGAAATCCTCGATATTAACGACACCGAGCAAGGCGGCATCAAAGATGTGACCTTTGTCGTCAAAGGCAAGGGAGCGTATAGCCGCATGAAATATGAAGGCGGGACACACCGTGTACAGCGCGTTCCCACCACTGAGGCCAACGGGCGTATTCACACCTCTACGGCAAAAGTGATTGTGTTGCCAGAGGCAGACGATGACATTCAGATCGACGTGAAAGAGAGCGATCTGCGCGTCGATGTCTACCGTTCGACAGGACATGGCGGTCAGAGCGTGAATACCACTGACTCGGCAGTACGCTTAACGCACTTACCAACTGGTCTTGTCGTAACCTGTCAGGACGAGAAATCGCAACTTAAAAATAAGCTCAAGGCCATGACCGTGTTGAAAGCACGACTCTGGGACATCGAGGAAGCCAAACGCCAGGATGAACTACGCAAGACACGACAGTCACAGGTTCAAACGGGTGATCGCAGCGAGAAGATTCGGACCTATAACTTCCCACAAGACCGCGTTACCGACCATCGTATTGGACTGTCACGCCACAATCTTCCAGGTGTGATGAACGGTGAGCTTGATGGCTTTATCGACACCCTGATTACCGTCGATCAAGCCGATAAGCTGCAGAGTTTGTTTGAAGAGGTCAAAAGCTAAGCAGCATAAGCTACACAAGTTAAGAAGGAGTAAAGAGGGTCGTATGCCATTTGAGCAGCCACAATCTATACGTACCGTCTTTTTTGATGCAGGCTTCACGCTACTCCGCGCGAAGCCATCGGACGCGGAGCTATGCCTTGAAGTCTGCAAAGACCTCGGCCTGCATGTGCAGTTGGACGTGATGGAGCAGCGCATGCATGATGCTGAGGACTATTATTTCCGTCAGATGCGCCTCAACCGATACATTTGGAGCGATGAGCAAGCCATCAACGACATGTGGATTGGCTATTACATGAACCTTCTACGTCCACTGATTGAGGAACACGACGAAGCCCGCCTCCATCGACTCGCCCGCACAATCATTGAGGAATATGGTAAGCCCACACGTTGGGAAACCTATCCTGATGTACTGCCAACTCTTGAGGCTTTACGAAGTAGGGGATATACAATGGGCGTTATCTCTGACTGGGGTATTGTGCTCGGTCCTATTCTCCGTCATTTACATCTCATTCAGTATTTTGATGCCTTGTTGATCTCTGCGATCATACGCTATGGTAAACCATCACCAAACCTCTACGACCTGGCGCTGCAGCGCACCAACAGCATAGCTGATTATTCAATGCACATAGGAGATTCCTATGTCTACGACGTGCTGGGAGCACGTTCCGTTGGTATGACTCCTGTTCTGCTTGATCGTCCACGACGGCTTGAGGAGAGCATGGTTGACTGCTTGCTCGTCCATTCGCTTGATGAATTATTGGATTTGCTAGAGGTTCCAAAGGTATGAGCGAAACGACTCACGGATAAATTTTGAGACCCCAATACGTGTGCAGCATCTGGAAATGCTGCACACGTATTGGGGTCTCAAAATTTATCTACTCTGTTATCTCGCGTACAACCTCGATCCCATTCAGGCGCATGTGATACAGAAACAAGAGATGCATCACATCAGCACTATGTGGCAGAATGCCTAGCTGCTTGGCAGTCTCAATCGGAGTGTCAAAAGTCTGTACAGCATTCGCAGGCACAATCACACGCATCTTTCGATTGTGTGCATTGGCGTAGAGTTTAAGATGCATCGCCATCTCATGTACACACAGGTCTGTGCAATCACCAACAACTATCGCAACGCTGAGATCACGGTGAATATCTTGCCATGCCAGCAGTTCTGTACCATGAAAAGGGTTGAGCGAGTTTTTAGGCACGATGGTAAAGATATCGGCAAATGGTAGTTGTGCCAGTTCGGATATTGTCTCGGCCTCGCTTGTCCCCTCTATACAATGCGGAGGATAGCTCTCGAACTCAACAGCATCAGGTGTATGCGCGTCCTGCGCAAGCAGAAAGTCACGCACCCCTGCCGTATATGCATTCTCAAAGGTCGTTACAACTGCTGGTGCAATACCTTGCACGCGCGGACTAGACAATGGCCCTTCCGTACAAAAACCCTTAATCATATCGACGCAGAACAGCGCGACACGCTCCGCCTCTATATCTTCATGCAGGTCTCGCCAGGATATACCTGGCAATTGCTGTTGCCATTCAACGAGCGCCTGTAGAAAAGCTGTGCCTTGCTCAATAATATTCGTTGGTGTTGCCATGATATGTTTCTCCTCTTGTGCGGGAAACAATATATCATGTCCTGGTGTGAGGGCGATTGCCGACACGGACACGATACATCGACCCCTACAATTTTGCTTCAGCCTCTGGATTGAAACGGTATAAACGCGCAGGGCGATGTGTGCCTTCCATTTTCTTGGCACCAGTATCTTCTAAGATGCCAGTTGAAAGAATTTTCTTACGGAAGTTGCGCTTATCAAGTCTTTTGTGCTGAATAATTTCGTAAACACGTTGTAGTTCGCGTAGAGTGAACTGTTCAGGCAGCAGACTAAATGCAATCGTTGTATAATCGAGTTTGCCACGTAAACGGTTCAGCGTATAGTCCAGTATTTGGTCATGGTCGAAGGCAAGTGCGGGTAAACTATAGACGGAAAACCAACCCACGTCAGTCGCATCACTAGCGGCACGGACCTGGAGGCGCTCCGAGTCCAGTAGTGCAAAGTAGACAACGGTAATAACTCGTGTGCGTGGGTCACGTCCAGGATCGCCAAAGGTGTAGAGTTGTTCCAGATACATATCCTGTAGCCCTGTTTCCTCCTGCAGTTCGCGCTTTGCCGCGGTCTCTAATGACTCGTCCATATTCACAAAGCCACCAGGGACAGCCCACATCCCCTCATAAGGCCACGAACGCCGCTTGACGAGCAACACTTGCAGGTCGCGCTGGCGCAAGCTCATCATCACCACATCCACCGTTACCGAAGGCCGCTCATATTTACTGGCATCATAAGAGTGTGCCTGTGCCTCAGTCTGCTTCACTTGTCTGTGGTTATCAGTTTTTTTCGCTGTAGTGATAGTATTTTGCTGCTCTTCCATACAATATGCTTCTCCATACCCTCGACAAAATTGACGCAACACTTTATACTATTGTTAGTAAGTTTTTGTTATTAGCTTTTCACTTAGTGTATTTCATACACTAATATACCCTATACAGATAGAGGTGTCAAGTGGGCACATAGCGTGTCCTAAAACACGAATGCTCAGTTAGATTTTTCTTCATATAATATTGTTCCCTCTGGCATGCTATGCTATACTGCAAAGACAAACAGGTGTTCGTATTTTTGGAATGAGGAGATCGAGGAAAGCATGCCGGACGTAGAGCTTGAGCGCATTGGCCCCTATAGTATCACCAACTTAGTAAGCAGAAGTTCTACGAGTAGCTTTTACCAGAGCAAACGGGGTAAGAAAGACGTAATTCTCAAGCGACTCAACATTCCTTTGCCATCGCCAGAGGCCAAAGAAGCCTTTCAAAAGCGTGCAGGGCAACTCAAAAAGCTCAAACACCGTAGCATTCTCGACACACAAACATTCGATTTCGATGGTGACTTTGGCTACCTTGTACTGGAAAGTCGGGAGGGTGAGACACTACGTCAATATTTTGCTACTGGCGAACAACATACACCTGCAGAAATACGCACTATCCTCTCTCCTTTAGCAGATGCTCTACACTATGCCCATGTGCAAAACACGCTGCATAACAATCTGCATCCAGGAAGTCTCAGGATTGATGCACGTAAAAATCCATTCCTCACCGAATTTTCGCTGAGCACACCTGAAATCACGCTTGACGATGAGGCATTCGCAATCCCTTATATGGCACCTGAATCCCTGCAAGGTCTACCAGTAGCCGCAAGCGATCAATACGCACTAGCGGTCATGGTCTACGAGTGGCTCTGTGCAATCCGCCCCTATGAAGCAACTGAGCGCGATCTCTTACTAGAGCAGCAAGCAAAAACCGTGTTCCCCGCTCCTAGCAGTATCAATACCGCTATCTCACCAATTGTGGAGCGTGTCTTAACACAAGCACTCGCCTACAAGCCCGAAGAACGCTTCCCTACCGTGCAGGCGTTCGCCGATGCATATTTGAAAGCCCTGCTTGGCGTTGCCATCTCTCCCAATTCAAAGACACGTCCTATAGCATCCGTTGTAGCAAACAAAATAGCAACACCTCCCGCTCCTGTAGCAGTCGAAGATGCTGCCTCTGTAGGAACGCAATTCATTGCGCCCATCTTACCTGTTCAACATCATGATACATCCTCTTCATCTGTTTATCATAACGGTACAAAACCTGTTGTAACAAAGTTTCTTGCGTCCACCTTACCTACCTCACTTGATGACATGAAACATGTAGAGGCGCAAGAAACTGCTGCCACACGGTCCACAGCCGATGAAGAACAGACAGAGCTAACTCAACCAAAGAAACCTCTTATCAACAATTCACGCTTGCAAAGCATTGTTTCAGCGGACCTGTGTCAAGGTGGTATTCTTTCGCAAAGACTTCCAGGTTACGAGGAGCGACCAGCGCAGGTAGAGATGGCAATGTTGGTTGCACGCTCTCTTAATGAAAACGTGCCTGCACTGGTGGAGGCCGCAACTGGGACTGGGAAAAGTCTGTCCTACTTAATTCCTGTAGTACGCTCTGGCAAGGTTGCTATTATCAGTACGGCAAACAAGGCATTGCAGGAGCAGCTTTTCTATAAAGATATCCCCTTTGTGCAAAAGCACATCAAAGACTTCGGTGCTGCACTGGTGAAGGGTGTCGGGAACTATGTCTGCATTGACCGCTTAGAGAGCGAACGCACGGGGATGCAGTTCTACGCCAAAAATGTCGATTTTAAGCGACTTGTGGATATCACCAATGATCCTGACTCAGATTTCATGGGCGATTTTGAGACGCTTGGCTTCCAGCTTCCCAACGATATTCGCAGTAAAGTCGCGACAGACAGCGATCAGTGTGCGTGGAGCAAGTGCGGTTATTTTTCGGATTGTTATGTGCGCCAGATGCGGGAACAGGCGGCACTCGCCCAGGTCATTGTTGTAAACCATACACTATTGTTGCTCGATGCCGCTATCGGTGGCTTTTTGCTGCCCGAACGCGACGTAATCATTTTGGACGAGGCTCATCATTTAGAGGAAGAGGCAACGCGCTCGTTTACTATCACCATCGGCCCAACGCAGATACAAACACTCCTGAACCAGCGCTTGTTACGCAGCCATAGTCAACTTAGCTTGCAACATGACGCAATGGACCAATCCACCCTTGTGTGGGCAAGACTAGCACAGGTTGCCGACCCAGGCTTTAAGGGACGTGTCAACCTCGAAGCACCACTAGAAGAGGGCCTCAAACTGGCAACCATCATCTCTGATCTCGCCGACTCACTACGCAAACAACGCCCGAAAGACTTGCCAGAAAAAGAGGGGCAGTTATACGATAAGCTACTCAAACGCACTCAGAACTTGGGCGAAAACATCCGTACCGTCTTCGCGGTAGCCCAACCTACCAAGTTTGTGTATTATGTCGAGCGTGTGCAAACATCGGGACAGCGTGGCGGTATTCAGCTACAGGTTTCTGCGGCTCCACTCGATGTAACGCATTGGTTGCAAGAAAAGCTCTTTAAGAAGTGCAATGTCATTTGCACCTCTGCTACCCTGGCAACGATTGGCCCCAACCCAATGCATCCAGAGGAAAAGGGACCCAATTTTGGCTATTTCCGTCGTCGCATTGGACTTGAAAAAACCGACGAGCCTGATGAGGTGTTGGAACGCATTCTTCCACTTACCTTCGACTATGAGAGCAACGCACTGCTTTACATGCCGCACGACCTGCCAGAACCGGCCTATGGCTCTGGCTCTGACGACTATATGAAGTCTATTGCCCGTGAGATGTATAAGCTCGTCAAGGCTTCGCATGGACGCGCCTTCCTGCTCTTCTCAAGCAAGCGCATGCTAGAACGTGCCTATGAGTTAATGTCACCACACTTACCCTATCCATTGCTCAAGCAAGGCGATATGACACGTCTTGAACTCACACGACGTTTCCGCGAAGAAGAGGGGGCAGTTCTCTTTGGCCTCAAAAGTTTCTGGGAAGGCGTCGATATTGCAGGCGAAGCGCTGTCACTCGTTGTCATCGACAAACTTCCCTTTGACCCACCTGACGACCCTGTACATGAAGCGCGAGTCGCACAGATGAAGGCAGCGGGCGAAAACTGGTTTGGTACCTATGTCCTGCCACAAGCCGTTTTGCGTCTCAAACAGGGTCTTGGTCGTCTCCTGCGTACGCGTGAGGACCGGGGCGTCATGGCAATATTAGACACGCGCTTGCATACGAAGGGCTACGGCAAGATGGTGCTCAATGCACTCCCACCAGCGCGTAGAACATCGAGTATTCGAGAGGTTGAGCATTTCTTCGCGGAATAATTAATGCTAACAAATCTGTAGGCGCATATTTCATTGCTCTCTCCCATTAGGAGGAAGTGTCAAGATGCGCTTGAGTGGCGTCTCAAACTCTGTCGAGAGACAATCCATGATAATCTCGTCATAGAGCTTGCCAGCCCACAGATTTACTTCGCGGCGGCGGCCCATGACGCGAAAGCCTGCGCGTTGATATGCTTTGATAGCGCGTTCGTTGTAGGCATATGTCTCAAGCGTGATGTTGTGTAGTCCGAGTATTGAGAAACCGTAATCGAGCATGAGAAGTGTCGTCTCAGTACCATAGCCCTTACTCCAACAATCTTTCTCTCCGATGAGGATACCATAATCAGCCGTACGACCCCGATAATTAATGCGGCGTAATTCCGTCAGCCCAATAGGTCGTAACGTTGCCTTCTCGTAGATAATAAAATCTACTCGATCACGCGATATCTCACGGTTGTTCTGCTCAAAGCGGGACTCCGTGGTTTCTCTGGGTATCGAACGCAAAGGGTCGCCCGAAAAAAAGGAGACTTCAAAATCGTTATCCCATTTAGAGAGCAAGGGTACCACCCCGCGATGAAATGGCCCCAATGCTACCTTTTCTCCAGCTATATTAATAATAGGTTCCTCTTCTGTGCGTGCCATGTATGGTTCCTCTTTCTTTTGTTATTCTCTGTCATATCTGCACAGCCGATTGTCGCATACTCACATAAAAGTCGCAACCATTGTTTATAAATAAGACTTGACGTTGTAAGAATGTTCTGCTAAAAATAGCCATATACATTGTTCTATAATAGTATCCCCTGTGCAATCGTCACATATAGTAGGAAGACAAAAATGGCTGCGCATATTTTAGTAGTCAACGACACACAAGATATCTTAGAAGTATTTCGCATGTTGCTAGAGGGCGAAGGTTATACAGTCACCTTATCTTCGTTTCCACTACAAAAAGCCAGTGATATTGAACAACTCAGTCCAGACCTTATTATTTTAGATGTGGTCTTTGGTGAGGAAAGACTTGGATGGCAGATGTTGCAATTGCTGAAAATGCAACCTGCGACGGCATCTATTCCTGTTATTATTTGTACAGCGGCTGAGAAGGCGGTACGCGAGATGGAAGGATACCTCGTCTCAAAAAACGTCGTTGTCGTGTACAAACCGTTTGAGCTTGATGATCTCCTCGTCGCAGTTACGCAAGCATTAGCATCTGCTTCTCGAAAGCTATCAGAGGCGAACAAAAAGATAGAAGCAAAAGAAGAAAAGTAAGGGCTTATAATTCTGTAGGGACGCGATAATCCTGTTTAACAAAATAATATGGATACCTGTAGGGACCGATGTATCACGTCCTCGTGGCGATTGATATGCCGCCGAGGACGTGATACATCGGTCCCTACAATCGATGTATCTTGATTAATTTGTCAAAGCGCATAATCAGTCCCTACAGAATTATAAGCCATGAGAAGTATAGACAAAGCGCGAACATAGAGTATAATAGTAGGGCATTCCGACGCTTCAAAGACAAATCATTTTTATAGTGGTACAGGGGAGTTTTGCATATGGCAAGTAAGACCAAGATGCGCTGCAACACCTGTGGCAAGTGGTTTCAGTCGGCAAATGCTAAAGACATCACTTGTCCAGATTGTACGCAGAAAGCCAGAAAAGAGAAGTTGGCGGCAAAAGCAGCCCCGCCAACACCAGTGAAAACAACAGTGGTTCAACAAGCGCCACCGCCGCCTAAGCCTAAGCAGACGGTGCAGAGCGGAACCAATCAATGGCTCGATAAGTTAAACGATGTGAAAGTTGCTGAACCTGAGCAGCCAACGCGTCCAAAGATACCTTCCTCCCCAGCACCACGCGATACTCGTAACAGTCCGAGTGATGCGCGTGAGACAGGAGGTCCTGGCAATAATCGTGATGAGCGAGAACCAACGAATTATCGCGAACGTGAGGGTGGTAATCGAGGCCCGAGCAATAATCGTGAAAACACCTATCGTCCTCCCTCTAGCCCCTATCGTGTCGGTGGTGGCTCTGGCCTTCCCGATGCAGGCCCACGCCCACGTCAACCAATGGAGGATGGGTTCAATCGAAGTCCGCGTACTGACCGTCCTAACACAGATCGTCCTGATAGACCGCCACGCCCTGCTGGACAAGGTGGACCCAAGGGTGGCAAACCAAAAGTAAAAATAGCAAAGCCACCACCACCGCCAAAGCCGAAACGCGAAAAGATAGAGCCACCGAAGCCCTTTGAACCAACGGCAGAGCAGATCACACAGGTGGAGACGCGGTACCTGGAACTGGCAAATCCTATCGAGTTCGATGGCATTCGCACGCAGATTGCGCACGAACTTGAGATTCCAAAAACTGCGGTCAAGAAGATTATCAAGGACCTGCGAGATCGTCAGCATATTCCAAGCTGGTGGGAAGCACAAAGCTACAAGGGCAATGAGGAGGAATTGGCAAAAATTCAAGCTGCCTACGAGCCATATCTTCCCTTGCCAAACATTGGTGTGCATAAGAAGATTGCTGAAGAACTCTCCCTAAAACCTGGAGATGTTTATCAAGCAATCAAACAGATACGTACACAAATGGGTCTGCCACAGTATAATGATCCCGAACTGCACGGCATAGAGCTAAAATCGAAGAAGCTCACCAAAGCGAAAAGCGAGGAATCATCTGAGACAGAGAGTGTCTCTGTTGCGGAAGCAACACCTGCACCTGTGCCAACCGACGCTATAGATGCTACAGATACAGGAGCAGTGGTGGACGAAATAAAGGAAGAGGCAAAGTCAGAAGAAGCTCCAGCCGAGCATACGACGGAGACAACTGAGGCCGAGGCAAGCCCGAAGACAGAGGCATAGCACTGTTGTTTTACAAATTGATATGAGCCAGCGGGAAGGGCGGCATGACAGGGGCAAGCCCAACCGCTACAAGAGCCAGCAGAGAGTTGGGGGCATGACAGAGGCAAGCCCTGTCACTTCGATACGATGTAACGCCACGCGTCCGTCTCTCGGAGTGACAGGGCTTGTCCCTGTCATGCTCCCTTGTCTTGTCCCTATCATGCTCCCTTGCCCCCATTCATGTACATATACAAAGATATTAATTATAGAGAGGACCATTTTATGGACGAAAACTGTATATTTTGTAAAATTGCTGTGGGTCAGATACCTGCAACACTTGTCTTTCAAGATGAAGACGTTGTTGCCTTTCGAGACCTGCATCCACAGGCAAAAGATCACATTCTGATTATTCCTCGGCAACATATTGTGTCCATGACTGAACTCACAAAAGCACATGGACCACTACTGGCAAGTATTTATATTGCAGCACAAACCATTGCACGTCAGTTAGGTATTGAGCAAACCGGTTACCGCCTTGTTACCAATGTTGGTCCCGACTCTGGACAAACCGTCTTCCATCTACACTTTCATCTCCTGGGTGGTGAGCAACTCGGCTTGTTTGGTAAGCCACTATTAAACTCATAGCCTACAAAAGAGGAACCTTATGCGTATCGCCCTTGACTATACAGCCGCTATTCGCCAGGGAGCAGGTATCGGCTCCTATGTACGCAATCTTGTTGCGGCTATGCTACAACAAGACTCAGCAACGCGCTATACCTTGCTCACCAGCGGACGCCCTACGCCTGAACATCCTTTTCCTGAAGCAGAGAACGTCGTTGGACGTAGCATACTGATTCCTGATCGCTATCTCAACATTCTCTGGTATCGCTGGCGCGCTCCGCTCTTGCCAGCCACGCTTTTCACAGGGCCAATTGATATCTATCACGGCCCTGATTTTACACTACCACCACTAGGCAAAAGAGTGCGTAAGGTCGTCACCATTCACGATCTCGCCTTCCTGGAACATCCAGAGTATGCCGTACCCTCGCTCGCAGCTTATCTTGAGCAAGTGGTTCCCGAAGCGGTGGCAGCAGCCGATGTCGTGGCTACCGTTTCGCACGAAGTTGGGCGTGCACTTATCAAGCACTTTCAGACGCCACAAGAAAAGCTTACTGTCATCCCAAATGGTGTAGGAGCGCACTTCCAGCGTATCACTGACCCCATTCTGCTGGGAGCAACACAACATAAGTTTAATTTGAGGGCCCCACTTGTATTAGCGGTAGGCACACTTGAGCCACGTAAAAATCATATAGGACTCATTAAAGCCTTTTATAAAGCGCAACAAAAAAAGAAGGGCCCGGCAATGCTCGCTATCGCAGGTGGGCAAGGGTGGCTCTACGAAGAGACAAAGCAAGTCGTAGCCGATCTCAAGTTAGAGAAGAAGGTACGTTTTCTGGGACGTGTTACCGACCTTGAGCTTGTAACGCTATATAGTATGGCTGATATCTTTGCATTTCCCTCGTTTTTCGAGGGCTTTGGCGTTCCTCCTATCGAGGCAATGGCGTGCGGCGCACCTGTTATCACCTCAAATACATCTGCACTGCCAGAGGTTGCCAAAGATGCGGCGCTGCTCGTTGACCCCTACGATATCGATGCGCTCGCTAATGCGCTAACACGCCTGACAGAAGACGAGTCATTGCGCGAGGAGTTGCGACAAAAGGGCTATGAGCGCGTGAAGCAGTACACGTGGGCTATGTCAGCTCAAAAGATGCTTACTGTGTATCAAAAGCTATACAATGGGGAGAACAATTTCAACCTTGAGGACGTGTGAACAATGAAGATCGGTATCAATGCACTCTTCTTTCAATATCCCGCCACGGGTAGTGGGCAATATATGATCCACCTGCTAGCGGCACTCGCGCAAGCAGACACACAAAATGAATACGTCTTACTCGGACCCCAGCCTGTTGATGAGCAAAAGCCATCCGTGTTTCCCTATCAGATGCAATCCGTTCCTGGCATTGTTGGCGGCAATGAGAATATACAGAAAGTTGTCTGGGAACAACTGACAGGGCCAGCCGCCGCCCGTAAAGCCGGCGTAGACATTTTCCATGTGCCGTATTTCGCACCACCACTGCTACCACGCACACCAACCGTTGTCACCATCCATGATGTTATTCCTATGCGCCTACCTGCCTATCAACCAGATACAAAAGTCAAAGCGTACATGCAATTGGTTGCCAGTGCTGCGCATAAAGCAACGATGATTATCACCGTCTCGCAGCACGCCAAGCAGGATATGGTTGAGGCGTTAAAACTGCCCGCCGAACGTATTCAAGTTATCTATGAGGCGGCGGGAGACGAATACCGTCCTGTTACTAATCCAGAAATACTAGCAAAGGTGCGCGAAAAGTATGGCTTAGGAGAGCGCTATATCTTCTATCTCGGCGGTCTTGACCAACGCAAAAATGTACCACAGCTTGTGCGAGCCTTTGCACACCTCTATGGTCAACTTGGCGATTCCAAGCTGCAACTTCTCATCGCGGGTAATCCAGATAAACAGAAGGGGCCACTCTTTCCAGATCCGCGTCCCGTTGCCGCTGACCTGGGCATGACAGGACAAATTATCTATCGCTTCATAGACGAAGAGGACAAGCCGGCTATGTATAGTGGTGCCAGCCTTTTTGTCTTTCCATCACTCTACGAGGGCTTCGGTTTGGACCCTCTTGAGGCCATGAGTTGTGGCGCACCCGTTGTCTGCTCCAATCGCACCTCGCTACCTGAGGTGGTTGGGAATGCTGCGCTTACAGTTGACCCCGAAGACACACGTGCCTTAGTCGAGGCGATGCGGCAAGTCCTAACAAGTAAAGATCTACAAACGGACTTGCGTGCGCGTTCGCTGCAGCGTGCCGCGCAATTTAGCTGGCGTAAGACAGCGGATGAAACGATTGCGGTCTATGAGGAGAGCTTTACGCGTGGCACAAATCCGCGCAAGACAGCACCATTAGGAAAGATTTGAACGAACAATGCGTGTACTCATGATTTCAAAGGCCCTCGTCGCAGGGACCTCACAACGCAAACTCGAAGAGCTAGCGAAACTGCCCGATGTTGAACTCACAGTGGTTACTCCTGAATACTGGCAAAGCGACGATGGCAGTAAACTGGTGCTTGAGCGGCTCTACACCAAGGGTTATCGTATGATCGTGACACCAATGGCACTCAACGGCAACTTTCACCTGCACTACTACCCCCAGCTAGGTAAAATTTTGCGCGAGGTGCGACCAGAGGTTGTGCATATCGACGAAGAGCCATACAATGTCGCCACTGCACAGGCTATGTTTTTAGCACAACAACACAAAGCACGTACCCTCTTCTTCACCTGGCAGAATCTGTATCGAAGCTACCCGCCGCCATTTCGCCAGATTGAACTCTATAACTACAGGCATGCAACCTCCGCGTTAGCAGGAAACCGCGATGCTGAGAGCGTACTGAGACGCAAGGGCTATAAGGGATCCATACATGTCATTCCGCAATTTGGCTTTGATACCGATATCTACAAACGCAGCGCACTCCGCGTGCCACGCAAACCCGATGATCCTTTCACACTCGGCTTTATTGGTCGCCTCAAAGAAGAGAAGGGCTTGCCCTTGATGGTTGAGGCACTTACATATCTCCCTTCTTATTGTCGTGTTGTCTTTATCGGCAATGGCCCGATGAAAAGCGTATTGGAGGAACAAGCGGCACGTTTAGGCGTCACGGATCGTGTTACCTTCAAAGGTGGCATCCCGACCTATGACGTGCCACACGAAATGGAACAACTTGATACATTTGTGTTGCCCTCAATCACGCAGCCCAACTGGATAGAACAGTTTGGCCGCGTCTTGCCGGAAGCTATGTCCTGTGAAACACCTGTTATCGGCTCTACAAGCGGTGAGATTCCACATGTGATTGGGGATGCTGGTCTTGTCTTTCAAGAAGGCGACGCTAAAGACCTGGCACAATGCGTACAAAAATTGCTCGACGATCCTCTATTCTATGCCGAGCTTGCGAAGAGAGGACGACAACGTGTGTTAGATAACTACACGCAGGAACAGATTGCCAGGCAGACGTATGATGTGTATATAGAGATGTTAGGTGTTCGTGCGTAGCAAGGTGGCAGGGAGACCGCAAGGGTCTCCCTGCGCTCCATGCAATGCAATATTTAGAGGTGTCCATTAAAGGTTAAGGATATGCAAGAAAGTCATACAGATAAGCCAAACGACTCAAGCTTGCTCCCTGGATATGGAGCAATAAGACCTAGAAACATTCCAGAAGAGTTTGAAAGATTGCGTGAGGAATTTGAGATTGGAGTTGCAGAAGAGGTTATGGCAGAGGATAGAGACTCTAATATTTCCTCGCACATTATGGGCAAAAAAGGAGCGACGATGACCACACCGACAGTTGAACTCATCCCACGAAAAGTGCTTTTTGGGAATCCGGTGAATACCAGCCCGAAAATCTCGCCTGATGGGAAGCGTATGGCATATCTTGCGCCAGTGAACGATGTGCTGAATGTTTGGGTTGGCACAGTGGGAGCGAATGATGCTCAGCCCATTACAAAGGACACCGAACGAGGCATTCGCTCCTACTTCTGGGCGGCGGATAATAAGCACATTTTGTATATCCAAGACTTTGGTGGCAATGAAAATTTTCGTTTGTACGCGACTCATCTGGACACAAAAGAGACACGCGACCTGACACCGTTTGAAGATGTGCTGGTGGAGGTCATTGAACGTGACAAGCACTTTCCCAACGAACTCATTATTGGCTTGAACAAAGATAATCCACAAATTCACGATGCATACCGTCTCAACCTGACAACGGGAGAACTGACGCAGGTTGCAAAAAATCCAGGGAATATTGCGGGTTGGGTTGTTGATGCGCAATTTGCGGTACGTGGTGCGCTGGCAACCACTCCTGATGGAGGAAGCGAACTGCTTGTGCGGGACAATGAGCAGAGCGAATGGCGTAAACTGCTTGTTTGGAGTCCTGATGATCTGCTTACAAGTAGTCCACTTGGCTTTACGCACGATGGGCAAGCGCTCTACCTCATTGATTCGCGCAATGCTAATACTGGTCGTCTTGTCACGCTTAACATCGCAACACAAGAGGTAACAGTCCTCGCGGATGACCCTCACTACGACGTAGGCAATGTTCTGATGAATCCAGATACTTACGAGGTGCAGGCAGTTGCCTTCAACAAGGATCGCGTCGAGTGGACACTATTGGATGACTCCATTCGACTCGATTTTGATCGCATTCGCGAAATTCACCTGGGCGACCTTCTGATCACAAGTAGGAATGATGCTGACGATACCTGGATTGTTGCGTTTACCGTTGATAACGGTCCCGTTCCCTACTACTCATACGACCGCAAAGAGCAGAGCGCGAAATTCCTCTTTGACAATCAGCCGGAATTGAGCAAATACTCACTTTCCCATATCAAACCCATCACCTTTACCTCAAGAGACGGTCTCACTGTTCATGGCTATCTCACGCTGCCAGTAGGAGAGGCTCAAAAAAATTTACCAATGGTCCTTAACGTACATGGTGGACCGTGGGTCCGTGATGCATGGGGCTATAATCCAGAGGCCCAGTGGTTCGCCAATCGTGGCTATGCCTGTCTGCAAGTGAACTACCGTGGCTCGACCGGCTACGGCAAAGATTTTCTGAATGCAGGCAACAAGGAGTGGGGCGGCAAGATGCATAATGACCTTGTAGACGCTGTACAGTGGGCGATTCAGCAAGGAATTGCGGACCCGAAGAAGGTTGCAATCTACGGCGGTTCCTATGGTGGTTATGCAGCGTTAGTAGGGGCGACATTTACACCCGACCTCTTCTGCTGTGCTGTTGATATCGTTGGACCAAGCAACTTGCTCACGCTCATTAAAAGTATTCCACCATACTGGTCTACCTTTCTTGCGCAATTTTACCATCAGGTGGGTAATCCAGATACCGAAGAGGACTTCTTGAAGTCGCGCTCACCGCTCTTCAAAGTAGACCAAATCAAGATTCCCATGCTCATTGCACAAGGAGCAAACGACCCAAGAGTGAAACAAGCGGAGTCAGAGCAGATTGTCGAGGCAATGAAAAACAAGGGTATCGACTACGAGTACCTGCTCTTCCCCGATGAGGGACATGGCTTCGCTAAACCTGAGAACCGCATCAAATTCTATGCAGCAGCCGAGAAATTTCTCGCCACATACCTCGATGGTCGCTACGAAGAGTAGGGTAAAGATGATATGATACAAGAGACCGGGGGAATTGTTCTACCTCCCTCGGTCCTGTTATCATGCTATTTATGACCCGAAAACGAGGAATTAATTATCATGGAACCCGACGGTATGGCGATATTTGCGGGTAGTGGTAGCCGAAGGCTTACTGCTGGCATTTGTGAATACTTAAATCTCCCTCAAGGACAGAATGAAACACTTCACTTCTCTGATGGCAATATCTTTGTACGTATCCAGGACAATGTACGTGGGCGACGTGTCTATCTTGTACAGTCAACAGTGTTTCCAGCGAATGATAATTTTATGGAGTTACTCTTCTGGATCGATGCCTTTAAACGTGCCGGAGCGGCAGAGGTAACGGTGCTCATTCCTTATTTTAGCTATGCTAAAGGCGATAAGAAAGATGAGCCACGCGTCTCTATTCGTGCTCGTGTTTGCGCCGATGCCATTGAGGTTGCAGGGGCAGACCGCGTAGTTACAATGGACCTCCATGCTCCACAAATTCAAGGCTTCTTTCATAAACCTGTTGATAATCTCTATGCTCTACCGCTTTTGTGCGAACGCATCCAAGCATTGAATCTGCATGATCTCGTTATTGTTTCACCTGATGTTGGCTTTGCAAAGCAGGCACGCCGCTTTGCCTCCAGCCTCGGCGTCTCCATCGCTATTGCCGACAAGGAGCGTCTTGCCCATGACGAAAAAGCCTCTGTTCTTCACATTATTGGTGAGGTCAAGGACAAAAACGTCGTGATCGTTGACGATTTTACCATTTCAGGTGGAACGCTAGTTGAAGCATCAATCAAGTTGCTTGAGCGAGGCGCACGCGATGTGCATGCAGTCGTCACACACGGCGTTCTAGCTAAAGGCTCTATTGAGCGTATCGACAACAGTCCACTCAAAAGTCTGATTATAACTGATACAGTCGAGAATCAGCCCGTGGAATTCTCGAAAAAAATTGAGGTGGTATCAGTTGCCTCTCTCTTTGGCGAGGCCATTCGGCGTATCCACGACCGTGAAAGCATCAGCGAAATGTTTGGCTAAATACATTTTGATGCTAGCGGACCCGCTATGGCACGCACGCTAGCATCAAAATGTATAAGATTTTAGAGGGTAGTTAGATATGTGGGCAACTCAGCTATCGAGGCTAACACCGCATCAGGGTGTGTTTTCTGCAGGAGAGGTGAGTCAGCTTTGTGTTTGCCTGTGTAGACAAGTATTCCACGCAGACCAGCACGTTGTGCGCCAGCAACATCGTTCTCGATATCGTCACCAACTAAAATTGCCTCCTCTGGCTGCACACCTATTGTGAGAAGCGCTTGGGCAAAGAAAGCTGGGTCAGGTTTCCCCAGCACCACCGCCTGTTTTCCTGTCGCAATCTCTAAAGCACGCACATAAGGCCCGCTATCCAGTTGTAATCCAGAAGCGGTACGCCAATACATGTTTGTATGCATAGCAAGCAGGCTTGCACCATTCATCACCAAACGGAAGGCATTATTCATTGCTTCATATGTGAGCAACTCTTCCGCCCCACCGATTACCACAACGCCAATATTCTCGGTAGGAGGCTCAACCAGTTCAATGCCAGCAAAATCGACAGCAGTATTTCCCTTTGTAAGCACCCAGCACCGCTTGCCTGGAAAATGCTGGCGGATATAATTTGCAGTTGCGACAGGTGCCGTAAGCAAGCGTTCTTCTGTAACAGGAAGACCAACCTGTTGCAGGCGTTGCACGAGTGTCGCACGAGCGACCGTCGTTGTATTTGTCACAAAGCCCGTCTGATAGCCTTTTTGAGCAAGCCAGCGCAACGTTTCAGCCGCACCCCCGATTGGTTGCATACTTACATGCAACACACCATCGATATCGAGCAACACACCGCGAATCATCAAATAACCTCTTCCTGTTCCTGGTGTTATAGATAAATAGGGTCTCCGTCCTTCCGGGGGAAAGTGGTGAACATGGAGGGGAGACCCTTGCGGTCTCCCAGTTTCCCCTCAAAGGATGGAGACCCGATAAATATAGTATATGACATGTAGGAACGCAATGAATCGTCTCTCTACGGAACTTCTTTCCTCTTCTACACTCACCATACCATACGATGTATTCGTCGTTCTGCAACGTTGATACTATAGAAGACGTAAAGGGTAGTGACGAACAAAAAGTCAGCATGACACAAGCTTGGAGATAGTGTATAATAAAGCCGCTAGCCATTCCTGGTTGAATAGCAAGCCAAACAGTCGAGGGAGGAGTTCTTTCATGAATGGTGACATGACCGGACGTGTCATCAAGGGTCGCTATAAATTGATCGACGAGCGTGGGCGAGGTAGCTTTGCTACCGTCTATATCGCACGTGATCTGGAAGATAATCACATTTACGCCATTAAAATGATGCATGTCGAACTGTCAAACGATGGTGAACTCCTCGCACGTTTTCAGCGTGAAGCCCATATCCTCTTAAACCTGAGCGATCCCCATATCGTGCGTATCGTTGACTATGGTAACGACGACAACATGCATTATATTGTGATGGACTACATCGATGGGCAGAACCTAAAGTACCATATGCTCACCGATGGACAGATGGATACGTTACATGCATTGAACTATGCACGGCAGATAGCAGAAGGGTTGGATACAGCGTACAATCAGGGTGTTGTGCATAGAGATATTAAACCGCAAAATATTCTTATTAATAGCAAGGACATGGTAAAGATCGCGGATTTTGGCCTGGCGCGTGGTCGAGAAACGGTAACACTCACTCAATCTAATGTGTTCATGGGTACTGCCTATTATATTTCGCCCGAACAAGCAGAAAGTGGACGCGCGGCTGATACGCGCTCCGATCTTTATTCTGTCGCGACCGTCTTGTTTGAGATGTTAGCTGGCGTCCCGCCCTTTCAGGGCGAGACAGCAGTCGATATCGTTATCAAACATATGAATGATAAAGTTCCGTCTATTTGCCGTATACGCCATGATCTGCCGATGGAGATGGACCTGTTCATGCAAAAGGCACTTGCCAAAGCACCAACGGACCGCTATGCAACACCACAAGAGTTCATAGCCGCGCTGGAGCAGGTGCATGAGCGTGTACTGGCAATGCCAACGGACAAGCGACATGCACAACCTGTCGGACCTATACATGAGCAGCATGCCAGTGGCATGGGCCATAACGCAGGAAGTGGAAATGCGGTTAGACCTCTTCCGCAAAAAGAGGCGCGTATCACTGTACTTTCAAATGGACGAATGATACCTTTGAAGGGAGAACTCATGGTCGTAGGCCGACAGGATCCGACTCTTGGTATCTTCCCAGAAATTACTTTGGCGGATAAAACAGTTGGCAGACGGCACGCCTACCTGCGTAACCAACAGGGAGCGTTTACCGTCGAAGACTTAAACGCCTTAAATAAGACGCGTTTGAATGGAGTCATCTTGACACCACACGAGGAACGTACACTTAAAGATGGTGATGTCCTTCGCTTTGGCAGTGTCGAGGTACGTTTTGAAATGCGATAAGTGTGGTGTTGACAAGCACTGGTAGGCATTGACAGGCTTTCTTTCGTAGGCACTGGCATGCACTTACGTACATGCTCTGACACGTACTGCGTCGCAGTTGTAGGGGTACCGCACATTGGTACCCGATCTCAATCGGGTGGCAGAGATACACTCTACCGCCCCTACGAGCAGAAGGGTAATTATTATGTTTGAACAACTTACGCTCTTCGTTGTCGCTGCACTTCCCGTTTCAGGAACAATTATTGCAGTTGCCGGTGTAGTCCTGGCGTTGGTTGTTGCTATCGGCGGTTTCTTAGTGTACCGTAGTGGTGGCAAGAAGGGTACAAAAGCTGCGACGGGAGCCGGAAACAATGATTGGCAACGACAGTCACAGCAACCAGGAGTTGCAGGCGGTTGGAATCCACAAGGTGTAGGAAATGATGCACCCCAGTGGTCGCAACAACAAGCGCAAGGCCAACAGGCTGGTTGGGGGGCTCCAAATAACTTCCAACAACCGCAGCAACCAGGATGGGGCACACCACAGAACGGATCAATGCAACAGCAAGCAGCAAATTCTTGGGGTGGGCAAAACGCTACGCAACAACCAGCAGCCGCTCCTTGGGGTGAAGGCCAAAGTAATGCAGCTCAGCAACCAGGATGGGGTGGAGGTATGCAAAACGGGCAGCAACCAGGCAGTCCATGGGCGGCTCCTGGTAATCCGGCACCCGCAAACTCATGGGATGCACAAGGCAATTCTGGCGCACAAGGTAATCGTACATCCTGGGATGCAAATCCTGCTCCTGTTATGCAAGAGCCCTGGGGACAACCAGCGGCTGCACAACAACAATGGAATGGACAGGCCAATGCAGCACCACAATCTCAACAGACTCCCGCTGCTTTTGAAGGGGGCATGGGCTCTGGCCCGTCTTGGAATCAGCAAGGTTTTGGAGGTGTAGGACAGAACGGGCAAAAAGCACAAGCCGACTCATGGAACGCGCCGCAACAGCAGCAGTATGCCCCCCCCCAAAACGGGAACAACGCAATGGGTGGCTTTGCAGGCGCGATAGGCAGCGTCCCTCAGGCTCCACCCTGGCAACAACAACAAGGGAGTTTTGGGCAGGGCGGCCCCGGAATGCAACAAAATCAGGGTGCCCCCTTTGGTGCTAATGACGGTGATAAAACAATTATGCGTTCAACCGGTGGGCTTGGTCTCGTACGTGTAGAAGAAGGCAAGGAACCAGGGCGCGAGTACAAGATTGTCAAAGAGTCGCTCAGCATTGGACGTAGCCGTGAGAGCGACATCTTCCTGGAAGACCTGGCAGTTTCGCGCCTTCATGCCTCCGTTGTCAACCAGGGCAATGGGCAATACGCTCTCAAGGATGAAGGTAGCGCAAACGGCACAAAGGTCAATGGGCAACTCGTGGCTAAGTTCCAGACATTCCCTCTTCAAGAAGGTGATCGCATTCAACTCGGTCAGACTGTGCTTGTGTTTGCTCGTAGTTAAGAAAATTTCCTTGTGAAGCATGTGGGCAAGAATACATATGTATTCTTGCCCACATGCTTCACAAGGAAACAACTCCATCCAGTGCAAGAGGAAAGTTTTGCGCCATAATGCAACGAGACGATTTACTAGGAACCACATTAGGCAACTATCGTATTCTTGCCCCCCTTGGTCAGGGAGGCATGGCTCGTGTGTATAGAGCATATCAGGAAAGTCTTGAGCGTGAAGTTGCAGTAAAAGTGCTTCCTCCGTGGTATGCTGCAGACCGTAGTTTTGTTGAGCGCTTCAATCTTGAAGCAAAGCTTGTTGCGCGTCTTTCACATCCCAATATTGTCATCGTTCATGATGCGAGTGAGCAAAATGGACATCTCTATATTGTGATGCAGCTTGTGGATGGTGGAACTCTCAAATACCGCCTTGACCAATTGCACTTGCAAGGCCGTGCAATGGACGCAAACGAGGCGATTCCCATCTTTGTACAACTCGCCGATGCATTGAACTATGCACATGAACAAGGAGTTGTTCATCGCGACGTAAAGCCTGTCAACGTCTTAATGGATCGCTCTAGCCGCCCGATTCTCTCAGACTTTGGCATTGCAAAGGTCCTTGCGAGTACAAAAGATCATTTGACACACCCTGGTGCTGGTGTTGGCACACCCGAATATATGTCGCCTGAGCAGTGTCTTGGAGGTGCGGTTGATGGACGAGCGGACATTTATGCGCTTGGCGTGATGTTGTTCGAGGCGTTAACTGGTCAAACACCATTTCTTGGCGATAACTATCCAGCACTCGCACATAGTCATATCTACCAGCTACCGCCACGTCCCAGTACACTTAACCCAGCGATTACACCCGCAATGGAGCAAATTCTTCTCACCGCTCTTATGAAAAATCCTGCACAACGGTATCAACATGCAAGTGCTATGGCAGAAGCACTTGGCTTAACACAGCCGAGACTCCACACTGGACAGCACATAGTGCCGCGTCCACAAGAACAACCCTTTACTACGTCCGTTACACCGCAAGACAAAGACAAGATGACACCTAGCTATGAAACAGTACCAGCTCCAATGTATCCTTCACCCTATCAAACAGGCATGTATGCATGTCCTGGTTGTCACCAGTTGAACAAGCCACAAATGCGCTTTTGCACAAAGTGTGGCTCTCCAATGAATCAATGCACGGTATGTGGAGGCCAAAATCCGGCCAATAATCGCTTCTGTACACGATGCGGTCGTTCTCTCTCCACATTCCTCGGCTAGGAAGCAGATTCATCTGCTCGCGCTGCAGAAAGACGCTCTAACATTTTTCGCTGATCTTCAACACGTTTGTGTTGACGAAGCAATCGTTGTTCTGCTGTTAATGAGAGAAGCAGACGAACATGTTCCACCACCTTCATCGGTTGTGTTGGTTTCGTAATATACTCGACTGCACCTTCTTCAAAACCACGTATCTGATCAGAGAAATGAACACGTGCCGTCAAAATAATGACCGGCAGCATTGGCTGCTGATGTACCTGATGCAACCATTGAAGCACATCCCATCCTGACTTACCACGCATCATAAGGTCCAAAACAATTAAGTGGGGCTGATACTCTGGAATGACGTCAATAGCTTCTTCACCGCTTGCTACGTCAAGCACATCATAGCCGGAGTGTCGCAAGAAAAAACATAGGACCTGTCGAATGTCTGCCTCATCCTCAACAACCAGAATTTTATGACTGTTCTGCATATAGAACACCTACCTCTGCAACAAAACCACCAACTCTCTCTTCTTAAATAGCCGAGCGACTACGCCGTTTTAGTGGAAAACGTACCTCTGCGACAGTGTGTTCTACGCTAGTAGCCTCCTGAGAAGACTCTTCTAACACCGGGAGTTGCTCACGCCGCAATAAGAACTCTCCATCAAGGTCGCCGATAAGATGTTTAATCAGCGAAAGACCCAACCCCTCGAAATTTCCCCCTTCGGTGTTCTCCTCGAGAGGAAGCGCAAAGTGTGGGCCACTTCCTGTATCAATCACCTGCACAATGACAATACCATCTTCTTCACGCCCGGTAATGGTAATCGTCCCTGCCGCCTGATCTGCCATGCCATGCTTGAGCGCGTTAGAAACCATCTCATTAAGTACTAATGCTAAAATGGTCACAGCCCGTGAGGGAATAACTACTGCACTTGGCTCGACATGAAACACAATATGTTTGTCTGGTGGGCGCAGATTCGAGTCCGCAACACCGACAATCTTTCGTGCAATGTCGTCAATACGTGCCTCACTCACATCCTCATGCGCCAACAAGTCATGGGTCGCGGCAAGTCCTTGCACGCGGTTCACGCTCTCCGCGAGTGTATTGCTCACCTCGACCGATTTTGAGCGTCTCCGTTGTAGCGAAAGGATGCCACCGACCGTGGCAAGATTGTTCTTGACGCGGTGATGCAGTTCTCGTAGGAGTGCAGATTTTAACTCAAGTCCACGTCGCGTCTCTTCATAGAGCCGTGCGTTATCAATTGCAATAGCGGCCTCATTAGCAAAGGTGATGACAAGCTGCATCTGCTCAGGGCTGAGCATATGGCGATGACTGCTATAGATACAGATACATCCAAGAATTTTCTGCTTCACTTGCAACGGAACACACAGCACAGCATGGATCTCTGCCGAGACAAATGGGTCACTATGCAGAATACAATGCTCATCCGCATGGAAGCAATCAACCGCCATACTTGGCCTACCTGTTTGTACCGTGCGACCAGCACAACATTGACCCAGATTTATCTGCATACGACGTGCTACGGCATCATTTAATCCATAGTGCGCCAGGACGTGTAGCGTCTGTGTATCGGGGTCAAGTGAGAAGATACATGACCGCTCTGCACCTGAAAGATGCACAGCCTGCGTCGTGATAATTTGGAGCACTTCATCCAAGTTAAGCGTCGAGGCGATAATCGACGATACGCGGTGGATAGTTGCTAACTCGTGAACTTTTCGGCGCAACTGTTCATCTGTCTGCTCGTACAGACGCCCATTCTCGATATTGATCGCGACAATACCAGCAACAACCTCAACAAAGCTCATCTCTTCGCGCGTAAAGTCTCGTGCTTCCGATGATTGTACGCTGATGACCCCAATTAGCCGTTCGGAATTGCCAAAGAAGATGATTGGGAGTGCCATCAGGCCGTGATAGTTGTCGCTATACGCATCCGCCTCACTTACAAAATTAGCATTTGTATGGGCATCGTGCTCAAGCAAAGGACGACCCTTATCAGCAACCCATCCACTATAGCCCTCGCCGAGACGCAACGTAAAATGCATGCCACCAAGTGGTCGGGGGCCGTTAGTAGCACGTAGCGTTAGAACACGTTGTAGATCATCGTAAAAGAAGATAGAGCAGAGCTGCACATGAAGTTCCTCGGCAACCACCTGCGCTGTCACATCAAGCGTCTGATCCAGGTCCATTGAGGAATTACTAAAGCCGTTAATACGTTGTAGGGCTAATAGACGATGCTCTAATTGCTGGGTTGCCTGCGCCCGCTCTAAAGAAAAGCGGTCGGACACGCTTTGATAGCCCCGTGTCAGGGCAAGCACACCTTCGGATTGCAGCGTATAGAGACGTTTTGTTGCTTCCAGCAGGAGAGGAAGGTGTCCATCAAAGATGTTTTGTAGCTCCCTTGTCAGCGCATCAGCATAACCTTGTAAGCCACTCAAGCGTGTGTCTAGTTTGCCGCCTTGTTCTGCAAGCCAACGCCCTGATTGTTCAAGACGTGTTGCTAATAAAGCTCCACTTGACGCGTCATCACTAATGAGGGCATTGAGAAGCAATGATGCATCACTTCCTTCTTCTGGACCATAGCTTGTTCCAGAGGCATGTTGAAGACATATTCTTAGACGCTCAATTTGCTGTGACAGCATCTGCTCTACTTCGGTGCTCTGCGTCACTTCCTACTTCCTCTTACCACTACAGCATGGTTCCGTTACCACACAGTCTTCTCCCTGTGTATTGTAGTTGGGCTACGGGATGGTGTCAAGAGTCACGTTGACATCCTCTTACAAAAGCTATTGTGCAAAATTTGCGTATAAGGGGACGAATTTCCTATTGAGAGGACGTTTCTTTACTCTCACATACATGGCTCGTCATAGTAGTCATACACACGAATCAAATGAGACAGACCATAGATTGAACATAGGGGGATGTTTGCGATGAGATGCCCACACTGCGATATGCCACTCTCGCCTACAAGGACAGATTGCCCACGTTGCGGGACTGCCATAGCCACACTATCGAATGGATTCAAAGGACAGGGAGCATTACCGTCTGCGTCCATGCAAGCCCCAGCCGAGTATAGACAACGACAAGATACATTGCTTGCGAACAGTCCTGATTTTGTTGGCGCATCTGCTGACGTGGCACCTGCACAGCAAGATTTAATTCAGCATGCTAGCAATGCACAGGAAACGCCTTTTGCAGCAACGATTGCTTCTCCACCGATACCTTCTATATCTGCACCAGAAGATTCTCATGTACCAAATTCGCCTACCTTCTCATCGGTGCCACTATTGCTCAAGCCGAACAACCGCTCAGCAGGCGTTGGCTTTGGTCTTGCAGGTCTTTGTACTGTAGTCGCCTGCCTTATCTTGATATTCGTCTACTTTATGGCACAAAATCTTCCACAACCATCTCCTGGCGTATCCCCTCGCGTAGCAGGAGGCCTATCATCACTGGCTGCACAAAACACGCCAGTGATAGATCTAAGCCCCACAGCTACAGCATCTACAGCATCTACAGCATCACCAACACCAACATATCCAGGTCAACAATATATTGCCAATGCCAAGACAGCAAGTGCTGTCAATGTTACCAACGCACAACCAACACTTCCAGCGACAAACTTTAAGGTTGGACAAAAGATATATGTAACATTTGATGTACACCCAAATGGTCATGTAGGAGCCATTTGCCTGCTCTGGTTTATTAACGGTACACCATTTACCAGCTATCCTTTTGCGCTCAACACGACCAATACTACATCAGCTTACTCCTATGCAGCAACGAGAAGTGCCGGCCCAGGATACATCGAAATCTACTGGGAGAGCGCTCCCTCGTGTACAGACCTAAACAAAATTCTTAGCGATCATCTAGATTTTACCGTAACGGCATAACCTTTTATTGGATTTTGAAAGGCATAGAGACTTGATGTGTACAACTTGATGCCATACAAGGCAACAAAACAGCGTCGTTGGGATGGTCTATTTATACTTGCAATTGTGTGTGTTACTTCTCTTTGGTATAGGTGCATATAGTAGTACATTTCGTTGTGGCTCCTGTTGACACAGCATACGTGCGCTCACGCTCTTACAATACTATTCAGCATCTCAGCAAGTTTTCCACGTTCCTGGGCATTTAATGGTTGTAGCGGCAGACGCGGCGAACCACCATAGCCAGTGGTGAGTTCAAGCGCAGCTTTCAGCCCTGGCACACTATATGTCGTTGTCACAGCATTATTCGCTGGAATAAGTTGTGCTTGTAATGTACGTGCCTCATCGAGTTGACCTGCATCGAAAAGTGCTTGCACATCGCACACCTCTTGTGGGAAGACATTCGCCAATGCGCTTACCGCTCCAACAGCTCCCACCGCGAGAGCAGGCAACAAATAACCAGCACTACCCGCAAAGACTTTGAACGTGTCAGGGACCGAGGCGACAATCTGCGCGAGTTTCGCAATATTCCCGGCACTATCCTTTACGCCAAGGATGTTCTCATGTTCAGCAAGCGCGCAAATAGTAGCGGCATCGAGATCAAGCCCAGCAGTACTGCCTGGCATGTTGTAGATCAGGATAGGTAGTGGGCTCGTATCAGCAACAGCACGATAATGCGCAAGAAGCGCCTGCGTATTCATGCGGCCCTTATAGTAAAAGGGAGGAAGTACGAGCGCGATATCAGCGCCATGACGCGCAGCAGCGCGACAGTGAGCAATAGTGTTGCGCGTGGCTTCGTCTCCACAGCCCACAATGAGCGGTAGAGCGGAGGCACCATCACCTACAACTTCGCGTGCTGCCTGCACAAGTTGCACCCGTTCGTCGCTCGTTACATGAACCGCTTCCCCGTTACTGCCCATCAGTACGTAGCCTGCAATACCACTATTCATTAAGCGGCGCATATGTTGTTGTAGTGTTGCAATATCTAGTTCGTCATTGTTACCAAAGAAGGTTGGTAAGGGCGGATAAATTCCGTTCGGTAAAAGAGGGTCCATTACTTTTGTCTCCTATACATGCTTTTGCAGCAAGTATAGCATATATCGTTTCTATCTTAGTGGTAAATGCCCTACGAAGTGAGCAGGTCTGGCCCTCAAACGTGAGAAATTGCCCTCAATTTTGAGCACGTGCAAAAAGTGATCTGAGGAAACCGCTCCTCATCTGGCTTGTTCCATCGATGTCTTGTAAATTGAAGGGAGAGAAAGAGAGGTTCGCGTGAGCTGTACATCCCAGCAGTATTCGGCTCATACGCAGGTTCGATGAGAGTGGAGACAATCCCTTCCGTTGAGAATTCACGATCGACTCTAGAAGCGAAGGTACGTTTTTCATACCAGCTCATCCCGGGCTAGAATCATCGAAACCTGCGTATGAGCCTTTTAATGTTGGGATTTACACAAGAGCGATGTGGAGTGGACCTCTCGCATACTAAGATACTACCTCTTTCGTCAGATGCTGCTTCGCCCACTCTTGCATTTGTCCCAACAAGGGCTTCAAGGTGTGACCAAGTTCAGTCAAGGAGTACTCGACGCGTGGAGGCACTTCTCTGTAGACCTCTCGATGGACGAGGCCATCGTGTTCAAGCTCTCTCAGATGTTGCGTGAGCATCCGCTGAGAAGCGTCAGGAATGAGTCGTCCAAGTTCATTGAAGCGTTTCGTTCCATGCATCAGATGATACAGGATGACTGCCTTATACTTGCCTCCAATCGCACCTGTGAGCACCTCTATGTCACACCAATACTTTTGCTCTGCCATTGTTTCCTCCTGCCTATCCTCTAATAGTTCCCTTTTTGTAAGTATAGCACAAAAAACTGCGTACTTGTACGAACACTCAATATCGTACATACTTGCTATGTTGATGTGAACCAAGCGTTCTACCCTCGCTTCTTTCACTTCTACGAAGGAGGAGAGCGAAACGTGCTCAACACCCTGTGAACAGAAAGGAGGACATTCAATGCTACATAAAGATGGGAAAGAAGGACAGAAACAGGAGGCTCTTCTGTCGGAGAGAACAATGGTACTCCCTCAGCGTATCGGGCCTCGTCCGCACACAACTCCTAGGACCCCTCACATTCAACAGGATCAGCATGGGTCACGAGAGATGTATGCCACGCTCGCCGAGCGCATGTTCGCGCTTCCCGACATAGAAGAGGGTCCAAGCACGATCTCAGATCCCCGTTCACGAGCCTTCTGGCTGAAGCGTTCTCTGCCTGCTGGTCCACCGAACGCCTTTCTTGGAAGTCGCGAAATTGGTCACTTTCACCCCTGGAACGGGAGCATGCACATCATGTTGCCACCTGACGTTGCGCGACAAGCCGTCGCCTCTGGATGGGCCGAGGTCCATCCAGTCGCTGTAGCAGGGATGGCACCAGAGAACTTAGTGATGGTCTATAGCCCGCGCGACAAGCAGGAGGTCAACGTCATATTTGCCTTGCTGCAAGCTGCCTATCGCTATGCTGGTGGTCGCTTGCAAACAGAAATACACATCCCAGGTGAAAAAAAATAGAAGAGAGCGAAAAAGAAAAGAGGAAAGAAACAATGCCAACCATTTCTCCTAACGAGAATTACTCTACCCCCAACACCAGCCGGACCGCACACCTGCTCGCACTCATGAAGAAGGGCGACGACGCCTTCAACGCCCGCGACTTCGCAGCGATGGATGCGGTACACCATCCAGACATGATCGCGCACACTACAGGGAACGCAGAGCCGATCTACGGACGGGCAGCGCACGCCGCGGCGATGAGGCAGATGTTCCGCATCTTCCCCGACGTCCACGTGTACAACGACCCCTACCCCATCCAGTTCGGAAGCGGCGACTGGATCACCGTTATCACCCGCGTCACAGGGACCTTCACTGGGGAGATGATCCTCCCCGACGGCAACGTGATCGCCCCGACAGGAAAAGCGTTCGACGTCGAGTTCGTCCAGACTGTCAAGTGGGACGGCGACCTGCTCATCGAAATAGCCGCCTTCTGGGACGCCGCTCTGCAGGCGCAGCAGATCGGCCTCGCCTCATAGGCCTGTCAGTGTGAAACTGACCAAAAGATGCGTTGTACCATATAACTGAGGCTGAGCTTATGTGTGAAGCCGCGCTAGAGGCTCTTGTACTCCACTTGAAGACTTCGCCTTGTTACAAGGAACACGCCGCGCCACGTTCGATGCGCGACTTCAGACAAAACCTTCGGAGAGGAGAGAAAAGCCTGCTTTTAGGCGCAGGAAAGAAGAAAAAGGGCAAACTCAGCCTCAGTTATATGGTACACAGTACTTTTCCGTCAGAATTGCACTGACAGGCCATTCGGGTAATGCAGAGCCATACGCAAGTACCAGGAAGTCGCTTCAGGAGCAGACAGAAATTTTCAAAGCATACTGCTGATGAGCCTGATTCACCAAGAGTGAACCAGATCCACGTTTGAGGGCCAGACCTGCTCACTTCGTGGATCTGGCTCACTTCTGGTGACCAAGGGGATTCCCTCAGAAAATCTGTTTGTAATCAAGACGAAAGAGCATTATTTTCCCTCCTTTTGCAGAGAAAACAATCCTCTTGCCACCCATTGTTACCCCTCTTTGGGCAGGAAAGCTCATCGGTCACCAGAAGTGAGCCAGAACCAACCTTCAGGGAATTTACCACTTAGCGCATCACGTTAAGCGCGAGGACACCTAGAACGACGATGGCAAACAAAGTGACGCTAATCCATACCATACGCATTCTCGCAGCGCGCGCTGCCTGTCGTTGCCGCAGGTCTGCGACACGGGCATCCTCGGCGGGACACCAGCGAGCCGTACCACAGTAGGGACAAAGCGGAAACAGCTCATATGGTGGACAAAGACCTGCCTTATTTCCGTTACCATACATATGCGTTCCAACCTCATAGCGTATCTGCTCGCTCTCAAACACTGCTGTGCAATGCACACAACGCAGGAGCAGATATTCCATCCAGTCGCTTGCTTGACATTTAGGGCAAAAAAGCGGCAAGACATTGCCCGATATACCATTCTGTGTAGGGTGCCAGTGGTGATGGCACCGGTGACAGTAGTAGGCAGAGTCTTGTGTTTCTGGTACATCACCGCGCAGCAAGCCTTCATGCTGCAGGGTACACGCCTCATCAGGTGAGAGGTCATACGCGATATCAATCAAATCGACATGAGTGGCGCGTTTATCTTGTAACACGGGAAAGTCGTAGTGGCGTTGACGGTCTCGACGTGCTGATGGCGAAACTTCTGAAGTTGTAGAGCGTTTAGGTGCAGTTCTTGCTGTAGAGAGTATATCAGCACTCCCGTTTTGAGCAGCATGAAATGTACGATTCGAGCGCCGCAGGTTATAGTCTCGGCGTGCGTTAGGATCGTTGAGTGTCTGATAGGCTTGTAGCAAGACACGCATACGTTCATGTGCATCTTCACCCTTATATACATCTGGGTGATATTGTAGTGCGAGCCTTTTGAACGCAGCTTTAATATCACTGGGGGATGCGTCAACCGCAACGCCGAGCAATGCGTAATAATCAGTAATAGCGTCCAAGTATCTGTAGTCCAAAATTACTAGCAGCATGTCGTGGTAGAGTGAGTGTTCATACCAACGCCACTGTCAATTGCTGAAAAGAATAGATGTTATCTAAAGAATAGACGAACAAAAAGGGAAAAGGTTGTAAGAGATGGAGCATTCACGAGAATATCAGGTACTCTTAGAAGCATGCCGACAGGAAGGGTGTGCGCTGTGCCGCCTGTCTCATGAAAGTACCTACCGCTATCTTGATGCCTGGAAATACGAACTCTTCACAGATGTTGATCTGCAAAAAGAACTACGCCGCTCACAAGGCTTTTGTCATACGCATACATGGCAATTAGCACAAATGGGCGCTTCACTGCAACTCGCGCAAAACTACCGTTCGATTCTGTCTGACACGATGAACCAGTTACAAGAGGCCGAAGGTGCCGCATCAGGGGGTCTCTTACGACGTTTCTTCGACACGAAGCAAGAGCAACGTCTCCCCTGTCCATCCTGTCGGCAGCAAGAGCAGGCCGAAGCGCATCTTGTGCATACACTACGCCACGCAATACTTGATCCAGCATTTTACACAGTATTCGCCAATTCACACGGTCTTTGCCTTCACCATCTACGTCTCGCAAGTGAACTCAAAATGTCCGATACTCCTGGTGACTGGCTTACGCTATTGCGTAAAGGCCAAATTGAGTGCCTTCAACGACTCGATGCACAACTTGCTGAAATGATACGCAAACACGACTACCACTTTAAAGATGAAGAGAAAGGCCCTGAAATGGTTTCTTGGCTACACGCCGCTGGCCTCGTAGCTGGTGAAGAAAAAATGTAGGAGATTGTGTTGTGTGCCTGTCAATCAGTTGATTGACAGGCACACAACACAATCTCCTACATCCTTATTGCAACGCACTCGTAAGTACAGCAGCATGCTCGCCAACATGCACGAAGTCGCGCGCGGATACACTAGCACCTCGCGGTTGTACACGCCAGAAGGTGTGTTGTACTTGCTCCCACTGGTTGAGGAGAGAAAGAGCATGCTTGCTACGCGTCTTTTTCGCATGCAGGCCAATGACAAGGCAAAGAGCCTCGCTCTCGCCTTCATCGTCGATACGCTCAAGGTCTACAAGGTCTCTATTGTAGTGCTTGGGCAAGACATTTTCGGGGTCAAAGACGTAGGCCACGCCCGATGACATGCCTGCTCCAAAGTTGCGTCCAGTCTCACCTAGCACAACCACCATCCCCCCTGTCATATACTCGCAGGCATGATCGCCAACGCCCTCGACAACGGCGAGTGCTCCACTATTACGTACAGCAAAACGCTCCCCTGCACGTCCTGCCGCGAACAATTGCCCACTTGTCGCACCATACAAAACAGTGTTACCCAGGATCGTGTTTTTATGCGTGTCAAGCGTTGTATCACTTGTCGGCGCAATAACAATTTGTCCACCAGTCATGCTCTTTCCAACATAATCATTGGCCTCGCCGTTGAGAATAAGGCGCATTCCTGGCACACTAAACGCTCCAAAGCTTTGCCCTGCCGACCCCTGGAAGGTACAGGTGATGCTCACTCCTGGCAGACCTACATTGCCATAACGACGCGCAATTTCTCCTGCAAGTCCCGCGCCAATAGAGCGGTCTGCGTTGCGAATACTATGTTGTACGAGTATACTTTGCCTGCCAGCAAGTGCCTCCTCAGCCTCAAGCAACAACTCTTCCGCTACAGGAGATTGTGGCAATGTCACATGTGTTCCTGCTACTGAACGCACTGGTGAAGGCGCAAGCAGCGGTGTCATATCGACTCCTGTATCTGGTGCTGCTTGCAACAGGTCAGCGCGTCCAACCAGATCGTCAACGCGCGCGATGCCAAGACTTGCCATCAACTCACGCACCTCCTCTGCGATAAGCGTGAGGTAGTTAATCAGGTGCTGTGGTTGACCCGAAAACTTGGCCCGTAAGTCTTCGCGTTGTGTCGCAATGCCTGTCGGACAGGTGTTGAGGTGACACTGCCGAGCCATATCACAACCAAGTGAGACAAGGGCAGCAGTACCGAAGGCGAACTCCTCCGCTCCGAGCAGCGCACCAACAATTACGTCACGCCCAGTTTTGAAACCGCCATCGACGCGCACCTTGACGCGCTGCCGCAGTCCGTTGCGTACCAGCACCTGCTGCGCCTCTGCCAGTCCGCGCTCCCAAGGCATACCAGCATGCTTGATGGATTGTAGTGGAGATGCGCCTGTACCCCCATCATGTCCACTAATTAACACGTAATCGGCGTGCGCCTTCGCAACTCCCGCTGCGATAGTGCCAACGCCGATGCTTGAGACAAGTTTAACGCCAACTTTCGCACTAGGATTAACCTGATGCAGGTCATAGATCAACTGTGCGATATCCTCAATACTATAGATATCGTGATGCGGTGGTGGCGAGATAAGCGCAACACCGGGCGCTGTATGTCGAAGTTTGGCGATAAATGGCGTCACTTTAAACGGAGGAAGTTGACCACCTTCGCCCGGTTTCGAGCCTTGCGCCATCTTGATCTCGATCTCTTCAGCCCGCACAAGGTATTCAGTCGTCACACCGAAACGCGCGGAGGCAATCTGCTTGATTTTGCTACTCACGGGAAAGCCATGAAGCGTTTCGGAATACCATGCCGGGTCTTCGCCTCCCTCACCCGTGTTGTTACGACAACCAATGCTATTCATCGCGGCGGCAATCGTGCGATGCGTTTCTGGACTCAGTGCACCTACCGACATGGCGGAAACGACGAAGCGCGAACGTATCGACTCCATCGACTCCACTTCCTCCAGAGGAATAGGCGCGGTGGGAACAAATGTGAGCAGGTCACGCAGCGCGGTGGCGGGACGATTATACACAAGTGAGGTGAACTCCTGGTAGTCGTCTCTATTGCCACTCAACGCCGCTTTTTGTAGCGCACGCACAATAAACGGATTGTAGGCGTGATACTCCGCATCGCGTCGGAAGCGATAACGCCCAAGATCGGTGAGTTTGCGCCGTCGGCCATTTGTATCAGCACCTTTTTCCTGCGTCTCCTGCACCACCTGAGCTTGAGCGATAATTTGTGAGGCAACAAGCGTCAGACTTATATTGCCCGGATGAGTTGCAGAGCCCGTGAAGCACCGATTGACAAAACTTGGCTCAAGACCAATCACCTCAAATTGTCCAGCACCAATGATGTTACGAATATTAGAGATGCCCATACGCGCCATGACCTTGCGTAGTCCATCCTCAATCACATGGAAGTAGCGCTTCACCGCCTCATCCTGCGTGAGGAACTCTAGTTTACGCTCACCTGCAAGTGCTCGCACACTTGCTAGAGCGAGCGAAGGTGTGACAGCTTCAGCACCATAGCCAAGAAGCAATGCAATCTGGTGAATATCCCATGCTGTCCCCGTCTCACACACGATTGTCACTCCAGCACGAATGCCACGATGAATTAAAGCATGATGGATGTTTCCCACAGCAATAAGCATTGGGATAGGGGCCTGAGTTGGTGATGCGTTATGATCACTCAAGACAAGCAGTGTCGTTCCCTGCTGAACAGCCGTCACAGCTTCTTGTTCCAGACGGTCAAGCACACCGTCTAATGCATCAGGGCCTGCACTCACGTCAAAGGTTGTATCTAATGTCGTCGTACTAAAGTGCGGGCTGGTACGCAGTAACACCAACTGCGCCTCTGTCAGTAGTGGGGTGTTGATATGCAGCAAGCGTGCATGAAGAGGCGTCTCTGTAAGCAGGCTTTGACGATAGCCAAGATAAGAGCCAAGCGACATCACAATACGTTCGCGTAGTGGGTCAATCGGTGGATTTGTTACCTGTGCGAAACGCTGATGAAAGTGATCGTAGAACGAGCGCGTCTGACCCGATAGTGCGGCAAGCGGAGCATCATCGCCCATACTCCATATCGGCTCTTTGTCATCCGTCAGAATAGGGCGCAACACCATTTCAACATCTTCATGTGTGTAACCGAAGAGTTGTTGCAGTGTAAACAGGGTATCGCTATCTATTTTGCTCTCCTGTGGCAGTGATGTATCAGAAGGTAGTGATGTTAAACGTTGACTTGCTACCCATTCCTGATAGGGCTGTTTCCGTGCAAGAGTGGCCTTGATCTGTGCATTGTGCAACACAACGTGCTGTTCGACATCAACAGCAATCATTTCACCTGGTCCCAATCGTCCCTTCTCAACGACATCCTGTTCGTCAAGCGAGACAACTCCTGTCTCGGACGCAGCGATAAGTAATCCCTGTGCAGTCAATGTATAGCGTAAAGGGCGAAGACCATTACGGTCGAGAGCGGCACCAACAACCTGTCCGTCGCTAAAGACGAGAGCGGCAGGACCGTCCCACGGCTCAATCATGCCTGCATGATACGCGCACCAGGCACGTTGGACATCGTCTAATGTATCATCCTGCTCCCACGCAGGCGGAACCAGCATTTGCATCGACTGCAAGAGATCGCGTCCCGAACAGGTAAGCAGTTCTAGCACGTTGTCAAGTTGAGCAGAGTCACTCACCGTACCTGGTTGTATTACAGGCACAAGGTCACGTACTCGCTCTCCCCACACTGGCGAGGTAAGAGAGCCTTCACTCGCCGCCATCCAATTGCGGTTACCTTGTACGGTATTAACCTCTCCATTATGAGCGAGAAGACGCAGTGGTTGAGCAAGAGGCCAGGAAGGGAAGGTGTTCGTGCTGTAACGTTGATGGAATACAGCTATTGCGCTCCTGTAGCGCGGATCGGCAAGATCGAGGTAGAAATGCGCTAATTCGTTTGGCGCAAGCAAGCCTTTATAGATGAGCGTGCGATGCGAGAACGAGACGATATAGCATTCGGAAATCTGTGCGGCACGAAGACGCTGCTCGATAAGCCGACGTGCATAGTACAACTCTCGTTCATAGTGTGTGGCTTCAAGGTGTTCTGGTTTCGCCACTAAAACTTGCTCTATTGTAGGGGCGGTTTCACGTGCACGTGTGCCAAGCACATCATAATGAATAGGCGGAATACGCCAGCCGAGCAGTGGCAGGTGTACCTCTGTCAGCACCTGCTCGATAATCGCACGACTCTCTGCATATGCGCCAGGAGTGTGTTTTTGCGATGGCAGAAAAACCATACCGACGGCAAGATCATCGGGATGAACAAGTGGGTACTTTTGTAGCTCTTCATCAAACAATGCGCGAGGAATTTGTGTAAGAATGCCTGCGCCATCGCTGGTCTCCGCATCGGCATCTTGTGCGCCACGATGAATGAGACGCGCAAGCGACTCAAGTGCAGTTTGTACCAGGAGATGACTGGCCTCACCGGATACCTGGGCCAAAAAACCTGTGCCACAAGCATCGTGTTCCCAACGGTCTTGATAGAGTGGATACACAGAGTCGGTAAAGGAAGAATGCATGAATGGTCCTCCAGAAAACATACTCGTCTGCTCTCATCCAATAGGCACCTTCGTTGGAACCGGAGGATGTGATGATTCCGTATCAACGTTCATGAATGTGTGCAAATGGTACAAACATACGTATGTCGTACCATGTCACGGATTCAAAAATTGCGGGTATGTAGCGCGGGGAAGCGCATAGAGATGCGGCATTGAGTCCTGGGGAGCGGCGTAGCTCAAATCAAACAAGCATCATCACCTGTGAAGAGAAATATACCATACTTCTGCTCGTGTATACAAGCAATTGTTATATGCAAATTGTCCACAAGTAACAGGCAACCAGTGTCATTATTGCCAAGAAAAAAAGAGGTATTAGCGGGCGGCGTGATGTGCAAATTGTGCAAGAATGCCAAGCGCGATTATTAGGAGTGAGAGGCAGATAATAATCAGTACAGCCCACTTCGCCTGTTGCACCCAATTACTTGCTTGTGGCTTTTCAGGACTATAGTGAACAGGTTTTACGTCCTGCAGATTTTGCAGGTCATGAATCATCTCGCGCATCGACTTGTAACGCTTGTCGGGATCGCGGCGAATAGCCTTCATGACAACGGTTGCCAGCGCTGGTTGAATACTTGGATTGTAGTCCAAAATGGAAGGCGGGTCTTGTGATACGTGCTGATTCATAACCGCGAAGACATTCTCGCCCTCAAATGGCGTATGGCCGCATAACATCTCGTAGAGCATTACGCCAACTGCGTAAATATCGGCAGTGGCGCTACCGCGTTCACCCTTTAACTGTTCAGGTGACATATAGTCGGGCGTGCCAACAGTGCCGGACAGCCCACGCCAGGTAACGCGTCGCGCCCCTTCGAGTAATGCGATACCAAAGTCAATGATTTTCACATTGCCATCTTCTTCAATCATGATATTTTCAGGCTTAATATCGCGGTGAAACACGCCATGCTCGTGGCAATAGGCTAGTGCATCACAAATTTGCATTATGATACGTAACACCTCTGCGAGTGGCAAGAGTTGAGGTGCGGCATCCTCCAGGACAACACGAAGTGTGCGTCCCTTAATATACTCTACAACCAGGTATTCCTCACTTCTTTTCTCGTCGATGTTGAAGAGATGCTGCACATTGGGATGATTAATACAATTGCCGATTTCGGCCTCACGCTTATAACGTTCAAAAACGGCAACATTCCCAAGGATATCATCGTTGGGAATCTTGAGGACGACTTCTTGCTGATTATAAACATCTTTGGCAAGGTAGACACGATTCATGCCACCATGCCCAAGCATGCGAATGATCTCGTAATGGTCGATCTGCGCACCAGGTATATACGTCATCGGCACCGCTGTCTCTTCCATATTTTTATACTGCATCCATACATAGCCTCAGTATATCATACTGCTAATAGAACACCAAGTGAAGATATGTTACCATGTTACCGGGTGTATGAAAAAGTTGTAGCAATCAGGCGATGCGGAGCAGCAATGGAGCGCGTTCGCTCACCAGGACACCTGTCCCACCCTTTCAGCAGCTACATTGTGGCCCGCTGAAAAGCGCGCGTGACCCAAACCAGGGCCAGCAGCGCGAGCACACCGATAATCACAAAGCCCTCAACAACCGTCGCATTCGCTATATTGCCGAGGAAGAGCGCGCGCGCAGCGTTGACGGCATAGGCGATAGGATTAAAGTTCCCCAACATACGCAATACAGGCGGAGCCAGCGTCAAGGGCAAAGTAATCCCCGAGAGGAGAAAAATGGGCAGCGTAAGCGTTTGCAGCGTCGAGGAGAGCGCGTTCACATCTTTCATAGCCAGAGCTAGTGCGTAAGAGCAGGCAGAGAGACACAACCCCAACAGGATGAGCAAGCCCAGTACCAGCAGCAGACCCACCACGTTGATATGCAAGCCCAGCGGCAAGGATACAATGACGATCAGCAGCGATTGGATCAACAGCAGTACAACGTCGCGCAGGATGCGCCCCAGGGGCAGGGACAGGCGACTAAGAGGAGTAATGCACAACCGTTCGATGAAGCCGGATTGCAATTCAGCAATCAATCCAAAGCCAGCAAAAACGGTGCCGAAGACGCCCATCATCACCATGACGCCAGGGGTGAAAACGGTCTGTGCCCCTCCTGGCGGAAAGCCGGGGACATGACTGAGCGGTTGAAGCAGCGGGCCAAAGAGAAACAGGTAGCAGAGCGGTTGAAAAAGGCCAATAATGGCCCAGACAGGGCCGCGCAGCGTTGCGCCGATGCTCCATGTGAAAAGCAGCCACGTATCGCGAAACACTTTCATAACAGATCCTTCCTTGTAGTATCTTGGTAAACGGGTATTAGCGAACAGAGCGAAGGGATTGGGCCGGATCGTTTGCCGACTCTCTGAGCGAACGCCCTGTCTGGCACAAGAATACATCGTCAAGCGACGGACGAGCGAGAGAGATGGTTTGCACACTGATGCCAGCACCTTCGAGCAGGCGCAGGATTGTCGCCAAAGCTTCTTCGCCACGTTCGACGTAGACCTGCAATTTTTGCCCATCTGCCTGGATTTCGCGCACAAATGTTTGCGCTTGGAGAAGCTCTCGCGCTTGCACGAGTGTGTCATCTGGTTTGCTCAAACTCAAGGTGACAGCATCACCAGCAATCTGCTGTTTGAGCTGCTCAGGCGTGCCCTCAGCGACGATCTTGCCTCCATCGATGATTGCCAGGCGATCACATAGATTGTCGGCCTCCTCAAGGTAGTGGGTTGTGAGGAAGATCGTGGTGCCGGTGGCATGCAGCTTGCGCACTTCGTCCCAGAGGCGGGCGCGGCTCTGCGGGTCCAAGCCGATGCTTGGTTCATCCAGAAACAGCAGCTTTGGCCGATGAACAATTCCCAGTGCCAGGTCAAGCCGTCGGCGCTGACCCCCTGAGTAGGTGCGCATCGCGCGGTCGGCAAACGGGGCCAGTTCAAACTGCTCAATCAGCTCTTGCGCACGCTGCTGTGCATCCCTTTTCGCCATCCCATATGCACGAGCCTGGAGCACAAGAGCCGCTCGACCGCTTGCCAGTACGTCAGCACCTCCATTCTGGCCAACGTAGCCAATGCACTCGCGCACGCGTCCTGGCTGGCGTGCCAGGTTAAACCCTGCTATACTGACCTCACCTCTGTCCGGCGGAAGTAGCGTCGCCAGGATGCGTAAGGTAGTTGTTTTGCCCGCGCCATTGGGACCAAGAAAACCGAACATCTCGCCTTCCTCGATTTGCAGATCAATACCGCGCACAGCCTCAACCACTTTGCCGCGCACGCGAAAGCTTTTCCACAAATCCTTGATCTCGATTACTTTCATAGCTTGTTTCCTTTGCAGTTTAAGATATATACATACAGTATGTATGTATTATAAATAAAAAAAACGGCAAATTGACTATGTTTGAGCAATGCCCCGTAAGAAGAGATCGACTGTTTCTTCAGCCGAGCCTTTCAGTGAGAAAGCAGTCGGGTCCATCAGCCAGAGAGTTGTGACGCCGTTGACCAGCCCTATCGCTGCAATAGCAGTCACCTCCGGGTTCACTTCCCGGCCAATCTCGCCTGATGTTATGCCACTGCGGATTAAATCGGTAAAAAACTTGAGTGCAAGCCGATTCCCTTGGACTTTCTCCTGCATCCCTCCAGCTAATTCAGGCGAGGCTTCTGTTTTTAACATGACCAGTTCCAGCATGGCGCGGAAGTCGGCATCCTCTTCTGTATAGCTGAGCCATTTAATCAGCATCTGGCGAAGCACTTCCAAAGGAGTTCCTTCTGTTTCAGCGGTTTGCCACATGTGCGCTGCGGCTTTTTGGTAGCGCTCGCGAATCAGTGTATTAAACAGTTCCGCCTTGCCACCAAAGTGCCACTGGATCGCGCCCCGCGTAATCTCGGCCTGGCGCGCAATGTCATCGAGCGTTGTCGCGGAATACCCTTTGGCATGAAAGCTTGCCAGTGCAGCATCCAACAGTCGCTCCCGCGTAATAGTAGCCTCTTCTTTTGTTCTTCGCATGCTTCTATCCTCTGATATATACATACCACATGTATGTATATATTGTCAAGGGATCAGTGCGGAACAGTTCCACCAAAAATCTGGTGGCAACAGATTTTCTTTGCATTTGGTGGAACCCTCTGTTTGGGTTTTCTTGACGACAGATGAGGATACTCCCTTTTTGCTTGCTTGCCAACAACTTTTTCATATACCCTGTTACCATCAGGGCTGTTGCAAAGTTCGTTGAAGCCGACAGCGTTGGCATGACAGGGACAAGCCCATTGACTCCAACGAACTCGTACAAGAGCCTGCAGAGCGCCTGGGGAGCATGACAGGGCAAGCCCTGTCATGCCGCCCACAGAGCCAGATGGTGAGTTAGTTGGAGTGGCAGGGCTTGTCCCTGTCACTCCTCTACGATGGACGCAACAGCCCTGCTGCTACCATGCTGCAGTTTGATTGTCATCTTCAGCTATGCTACGGTATGGCAAGGAATCAGCACACTTCTCTGCGAAAGGATACATTGTCTTGCCACAAGACGTTCTTAACACTAGAAACAATGATGCTTGCACACCAATTCCAAAGCAGAGCCTCTTTAGCATAGACAAGCTACAAGTTAACTACCACTACCCACGCTAACGGGGATGTCATTCTTCTCTTTATGGTCCTCTTCATGAAGCACAGGTACACCTGTGACTGCCTGACGAATATAGAGATAGGCGAAACCAATTACCAACCATGCAACACTGAGAATACCTGCAATAATTGTGTTTACCTGTGAAGCACCACCGGCTGTAATTGCGTAGTAGAGTACGGCGAAGAGCATTCCTACATTAAGGATTGCTCCTAGAATGGGTGCTAAGAGTGTGCCAAGGACATTGCGTCCTACAACACCGGCGAAAGCAATCACACAAATGATACAGGTCATGCCGTACAAGACAAAGGTGCCAATGTTGGAAATTAGTGTGATCTGCGTCAAGTTATTCACATTCAATACGCCGTATGAACCCAGCACAGCAGAAATGACGGTAAGCACGATGACTCCAACATGCGGTGTGCGGTAACGTCCATGTAAGAAGCCGAATATTACGGGTAGTTCGGTATCTTTACCCATTGCATAGGTAACACGTACACCAGTGTTCAAACACGAGAGCGAGGTTCCGACGAGCGCGACAACCACTGTTGCCGCAAGGATGATCGCAAATGCTGTACCGTTACCACCAAGCATCGCATCACCGATAATCTTCGCCATGTCACCAATCGGCGCCGCAGAGGGTGTATTTGCTGCTGCATCCAGGCCTGTGTAAGCAGTCTTCCCGACCGTCGTTGCATAACCACTGTTGATAAAGAAGTTTGCGGCGAAGTACTCGAAGAAGTAGAAAATGACGGCCTGAATGATCAACGATAGAATTACACCACGTGGAATATCACGACCTGGATTTTTCGTCTCGGCAGCAAGCGCCGTGGCCGACTCGAAACCGACAACCAGCAGGATTGCTATACTTACCTGGAAGATAAGGCCGCTCAGGTCATGAGGAGTGATGACACTTAAAGCACTTGCATGAACATAATGTACGTTCGGATGTGAAGCACGATACGCAATGGCAAGAACAGAAAATACTAAAAGGGACATAATCTGAATTACGTTGATGATGATGTTGGCAACCGTCGCACCCGACACGCCAATGTACGCAATACCACCAACAAGAGCAGCGAAAAGAACACAAACGATAATTTCTTGCCAGGGAGCGCCAAAGTCAGGGTTGAACGTTTGAATGATGTAGGTGATGACTAAGCCCATGAAGGCAACCATAATACCCGGGTATACCCAATAGTAGAGGTGCGAGGCCCAACCAACAATGAACTTCGCTAACCGTGCAAACTTGAAGTGGCGATGCTCTTCTTTGTGCAGAATAGCGGCTTCTGCAAAGTAGTATGAACTGCCCGCTCCAGCTTCTGGATAGCGTTGGGCAAGTGCTGCATATGCAATTGCAGTCAGGAGAGCAATGGCAGTTGCAACAAATACGGAAAACCACATATTCAATGCCGACCCAGATGGTGCTTGCAACTGATACGTGGTCCAGAGAAAGGCTCCTGGTGCAATCAACGCCATCGCGTTAATTGTTACACCAGTAAGGCCCAAAGTTGGTACCATTTTGACTTCGGAGGATGCTTCAGCAGCCATGTAGTAGTCCCTTCTTGTGTCTCACACAACTGTCAACACTCGCGGCATCATTACCACACAGAAAGCACTCATGGCTTAAGGTAAGAGAAAGTAGCGCTATCATTGCGCTGCCTTATCCTTCTTTGCTACATAAAGTATATAGTCATAGAGACAATATTTAATATGGACAAAGTGGAAGAAGCTTGCAAGCATATATTTGTATAGTATGCACAAATACATCCTTGTAAGCACTAATAAAAATTACTTTGAACGACATTTGACGAAAAATTCGTTTTTTACGGATGAGATATATGTGCATAATAAACATGAATTGGGTATGTTTGAGCTGGAAAGATGACGACAAGGTCTGCCTTTCATATGGTACAATTGTGCCTGGAAGCACAACGGCGTGTCATTTGCTCTTTTGTTTACTGCTACAGAGGGACTTCTTAAATTATGCAAGAACAGCATGACCGTACAGAAAAAGACGCTCCGTTACGACGCGACATTCACACGTTAGGGGATGCGCTGGGACAGGCGATCCGACGGCATGGCGGTGACACGATGTTTGACACAGTTGAACAATTGCGCCATAACTGCAAACGACTCCGCGATTACAGCCTTAAGCTTAGCCAGGATAGCACAAATGCACAGTTAGAGGCCGAAGTTTCCGCGCTCGATCAGGAAATTACGCGCATTGTACAGAGCTGTAGTCTGGATACCGCTATTGGCGTTATACGTGCCTTTACCGTCTATTTTCACCTCGTAAACACAGCAGAGCAATACCATCGTATTCGCCGCCGCCGCGCTCACGAACTGCAAGCAAGATATGCTCCACAACACGGCTCACTTTCAGGACTTCTTGCTTTCCTTCAGCAAAACTCACTTGATGAACCCGCGGTACAGCATCTACTCGATCAGCTTTCCATCGAGCTTGTCTTCACGGCACATCCAACCGAGGCGACACGTCGTAGCCTACTTACCAAATCGCGCCGTATCACAGAACTATTGGAGGAGCGCGATTCCAAGAAAATGACGCCGCGCCAACAGGCACAATGGCAACGCGAATTAGAGGGCATCATCACATTATTATGGCGCACCGATACAGTGCGCCATGTGCGACCTACTCCCGTTGACGAGATCAAAATGGGCATTTACTATCTGGATGAAGTGCTCTACGACGCCCTACCAGACCTCTATGAGGAGATTGAGGAAGTATTGCACACAGCCTTTCCCTCTGTGCATGTGCCATCATTTCTGCGTCTAGGCTCTTGGATTGGTGGAGATCAAGATGGCAACCCCTTTGTCGGACCAGATACGCTGCTAGAAGCTTTGACCCTACAGCGGAGTTACATTATCGAACACTACCGTTCCACCATCAAGAATCTCGCACAAGAGTACTCGCAGTCGCTCAATCACTTACAAATAACGGACGCACTGCGACATTCGCTCGAACAGGACGCTCGCCGTCTCCCCGATTATGAGCAAACATTTGGACCACCTATGGCATTGGAGCCATATCGCCACAAATTCTCCTTTATGTGGAACCGTTTGGAGGCTACCAAATCCTATATGCCTACCCCAAAAACTGGTACATTCTTGCTTTCTACGTCTGAACAAACAGAAACAGAGATATTGGCCGTAGCATATACGAATGCTGAAGAGCTACTCGCTGACCTACGCCTGGTACAGGCAAGCCTTCTACACAATGGCGAAGACGATCTAGCGCATGGGCAACTTACAAAACTGATACGGCAGGTCGAGGTCTTTGGCTTCCACTTTGTCGCCCTCGATACACGGCAGCATAGTCAACGTCACGCCTCCGCATTAGCTGAGCTTCTACAAGTCACTGGCTTGCGCACAGACGATTATATGAAACTCGATGAAGAGGAGCGCATTGCAGTGCTTGAGTACTTGTTGCGTGATCCACGCTTACTCACATATACTGGTTTACCGCTCAGCAAGCCTACACGTCATATCCTTAACACCTTCCACGCTATTCGGCAGGCGCGGGAGATATTCGGGGAAAAGGCGGTTACGTGCTATATCATCAGTATGGCAACCAGTCTGAGCGACCTGCTAGAGGTGCAATTCTTCTGTAAAGAGGCAGGCATCGACAACTTACCGATTGTGCCATTGTTTGAGACAATTGGTGATTTACGCTCTTGCACAACGATGTTGGAGCATGCCTTCACGCATCCAGACTATAAACGCTATCTTCAACAGTGTCATAATCAGCAGCAGGTGATGCTAGGTTATTCTGATAGCAGCAAGGATGGTGGCATTCTTACCTCTGCTTGGGAGTTGTACAAGGCACAAGAACGGTTAGCCGCGTTAGGACAACAATTCGGCATCGGCATTACCATGTTCCACGGACGCGGGGGCGCAATTGGGCGTGGTGGTGGCCCTATTTATGAGGCAATTCTCGGCCAACCACCACAAACAGTAAATGGGCGCATACGCATTACTGAGCAGGGCGAGATGCTCTCATTCAAGTACGGGTTACACGAGATCGCTATACGTAATATGGAACTGGTGGTCTCTGGTGTTGTGCAATCGAGTATACCAGAGGCGTTGCTCACGACTTCGTATGCTCAAACCGAAACACCGAAGGTATGGATACAAATACTTGACGCTCTCTCAAGAAAAGCATACGCTCAGTATCGCAAGTTCATTTATGAGGACCCCAACTTTGTCCATTTTTTTGAGCAAGCTACACCTATTCTTGAGTTGGGCTGGCTCAATATCGGTTCTCGACCAGCGCGTAGAACAACGGGTCATAGCATTGAAGAATTGCGCGCTATTCCCTGGGTCTTTTCGTGGATGCAGAGCCGTTACGTTCTACCTAGCTGGTACGGTGTTGGGAGCGCGCTGGAAGCATATATAGCAGAGAACCCATCTCTGCATCTTGCACAACTACAGCAGATGTACCATGAGTGGCCTTTTCTGCGTGCCTTCCTCGATAATATGCAGATGACACTTTCAAAGGCAGACATGCATATTGCGCATCACTACGCCATGCTCGTTGATGACACGGAGTTACGTCAGCACATGGCAACAGCAATTCAGCAAGAGTATGAGCGCACTGAGCGCGCGGTCCTGCGCATTGTTGGGAGTCACGCCCTGCTCGATCACACTCCCGTTCTACAACAGTCAATTCGTCGCCGCAACCCCTACGTTGATCCATTGAGCTACTTTCAAATCATGCTCCTACAACGCCTACGCAACCTTGGCGGTCCACTAGCCCTAACACCAGGGAACGAAAAGCAGGCAAGCCTAGAGGAACAAGAGCGCGCCAAATTGACCTATGCGGTTCTGCTCACCATCAACGGTGTAGCAGCAGGCGTGAGGAATACAGGGTAGACGAATACTGCAAGCGAACATGGGTTCGCTTGTTACCACTTCCCACAAATAGACGTTAGTGCAATATAACCTACAAACGTGTTGTGTTGATAAGAACAAGCATTTTTTTACATATAACTGCATCATTTGAGGAGTTTTTTTAACTGTGAACGATAGAGAGCAAATGCAAGAACTTTCATGGGGACATAGCTATTTAATGTGTCCGCCGGACTACTTCGGTGTGTTTTATGAAATTAACCCCTGGATGCATACTGAGGTTGCGCTCGACAGAGACCTGGCACAAAAGCAGTGGTACGATCTTGTCGCGAACTTAAGACAGGCGGGAGCAATGGTACATGTCATGGAAGCGGTTGATGGTCTGCCCGATCTTGTCTTTACCGCTAATGCGGGACTCGTGAATGGGAAAACATTTATTCCCAGCAGATTTGCCTGCACAGAGCGCCAACCAGAGGTGCCATACAACAACGCGTGGTTCCGTGCGCATGACTTCGAGGTGTCAGATTTTTCTGAAGACCCCAAACTGTTCTTCGAGGGCTGTGGTGATGCGTTTATTGTACGCAATCAGCTTGTCGCAGGCTATGGCTTCCGCTCTGATCGAGTATCACATGCACTACTTGCAAAAAAACTAGGTGTCGAGTATTACTCAATCAAACTTGTTGATCCACGACTCTATCATCTGGATATTAGCTTTTGTCCACTTGATGACCGTCATGCAATTGTCGCTCCTGACGTATGGCATCCCCAGAGTTTTGCAGGACTTGAACGACTCGTGCCGGAGCCGCTTGTACTTGAGCTCGATGAAGCATTAACGTTTTGTGCTAACTCGGTTGTCGTGGGCAAAACGATTATTATGCCACACTGCCCGCCACGTGTTGGCCGTATCCTACAAAAATGGGGCTACGACGTATGCGTATCCCCTGTAACAGAATTTCTTAAAGCTGGCGGTGGTGCGCGTTGCCTTACCTTAGCCCTCGATGTCTACTATCAGAAAAATCATGGAGAAACTTCGGCAAAAAACTAGCAAGGAGTATTCAAAAGGTGTTCAGCGCCTGGGAGGGCAAGCGGCTAAGCTACTTGCCCTCCCAGGCGCTGAACACCTTTTCTTAGCCAAAGAGAGATGACTTATTTTTGTTCAAAAGAACTTGACGAACAAACAGAGGAATGAGAACAGCGTGCGAACCAAGGGCAATAGCCCAAAGCACAAGCGTTGTAATATTAGCTGGATGATTATAAATGTGTTTGTTGTCATTCACATGTGAGACAACTCTATCAAGCACAGCCATTGTATCTCCTTCACGTTATGATACTAAGCAATTGTATTTTTACTGAATGTGATGTACCATAATATTTAAACAAATGTCCTTATCATCACGGAAAAGCAAAGCATAAGGTTTCACTTTTATATGTATACTCGCTCGATGATTGGATTGTAAGCGAATATGAGGAGATGTGGTGCCACGTAAGCTTAGGCAATGTCGTGCAGAATTGCAACGTGCTGGTTTCTATCTGGATCATCAAACGGGAAGTCATGAAATTTGGAAGCATCAATTTATCTCAGGCATAAGCGTAAATCTTGTAGCTAAGGATAGTGCTGACGCAAAGCCTTATCAAGATATTACCAGAACCACAGACATTTGTAGCTGCATAAATTTGGTAATCGTGAGGTTGACAAATCAATAAATAACCTGTTATGCTTACTGCATCATAAGAATGATGAAGACTGACCCGCGTTGAACGAAAAAAGTATGCGTGAAGCTCTCGACAGCGATCCGAAGTCGGTGAAAGTTCGGAATGAGTATGCACACGCAGAACGCCTTCGGAAGCGGCTGACCGAAGAAAGCTCCCATTCCTAATGGTAGCAAGTAGGGCAGATGGGTGGTTCCCATACAGCAAATCACCAAGAAAAGTGGTCTTCCCGCCTGCGCTCCTCTGGTGTAGCAAGGGTGGTTCACAAGGAGTGTGGACGCTCAATCGAGTTGAGAAGACAAGTAGGGTGGCACCACGGGTGTGTTCAAGGCATAACAATATTTTGCCTCCTGCACTCTCGTCCCTTCAATGTTCAGGAAGGGTCGGGAGTTTTTTGTTGCCCGTCTCCTTCCCATGTTTCTTTCGTTGAAGGAGTATCACACAATGGCAACCAACGCTACGAACAACCAGACGACCAATACGGTTACAAGCAATGCACTCAACCTCGCGTTGCACAAAATTCACTCCGTCGATGTTCCTCAAGGAAACACTATCGCGATTGCCTACTCTGGTGGTCTCGACTCGACGCTCTGCGTCAAGCTTTCTGAGGAAAAGTATCACGCGAAAAAGATTGTCGCGATTAGCGTCGATGTCGGGCAGGGTGAGGATGAGATACAGCAGGGCATTCAGCGTGCCGAGAAGCTGGGTATCACCCCTATCATTCTCGACGCCAAACAAGAGTTTACGCAGCAATGGCTTACTAAAGCGATTCAGGCAAACTCTGATTACAATGGCTACCCAGTTTCCACCTCCATGACGCGCCAGCTAATCGCAAGCAAGATTGCACTTAAAGCACTTGAACTTGGCTGCGATGCGTTGATGGAAGGTTCCACAGGCAAAGGCAATGACCAATACCGTATGCACAACGTCTTTAGCCTGTTTGCCCCTGGCATTTCCGTCTTCGTTCCTGTGCGTGACTTCGACCTGACACGTGGCGAAGAGCAGTTGCTCATGGAGTACTACGGTATCCCCGTTGAGGAACTGATTGCAGGCGGTGACGACAAAACGATGTGGTGCCGCTCTATTGCTAGTGGCGGTATCGGCCTGGATACAGAGCTACCTGACTCAATTTGGATGTGGTTGACACCGCCCACAAAAGCGCCGAATACGCCCACAACAATTCAGTTGACATGGCACAATGGCCTTCCTGTTGCGCTGAATGGACAAGAGCTACCACTTGACGCGATTATCGAGCAACTCAATGTGATTGGTGGTACCAACGGCATCGGCAAAATCGACATCTTCGAGGATGGCATCATGGGTCTCAAGTCGCGCGAAATCTACGAGGCCCCTGCCGCACACATTCTGCTCAAGGTTCATCGTGACCTGGAGAAGTATTGTCTTACCAAAGAAGAGATCCAGCTCAAGCAACAAATGGACGCGCAGTGGTCACGCATGGTCTATCACGGCGAGTGGTTCCACCCGTTGAAGCATGCCATTGACGCCTTTGTCTCCAGCACCCAGGCGGCGGTGAATGGCGAATATGTCGTCGATTTGTACAAAGGCAACATCGACATCGTGTCGCGAGCATCTACAAGTGGCCTCTTCTTCCCTGATGTGCGCTCCATTAATAGCGCGAGCTTTAATCAGAAGGAATGCGCACCAGCGGCACACCTGCGCGGCCTTCCCTACGAACTGATCGCACGGCGCAACAAAGCGGCAGGTATAGCACAAGAGGGGATGTGATATATTCATGACCAAACTGTGGCAAAAAGGCTACCGTTTGAATGAGCAGATCGAGCGTTTCGAGTCGGCGCAAAATAGCCTCCTCGACGCTCGCCTTGTACGACATGATGTGTGGGGTTCACTTGCCCATATCGCCATGCTCGCTCATACCGGCATTCTCACGGAGACCGAACACAAGACTCTGAAAAAAGCACTACAGGACATTTTAGAGTTAGAGGCACATTCCGAGTTTATCATTCATGCCTCAGATGAAGATGTGCATACCAGTGTCGAAAATTCTCTTGCTGCAACAACGGGTGCCGCTGGCAAGAAAATTCACATGGCCCGCTCCCGTAACGATCAGGTCCTGGTTGATCTGCGTCTCTATGGCAAAGAGCAGTTGCACTCTGTCGCACTAAAATTGTGTCAGCTTGCCGACGCCCTTCTCATGTTTGCAAAACAGCATGCACAAGTTCCCATGCCTGGCTATACACACATGCAGCGTGCGATGCTCTCATCAGTTGGACTGTGGGCTGCGAGTTTTGCTGAAGCACTACTTGATGATGAGCAACTGCTCATGGCGGCATACGCTATCAACGATCAATCACCGCTTGGCTCGGCGGCTGGCTATGGCGTTCCCATCGCTATTGACCGTCAGTACTCCTCTGACCTGCTTGGCTTCGCGCACGTGCAAAACAACGTCATCTATGCCCAGAACAGTCGCGGCAAGGTTGAGGGTGCGATTGTGCAAGCACTGACACAAATTATGCTTGACTTGAGCAAGTTCGCACAGGATGTATTGCTGTTCTCGACAGTAGAATATGGTTTCTTCCATATTCCACAAGAACTGTGTACGGGTAGTAGTATCATGCCGCAAAAGCGTAATCTGGGCGTGATGGAACTTGTTCGTGCTCGCACACAGACGATGCTAGCCCTACAACAGCACATACTTGGTATTGTGACTGGCCTTCCAACTGGATACAACATGGACTACCAGGAGACAAAACGTCCATTTATGGAGGCCCTTGACCTTGTGCAGGAGAGCCTGGAAATTTGCACGCTCGTAATAAGCAGTATCGGCGTCAATACCGAACGTCTGATTGCGGCCTGCACCTTTGAGTTATTCGCGGCAGATCGTGCATACAAACTTGCCATTGACGCGAACATGCCCTTCCGTGAGGCGTACCGCATCGTGGGAGCAGAGGTCACGGCCCAACTTGACCGTCAGAACGCGCTTCCAGTGGAAAGTTTAGAACAACTTGTCGAGCGTTTACAGGCACGAAATCACGTGGGTGGCGCTGGTAACATTGGCATAGAGCACACCCTGCAGCGTGTGCGACAAGCACAGGCACAATGGCAACAACGCACAACAGCATTTGAAACAACGATAGAACAACTCGTAGGAATGCCAGCAGCGCATTCTGGAAAGAAATAGGTATAATAGGTATGGCAACAGTTGTACTCGCCTATTCGGGTGGTCTGGATACGTCCGTTGCCATCCGTTGGATTAAAGAAAAATATGATCTGGACGTCATCGCGCTCACGATTGACGTGGGCAATGAACGTGACCTGCCAGCTATCGCGGAAAGTGCACGTCAAATTGGCGCGGTCAAAGCACTGGTAGTCGATGGACGTGAGGATTTTGTGCGCTACTTCGTGTGGCCTGCCCTGCAAGCAGGAGCCATATATGAGGGGCAGTATCCATTGGCAACCGCACTGGCGCGTCCTCTTATCGCTCGCCTGCTCGTAGAGGTCGCGCGCGCTGAAGGTGCCGTAGCAGTCGCACATGGCTGTACAGGTAAAGGCAACGATCAGGTACGCTTCGATGTGTCAATCAACACGCTTGCTCCTGACCTAAAAATCATTGCCCCTGTCCGTGAGTGGAGCATGACACGCGATAACGAGATTGCGTATGCAGCAGAGCACAATATTCCTATTAAAGTCACAAATGCTAGCCCCTATTCGGTTGATCAAAACCTATGGGGCCGCAGCGTCGAATGTGGCATCCTGGAAGACCCTTGGGCCGAGCCGCCAGAGGATGTCTATGCCTGGACGGTTAATCCTGATAGTGCCGAACACACTGAACCAACCTACGTCGAGATCACCTTTCAGCATGGTGTTCCTATCGCCCTCAACAGCACCGAGATCGAAGGTGCGACACTTGTCGAGTCGCTGAACAAAACAGCAGGACAATACGGTATTGGACGTATTGACCATATCGAGAATCGTCTGGTCGGCATCAAGTCGCGTGAGATCTACGAAGCACCGGGAGCCGTCGTATTGCATGCTGCCCATAAGGCGTTGGAGAGCCTCACATTGAGTCGCGACCAGATACGTTTCAAGGAAAGTGTGGTCTCGGAATATGCACGCCTCATCTACAATGGGCAGTGGTACAGTGCTCTGCACCAAGATTTAGCTGCTTACGTACAAAGTACACAACGCTTCGTAAGCGGTATTGTACGCATGAAATTCTTCCGCGGCAACTGTGCTGTAGTCGGGCGTAAATCGGAGTACTCGCTCTACGACCACGGCCTGGCAACCTACGACAGTGGCGACCAGTTCGACCACAACGCCGCCCTCGGCTTTATAAAATTGTGGGGATTGCCACTCACAACACAAGCACAGGCACAATTGCTCCCCTCAATTGGCGTTGAGGGAAATTTGTTGAGTGGTGATGGAAAGATTGTTAAGTCTATCGAAGGATAAAAGAAGACTTCATATATCCTGATTGCTTGTTGCAACAAGCAATCAGGATATATGAAGTCTTCTTTTATAAGCTTTTACATATCTCCACAACCGGACATATGGTATTATCAATGCAGAAAGACTGTTTATCGCAACTTCCTTATGCAACGAGACTCACAAAAAATATGAGGTGCTACCTATGGAATTGAATAACAAAGACACTCAACCTATTGTTGGTTCAGCAGAGCCACTTACTCCTGAGGAAACTCGTGTACGCTTGAAGGAATTGGAAGCTTGGGGCGTTGACCTATCACTAATATGGTCTAGCCTACAGCTTACACCAACAGAGCGTATTGAGCGAATGATTGGGTTGCTCGAATTGACAGAAGAACTACAGCGAGGGTACGCCTCCCGATTGTCTTCATCTAATGTAGAGTAAGTAGAGACAACTTAAATGAGTATGAAACCCTCCCTACTTTTTCAAAACCTCATTAAAGAACAGGTAGAAGTTGTCGTCGTCCAAAGGACTTGTTCTTACTGCCCCAAATAGAGGCAGCACTTCGACTACGTGAGCAAGAGTAACTTAAATCAGTTCGCTATATCCTTCTGAAAGAGCACCTGTGTTAATGTAACTCGTACAAGCAATTCGCCTTCCACACTGTTACGCTTCCCATAGGCTTCTGCTTGATCGCTTCCCATATACCTTCCCGCGATACGTGTCACCCAGTATCGTAACGCTTCGACATCCTCAAGAAGCTCCGCTTTCCCTTCGAGCATGGCAAACGTGAAAGGTGGATTTCTCTTGATGTTTTTATCGCAATGCTCCACTGCTCTCATAATTTTACCATCAAATGTAATATCACTATCATATAAAAATCTTTTTATGTTTTAATTCCTCGATAAAATTTTCCTGGTATTACAAATATACTTTTCATAATTCTAAAACTTACAATTGACAAACCTAAAATACTTATGTTACGCTATGCATACAGTAAGCATAGAGACGTTAAAATGTTGAAAACAAGGGAAAATGACGACACCTACTTGAAGAGAGGAGCCGTGTGATGATCTCGAACACATACACACAGAAGCACATACTACGACTGACAGGTATCATAGGAATTCTTGTAGCATTGTTCACCACAACAGCCGATGAGCTACTACAATACTCTCCTCAAGGATATGAGTCCTATGCGTATGTCCGCGACTTCGCGCTTTGGCGTTCCCTTTTGGGACATGTGCTAGGCGTTATTGCCATCCCTTTGCTTGCTATTGGCTATTGGCATGTCTGCCATGCTTTAAAGCTCAGTAATGTGAAACATACGTCGGTCTTCTTCTGGTTGATGGCCTATGGTTTAGCTGTTGGTGCTGCTGCTCATGGAACATTTGCAGGCTTGATTGTAGTGGTACAAATGGGAACGCGTTCCTCCCTTACGACGGGGCAAACCTACTTTCTGACCTATGGTGGACCACTCTTTGCAGTGGCACTACTTTGTTATGCTATTATGTCCATTTGGTATTGCATCATTGTTTTGTCAAAACATACACTCTATCCAAAGTGGATGGCATTTCTGAGTCCATTTTTTATTTCTCTCCTTATCGCACTGTTTCAAGTTAGTAATAGCGTTCCCGTTCTAGGCAATATCTTGGGTCCTACATGGTTAAGTCTTGCACATATTGTGTTCTTTACACTCTCAACATGCGTCCTTTGGCATCCCCAAAAGCTTATAATCATGTAGTCTCACCTACAAGGTGGAAAATATCGAGAACACCCAATACAAGAGCAAAAGGTAGGCGATATAACAACATGAGTGTATTTGACATCATACAGCGTAGGCGCAGCATTGGAAAGATGACCGAGCAAAGCCTGACGCGGAAACAGATAGAGCGGCTCTTGGAAGCCGCAACACACGCCCCTAATCATCACAAGGTCGAACCCTGGCGTTTTTTTGTGCTGGCAGGCAAGGCGCGTAACGAATTAGGTGAGATTATGGCATCGTCGTTAGCTGTGCGTCTGCAAGAGACAACCGATGCTAAAACACAAGCAATGATTGAGAAAGAACGCAACAAACCACTACGCTCACCTATCGTGATTGTGGTGGCAGCAGAGCATTCTACGTCTCCTAATGTGCTGGATATAGAAAATGTTGAAGCAGCCGCTGCGGCTGTCCAAAACATGTTACTAGTGGGCGAGGAGATGGGCTTAGCATGTATGTGGCGCACAGGAGATGCCGCATTTGATCCTCACATTAAGCAATGGTTGGGGCTCTTGACAGAAGACTCTATCGTCGCGTTTGTTTATGTAGGCTACCCCGCTATTCCTCATACAGAGCGGCAGCCAACGCCTTTCGACACAAAAACCACCTGGCTTGGCTGGGAAGACTGATAACATAGGCTGTAGGGACCGATGTATCACGTCCTCCTCGCGATTGATATGTCAACGAGGACGTGATACATCGGTCCCTACAGCCCAGACTAGTATTTTATCAACGCAAACACGTCGTGACCTTTGAGTTGCTCACGACCTTTGAGGAATATCAACTCTACAAGGAAAGCGATACCCGCAATATGCCCGCCGAGTTTCTCCACGAGTTCTATTGCGGCTGAGACAGTGCCACCAGTTGCAAGAAGATCATCAACAATCAGAACGCGCTCCCCTCGCTGAATCGCGTCGCTGTGCATCTCAACGACATTGGTGCCATACTCAAGGGCATACTCGACACTGACAGTCTCATTAGGAAGTTTTCCAAACTTGCGAACAGGTACAAAACCGCAGTTAAGCTGGTAGGCGAGGGGTGCTCCAAAGATAAAGCCGCGTGACTCCACGCCAACGACAGTTTGAATACCTGCTCCAGCATAATGCGCTGCCAGACGGTCTATAGCAGCATGAAACGCTGTACCATCTTGCAACAGCGGCGTGATATCCTTGAACAACACTCCCTGCTGCGGGAAATCTTGTACATCACGGATAAAGTCTTCAAGGCGTATGTCAGGTATCGACGACATAGGCGGTACTCTCCTCTGCATCTACTAGACAACACTATAGGGACAGTCATGCTGTATGCTTGAACTGCCCCTTTGCGGTTACAAGGTAATTACGTGGTATTCCGATGTAAAGTATACGCCAGCACGCTTGCAAGTGCAAGACAGACCTAACTATTGTTATCTTCCTGCACCCGCCATAGTTGTATCACCCGGTGGCAATTGAGCTGTACAATAGGCACAGCGTGTTGCCCTAAGTGGTACTGTACTCAGGCAGAAAGGACACTCTCGTGTTGTTGGCGTCTCATCTTTATGCGGGGTGAAACGATCAGTCAACGTATTAACTGGTTTCACGACCAGAAAATATACAACAGCAGCCACAAGTAAGAAATTCACAACGGCGCCAATGAAATCACCTACTAGAAATGCACCTTGTGGACCTACAGTCCATCCAAGTTTAGATTGCCCAAAAAGAAGACCAATTAATGGTTTAATAAAATCATTGACAAGAGCGGTTACAACTGTGGTAAAAGCAGCGCCAATAACAATACCAACAGCCAGATCTACAACATTGCCACGCAAAATGAATTTCCTGAAATCGCCTAATTGACTCAGGCCACCATGTAGCCCCCGCCCACCAAGGTCTCTAAATCGCTCCATGAAATAATACCTCCAAATATGCGAATAAAATAACACCGAGCAGTAGAACTCGACTCATAAGATAGAACGTGCGATAGTTCAGAAGGTAGTGGGTATGGCACTATCTTCTTGGAAGAAAATCAAGCGCTTCTTGCGTTATCGTAAGTATCACAACAGCGTGTTTTGTGAGAATACTTATCACACTACTGTCTGTTTGCAACATCATGCATTGTAGCGATGAAAGGATACTATTTCATGAATATTGGGATCATCGGTGCAGGAAATATTGGCGCGAATGCAGCACGGCTCTTCGCGAATGCAGGTCATCGCGTTGCTATCAGCAACTCACGTGGGCCACAATCGCTTGCACCGCTTGTTGCTACGCTTGGCTCAAACGTTACCGCGACAACAGTTGATGATGCCGCGAAGTTTGGCGAAGTTGTCTTGCTGGCAGTTCCCTGGCGTGCTCCTGAAGCATTGCCTTCTGCTGAGTTGCTGGAAGGCAAGATTGTTATTGACGCGATGAATCACTACACATCCACTGGGAATGTGCATGACCTTGGCAACAGTACATCAAGTGAAGAGGTGGCGAAACGCCTTCCTGGTGCTCGCATCGTGAAGGCGTTCAACACAATGTACTTTGAGATACTACGCACAGGCGGTAGGAAAGACCCAAAGGATAGGCTCGTCCTATTTGTGGCTGGTGACGATGCCGAGGCAAAAGCCGTTGTCTCAAAGCTGATCGAGGATATTGGTTTCGCACCAATTGACACAGGGTCGTTGCGGAAGGGTGGACGTCTGCAGCAACCTGGTTCGCCAATCTACAATAAACCGTTGACCACTGAGCAGGCCCAAAAAATGCTGGCAGAGCAATAAGAGCATAACAACACAATGGCTCCGACAAGCTAAGCTTGTCGGAGCCATTGTGTTGTTATGCCGTCAATTTTATAACCGTGACGCCGTCACCGCCCTCTTGTGGAGGCGCGGAGGCATACGACTTCACTAATGGATGATGAGCAAGCTGCTCACGAATAGCGGCTCGCAGTGCACCTGTTCCCTTGCCATGTACAATACGCACGGCTGAGAGGCCAGCCATTGCCGCATTATCCAGGTACGTGTCCAGTTCCTCAAGTGCATGCTCAACGCGCCAACCACGCATATCCATTTGCATATCAACTGCTGGCCGATCCTCATAGCGTGGAATGTTTATGTCAGAGGAGACGATACGTAATGGTCGCTCCTCTGCTTGTGCAGCAGTCGCTTTGCGTTTGCTCAAACGCTCAATATTGTCTACATTGACGCGGAAACGCAACGCACCCATCTGAACTTCGGCCTCGTTGCGGTCTGCTGACAGACCAACCAATTCGGCGTTTTGTCCAAAGTTTTGCACATAGACGGTATCGCCAATCTGTAACGGTGCTTCACCTGTGCCAACGCCAGCCGCTGCCGTCTCAGGTGCTGCCGCCTGCCTTTTTGGACGCGCAGGCTCAGGAGCCATGGTGATTTTATCATCGAGACGACGTACCTGCTGACGCATTTCGCCCAGACGCTCACGCGTCATATTGACACGACTCACATCAACCTTGACCTTCGCCAACGATGATTGTACCTGCTCAAGTTCGCGTCGTGCCTGTGCGCGAGCCTCGTTGAGAATACGTACACGATCCTGTTCAAGCTTGTACCGCTCCTCTTCGAGTTGCTTACGTTGGTACTCAGCCTCGACACGCTCCATGTTCAAACGGAAACGCTCGTCCTCAGCGGTCTTACGCTCGGTTTGCAATCCCTCTAACAAGTTCTCCATACGCACGCCCTCGCTACCAAGGAACTCACGTCCCCTGTTGATGATGCGATCATCCAGGCCAAGACGATTGGCAATTGCCAGCGCATTACTACGTCCTGGCAGACCAATGCTCAACTTGTAGGTGGGTGAAAGCGTCTCGATGTTGAACTCAACAGAGGCATTCACAACTCCTGGTTGCTCGTGGGCAAATGCCTTGAGTTCAGAATAGTGCGTTGTGGCAACGGTTGTCACGTGTCGCTCTAACAGGAAGGTCAGAATGGCGCGTGCCAGGGCCGAACCCTCGCTTGGGTCGGTTCCCGCACCTAACTCGTCAAGCAGAATCATAACTGGTGCTGGACCTTGCTGCTTTTTCACAAGCGTCTCCGCCATCGCACCACTAATTGCAGGAGTGCCGCGCTGTTGCTCCTCATCAACACGGCGCAGTATCTCAATGATACGGCTCAAGTGCGATGAGAAGGTACTCAAGCTTTGCTCGATACTCTGCTCATCGCCAATGTCGGCGAAGATGTCCTCAAAGATAGCTACCTCTGAATCATCGTCGGCGGGTATGTGCATACCAGCCTGTGCCATCAATGTAAGTAAACCAACGGTTTTGAGTGCCACCGTCTTACCACCCGTATTTGGGCCTGTAATGACGACCATGAAGAAGTCACGTCCCAGGTTGAAGTTCGTTGGCACAACTCTTCCTGTCAAAAGTGGATGACGCGCATTGCGTAAGTCAATACGTCCCTGATCGTTCAGTCGAGGCGCAGTTGCACGCATCATACGTCCATAGCGCGCTTTGGCGAGATGCATGTCAAATTCCGCCAGCAGTTCAACCGCGACTTTCAGCGACTCGGCCTCGCGTCCAATCTCACCTGAGAGGACACGTAGAATACGCTCGATCTCCTGTCGCTCCTCAATCTGGTGCTGACGCACCTTGTTGTTTAGCTCAACCACAACCATCGGTTCGACAAAAACAGTAGCACCACTCGATGACTGGTCGTGTACGATACCGCGTACCTGTCCACGGCTCTCAGAACGCACAGGCACAACATAGCGGTCATTGCGAATGGTGATAATTGGCTCTTGTAATGCACCGCCAAATTCACCAACAAGTGTGCGTAAGCGGTCCTGTAGGCGTTGATTAGCACCGCGCAACTCGAAGCGTATTCTGCGTAGTGCAGGACTGGCAGTATCAAGCACCTCGCCCTCTTCGCTCACCGTCTCTTCAATACGTCGCACAATTTGTGGGCGCATTGGAATATCGCCGCCTAGCATATGCAGCAGAGGAAATGTCTCTGCATCCATACGCTCAAGCATACGTGCAACAGTAATTGTACTGCGTACCGTCTCCATGACCTCAACCAGATCGGACGGACCGAGGACACCATCACGCGCGGCACGAACTAGAGATGGACGAATATCATGTGCTCCACCAACGCCCGCATCTGCATGCAGATCAATCAGGCGTGAAGCCTCGGTCGTATAGGCGAGACGCCGCCGCGCCTCGTCCAGGTTTGGGGTCGGCTCCAATGCCGCCACAAGTTCTTTACTAGCAGAAAAAGCAGCCTCGCGTGCCACCTTTGCTAGTATCTTTGGGTACTCCAGCGTGAGTAAACTTTTCTCGTGCATAGTGTATAAATGAGTCCTCTATATGTATATGCGTCCTACTTCGGGCGCATTATTGCTCTCTCGTTAAAAAATGCTATAGCTAAGATATCATATTCGTGGAGGGAAAGAAATAAGGTATAAAAAAGCGTTCACTCTCTTTAACAATACGCAGTGCTTTTTTGTTTCCTCACAAGCAAATTTGAACACTTTAGAGTTGATACGTATACTATAGTAGTAAAAAAAAGAGAAAAGAGATACCAGAAGGGAAACAGATTACTATGATTCTCCATGTAGGAGAGCGCGTGTTCTGGGGCGCACCCGAAGTGATTTATCTTGAAGGCATCATTACCTCGTTAAATGAAGAGACGCAGACCGTTGTGGTACATATTGATCGTGCAACCGAGCATTCGTCGCACCTCATCGACACTGATATTCCCTTTGCCGCGAATGGTGTTACGCCACTACAAACCGACAGCCCACCGGGAACAACAACGCAGCGTAGTGCTGAACGCCATCCACCACGGCTCATGAGCGACGATGAAAAGATACACAGTGCTGCCGCCGTTGCCGTACATCAACGATATGGATATACACTTCCTCAGGAGCAAGAAACAGTCTTGATCGATCAGGTTGCTGCCGCGCTCAACAATGACCCCGCTATGCGTGCGCAGATCATCACCTCGATGGATGCCATCCTCCAGCGCGTGTTTTAATGGGGTATTCCATATTGGTCTCTCATAAACGTTGGCGGTGTACTACAGCATACGTTTGCGTCGTGAATAGACAACGAACACTCCAGGCATAACCAACAACATCACCATGTTTGTATCGATTGGACCACTTTCAGGTGAGGTCATAGCAGACACGTTACTATTGGGATTAATGGGGCAGATATCAGTAGAACTTATTTGCGGAGGAGCATGAATTCCATTGAAGACTGCTGCTTCGTTAGGCAATAAACCATTGTTATCTTGTCCAAGCGGCCAATAGACGAGTGCCGCACGTCCAATAACATTTGCACGAGGCAGACATCCCCAGTCACGCGAATCGGAACTTCCGTTGCGATTGTCACCCAACACAAAGTAGGTATTCGCTGGAATGACACGATTCGTAAATGAGGGATAAGGATTGCCCTGATTGCTGGGTTGTATATAGGGTTCAGTGAGTGCAGTACCATTGACATATACCGTTGTGTCTTTAATGGTAATTACATCACCCGGTAGACCAACAACACGTTTAATATAATCCAACGCAGGATTAGGCGGCGCTTTGAAGACAACAACATCACCACGCGCCGGAGGATGAAAAAGATAGGTCCATTTATCTACGAGAATAAGCTCTTGGTCGTGTAGATTCGGCTCCATACTGTGACCATCAATATTGAAGTTTTGTACCGCAAGCCGGATAATCAAGAACATAAGTACGGTCAATACAAGCGTCTCAATGACCTCTCGTATCAGTCGATAGCGTTTCTCAAAATCAAGTTCTGCATTCACGGCTTGCTATTCCTCTACATCTTGTAGTATCTGTATGGGTCTGATGGTGTATCACACCCTACTTCATTGTTTCCTACGCTTACGATACCTAGAGAATATCACGAATACCCCTGGCATTGCTACTACAAGCATCTCGTTGCCACTCATACCATTACTAGCGGATGAAGCAGGGGATACCGTCTGCGCCTGTTGTACCTTCGTAAACACAGGTGAGACATTGGGCAACAGTCCGTTGTTATCCTGTCCGAAGGGCCAATAGACGAGGGCTGCACGCCCAATAATGTTCTTTCTTGGCAAGAGACCCCATGTGCGTGAATCAGAGCTACCCATGCGGTTGTCACCTAGCACAAAAAAATCACCTGGCGGCACAATCATTTTGTTGATAGCAGTATCGCCAGGAGTCGCCCCCATGTTTGCGGGTTGAACGTAATATTCCTTCAAGGTGATGCCATTTACCATTGGTGCTCCATTACTGATCGTGATAACGTCACCTGGAACACCAATGATGCGCTTCACATAATCTTGACTAGGGGCAGGAGGTGCAACAAATACAATCACATCACCACGAGTTGGTGCATGAAAGAGATACGTCCACTTGTCAACCAGGATAAGCTCCTGATCGTGCAAAGTCGGCTCCATACTATGACCGTCAACGTTGAAGTTTTGTACAGCCGAATGAATCACAAGAAACATTAGCAGTGTCAAAACTGCGGTCTCTATTACCTCGCGCACCAAGCGATGGCGTTTCTCAAAATTAAGCTCTATATCCATGTGTGTTCCTTATAGGATAGATAGATGGCATGACAGGGCAAGGCAACATGACAGGGGCCAGCCCTGTCACTACTATAGACGAATTGCCGTGGTAAGCCCCACACAGTGGCCTCGTGAGTATCGTAGTGACAGGGCTGGCCCCATAGACTCCAACTCACCCATGGAATGACTCTGGGGGCGACATGACAGGGACAAGCCCTGTCACTCCTTGAGACGGACGCGTGGCAAGCCACGCTGTGGCCTCTCGTGTACAGGAGTGACAGGGCTTGTCCCTGTCATGCCCCCACCCCGCTTTCCAGGCTCTCGTAGCAGTTCGTTGGAGTCAATGGGCTTGCCCCTGTCATGCTCATGTCATACCGCCATTCTTGTAACCATTTTATTGTAGTGTACCACTACTCTTTTCTATCGTCTTACTCGTGATTTCTATGTACCATTTTATACGAGAGAATTGTTCCTCTTGTTGCGTCCGTCTTTACTCCCATGTGCAATAGGAAATATTACTCATAGCTACGTTGTTTTCTATAGAAGAACAAAAACGTGGTAACGTATGAATAGAACTTATCTTTGTGCTTGCGGACAAGGCTATATATCCTTGCTTTACCCATTTTTTTGCGTCTTTACCTCTTGACGTTAGACGATTTGTATAGTAGTGTTGTATGGAACGTTTGTTTGTATTTCACTACTGCTAGTCATTCGCCGACGACAATACAAGCATACATGCTCCTATCTGATGCAACAATGAATAGCCACAAAACGATGGGGATGGACGGTGTAACGCTATGCCATTAGATAAAATTGTGATTCGTGGTGCTCGTGAGCACAATCTGAAAAATATTAATGTGATCATCCCGCGCGATAAGTTGGTGGTCATTACTGGTCTCTCCGGCTCTGGCAAGAGTAGCCTTGCTTTTGATACCATCTTTGCCGAGGGGCAACGGCGCTACGTTGAGTCGCTCTCGGCCTATGCACGTCAATTTCTGGACAAGATGGAAAAGCCTGACGTTGACCACATCGACGGTCTTTCACCTGCTATCTCTATCGATCAAAAAGGTGCAACACATAACCCACGTTCAACCGTCGGCACCGTCACCGAAATTTATGACTATCTCCGCCTTCTCTATGCACGTATCGGACATCAACATTGCCCTAAATGTGGTCGTGAGGTTAGCAAGCAGACGATTCAACAAATTGTTGACTCCGTGTTGAGCCTTACTGATGGGACACGCATCCTCTTACTCGCACCATTAGTGCAGGGCCGTAAGGGTGAATACAAAAACGTCTTTGAAGATATGCGGCGCGCTGGCTATGTCCGTGTCCGTGTAGACGGCAAAATTTATGACTTGAGCGACGAGCTTGAGCTGGACAAGCAGAAAAAACACACGATTGAGGTGGTCGTTGATCGTCTCGTTATTCGCAAAGGCCAGAAATCCGCTTCCTCAGCAACCGAAACAGCAAGTGCGCAACTACAGCGCGTTGCAGAGCGTCCTGCCCTCTACGATGTCAATGCAGCCAGGGAACCACATATTGATGAGGACGGGCAGCAAGAGCCAACAATAGTGTCGGTGCTGCACGACGATGTTGACCCGTCATTTCGGCAACGTGTCTCAGACTCATTAGAGACAACACTAAAACTGGGCGATGGTGTCGTGCTTGTCTCCGTCGTTGATGGTGAAGAGATTCTGTTCTCAGAGCGCGCTGCCTGTGTCTACTGCGGTATCAGCTTGCCAGAGATTGCACCGCGTACCTTTAGCTTTAATAGCCCTCATGGCGCTTGTCCAACCTGTACAGGTCTTGGCATGCAACAAGAGATTGATCCCGAACTCATCGTGTCCCACCCTAACCTCAGCATCGAGGAGGGTGCTATCTCACCCTATGCAAAGGTGGTCAACGGGAGCCAATGGCATGGCGCAATCATCGAAGCAATGGCAGAGCGCTATAGTTTTGATCTCAATACGTCCTGGAATAACCTCAGTCCCGATGTTCAGCAAAAGATATTGTATGGAATACCTGATAGCTTGACCATTCGCTATACGCCACAACACGGACGAACACGCACATACAACGTCCATTTTGAAGGCGTCATTGCCAATCTCGATAAGAAGTATAAAGAGACGACGAGCGAGGGTGTACGCGAAGAGATTGAGCAATATATGTCGATGCGCCTTTGTCCTGAATGTCATGGCGCACGCCTCAAGCCCGAAACATTGGCAGTAACGGTCGGAGGACGCAACATTGTACAGGTCACACAACTCTCGATCAACAAGGCTCAGCGCTTCTTTCAAGAACTAGAGCTTGATCGACAGGAGACGCCAGCGCCAGCATCGCTACCAAAGGCTGTTGTGCAATCCAATGGGCATAGCCAAAAGAAGAAAGACCCCAATACGCCAGAGATCAGTTCACATCTCAGTTTGCTTGGCGATCCACTAGCGAGAATTGACACAGATGGCGGCTCATTAGTATTAGGCACGTTGACAGAGCGTGAACGCTTTATTGCACGTCAAGTTCTCAAAGAAATCCGTGCGCGTCTGCAATTCTTGCTCGACGTTGGCCTGGACTACCTGACCCTGAACCGCGCGGCCATGAGTCTTTCAGGTGGTGAAGCACAGCGCATCCGCCTGGCAACACAGATTGGCTCGGGCTTGATGGGCGTGCTCTACATCCTGGATGAACCAAGTATTGGTCTACATCAGCGTGACAATGAACGACTCATTAAAACCCTGACCCGCCTTCGCAATCTCGGTAATACCCTCCTCGTGGTTGAACACGATGAGGACACAATGCGTGCCGCCGACTATATCATCGATATCGGCCCTGGCGCGGGAGAACACGGTGGGCATGTCGTCGCCGATGGAACATACGAAGAGATTGTCGCAAACACTCAGTCGCTCACTGGCGATTATCTCTCACATCGTAAGCGCATCGAGATACCAGAAGAGCGGCGCAAGGGCAATGGCAAATCGCTTATCATAAAGGGTGCACGCGAGAATAACCTGAAAAACGTAACGGCTGAAATTCCGCTTGGTATGTTTGTCGCAGTGACTGGTGTATCGGGTTCGGGCAAGAGTACGCTTATCACGGATATCCTGTATCACAAGTTATCGCATACCTTTTTCCGCGCGCACGACAGGCCCGGGGCGCACGATGATGTAGAAGGTATGGAACACCTGGATAAAGTTATCGACATTGATCAGTCGCCGATTGGACGTACGCCGCGCTCAAATCCAGCAACCTATACCAACGCCTTTACTGCTATCCGCGAACTATTCGCGCAAGTTGCAGAGTCACGTATTCGTGGCTACACAGCGGGACGTTTCTCCTTCAATGTCAAGGGTGGACGTTGTGAAGCCTGTAAAGGTGAAGGTATTGTCAAAATCGAGATGAACTTCTTACCCGATGTGTATGTTCCCTGTGAGGTCTGTCAGGGCAAACGCTACAATCGTGAGGCATTAGAGATTCACTACAAGAGCAAGTCAATTGCCGACGTGCTGGACATGACGATTGAAGAGGCAACAAAATTCTTCGAGAATGTTCCCAGTATCTACAACAAGATGAAGACGCTGAACGATGTTGGTCTTGGCTATATGCGCCTGGGACAACCTGCAACAACACTCTCCGGCGGTGAGGCGCAGCGTGTCAAGCTGGCAACCGAGTTGTCAAAGCGTGCGACCGGACGTACTGTTTATATCCTCGACGAGCCAACAACAGGACTACACTTTGCAGATGTAGCTCGTCTCCTTGAAGTGTTACAGCGACTCGTAGACGCTGGCAACTCGTTGATTGTCATCGAACACAACCTCGATGTCATTAAGAGTGCTGACTGGCTCATCGATCTTGGTCCCGAAGGTGGCGACGCTGGCGGCAATATCGTTGCGCAAGGCACACCCGAAGTTGTGGCGGAAAACGAGCAATCCTACACAGGCCACTTCCTCAAGCGCATGTTCATCAAAGAAGCCGCACACAAAACAATGCGAGAGAAAGAGGTCAGTATGGCGCGTGAGAGCTAGCTCTCGCGCGCCATACTGACCTCTTTCTCTGTTGGAGAAGCATCCGTCCCTCCTGGTTTCGGCATTGGATCGGGACCATCCAGTTTGATACGTATCCCGCGTTTGCGCTGCCGATAATCCATCCACACGATGAGCCCTGTCATAGTCAAACCTACCAATATAATACCGATTGGTTTATAGATGCGTGGCAAACCCAACGCTAATATACCAAAGACGATTGTGAGCCCGTACATAACATAACATATCTGCCTGACACTGAGGCCAGTCGCAAGAAAACGATGGTGCAGATGTGTTTTGTCGTAGTGTAGAGGATGTTGCCCACGTCGAATACGGTTGATCGCCACCACAGCAACATCAAGAATCGGAATACCTAGCACCATTAACGCTAACGCAATCTTTGCCCCACCTATAATCGAAAGCACAGCAAGTGCTAAGCCGAGGAATTGAGAGCCAGTATCACCCATAAAAATTTTCGCCGGATTCCAGTTGTGTGGTAAGAAACCAAGTGTTGCCCCCGTAAAAATTGCGGCAAGAATAGCAATACTTTGCTGTCCAAGTGTCCAGCTAATGATAGTGATAAAGATACCGGTAATGGCAACAATGCCAGTCGCTAAGCCATCTAAACCATCAATAAAGTTCACAGTATTCATCATACCCACCATCCAGAACCAGGTGAACAGCACAGCGGGAATAGCCAACCAGGTAATATCCGGCTGATGAATGAAAAGGGTCAATTCTGGCTGCCGATACCAGGGAATGGGAATACTGCCATAAGCATGTATTGCTCTAAAAGGATTACTCCATCCGAACAATAACACACCATTAAACCTGCCATTGAACGGACCGAGGATAATGAGCACAGACAGCGTTTGCGCAAGAAGCTTTGGAAGTGGCTTGAGTCCTTTCACATCATCATATGCATGTACGGCAACAATCAAGAATGAGGCAAGTAAGAAAAGCCAGTACGTGACAACCTCTTTTTGTTGCAGCCCATATATTGTGACATACAAACATGCAGAGGTAATAACAAAGGCAAGAAATATAGCTACACCACCCAAACGCGGTACAGGAACTTTGTGGACACGCCGCTCAGCGGGCGCATCAAGCCAACCGGCTTTACGGCTTACAGCAATTACTCCAAAGGTAAAGACATATGCAAATATAAATGCACATACACCACCAAGCAGTAACACAGCAAGTGGAGAAAGCCCAAACAGAGGTTGCAATAATTGTTCAGAGATATATGCCTGAACAAGAAAGCTATTCCCTGCACGTGGGAGTGTTAGCATGCTCTGCTGATAAAACAATGGACGCCCCTATCTGTCTATTAGAAGGGCGACAATGAATTGCGCCCCACATAGCCAATGAGTTACAGGCGGCAATGAATTGCGCCCTCACTGTAAATAAACGATTAAAGCACCACCTGTAACATACGATCCCAACCAGCATAATCTTTCTGAAAAATCACGCTAGCATCAGGCCAAAGACTCTCAAGTAGTTTCGTAAGTGGTTTCCGCTGACGATAGCCAATCTCCAACAGCATCACACCGTGCAACTTTAGTTTTTCTGGCTTGCGTGCCTCTTCAAAGAAGCGTTGTAGCAGGTCTAGCCCATCTAGACCACTAAACAATGCTTGATGCGGTTCATACTCAAGTACATCCTGTGTCATTACGTCTACTTCGTCTGTTCCAACATACGGCAGGTTGGCAATAAGCATGTCGACGGGTTCTGGTAGGGGAGCTAGCAGGTCGCCTTGTAGTAGGCGTACTCGCTGCTCGACAGAATATCGCAAACAATTTCGCTGCGCGACCGCAAGAGCATCCTCAGAAATATCCACCGCGTAAAGATAGGGCAGGCGTGGCTCCTCTATAGCAAGAGTAATCGGAATGGCACCACTGCCAGTACCAATATCAGCAACAAGCGGCACTTGTTTGTTATTCAGTCGCTCGCGCACAAGATGCAACGCCCTCTCAACAAGTAGTTCTGTTTCAGGACGTGGAATAAGCACACGTGTATCTACAAGAAAATCGAGGCCATAGAATTCCTCATGTCCGAGGATGTATGCGATCGGCTCACCGTGCACGCGCCGCTCAATAAAAGAGAGAAATTGTTGTTCTTGTTCCACAGTCAGCTCGCGTTCAGGATGAGCATACAGTATCGCACGATCAATCCCTACAACATGTTCTAACAACATCTGCGTATCCAAACGGTCCGTGTCCTGGTCCGCTTGTATGAGCATGCGTCTGCCTTGTGTCAAAGCATCTCTCAGGTTCGTCATCAAGCTTATCCTCTTACAGGATATACACATGTACATCTCTTAACATGCATTCTATCATGCACAACTATGATTGCATAGACTTTTTCCCATAAGAAGTTTTCTTATTTTCAGCGTTTTTTCACTGGCACAGGCATTTCATCTGAGGCACTTTCGCATGTCTTCGACCGCTTCTATCGCGTTGACTGTAGGGGCCATAATTCATTACGGCGTGGGTGTCGCCCCAACGGCACCCGATGTTGGTGTCGCCCCTAGATTGATGCTGGTATCATCAAAGCTTTGCAGGTTGACCACGGTCTGCGTCGTGGGCAAGTAGGTTACTTTGACGGTATCCCCCTGCTGCACCAACGGCAACTTCGCGGAGAGCGACAGATTCGCGGTAAAAATGACTTTCTGTCCAGCAATCTGCAGGTAGTAAATGGTGTTCGTACCTTGCTGTACCGACGAGATACGTAGCACCTTCGCAGTCACCGTTTGAGTCGTTTTACCACCACCAGTACCTCCACCCCCACCGCTCGCTTGCTGCGTAAGCCACTGGGTGTAATCATTGAGCGCAGCAGGAAGAGTTGCCTCGAATTGCACGTTGTTTCCGTTTAATGCCCGTGCATCAACAATACCCACTGCCTGGAAAATGTCGCCGCTTGCTGTATTTTGCGCATAAATCGCAACCCATGTTGGTACACCGTTGATTTGATAGAGTTGCGTGCTGGTAACAGTATAGTTACGGATATTAGCGCGTGTTGACGTGAATGTTGAGCTTACATTATTGCCGATACCAATGCCTGACAACGGATAAAAATTTGCCTCGTTCTTGTGCGAATTGAACAAGAAAACACCTGTACTTGAATTATCGCTCGACGACGAGGAGGTCATAGGCACAAGCCAAACTGGTTGTTCTCCCCTATTGTAGAGTAATTCGGGTGTGCCAGATGGTGATTGCTGCCCCAAACCAGAAGGATTGAACCACGGTGCGGCGTGATACTGACCCCACCACTGCAAGTACTGCGTCACCGTATCAGAAGGAAACACGCGATCAACCCATACTGGCACCTGCGATGGCTGATATTTCTTGATCTCGCCTGTATGTGCGTCAACGATCAGTACTTCACTTAACGCATCACCTGTATAACCACGCATTGGCTGCATGAGCGAGATTGTCCAGTAGGGATGCAAAGTATCGTCAAGCTCCAATGTAGGATCGACAAGACGACCATAGGTATAGCCATTGAGATAGACGTGGCGCAACAGGTCCTGATTGAATAGTGCACCAGGAAGATAGGCAATTTTTGCGCTCTGTTCCGTGTGCAGCACAGGCACTTGTTGTGGGTCTTCGGCATCTACCACAACAAAGCCAGGCGTTGTAGGATTGGAAAGATTGACAAAGATGTTGTTATAGCTCAGTGATGCCACATAGTACAGATGGTGATTAATGGATTGCAATGTATAACTGGCGGGATCAAAGCTATAGGCAGAACCGAGATTTTGCCCACTAGAGCCAAGCACCTGCTGTCCTTTGTAAGACGCAATGTTTTTACTTACAAGCACAATATTATTCTGATCTGTTGGCGGTAGTGTCGACGATGTCATCATCTTTACGTTAGGAATAGCCGCGAGCACTTTCGCATTGACATCAAACCACGTCGTGAAGATCGTAATCAGAATTGAGGCGACAATACCAATTACTCCCACGAAGATCAGGCCGAAGATACCAGCCGCGATTGCGCCACGCGAATAGCGCGAGGACACACTTGTCGGTGTACCTCTCGTCGAAGATCGGCTCCGCCCCTGGCTAATCGCTGCGGCATCTTCTAACACCCCCATCGCCGGACGCGCAAAGGCAAAGAGATTCGCGATACTGCTAATGATAAGTGGACCAAGAATCCACTGCCAGCCACCAAAGGGTCCTGTCAATGCGGGTTGAGAAAAGTACAAAGTCAATAAGCTAAGAATGAAGTTTACCACAAAATACGTGCCAAACCAGCTGAAAAATTTGCGGCTATTAAACTGTTCGCGACGGCCAAAAGCGAGCCGTCCAATGGTGAGAATCACCATCACAGCGAGCGCACCGATGAGTGCAAGTAGGAAGATAACCATAAACAGGCTCTCCTTGTTTTTGTCGGCAGCATAGCCCTCTATATAGTTCTAGGGATCGTGCTGCATAGAAAATAGAAAGGAATAGTGCTACTCTATTGTAGTGCTCTTAGAGATGTTTAGCAAATAGCTCTAAGCATTCTACGCTTTATATACGTCACAAAAGATATAACGTTGTTCGCTCTCTTGCATCCAATCCTGGGATTACTTGGTTGCAAAGACAAGAGAACATCTGTACGGGTCTGATGCGTTTCACGCATTTATAAGCCTAATTCTTCCCCTGTATTTTATCACTGAAGGATGAAAGGACTCATTGTTCCTCGCTATCCACTACACGCCGTATCGGCCCGATCACAAGCCATACCAGCCCTATTCCAAGCAGTGGCACACCGCTTAAAGCAACAAGTGCAGGTGTTCCTAACCCAGGTAAGAGAATACCTGCACTGCCACTTCCTAGCGGCTCACCACTTGAACCTATAGTACTTGTGAATGCCCACACGCGTCCCTGTAGCTCATTTGGTACTGCCCTTTGGCGCACCGTTGTCAGATAGATCGCTCCGAGGTCGTCAAAAGCTCCAAGCAGAAAATAGATGCTCAACGCAAGCCAGAAAGGTGGAATAAGCGCAAGCAATCCATAACATAGCGCCTGTACGACAAGCAGGATGCATGTTATGCGACCAGAATGACGCGGCCGTAACGGACCAAAAAGCAGTGCCGAGAGCAGGACGCCTATTGAATTCACCGAAAGCAACAAGCCCATGCCCACAGGCCCAACCTTCAACGCTCGTTCACAATAAAAGGGTAGGGCAACAAGAAATAGTCCCAGGCCAGCGTTCCAAAAGAATGAGACCGATGTAAGTGCCAATATAAGCGGGTTCCGAAAGGTGAAAGGGCACCTTGCACCAGTTCTATAAAAAATTGCTTGGTGTATTGTGGGTTTTCTCTTTTGGAACGTATAGAAGGTATGGCATAAAGCAGGAAAGCTAAAAATAGGGCGAATACAAAGAACGAGATGCTGTCAACCCATAGTAATGAGATTGGACCAATGAGTACAAAGAGTAGCCCTGCGAGCGAAGGTCCGACGATAAAACTGATTTGCCGTTGAGCAACATCAAGCGAATTTGCTGTATTGTAGTCCTTTGGTGCTACAAAGTCTGTAATAATAGTATGACTTCCTGCCGATGTGATGACAGAAAGCGCACCAAGCAATGCAATAATACTATAGAGCAAGGGAAATGAAAGGAGTGCATGGCTATCCAGGAAAGGAATAAGCAGTACAAGTAGACCGCGTAGGAGATTGTCGCATAGCATCACCGTCTCGCGACGAAAACGGTCCAGGAGCCAGCCAGCAAAAAAACTAGAGAAGAGGCTTGGCAACTGAAAAATTAGAAACGTGAGACCAACATCGAGTGGACTATTGCTCCGACGCAAGACATACCACGCTAGCCCAAAGACGGTGAAACTATCACCAAAGCTAGAGACTAGCGAACCAAGCCAAAACAGCATGTAGGCACGATTAGTTAAGATGGCGCGATAGCGATGCATTTTTATCAGCTAGACAGATAATTCATTATTATCGTCTAGCACCTCTTTTACAGTTGTACGTCTGTAGAGTGCTGCAAGAGGGAACTGAGTCTTGAGACTTGTCAGTTCTATGGTATCACCTGAACCGTAGAGACGCGCATGATATGCTGACCAGCCCTCCGGTGTACGATGAAAAACCTCAACAGCTTGATGATCGGTAGCAATAAGCACATACTCTTCTATTGTTGGACATTGACGGTAAAGAGCAAATTTTTTGCCTCGGTCGTATGCTTCGGTAGAGTCTGAGAGTACTTCGACAATCAGTCGTGGTGATTGCACCATGTCTTCCTCGCCCTGATCGCGTTCATCACATGTTACAGATGCGTCAGGAAAGGCGTAGCGTGTCTCCGAGAGGCGTACACTCAAGTCTGAATTGTATACGTTGTACGGTCCCTCACCTAATGCATCTTCAAGCGCTCTCACAACATTACTTCCAATACGAGCATGATTAGCAGTTCCTCCTGACATAAGATATACCTGCCCATCAATGTACTCGTACTTCACGTCATGGCTCTTACGTACAAGCTCGCGCCATTCATCAATGGTCATATATTGAGGTAGTCTTTGGGCTACCATGCCAAACCTCCTAGAAAAAGGCAGTACACCAAGGTTTTTCTGAATTAGTATAACATGCCTGAGATGTCATTCGTATAATGAGTACGACAGAGCAAAAAATACTTCCTTTTGTAGCTCCACATTTCCTACGTCAATAATACTATAATATGTCTGAACGATAATACAGAATGTCACCAATAAAGAATACGATATATCAGTGGCTATGGTCTATATCTGATGAGGAGAACAAAATTATGGGCCTTTTCTCACGGCTTACAACCTTCCTTCGTATCCGTGCCAGTTCAGCACTTGATAAGGCTGAGGACCCTGGACAGGTCATGGATTACTCGTATGCAAAGCAGCTTGAGCAGCTACAGCAGTTGCGCCGCTCTATCGCCGATGTGGTCACAAACGAGAAGCGGCTAGAACTACAGGAAGCACAAATTCAGCAGCAGTTTGACAAGCTGAGTCAACAGGCGGTAATGGCACTCCAGGCCAATCGTGAAGACCTGGCACGTATGGCACTACAGCGCAAGGAGACACTGCAAACGCAGCTTGCAAACTATCGCCAGCAGATTGAGCAGTTGCATGGACAAGAACAGAAGTTACTCACGATGGAGCGCACCGTCTCCGCTCGTATTGAAAACTTCCGTACGCAGAAAGAAATGGTCAAGGCGCAGTACAACGCCGCCCAAGCCCAGGTTAAAATCAATGAGGCAGCCACAGGCATCTCTGAGGAAATGACCGAGATGAACCTGGCCATGCAACGCACTCAAGACAAAGTACTCACCATGCAGGCACGCGCGAATGCAATGGAGACGCTTATTGAGCAGGGAACTCTCGGCGAGCAAGGCTTGTTAGGTGCTAACTCAAACGATACACTTGATCGAGAACTACAGAAGATATCGTCCGAGCAAAATGTCGAGGCACAATTGCAAGCGATGAAACAACAGTTGCAACTCGGTGGCACAAATACCCAGCAGGGACAAATTGAGGGACCAGCAGGTCAATAAAAAAATATGTGCCATCCAGCATGACAGGGGCAAGCCCATTGACTCCAACTCACTCATACAAGAGCCAGTTGGTGAGTGAGTTGGACTCAATAGGGCAAGCCCTGCCACTACGATACACGGCGTGCAGAGCACGCAAGAGCGTCATAGAGTAGGGTAGCCCCTTGTGGGCGTCCAGTGTATTCCCAAAGTAATTTTTCAACCAGCATAATCTCCCCCTACATTTCCCGTTCTTGTGTGCCAATCCAGGTGCATGCCTCTTTGTGCATTTCCGCCGTGATCTCGTGCATTTCTAAGATGATCAGCAACGCGAGTTGTGGCTGTCTACGATCAATGGCACGTTGATAGCGTGCGAAACAGGCCAGCATGCGTGCCTGGAGGTCGAGCCATTGTGTCCATGTGAACGCGCTAAACGGCACATCATAGCCCATCTCTTCCTCGCTGCCTAACATGCTGCGTAACTCCGTCACCGTCATCGTCTCTTCACTCATTGTACCTATTCCTCCAACTCCTGTATAGCAGGTTTTCTGCCGATGAGAAAAGTATAACACATTTTCTAATAATAAACAAATATCATACAAATAGATAGTATCAAATTAAACCTAGCAAGAAATAAGATGAAAGTATGAGTGACAATGATGATTATCCAAACATTTCAGGGTATGTTTCTATAAAAGAAGCTGCGAAGATGTTAGGCATCTCAGATAAAACAGTCTACTACTATGTTGATCAGAAGCGTCTTCCCGCAGTACGAGCTGGAAATATCCTCTTAATTTCCACAGAAGAGATTGAAAACTTTAAACTAAAGTCTGTAGGACGACCTCGTACAAGCACACCATCTTGGCGTATATCTGTGAAAGACAACCAGCTATTGGCTATTTTGATAAGTGTCAGTATACGAACTGAGCAGAAAATAGATATAACAAAAAGATTAGAAGAGATAAGGCGGGGACAACACAATTTTCCTGGAACAGTAGCACGGTACATTATGGGAAAAGCAGTGTCGCCTCCAAAGCTAGAAATTTTGCTTATTTGGAAAAGTAGCGTGATGCCGAATGAGGCCGAGCGCGAACGTGAGTTAGAGGCGTTTCGGCAGGTGTTGGCTGATGTGGTGGACTGGGATACGGCGCGGTATGAGGAGGATGTGGTGTATATGCATACGTAGAAGCTTTATTTCCTAAAGAATGGGGACGCTTTCCGTTGGAAAGCATCCCCATAATAGTTATTGTTGATAGCAATAGAGGTATATTAGACGATAGAAATGCACAAAATCTTGCCGAGAGCCTGTACATGTCTTCGTAACGTTTTGAGCGTGTACGAGTCATAGCCAGACTTTTCGATACGTGCTACCTGTGCTTGAGAAACTCCCATGCGCTTGGCTAATTCCGCCTGTGTCAGCCCAGCATCCAGCCGCGCTTCAACAAGTTGCAACCAGAGGTCCTGTTCGGCAGCTATCTCTTTAGCGCGTGTTTGCGCTTCGGGAGTGGACAATAAACGAGCACGCCACTCTTGATACTTTGCCTTTCCCTCTTCTCGCGGATTGCGCTTCTCCTGAGCAGTCTCTTGCATAGCAGCATCTCTGTCATTTCTTAGGTTAGCACTCAAAACGGATGACCCAAGCACATATTGACAGGTAGTGATTTCTCTGTTCGAGTTAGTAGGATTGCGTGTGTTGCAATGGGTGGTATAGAGATAGTCGTCCTACCCCCATATGCGTTAACTTAAGGGTCCAATGAGGACCAGGGCACCCACGGCCTTCACCATTCCCCGAGCCGCATTCGGGGAATGGTGAAGGCCGTGGGTGCCCTGGCTCGACGCAAGACGGGGTGTTCGTGGTACGTGAACGCATATGGGTCTTGCCCCTGTCATGACTTTCTTTTTATTTCTCTAGCGAAGTCTTCGTGTTCCTCTCGCCATCGTAGGTCATAAGAATATGCTTGCCTTCATAGACTGTTTCGAGATGCACGGGACGCCCCCACATCGTATAGACATGTTGCAATGTCTTTTCAGCATAGTTCACATCAAGCTCCTGGCCCTCAAACATATGCATGATGTATAATTCACGGTTGCCGCGATAATCGCCGTTATCAACCACGAGGTAAGGATAACCAAAGTTCGTCATACTGGCAACAATGCCATCACGAACCCTCTCCCACTGCTTTTCAGAGATGACCCACTCATCGCCCTCTTTCTTAAACATGTAGAGGTCGAGGTCCTTGATGAGGTCCTCTGTGAGGTAGTTACGCAGAAACGAAACGTCATTGTCGAGTTCGCGCACCTCAAAGATTTTCTGCCGTCCCATACCAGGTTTGCGTCCAAGCCGCTCCTGCTCTTCCTTCGTAGGATTGTCCCAGCGTTTCTCAATGGCCTCGAACATTTTGTATCCAAGGTAGTAAGGGTTGAGCGAGGTTTTTGATGGCGAGAGCACACCCGAATGTAGTTGCGCAAACTCCACCGTATCTGAGTCAGAGATAACTCCCCTATCCCCCAATTCGCGCATGATACGCGAGTGCCATATGCTGTTATGGTGTAGCATACCATTCGCGACATAGCGATGCGAGCGGTCTACAGTGATATCGTACACATCCGCTACACCATGCTCAATACTGACAACTTCGTCAGTCGGATCCTCTTTTTTAAACCAACGATGACTCGACAGGTACGTCTGTAGTTTCTCTTGCTTTCGCGCGAGGCCAAAGCCAATTTCCTCAGCAAACAACTTCGCGGAACTGCTCTTGATCCGCACGTTCGCCCCGTAGTGACGCGAGAGAATGCCATAGTTCAGCAACACAATCTGCAACGTCTGTGCAATATCATCACTGAACGTTGACAAAATCACGCCCTCTTTTTCCGATGCGCACCCGTCACAATCGAAGTAGGCTCGCAAGAAGGTACTCATAACTGACTTGGGAGAGCGTAGAATGCCATCTGGTATACGTTTCTGTGGAGCTTTAGCCTTCAGGTTTATGCCCAGTGACTGTAAAAGATCAAGCACGTTTGCTGAGTAGAAGACGACGCGCCAACGACCACCCTTGCCATTCACAGTTTTATCGTCCCAGAATGGCGTTGCCTCAATAGCAAACAGGTCTCTCACAACCTGAGCATAGCGATCAGCCAACACTTTATCGCCACTCGTATAACCAACAGCGTTTTTCGTAGTATGAATGTTACCATCGCCGACGAGGTAGCCAAGAAATTCAGCGAACTCTTCAGTAATATGAGTGGGTGCGGTAAGAGGAAATCGGCTTGCATATATTGGTCTGCCTTCGTTACCAAAAGTGTAACCAGTACTTTTTATAGCATCTGCAATACGTTCTTTAGCAAAGAGCGTTTTCCCGCTCATTGAACGATACACAGTATGTACACCAACTCCTGCCGCTTGCGCTGCCTCTGCCACTGTCGGTAACACAACTTTTGTAGGAGTGATAACAGGCACAAGTTGCTCAGGCCATATGTTGTCGCCAACACTCAACGGAATACGCTGTCCAACTTGCACATCTTTTAGCGCAATCCACTGGTCGGAACCAATACTTAACTTGTGTTCTTCCGCACCCTCTAAGACCAAACCACGCTTTGTTTTTAGATGGATCGTTGGTGCATTACGTCGAATATGGCGGTCTGTAATCTTATCTTGTACTCCTTCACCACTTCCTACCATAACTTGTTCGTTTTGTGAAAGATGCTCGTGTAACGCATCATAGCGTAACAATCCAAGCTCACTAAGAACAAGACTATCTTTATGAAGGCAAGCCCAGCCTTCGTTCATGACCTTCGTTTGCATTTGTGGCACAAAGTAGAGGAATTCGGTGCGCACAATCTCGATGAGGTCACGTTGCCACGGTTCCAGGTGTGGAGCGTAACGGGCTAAGAAAAGCAGAATGTCTTTTTCTGGCTTCTCTGGAAACTTGGGTGTTTTCCCTAATGGGTATCGGTCGCGTTCCTCCTCAGACTTCTTTGCCTTTTTGTCTAGCCCCCATATGTCGTCGTATTCGCTGGTGATCTCGGCAGACTTCTCTTCATGCTTCACCTCGTCTGAGCGCAAGAACAGGTTATAATCGATATGCTCCTGTATCGAGAGCGCGGCATCCAAAAACCGCTCGACTTCAAGTTTGCCATGATCGAACTCGTATTGAACGATGCGTTCAGCATGAATACTCACCTTATCGATCATGCGGCGTGAGGTATGCTGGAAGTAAGCGTTGTTTTTGAAAAAGTCGGTATGTCCAAAGACATGCGCCACCACAAACGTGTTTTGCAGCAGATTGTTCATGTCCATCAGGAAGGCATAACTAGGATTGGTGTTGACAACCATCTCATAGATTTTGCTCAACCCAAAGTCATACTGCATCTTCTGCCGATGATACGCCTTGCCATGCGTCCAGTGACTAAAACGACCAGGAAGACTATAGGAAGCGAACTCGTACATGATCGACGCCGGCACCATTTCAAAGTGCGTGGGAAAGGGGTCCAGCCCAAACTTCCTCGCTTGCTCCCATGCAATGTCTATATTATCGCGTAAACGTTCAAGATCATCGCTACCTTCTATCAATGTCATACGAAAAATCTCCTCTATCTGAGAAAGGATGCGATACATCAATTTCTACAGAGCAATCGGTTCCTTTTGGGCGAAGAACTTACGCAGAGCCGGGTAGACTTCTTTTTTATCAGAGATGGTCACAGCCGTAAACTTTTTGTCAGTGATCTTGTTGTAGGCAGACATAAGCGTGCTTGGTGAGCGATAGTGCCCCTCGCGGATTTCGCCATAACCAAAGATGTTGCACAATTCCATGAGCTTGTTAACCATCTGCACACAACGGTCATTGTCCCAGGGCAGGTTATCACCGTCAGAAAAGTGGAACGGATAGATGTTCCAGTCGTCAGGGTTATAGCGTTCTTTGATGATCTCCAGCGCAAGCTCGTAGGCTGAGGACACCTGTGTACCACCACTCTCGCCCTTATGGAAGAACTCTTCTTCCGTTACCTCTTTCGCCTCGGTATGGTGACTAATAAAGACAATCTGCACGTTGTTGTACTTGGTACGTAAGAAGCGCACCATCCAGAAGTAGAAGCTTCGCGCAATATACTTCTCAAACTCACCCATACTGCCCGAAACGTCCATCATAGCAAGAACAACAGCATTGGACTGATATTTAATCGTAGGCTCCCATACTTTGAAGCGCAGGTCTTCGGACTTGATATCTTGAAATTTGGCCTCACCCTTTGCCGCGTTACGCTTCATGTTCTCCATGATCGTGCGCTTCTTGTCGAGGTTTGCCATTGGACCCTTTTTACGCACGTCGGTGAAACGTACTGCATCGGTTTGCAGTTCTTGTTGACGTTTTTGTTCCAGGTTGGGCAGACCGAGATCCTCAAAGATTAAGGCCGCCAATTCTTCCATCGAGATATCGGCCTCATAGTAGTCCTGGCCTGCTTCCTTACCTGCTTCGCCGCGCTTCCCCTTGCCAGGTCTTGGCTCTTGGGCAACCACATCACCAACCTTACTTTTCCCGTTGCCCTGTCCCCCATGCTGCTGCTTACCAGAGTCATAGCGAAAACGGTACTCGTCTAGTGAACGAATGGGAACGCGCACGGTCTTTTGACCGTCAGAGAGAATAATGTTTTCTTCGCTGACAATTTCACCGAGATTCTTTTTAACCGCATCGCGAATCTTCTCTTTATGGCGCTCCTGGTCAATCTGCCCCTTACGATGCAGCGACCAATCATGCTGCGAGATGGACATAGCGTATGCTCCTTCTATGAAAACTTCCTTGCAGAAATACTCCTGTGTTAAGAAGGTTTCTGCGCGAGGAAGGTTCCTCAGTGGGAAAGGACATGGCGGGGACAAGCCCCGCCACTACATCTCAGACTCTATCAGGTGTTACCGATTCAAAAGGCTGCCTGTGTAGCGCAGAAGTTCATTTGCACTCTCAGGGGTGTAGCCATGTTCAGCAACAAGACGATTAATAACATCGTTGATCTTACGCAGTTGATCTTTGTCAGGAGTGCGTGTTGATGTCGTAATTTTGACGACATCGCGCAGGTCGGCGAACAGCTTCTTCTCGATGGCTTCCTTGAGCCGCTCATGACTCATATAGTCGAAGGTCATGCCTTTACGGGCAAGCGACGAGATACGAATCAGAATTTCCTCACGGAAGGAACGTTTGGAGTTCTCAGAGACGCCTATCTGCTCTTCAATCGAGCGCATCAGATGCTCGTCGGCATCCATCTCCTCATCGGTGATAGGATCGCGCATTTTTGTCTTGTTGCAATAGGACTCAACATTATCAAGGTAGTTGTTTAACAGAGTACGCGCCGACTCCTCATAGGAGTAGACAAAGGCACGCTGTACCTCTTTCTGCGCAATCTGGTCGTACTCTTTACGCGCCTCACTGATGAAGTTCAGGTAGTGTTCACGCTCTTCACGTGTGATGCTGGTGTGCTGATCAAGCCCATCACGTAACGCACGTAGCGCATCAATTGGTGTGATAAAGGTTACACCCTGCTTGATGAGCGCATTCGAGAGACGATTGATTACATAACGTGGCGAGATGCCATCCATGCCTTCGCGCACGGCCTCTTCCTGCAATTCACGCACATCCTTCTGTTTGAAGTCCTCCATATCCTCACCATCGTAAAGACGGAGCTTCTTCATCAAGCTCATACCAGCCTTCTTGGAAGGCTCAAGGCGCGTAAGAATAGCGAAGATGCTGGCGATACGCAGAGTATATGGCGCGATATGCACATTTTGCAGCGCGCTCTGCTTGAGCAGCTTTTCGTAGATTTTTACCTCATCAGATACGCGCAGGTTGTACGGCACTCTAACGAGAATAATACGGTCCTGTAATGCTTCGGACTTTTTGTTGCCTACAAATGATTGATACTCATGTTCGTTGGTGTGACTGGCAACCACTTCATCAGCATAAATCATGCTGAAACGTCCGGTTTTGATGTTTTGTTCCTGGCTTAGCGTGAGTAGTACATAGAGAAACTTCTCATCACAGTTATGGTTGACAATACCGTTAGCAATAAAGGTGTTAGAGCCGGGAACATGAAGATCCCAACACTCAGCCTCACTTTCCTCAATAGAAACGACCTCATCATAAAACTGTGAAGGATTGAGAAGAGTGCTTAGGCCAGGAGGAGGTTCAACCCATCCTTCAAGCTTGTTCAACACTTTTGTCGCCATTGTACGAGTACAAGCGTTTGTAGCGGTACGAAGCATATGAAGATTAGTATAATCTTCACCTAACACTTGATACGCTCCCTCTCGCACTCGATAGCCAGAACCACTAATCGCCATTGCACGATCCATCACTACGCGCTGAAGTTCTTCTGAGATTGCAGTCCAATATCCAACAGTGTGCGGAATGAGGTCAGCGCGACCAGCACGTAGTTCTGTTAAAGCAATCCTTTCATAGGTCAATCGCTTACGTTGTGGAAGCAGACGCATCTGTGATGCAAGTAAATCAGCATCAGCACCACCAGCAGCCACATTCCAATATTCACCATATTCACTTGTAGAGGAGGCGCGGCTTAGAGCTTTAGTACGACGTGTCACCACACCAAGATTGAGCAAGACAACTTGAAGCTGTCGTGAGAGCGTCTCTGAGGCTGTTGTCCATGATAGTCTTCCATTGAGGTTAACGGTACCATCACCTGCAAAGTAACCGGCCAAAAACTCTAACATAGTGACGCGTGACGACTGAAGAACGGGCCAAGGAATTTCTTTGTTGAATGCACCTGTCTTGAAGCCAACATACTTTAAGAAGTCCGCCAGCGCAACACTATTCATTTGTACAACACCCGAATACTGGCGCGGTGTGATACCAAACAAGTGTTGTGTCAGTTGAATATAATCGGTTCGCAGCTCCTCTTCTACATTCGCAAAACGAATGGTACCATCTGGGCAGACATCTCCCTCAGCAATGAGATACCCCAACCAGCGTGCTAGCTCTGGAGTCATACGCTCTGGAACTTGCATACGATAGACAAGTTGTGGTTTCTTAGGTTGCCAGGAGAATACAACATCCTGCCCCCACAAGTTCTGACCCTTTTGCAGGACGAGCCAATCGCCAGTCTGTAGTTCATCATGCCGACGCCAGACGAGAACACCTTCATCATTGACGATTTGCAAGCGATGCTCAAATGTGCCTTCCTGTACAAAACCGCGACGCGTACTGATGCGTTTCGTTTTGCTCATTCCTGCTCGGTATACATGCGTCGCACTCTCAATACCTGTACTACTAGCAATCTGTGTCTCTATATCACGCGACTCACCCACAGGATGCTCTGTCTGTGCAAATGAGTCCAAACGCCGAATACCTTGAGGTGTGAAGACAAGCGAGGTACCAACGAGACACTTGAGCATTTCCACGAATTCCATCAAGCCACGGTTCGCGATGTTTAGCTCACCGTCAAAGCGGTAGGCGCGCGGATCACTTTCTACACCTACCTCACCGATAGTAGAAAGGTCAATGCCTCCGACTAACTCGCTGATATCCTGGCTTTTCGGGTCTGACGGCGTGAAAGTTCCTACGCCCACTCGATACTTCTCGCTGAAAGTCACACGCTTCACAGGAACTTCTTCAATACGTCCACGAAACTGATTATCAACCATATAACGGCAATGCGGACACAAATCCCCCTCTATATAGATGCCAAACTCTTTTTCGACATCGCCACGTAGATCACTGGGGATTAAATGGAGCGGCTCTTCATGCATTGGACAGTCTCTGATAGCATAAACCGCCCCTTCTGGCGTGCGCGTGTAGTCTTCAAGTCCACGTTTCATTAATGCAACGACGGTAGATTTACCACCGCCAACAGGTCCCATCAGCAAGAGTACGCGCTTACGCACTTCCAAACGTTGTGCAGCAGAGTGGAAGTAGTCAACAATCTGCTGAAGTGGTTTCTCAATGCCAAAGATCTCCTGACCAAAGAACTTATAGTGTGGCTCACCTGTGCGGGTTATATCAAAACCCGCATCCATAATCATGTCATAGATGCGCTCGTGCGAAAGCCTACCTACTTTTGGATTTTTGCTTGCAATTTCAAAGTATTGCGCGAATGTTCCCTCCCACTGAAGCTCCCGCTCACGATCTCGATATTCTTCTAACCGCTTCACCAAATCCATAAGTCGTCACCCTCTCTTCGTTCTATAGAAGACTGTGTAGTGTGGGCTCCGTGTTTGAGAATGAAGAGGAATATTGCCTTCCGTGCTTCGCTACCGACACTACTTGCTGAAACTAGTCTACGTCTAACAATTGGGAAAATGCACTACATTCGAGCAAGAATACAAGGCATACGAGGATAATAGAGAACAGGTCGTGTATGTAACACCTGCCATACTCCTGCGCATTAGCTCGAATAAGAAGACGCTATGAGACCAAAAAGGCCAGTTTCTTACTCGGCGACATGCCCGAGAGAACCAGCCCGTTCCTACGTAACAGAGGATATGTTGATTAGAATGCATTATTACCTTCGCCCAGTCATAAGACTGGAAACGAGGGAGTGTTGTTGAGCGATGCATCATTGTGATGCTCCTGCAATGTTCCAATCTGTCCTTTCTCATTTCTGGTTAGGCTAGAGACGAGGGACGAAGAAGCGACTCTGCGAGCTATCCTCACACCTCTAAACACTGCTGGTAATCGTTCACTACTAAAGGGTATGACCTCATTATACCATATTTATTCGCATGAAACAATTCCATTTGGAACATTTTTGGGAGAATTTGAGTAGCAGAAGAGCACGTCTACCGTAGTAAACGTGCTCTTCTGCTACTCTCTTATTATCCTTGCCAGCTTGTTCGCACTTCACGTAACTGCTCCGGTGTAAGCATCCTGAAGAGGATGAGAAGACTCTCAAGGTCGTACTCTAGGCCAATCGAGTGCAATTCCTGTCGAATACGACCAAGCGCACCGATCTGCTGCGTTGAGATCATGCCGTAGCTTACTAGGCTCGCGGCAAGCAGTTGGTCTGGCGTCAAAAGTTTAAACATAAGCAAAATTTCACCAAGTTGATAATTCAAATCCACCCCACGTAACATGCGCTGAATATTTTGCGCAACCTCTAATCGACTCCGCGGGACAAGATGCCCTTCGAGTAAAACGCTTCCAAGTGTGCGCATCGTTCTTCCACTTACCGCTTGCGATGACGCAGGTGGCGATGGCATTAAAGGCAGGCTTTGTACAATGTCTAGCAGCATAGCGTTGTTAGGTGACATTCCGGTATCAGGAACGTCTTGTTCCTTCGGCATATCCTGCGTAGGCAACTGTTCTTGTTGTGCTTGTATCTCGGTATTCCGGCTGTTATCTACCTCATCACGTTTCTCCTTATCTTCAACCTGCTGTTCTAGCGCTGGAATATTGCTTGCTGATGCCTCATCATCATGCTCTACAGGCGTTTCCTGCAGTGCTTGTTGTGCAACGTATTCTTCCTGTACCGGTGGAGCAGGAGGTGCAGATTGCTCTGGCGCAATCGGCTTCTCGACAACGGTCTTCGGTGGCGTCGACACCGCAGGAATCGGCATAGTAACCTTTGCCACTATCGGCGCTGAAGCAGTTGCTGTTGCCGTCCTTAATGTCGAAATAGATGCTAGTGGCGTCGTTTGTGCTGTTGAGGGCGTCTGCGTATTTTGTGTTTGTCCAGCATATCCATATTGACTGTAACTCGTCCGCGCAGTTCCTTCTGAACGCGATCCATCACTCGTGGCGGAACCATTTGTTGCACGATCAGACGGTAAGTCTTCAATCGGTGAGGCACGCAAAGGCTGTGTACCAATGGCATCATTGCCTTGCATAGTCTGGGCAGCAGGAGCATGGTTCATCGGCGGTACGTTTTGCGTCACCTGTGCTGTAGACAAGTTGTATCGATTTTCAGGCATTTCGTTTGAAACCTGATGCGTGAGATTGTTTGTGCTCTCATTGCTTATCGGTGCACGACGTTCTTGCAGCATCCGAGATAACTGGTCAAGGCCTGACTCTCGCTCTTCGGTTACTTGACCATAGGCAAGACGTTGTAATGCAGCTGCCCCTGCATCATATGACTGCGTTGGTTGACTATTTTGTCCGTTTTGCACGCTCTGCTGTATATCATAGGCATATGTTGCAGGTCGCTCTGTCTCCTGCACAGGTTGTATTGTGTCTGGGCTTGCACTGATGGCTTGAGCATTGGTTGGACGTGGCGTAGGATACAGGACCGCGCGTATTTTATCAGAGTACGACTGCTGCATGGCAGGAGCAGGTGGAGTTTGTGTGGCAGCAGGCACACTTAGCGTACCACCGGTACGCGGTGCATCGGCAATCGGGCCTGTGCGATAGGCGGCAGTGCTACTCATATTTTTTTGTGCTGGTGCCGCAGGTGTAGGAGGAGGAGTCATAAGTGGTGCAGTTCGCGCTAGACGAGGTTGAGTAGGCGTCGAGTTTGCCGAACTAAGGCCAGGAACACGTTCACGTACAATTTCGACAAAATTCATCAGACCAAGCATGCCATCAATCTCTATGTCAGCAGGCTGACTTTGGGAGCGTTCGTCAATGTCGCGAGGACCATAGCCTGCAAGGTTTGAACAAAGATAAGTGAAGACCTGTACGCCTCTTCCCCTACGCTGCGTGTCTAACGCCACCCAGAACTCTCGGCGGCCTGCTGCGGCCTGCGCAAGGTTGACGAGCAGAATACGCACGGGGAAGCGAGCCATGGTATCAAACACCTCCACTGCAGTACGAGCCGCGTGACACTCGTATCCTGCGAGTTGAAACTCGCTCGTCAATAACGCGGTTAGTTGCTGATCGCGTTCAAAGAAGAGAACATGCGGTCCTCCGGTGCTGATATTCATACCTGCATCCCCACTTTCACTCCACCTCTTCTTGCTGCATTTGCAAAAGGCAACATATCTCTATCCGATCTATTGTTCATCACCAAGACTGCTTCTGCTGAATATTTCATGAGCGCACCGGTACCTGCCTACTACCAAGTCTGTCCAGTTGCTTACTTATGTCCATAATGGCGGAAGTATAGCATATATATGTACAAAAGGCATAGGAACCATGACTTATGAGGCATCCGCTCAACGGATATAATAGAAATTCAATGACACGTAAGCCATTTGCATGTCCGACATGTCAGAGTACTCTTCATCTCGAAGAATAGCTCGGCATTGTATACCTAGGAGGATTAACGTACCATGAACCAATCTTCTCCCCTCTCAATTCCTTCTCCACGCCCAATTGTCGCATTTATGACAGATTTTGGTCTTGACGATGGTGATGCAGGTGTATTAAAAGGTGTTGTGCTAGGCATTGCCGCAGAGACACAACTTGTCGATATCACACACACTGTTGCACCACAAAATGTGGCATCCGGCGCATGGATACTAGCCGCAAGCTATCGGTATTTTCCACATGGAACGGTCTTCGTCTGCGTCGTTGACCCTGGTGTTGGCAGTAGTCGCAGACCTATCGCCGTTTCCGCTGGCGAATGGTATTTCGTAGGACCTGATAACGGCCTCTTTAGCTATGTGTTCGCAGAGCAAACAGTGCATCAAGCCGTCACGCTCTCTCAGCCCACCTATCACTTAGCACAAGTAAGTTCCACATTTCATGGACGTGACATTTTCGCACCTGTCGCGGCACATATCGCACACGGTGTTCCATTGTCAGAGATTGGTCAATCGGTTGACCCTGTTACTTTACAACGACTCGATCTCAGACTCGCAACACGACAAGGAAGCCATATTCAAGATGCCCGCGTACTGCATGTTGACCACTTCGGCAACCTCGTTACCAATATCCCTCTGCACCTTGTACCCGACCTTTTCGAGAGTTCGCACGTCGAACTTACCTTTCCTCAACAGGGCAGAACTATCTCAGAGCGCAGGCGCTTCTTCTCGGACAGCACACAGTCGCAGGATACTCTTCCATTCATCTATGGCGATAGCTCTGGCTACGTTGGCATTGCAATACGTAATGGAAATGCTGCTCACACGCTGCACGTTGACTATACGGCCGCTATAACTTTCGTCATAACATCTTAACGCGCAAATAAATAATTCTGTACGGGCCTCATTAGCAAGTTGCGGGTCGGCATAATTATTGATTTCTATTGAGCGATTGCGTTCATTGGGGGGCTGTAAGAACTGCAACAGTAAATTTTTTCATTAAGATATAGCAACTCTTTCGTGAAGTGCTTTACTAATGTGTCTTCTAGTGATTTAAAACTTCATTGTCTCACCCCTCACCCTCATTGAAAATTTGCAATGAAAGCATCTAATCCTCATTGGAAAACAAACTCTTTACAATACTATCACAGTATGATATCATACGCCTTGTTCACGGGGATATAGCTCAGCTGGTAGAGCGCGGCAATCGCACTGCCGAGGTCAGGAGTTCGAGCCTCCTTATCTCCACCCGTATCTATCCTATAACTACCCTTTTGCATTTCGTCGCGTAATGTGCCTTGCAAATCGCAAACGCGTGTGGTATAGTGGTAGGTATAAAGCATAGCGCGACGAGCAGGAGTAGTAGGTCTCGTTCCTACACACAAGCAGAGAGTAGCCGTTTGGTGCAAGACTATATCGTGTAGAGAACAGAACTGAACTCGCCTGTGAGCAGCAAGTGTGAAGTCTGTCGGCGATAGTACAATTGTATCGCTTCTGCAGCTAGCATTTGTCGGGACGCCCGTTACAGCGTACAATGAGAGCATACCACGCACAATACAGGAAACATCATTTTTCTATGGGCCTGTAGCGCAGCTGGTAGAGCGCATCCATGGCATGGATGAGGTCAGGAGTTCGAGCCTCCTCAGGTCCACCAAGCCTATCCTGATGTGCATGGTATGAATCAGGGTGGAACCACGGAAGAGCCTTTCGTCCCTATGCGGATGAACGGCTTTTTTTATTGTTTCTTATGCTGTAAGTGAAGCATGACAGGGGCAAATCCTGTCACTACTATACACAACGACGCAAAGCGACAGGCAGTATAGTAGTGGCACCCTTTACGGGTGCCATGTACATGGAGGATAGAATTATGATTACGCGCACTAGATACAACCCAAAAGAGATTGAGGGCAAGTGGCAGGCTCGCTGGGAGACTGAACAGATTTATCATGCCCCCGACAATTCATACAAACCCAAGTTCTATAATCTGGTCATGCTGCCTTATCCCTCCGGTGATCTGCACATGGGTCACTGGTACCACTACTCATCTGCCGATACCTACGGACGCTTCATGACGATGCGCGGCTACAATGTGATGCAGCCAATTGGCTTCGACGCCTTTGGTCTGCCCGCGGAAAATGCTGCTATCAAGCGGGGCATTCAGGCCCGTGACTGGACGCTGAGCAATATTGACAATATGCGCAAACAACTGCGCGTAATGGGAGCACGTTGGGACTGGCAACGTGAGATTGTAAGCTGCCTGCCCGACTACTACAAGTGGACGCAATGGCTGTTCCTGCAATTCTATAAGCATGGCCTGGCCTATCGTACAAAAGCACCCGCGAACTGGTGTCCCAATTGTAATACTACGCTGGCAAACGAGCAGGTGCTGCCAAACGGCACCTGCGAACGCTGTGGAACTGTTGTCATTCGCAAAGAGATTGACCAGTGGCTGCTGAAAATCTCGGCCTATGCGGAAGAACTGCTGCACTTCAAAAATATCGAATGGCCCGAAAAGACTATCACGATGCAGCAAAACTGGATTGGTCGCAGCGAGGGCGCAGAGATTCGCTTTAGCATCGAAATCGACGGCAAGCAAGAAACAATTCCTGTCTTTACCACGCGTCCTGACACCATCTATGGTGCAACATTCTTTGTGCTGGCCCCTGAACATCCATGGGTCGAGAAAATCACGACACCCGACCAGCAGGCCGCCGTTGCTAGCTATGTACAGCAGGCCCAGCACATGACCGAAATCGAGCGCATGAGTACCGAGAAGGATAAGACAGGCGTTTTTACTGGTGGCTATGTCACCAATCCTCTGAACGGCGAAAAAATTCCAGTCTGGATTGCTGACTATGTACTGATGGGCTATGGTGCGGGCGCAATTATGGGCGTACCAGCTCACGACCAGCGCGACTTCGACTTCGCACGCAAGTTCAACATTGAGATTCGCGAAGTCATTCGCGCTGAGAACGAGGAGCCAAGCGATCCCGCAACATGGACAGAGGCGCACGAGAACCTGGGCGTGCTGGTCAACTCTAGCCCCTTCGATGGCACACCTGCTGGTGAAGCCATTCAGCGTATTACAAAGCATATCGACGAACAAGGGATTGGCAAGCACATGGTCACGTATCGCCTGCGCGACTGGCTGATTAGCCGTCAACGCTACTGGGGTGCGCCCATTCCCATTATCTATTGTCCAAAGGATGGCACGGTACCAGTACCAGAGGACCAACTGCCTGTACACCTGCCAGAGCATGTGCAGTTCAAATCGACCGGCGAGTCACCTCTGCGTTACGAGGAGGACTTCTTGCACACAACCTGCCCGATCTGTGGTGGACCTGCAACGCGCGAAGTCGATACGATGGACACATTCATCGACTCATCGTGGTACTACCTGCGCTATGCCGACCCGCACAACAGTGAACAGGCATGGAGTCCCGAAGCCATGAAGCTCTGGATGCCTGTCGATCAGTATACTGGTGGTATCGAGCATGCAATTCTGCACCTGCTGTACTCGCGCTTCTTTACAAAGGCACTGCGCGACATGGGGCATCTGAAGTTTGACGAACCATTTATGCATCTGTTCCATCAAGGCATGATTCTGGGGTCAGATGGGCAAAAGATGTCTAAATCACGCGGCAACGTCGAGGCTCCTGACGTCTATGTCACCAGGTATAGTGCCGATGCCGTGCGTTGCTACATGATGTTCATTGGCCCATTCGATGCAGGTGGCTCGTTCAAAGCCGAGAACCTGGAAGGCGTGTGGCGTTTCCTGAACCGTTTCTGGAATGTTGTTACTGAAGGCTGGGTCGAAGGCAATGTCAATACGCAAGAGACTGCTGAAAGCAAAGCCATTGAACAACTGCGCCACAAAACCATCAAGCGCGTCACGGAAGACGTGAGCCATTTCCGCTTCAACACGGCACTGGCGGCGCTGATGGAGGCAAACAACGTTCTGGTCAAGCAGCAAAACGAGCCTGTAGCGCGTACTGCGGCATACCACAAAACGTTGGAGACAATGATGCAATTGCTGGCACCAATGGCTCCCCACATTACCGAGGAACTGTGGCACCAAACCGGTCATAGTGAGAGCATTCACACAACGGATTGGCCTGTCTATGATGAAGCCATGACTCAGGACAACACGTTTACTCTGGTGATACAGGTCAATGGCAAGGTACGCGAGCGTATTGAGGTTCCCGCAAGCATCAGCGAAGATGAGGCACGTAAGATCGCTCTGACAAACGCCAAGGTTGCCCCCTTCATTGGTGAATCTACCGTACAAAAGGTGATTTACATTCCTGGTCGCCTGGTAAATGTTGTCGTGCGTCATTAATATACTCTATGCAAAGAACGGTTATGCTCCGTGGCAAGCAATGATATTACTTGCCACGGAGCATAACCGCTCTTTGCATAGAAACTTAGAATACGATGAGAGATTACGTTGTTTAACTATATTTACACTATTTTTCGCAAATTCGGCGTCAATTCATGGAACTACTAGCGAAAACCAAACGTATATAGCATCAGAGAGTTTATATGAGCGTCCTTAACGGATAAGGATGCGAACAGATTGACCTATTTCACATATAAACTGTTAAGTACATCATAGTAATTGTAGCTATTTCCGCTTACGCTTTGCATGAAGAGAATATATAGCTAGAGGTAGTGACGTGACATGCAGAGAAAGTAACACATATTTGAAAATGTACTAAGTCAAACGTTTATTAAAGAAGGAAACATTTCTGTAAGAGACGGTAGACGAAATAATAATTGCGACAGGCGGAACATGGGTGCAGGAAGCGGTGGAACGCCTCCCGAAAGGAGTAGGCGGAAGGATACGATAATGAATACACAACCTCTTGAACTGACAACGGATGTTATCGTAGATGCTACGACAGAAACGAACCTATTGTTACAGCGCGGCTTTACCTCGGACGAGATTACTTCATTGCTCTGGCTGCGCCAATGGTATCAGAACGGCGGCAGTGATCGCGTAGAGATTGTGCGTCGTCTTGAGTTTCTCAAGCTGCTCATACTCAACGGTAAAATAGAGATGTAATCTAACAAAAAAGAGACGCGTTCCCCGTTATGGGGAACGCGTCTCTTTTTTGTTAGACACCATGTAAATCCTTAACGCGTGTCTCGTATTGTTGTAGAAACCAGTATTGCGATGCCGCTGCTAGCTTCGTTTTCAATGGCACACTTGCTCGTTTCGTGAATACATTGTAGTTGTTCAAATGAATACGATCTAGAATGCCTCTATATAGGGTCCCACTCAGCCGTATCGCTAAGCGAGAGTCAGGACTCAAGAGCGAAATTCCGGGTTGCGAACGCTGATAATAGTTATCGGCACGCGCCATCTGGAAACGAATGAGTTCACAAAAGGCAGCGTTCACAATCCCCTGCATCAGGTCACTTTCAGTATAGCCAAAGCGCTGCATTTCTTCCTGCGGCAGATAAATTCGGTTGCGTCGCGCATCCTCGCCGATATCCCGCAGAATATTCGTGAGTTGTAGTGCAACACCTAGATCAACAGCGTGGTGTAGCGCGGTCTTATCCTGATAACCAAAGATGGGACTGGTGAGCAAGCCTATCGTACCAGCCACGCGATAACAATAGAGATACAGTTCGTCAAAGCTCTGGTAACGGTTGATGGTCAGGTCCATCTCTACACCATCCAATAGCTCAAGCACAGGTGTAAGCGGTACAGGATAGCGTTCAAGCACATCACTCCAAGCACGTTGTACAAGGTTGTTGTCAGCCCCGCCACGCTGATACACCCGTTCAATTGACTGCCGCCAGTAATTCAACTCTTGTTTCGGTGTACTAGAACCACTAAGATGCCCTGCTCGCGGAGTGTCTGGGTGCATTTCCTCGTCCACAATGTCGTCAACAATACGACAGAGGGCATAGACAGCCCAGACTGCTTGTCGCTTAGGTTGAGGCAAGAAGACAGAACCCCAGTAGAACGTCTTCGATGCTCGTTGTGTTACCCTTCGACAGTAATCATAGGCTTCCACTACCTGGTCCTGTCGCATATTTTATGTCTCCTATTCGTCGCGTTACATATTACCTAGAGGCTATAGTGCGTTATGTTAAACTCTCCTATACACCTGTTTCGGCAAGAGAAATCCCTCTTAATTATGCAGACGCGCCAGAAAGGAAATACTGGTAATATTGTTTAGTATTGGGCTGTGTTCTCTCCGCTAAAACCGAGACCGCACAGTGTACGTACATATTGATAACAAGCACCTGAGGTTTCTCACATATACTACATGTGCAATTACGCTGAACCTCGCAAAATAATGACACCCATAACATAAAGTAAGGACCGTTATGACCACGACAAATGCTACAAGTGCAAAGAGTTCTTTGCATCCGCTTCGCATTATACTTTATCTCGGAAAAGGTGGTGTAGGCAAAACAACTGTTTCAGCCGCCACCGCCGTGCGCTCTGCCTCTCTCGGCAAGCGCACACTTGTTGTCAGCACCGATCTGGCTCACAGCCTCGCGGATTGCCTGCAAAAGCCGCTCACCTCAGAGCCACAAGAACTCGCACCAAATCTGTGGGCACAAGAAGTCAATGTGTTAGACGAGATGCGCCGTGGATGGGGCAAGGTGCAGGATTCGATGAGCAAGGTCCTCCGCAAACGTGGCATGGACGCAGTCATGGCAGAAGAACTCGCACTCATTCCTGGCATGGACGAGATTTTTAGTCTCATCAATATTTATCGCAATGCACGTGAGGGCAACTTCGACGTTGTAATTATTGACGCCGCCCCAACCGGCGAAACCGTGCGTCTCCTCAGCATGCCCGATACTTTCCAATGGTATGCCAACCGCTTCACCAATATGCAAAGCGGCCCCCTCAACCTCGCACGTCCCCTGCTCAAAGCTCTCATGCCCTCAACAGACGTACTCGACTCACTCAACGCCTTAAGTGAACGCGTTACAGCACTACGCGAAGTATTAAGCAATCCTGAGTATAGTTCATACCGTCCCGTGGTCAATCCCGAACGGATGGTGATTAAAGAGGCATTGCGCGCCGAAACCTATCTCGCACTCTTTGGCTACCCTATCGACGGTGTTGTCTGTAACCGTGTACTTCAGCCTGGTGATTACCAGGATACTTTTCTGCAAGAAATGTACGCCACACAGGAGAAACTTCGGCTGCAAATTCATCAAACGTTTGCTCCGCTCCCCATCTGGGAATCACCCTACTACTCGCGTGAGGTCCTGGGCATCGAAGCACTGGACAAACTTGGCGGGACCATCTTTGGTGAGCAAGACCCAACACAGGTCTTTTATCGTGGAGCCATACAAGAGGTGACGCGACAAGGCGATGTGTACATACTACGCATACCTCTACCTCATGTCGAGATGAACAAAGTCGTCATGACCAAGCGCGGCGACGAAATGATTATCGAGATTGGTAACTTCAAACGTGACATCACGCTCCCCACCATTCTCGCCAACCAGGAGGCTACCGTTGCCAAATTTGTCAACAAAGCCCTCGAAATTCACTTCAATGTGCCCTCAGAAGCAGCAGAAAAATCCGCGTAGGAACCTTGACATCCTCTCCGCTCTCCATGTACACTTTCTTTCAGACCATTCAGTCTGTACATAGCGAAAGGATGTACGACCTATGAGCAATGAAGGACGTGTTACTACAGAACGACATGGGCATGTATTGATGCTAGGGCTAGACCGTGTAGCCAAACGCAACGCCTTCGACAAAGCAATGCTACGTGCGCTAGGCGAGGCATATAGTGAGCTAGATCGCGATCCTGAGCTACGCGCGGGTGTGCTCTTCGCACACGGCGATCACTTTACAGCCGGGCTTGAACTCACCCAATTTGCAGGGACATTAGGGCAGGGCGTCCAAGAGCTACATGAAGGCGAACTTGACCCAACGGGTGTGCAGGGTCCACGCCTGACAAAACCAATCGTGTGCGCTGTACAGGGTTATTGCTGGACCATTGGTATTGAACTCATGCTGGCAACAGACATTCGCATTGCGGCAGCCAACACGCGCTTCGCCCAAATCGAAATCAAGCGCGGTATTTATCCCATTGGTGGCGCAACGATTCGCTTTGTGCGTGAGGCGGGTTGGGGCAACGCTATGCGCTACTTGCTTACAGGCGACGAGTTTGACGCTGCCGAAGCGTATCGCATCGGACTCATACAAGAGGTCGTCGAACCAGGGCAACAACTCGCACGCGCCGAAGCAATTGCACAAATCATCGCTCAACAAGCTCCTCTCGGCGTCCGTGCCACCCTCGCCTCTGCCCACCTCGCCATCACTGCAGGCGAAGAGGAAGCCATGCGCCGCTTAGCTCCCGATCTCGCTCCCATCATGCAAAGCGAAGACGTGAAAGAGGGCGTCCTCTCGTTTGTCGAACGCAGACAGGCAAACTTTAAGGGAAGATAGGGTAAACAATACGGGAAATAGGACAGCAAGCATGTCTGTTATCCCGTTTCTCGTATTGTTATAACACAACATCACCAGTAGGTTTTTCGATAATTATTTTCGCGTTACGCAACAGTACAAGTGCGAATGCACCTGCGAGGAAGTAGAAAACACCCATTAAAGCAAACATAAGCAATGGACCAAGTACAGCAGTGAAAGTGCTAGAAAGAAACATTCCTCCTAAGAGAAACAAGGTGTTTGTTGTACTATAAGCACCAAAGATACGTCCACGATAAGCATCGGGTACACTTTGTTGTAACAGAGTGTATATGCCAACAAAGAAAACAACAACAGGACCACCACCAAGTAGATAGATTGCTAAAAAAACTGGGATGATAGGAAAACTAACAGCTATCAGGTTGAGGAATCCTAGTATCATACCACTGTATGCAATTGCACGCGATGAAGACTGTTGTGCGAGACGAAGCAAACGAGGTCGAGCTGTTGCTAATGCCTCGTCGAGAATGTTAGAGCGTACGGCCTCAGTGATAGTATCTGTATAATTCATCATCCTTAGCTCCTTGCTAGTCGTGTACTACATGTATGTCGCACTCCGCTGCCAAAAGCTTACACGAATTCTTGCTCTATGCAAATAGTTCATGCTAGGAAAGGATTCTACTCATGCGTATTTTTGTTGTTGGCGCTACTGGCGTTGTAGTAATCAAGCAGCGCGTACTATCCTGAATTGGGCACCTACTCATAGCATCTGGCCTACGGTTGAGTAGTGTCTTTGCTGAGTAGCAGCGTCACGCATCTCTCATCCTTTTGTGATATACTGAATGAGCAAATAGTCCATGCAAACAGGGCGGTTAGATGGGCAATAAATAGCGGTGTATACCCCGTCCAAGCAGCAGATACTCATCCTCACCTTACACAATACACTTAAACAGTGAAAATATATCTTTCGGATTGCAGGAGAAAAGAGTTTTTATGGCAAGTAATCATTATGATGTCGCGATTATTGGTTCGGGGCCTGGTGGCTATGTCGCCGCTATCCGTGCCGCACAACTTGGTGCCAGCGTTGCCATCGTTGAGAAACAATATCTCGGTGGCACCTGCCTCAACGTCGGTTGTATTCCCTCCAAAGCTATGCTGCACATTGCGCAAATGATGCATAGCCTGGAGTCGCTAGACGAGTTAGGCATTCATCTACCCCAGCCTCCAACGTTCGACATGACCAAAGCAGTCGCCTTCAAAAACAAAGTTGTCAAGCGCATGACCAGCGGCGTTGGCGTACTCATGAAGGGCAACAGCGTTGATGTTTTCGATGGCACTGGCAGCGTTGACGCATCGCGCAATGTGACCGTTACGGGCAACGATGGCACAACACAACAATTTAACGCAGACAAGATTATTCTAGCAACAGGCTCCGTTCCCTTCATTCCGCAGATGCCTGGCGTTGATGGTCGTAATGTCATGAATAGCGATACATGTTGGGATCTGCCCAAGACACCCGAAAGCCTCGTCTGCGTTGGTGGCGGCATCATCGGTATGGAACTGGCATGCATGTTCAACGCCCTGGGTACACAGGTTACAGTGCTTGAGATGCTCCCTAACGTCATGGCTCCTCTCGATGAAGAGGTACGTCGTCTTCTTGTACGCATTCTTAGCAAGCGCGGCATCAACATCGTCACAGGTGCAAAGGTTGAGGGCATTGAAGATGATGGTGAACAGAAAAAAGTTATTGCCACCACAGACAAGGGTCAGCAAACCTTCCCCGCGGAGTATGTCCTGCTGGCTGTCAGTCGTCGAGCCAACACAACGGGGCTACAACAGCTTATGGAGCAAGGGCTGGACAGTGACCGAGGCCGTGTTCGTGTCAATGACAAAATGGAGACAAACCTCCCTGGCATCTACGCCATTGGTGATCTTGTTCATGGTGCGGGACTTGCTCACGTCGCCTCAATGGAGGGCGAAATTGCATCTGATAATGCAATGGGCCACAGCGCAAGCATGGACTACAATGTTGTGCCAAACCCCATCTATACCTTCCCAGAGGTTGCCTTTGTTGGACTCACCGAGGCCCAGGCGAAAGAGAAAGATCCCGAAGTGCAGGTCGAGCGTTTCCCCTGGACTGCCGTCGGTAAGGCCGTTGCCATCGACGAGACCGAAGGCTTCACGAAGGTCATCAAGGGCAAGTACGGTGAGATTATTGGCGCACATATTATTGGCCCTGACGCGACCAACCTCATCTCCGAATTCTCGGTAGCGATGCGCGGTGAGTTGACTGTCAATGAAATCATCGAAACAATCCACCCACACCCAACCCTGAGCGAGGGACTCCGTGAGGCTGTACTAGCGGTCGAAGGCCGCCCTGTCCACATTCCCCCCAAAAGACAACTCGCGCGAACGCGATAAATAGAGAGAGCATAAAAAACCGCGAACGTTGTAGATTTGCTACAACGTTCGCGGTTTTTTATGCTCCGAGAACTCATTGACGATCTTTGATCATCTTTGACGTTAACTATTGCATAGACACATCCAAAAATATGTGTATACTAATGAAATATATTACTAGCAAAGTACTATAAAAGGATGCAGCTATGTACACACACAAACATACATTCGGTCAATCACTCTATCTCGTTATTCTTTCTTTGCTTGTTCTTGGCATTCTAGCTGCTACAGGTACCTGGGTCTATATGCTCTCGTTGCCAGGTGACACAGGGAAAAGCGTTGTTGCTTCAGGTATAACAACGACTAACCCACAGGACAAAGCTGCTTCACAGAATGTAACAACACAATACATGCACGCGTTTCTTACCCATCAATATTCCACCATGTGGTCGCTGCTGCATCCACAGACACAAGCGGTCTGGACAAATGAAGAGACGTTTGCCTCCTATTGGAACACACGCTTTCAAGAATACACACTCCATGACTTTACGATAGGCCAGGCGAAATCTTTGTCTTCCTGGACCAACCCGGAAACAATGACCGTCTATTCCAACGTCCAGCAACTTCCCGTCTCGTTACAACTAGACTTGAAGGTACAACCGCAACACACAAACAATGTGCCACCTGAATATGTGCATCCAGGTCAATTATTTCAAAATCTACCCTTCATCGTGCAACACGTCGACGCTAAAAATACTACTACGGGACATTGGCTTGTGCTTAACGCTGGTCCTGCCGATCTTGAAGCACCTATCTTGCCTCCAACAACACTTTCAGCAAAAACGGTTGACGTACCAATTCTGATGTATCACCACATTTCAGATGTACCAACACATAATGCTCTTGATAAGAGTCTAACAGTTACATCTGCATTGTTTAATCAGCAATTGGACTCTCTTAAAACGCGAGGCTATTCCACCATTACCTTCAATCAGTTATTTGCTGCGCTGTACTACAATGGGCCGTTGCCCACAAAGCCCATTATTCTCACCTTTGATGATGGCTACGACGATGCCTACGCAGTTGCCTATCCTGCACTGGTCAAGCATGGCTTTAGCGGTATGTTCTATATCATTACAGGTAAAGTTGGGTGGCAGGGACAGATGACGTGGCATCAGATGAGCGAGATGCTAAGCCACGGCATGCAGATGGGATCACACACCATTCATCACGTAGATATGGGACAGGTCTACATAAACTCGCAAGAGCAGGCCCAGCAAGAACTACAGATTTCTCGCTCCACGATGCAACAGCGCCTGGGTATTGTAATACAACAATTCTGCTATCCTGCCGGTGAGCCGTTCCGTCATGGCAGCCTGTATCTACGAAGAGCAATTGTAGCTCTGCTAGCCGCTGATGGCTACGTCGGTGCGACCACCGACCCTGGCATGACAGGGGTTGCACAAAACAGCCAGCATCCCTTCGTGCTACTGCGCCTTCGCATAGACGGACGCGACGTACTAGACAATTTTATCGCTCGCTTGCCCTAAACAAAAAACGATAACGCAAGGTCATTTCCCCAATCCAAAATTAAGAGGAATATTTAGTACATTGAGCAAGGCTACCAGCGCGGGCGCGCACAAAAGCGCGGGCAGAAGATTCGCCACCTTGATGCGTTGCAAATTTAAAATGTTCAATCCCAGACCGATCAGAATAACACCGCCGGCAGCAGATAGCTCAATGAGACGCGGCTGTGCCGAAAGCGCAAGTGTGGGATCTGAAATCAGCAGAGGTCTAATCAAACCTGCCAGGAGCGATATGCCACCCTGCACAATCAAAATCGTCGCACTTGAAAACAGCACGCCTTTTCCCAGACTACTTGCAAAAACAATGGCCGAGAAACCATCCAGAATAGCTTTAATGGCAAGTAAGCTGAAATTTCCTGAAAGGCCATCATTAATAGAACCGAGAATAGTGAGAGGTCCAACACAAAATTGTAGACTCGCAATAACAAAAGCCGCCGTAAAATCCAGTTCCGCCCCTGGTCGCTCGACACGCTTTTTTAGCCAATCCCCTAGAAGTGCCAAACTACCATCTATATTCACAAGTTCCCCAAAAATCCCACCAATTACCAGTGCTAATAATGGAATAAGCGCGTTAGCTGTTTTGAGGGCAGAGGATATTCCAATCACCAGCGTCATGAGACCAAGAGCTGCAATTACAATAGCCTTGATGCGCTCTGGCAGACGATTTCCTATTATTAACCCAAGCGTTCCACCTATCAATACCGTCGCAACATTAATAAATGTTCCTAACAACGGTATTCTAGGTAGCATGGCCTGTTGTAATGCTTGTATGGCAAATATCATGTAATATTTCTTTCGTTATTACCAACGAGTATGACAGGGGCAAGCCCAGTGACTCCAACGAACTGTTACAAAAGCTTGCAGAGCGGGTGGGGAACATGACAGGGGCAAGCCCTGTCACTACTATATACGAGGCCGCGTGGCTTTGCCACGCCGTGGTGGTCACTAGAGGAGTGACAGGGACAAGCCCTGTCAATCCGCTAGTGACCACCACGGCGCTTCACGAGTGAGTTGGACTCACTGGGCTTGCCCCTGTCATGCCGCCCCCACAACACGTTCCATCTTCGCACCTACACTACGCAATTTCTCATCAAGGCACTCGTAGCCACGTTCGATATGCTCAATGCCATATACCTGTGAGACTCCTTCGGCACAGAGCGCGGCAAGAATATAGGAAAAGCCTGCCCGGATATCGGGAATAAGCAGGCGCATCCCATGCAAAGGTGTGGGACCGCGCACAACACAGCTATGCAAGTATTCCTTTTCGCGGAAACGGCATGGCACTTCACCAAGACATTTCGTGTAGAGACCGATATGCGCACCCATACCTTGTAAGGCAGTCGTGTAGCCGAAACGGTCCTCATAAATTGTCTCGTGCATAACCGACATGCCATCAGCTTGTGTTAGCAGAATAGTGAACGGTTGCTGCCAGTCGGTCATAAAGCCAGGGTGTACGTCTGTTTCCAGCGCGATAGCAGGAGGCGTTTTTCCATCACTGGTGAAGCGAATGCCCTCATCGTCTATCGTAAAGCGCAATCCCATTTTTGACAGGGTATTGAGAAACGTCAGCAGCGTATCCTGCTGGGCATGACGGAGATAAACATCGCCTTTTGTGAGATAGGTAGCGATTGCCAACGACACAGCCTCATTACGATCACTCAACAATGTATGGCTGGCACCACGTAGCTGATCTACGCCCTCGACAACAATACGACGGTCAACCTTGATTTCGATGATCGCGCCCATCTTTTGGAGCAGTTTGATCAAATCAACAATCTCTGGTTCCAGCGCTGCGTTCTCTATGATTGTGACGCCCTTTGCTAACGATGCAGTAATCAGAAAATTTTCTGTCGCCATCACGCTTGGAAATGGTAATTTAATCGTTGCACCATGTAAGCGTCGCACAACGGTACAACGATACTCATTGCCTTGCTCGGTGATCTCAGCGCCCATTTGACGCAAGCCTTGAATGTGGAAGTCAATGGGACGAGGCCCAATGCGGTCTCCTCCAGGTCGAGGAATACTCACCTCACCACACCGATGCAACAATGGGCCAATTGCCATTACCGCAATACGATTTAACCCACCCACCTCTGCTGAAATAGTCGTTTTGGAAATGTAAGGCGTGCTTATTCCCAATGTATGATCTTCCAGGTGTATCTGGGCACCGAGGTCTTCACACATCTTGAGCGTAAGATCAAAGTCTCCTAAGAGAGGAACATTACGCAATGTCGATTGTTCGGTTGTGAGTAATGAGGCAATCACCATCTTGGTAACAGCATTCTTCGCGCCACTAATCGCTACCTCACCATGCAAGGGCGCTCCACCAGTGATGAGGTAGTACGGAGCGTTATTCTCCATCAACGTTTCCTTACTTGTTTATTTTTTCCTGCATTCCCCGGAGCCTTGAAGAGCCAGCGTAGCGCATGACGACGAGGCGGGGGTGGCAACACATAGCGTTGTCGTAGACACTCTTGCCCCTGCTCATCAAGGACATCAAGGAAGCTGTTCACACTTTGTGCGACACCTTCGACCATGAGATAGCCAGGCGGCTTCACCGCATCACCAACAAGATAGAGACCTTGTATTGCGGTCTCTGCATGCACGTCTTCACCTTGTGCCATACGATTTACAGGCCACTCTCCACGGTACGTTCCCATCGTCAGAATGTGGCAGTGTCTATCGAATGTCTCGCCAAACATCACGCGCAGATCGGCAAGTGCCAATGTTCGCTCCTCTTCAACGTTGTTACTCTGCATAACCTGATGACTGATGAGTAAGTGTTTTCCAGTCGGTGCTAAACGCGGCTCACTATTTGTTGGCTGCACCATACCTGCAATCCGCTTCGTATCCAGGCAATACATAATACCCTTATGCGGAATGAGCGAGACATCGCTAAGAATATGTATTTTGAGTCCTACTGCTTCATGCATTATAGGCAGGGAGACCGCAAGGGTCTCCCCTCCATGGAGGGGAGACCCTTGCGGTCTCCCTGCTTCATGCATCTCGCTCTCCTCTTCTTCCTGCTTCTCATGCGTCGCTTGCTGTTTCAACACCTGTGCTTGTGTCACCTTATGGCTGTGTAGCAACCCATCTGTTGCGCGTGGCCCAATATCACTTACGACGACAGGTGCAGTGAAAACTGACTCACGCCCGCTGGCTTTCTCGCGTATACGCACTCCTGTTACATGCCCATCCTCCTGTAGGATTTGTAACACCTCACAGGAGAGTTGAAGCATGCCACCATGTGCTATAACATAGTGCTCTAATTCAGAAGTTAAGTTGCCACAACCACCACGCACAATCGCTGGTGCACCATAGCGCAACATATTTTTTGTAATCTCGACGACTTCAGCAGTGCTTACTTGAGAGAGTTCAAGGCTCAGGGCGAAGCGCGACACACGCTCAAAAAAAGCCACAAGTTGCGGATTGTTCGCAATGTCAATATGCTGTTTCAGCCATACACTATATGGAAGAATTCGTTCGCGTTGTGGAAGCTTACGTAGGAACATCTGGTAACCAAGAGCGACAAGCAAGGCGAATTGACGGGGACCAAGAAATTTGAAGACGCCCAGAATGCCTCGTGCTTGATACTGTTTTCCATGCACATGAAATGAACCAAAGACATCGGCATCAAAGAAATAATGTGGCACATGCAGACGTTGCAGCATCTGCGAAAGCACTCCACTACTTCCAAATGGTACCATATGCACTGCCCCGGTGCTTACTTGTACACCTTGAAACGCCTTTGCCGTAAATCGCCCACCACAATGAGGAAGTCGTTCTACGAGCAGAACGCGCTTTCCACGTTCGAGCAATTGTGCTGCACTCAGTAATCCACCTAACCCCGCCCCAATAATAATTGCGTCAAATGACTGTGTTGGCTGTTCCGTAATTATATCCTTTAAAGAAACGGGTTGCGCCTGTTTATACATGAAATTGTCCAGTATGCTAGTGCTAGTTGTGCATAAGGAGAGTATGGCAATGGGGCATGACAGAGACAAGCCCTGTCATGCCCCCACACCGCTCTACAGGCTCTTCTAGCCGTTCGTTGGTCTCAATGGGCTTGCCCCTGTCATGCGCTCCAACGCCTTGGCATAATCATGCTTACCATTATCATGCTTATCTCTCCTCACCAATAAGACCTCGTAACAGGCTGTTACATTCGTACATGGTGTTGAGAACATTTTGATGAATCTGGAAGATTTTGTTCAACTCACGCGCCTTGCGAGCAAGCTTCGTGACATACTCGATGTCACGTGGATTGTTCATCACATCTTCCATTAGTTGTGATAGATCAGCCCACGCGAGTGCCTCACGGCTACGCGCAACGTCAGCAATAGTGTTGTCCATACGCTCCGAAACACGGCGCACACCTGCACGAAGCTGATTCGCCGTTTGTCCAATTTCAGCATCATGGTTACGCATCGCATCCTGAGTAGCGGAAATCTGCTCTTGCAGCGACATCACCTGCCCATCAAGGGTTGAAAGAGCTGCCATCAACGCTGTCATGTCTGGCAACGACGGCTGGACCATACTCGTGAGACGACTGAATGTTACATTTGTATCTGTACCTGGAGCAGCCGATGCTTGTGCGGAAGGATTTGACGGTTGTGCTTGCATTGTTACACTCTGTACCGATGAAGGTATATTCACAACAGGAGAGGGGGTATTAGCAACAAGGGCACCTTCTCTTTCAGCAGAGGCTGTCGAAGAAGGAGCATACGAGGTTGCAACAGGGATACCAGGCGCTGATGCTGGTGCTGCTGGCATGACTGAACCGTTGGTTGCAGCGGCGGCATACTCTGGTTGAACCTCTTGCTCTTGCGCTACAGCCTGCACAGGTTGAGCATGCTCTATTTCAGCAACGGCACCGTTCTCCATGGACCGCGTACTATACTCATCGCTCGTCGCCATTGCATCTTCGCGGGTGCGATAGGTCACTTCTGGTGTTGGACTTACCGCGATGGTTGGCATGTCTTCTACACCCAACGATGACGAAGAGTTATAAGAGTGGAAAAGTAATTCATGCTCACCGATACCAACATGATCGCCTTCTTGCAAAACCCTCGGCACCATCTCTTCTATCTGCTGACCATTCACAAACGTACCATTCGCACTTCGCTCATCACGCAATACATAGTTGCCGTTTTCGTAGCGCACAGTCGCGTGACGACGTGAGGTCAGCTTATCCTTAGAGAGTAAGATATCACTATTTGGTGCTCGTCCAACAGATATCTCCGGTTTATCGAGTGGATACTCTTGTAAAATAGCTCCATCATCGGCACGCAAGACAAAGCGTGCTGGATGTTCGATACCATCCGCTGTCTCAGGCGAACTGGAACGCTGTGTTGATGGCTCTACCGCTGATTCTGCAACCGTGGCTACACTTGCCCCATTAGGCCACGAATCTGCTGTCGCGCCTACCGTTGCCATTCCATGTTCTGGCACCGGATTCCATTCTTCGAGCGATGCCTGAGTCTGTTCGCCAATTCCTGCTTGGGGCTGTGCGGAGAAAGATGTTGGGACCAAGCGATTGCCGCAGTTCAAACAAAAATTATCTCCAGGCCGCGTCTCCGCTCCACAATAGGGACACTTATCCATGAGAATCGTTCCTCCATTCGACGCACGACCAAATCATGGACGTGCAAGCACAAAACTTCTATTATTATATCAGAATCAACCAAAAGCGGTTGAGAATCCAGCGCATACTCCCTCTTTACAAGTACCATCTTCTGTTGCCAGCAGCTATCATTATTTATGCTCAATTACGTACAACGAATGTATCCACACAATAGTACCATAGGAATGAAACAACATGATATCAGATAGCTGGCACCCAGGCAACATGGGGCTGTAATGCATTGAAAAGTTGCTCTAATGCTGCTGTTGCTCCACGTGCTGAAAGAACGACGTTGGTAGTACTATGTGCTCCCGTACATAGTTGTATAGGATTAACAGTTGGACTCGGCGTCGGGGTGCCGCCCTTTCCACCCGTTGTACTGGTAGATGGGCTACATTGAAATAATGAGCTTTGTGACGCGAGAGGAGCTTCTGATAAACTGATCGAATCGTGATTGGGTAGTACATAGCCTATTGTGAAAATACCACCAAAAGTAGGATCGTGTATTGTTCCAGACGCACTGATGAGACACGACCCTTGTGGCAGAGTCTGGGGTAAAAAGACGGTAAAGCCCAAATTTGGCTCCACCTGCTTCCAATCAGTCAGCGTCTTAGGAGTTGCTGCCGGTGTTCCACCAGGAGTAGACGTGCCAGAAATAGTTGGCTTGCTAGCTTTGGTTGCACCTTCATCACGAAAAACAAGAACTGGCTTGCCACACCAATGCAGGTCTGCCAGTGCAACTTGTGGCACTGATGCTGTCGTTGCAGTAACCGGTTTTGTCGTTGGCGTTGCACTCGCCCCTCCTAATTCAGAGCCCGAACATCCGATGACGCAAAGACAGACAAAGAAAAGAGCACCAAAAACAGAATATATGCGTCTAGAAATGCCACAGCCATCTTTTTTAAATCGATATCGTTGTTTATTCAAGAATACAGCAGGACCCGAAAACATAAAAAAACTCCTTCAACAACACCAACATATATGCTTCCCAATTGATATATTACTACAAACGTACAGCAAAGCTATATGTTTCGCATTCACCCTTTCGCCTAAAGATGGTCCCCCAAAATAACCCTTTACAGCGTTCTGATTTAGTGCTACTATTACAATCCGCCTACAAATATATACGTGGAAGCACTTTTTTATCTTTATATGCCATTTATCTATTTCTGTTAACGTGAATAATAGTGACAGCAAACTATCTCAAGGGGACGTGCGTGTGTGAATGCAAAACAGATTTGGCAAACAGCAATTGAACGATTGCAGGCAAAGGTAACGCCTGCCGCGTTTACAACATGGTTCCAGGGTACTTCAGCACACTCCTTTCAAGAGGGTGTGTTCATTGTGCACGTCCCAACCACCTTTGCAAAGGCACATTTAGAAAATCGCTTCATTGAGTCAATCCGCTCAATCCTTATAGAGATCACTGGCGATACCGTTGACGTTCAGTTCGTAGTTGCAAAAGAGACGCACGATTCATCCGAGAATACCGGAGTGGCTTTACCACAAAGTAGACGACCATACCGACCAGGGAAAGGACGTCCTCCTGCTTTACAACGTGAGAAACGCATTGCTGATGTTGCTGCTGCTGCCTCCATGAATTCATTCGGCATCACCACGCCTTATGCAAGTGTTCATCGGAGTGACGAGGACGAAGTTTCTCCGCCTCCCTCAGCATCGCAGCCACTCTCATCACAAGAAACATATTCAAGTAATACTATGCAAGAGCAACCAGAACCAAGTGTCTATATAGGGAGAGCGAATGCCACGCCTACTGTGATAACGTCCATACCAGACGGACTGCTTAATCCTCGCTATACCTTTGATGCATTTATCGTTGGCAAGTCGAACCAATTAGCTTATGCCACCTCGAAGGCTGTCTCAGAAAACCCTGGTAGCGTGTATAATCCACTCTTTTTGTATGGTGGCGTTGGGCTAGGCAAAACACATGTGTTACACGCCGTCGGACACGCGGGAGAGTCTTGTGGCTTGAACGTTCTGTATGTCACCTCCGAAAAATTCACCAATGAGATTATTAACGCCATTCGTTATCAGAAAACAGAAGAGTTTCGCACCAAATACCGTCAAATCGACATTCTTTTAGTCGATGATATTCAGTTTATCGCAGGCAAAGAGTCTACAGAGGAAGAGTTTTTTCATACCTTTAATTTTTTGCACAATGCAAACAAACAAATTGTTGTTACAAGCGACCGACCCCCAAAGGCCATTCGCAGCTTACAGGATCGCTTACGTTCGCGGTTCGAGTGGGGTTTGCTCATAGATGTGCAGCCACCAGAATATGAGCATCGTATGGCAATCCTACGCTCAAAGTGCGATTCACTTCATTTTACCGTACCATCTTCAGTCACTGAGTATATCGCACGTCCAGAATGTAACAGTGTTCGTGAGTTAGAGGGGGCGCTCAACCGCGTTATTGCCTATGCAATGCTGCATAGCGTACCACTCTCCGTTGCAGTCGCAGCAAAGGCCCTTGAGCATCTGTATCACGAGCCAAAGTCCCCTTCACATACATCTACCCTGTCAGTGACAGAGGTGCTCGATGGCGTGTGCCGCTACTACAACGTGAATCGCGAACGTATCGTAGGTAACCATCGTGACCGTGAAATCGCCTGGCCTCGTCAGGTCGCGATGTACCTGATGCGCGAAGAGACAAATGCCACGTTTCTACAAATTGGGGCAGAGTTGGGTGGGCGCGATCACTCCACAATTAAGCACGGTTGGGAGAAAGTTCAAGCCGAAGTCGCCAAAAGCGACCGTATCCGCCATGAAATCACCGCCGTCTTAGAGGCAATACAGAAACCCTAACAACTTCCAGGCATGGACTGTCGTAGTATAATTATCACAAAAAGTATGCTACACGAACCTATTGAGGAGCTTTCTTTTCATGTCCATGCAACAACAAAACGCCAACTACGATTTGTTGGCAGTCTTTAACGATGAAACAACAGCAGAGGCCGCAAGCGCAAAACTACGCAGTGCTGGTTTTACTGATGCAGAGATATTCCGTGTCACTCCAGGCAGTGGCGGCCAATTCCGTGAACACGGTCCCAACACCAATCGACGCGATGTGTTCCTGCAAACACAACGCACAAAACCAAGCCTGTTACTGATTCTGTTTTTAGCCATTGCGCTGGGTATCGTATTTGGTGGTGGTGTCTTCGTCATCGCCTTGCTACTCTTTTTCGTCATTCATATCACGTTCTTTGTACTTCCAACGGACTTTCTGATCGCCGGTGTAGGTAGCGTTATTGGCATCGTCCTTGGCGCGGTCACTGGTATCAGACGTGGTAGCCGTGTACGCGGCAACATCGGACAAGATATGTCGAAGGTCAACACGCCCAATCGTGTCGTACCCGCTCCTGCCAGTACACGCAATGCTGTTGCGCTGCGCTTCCCCGATGCCGAAAATATTAGTCGCAAGTCACGCGCACGCGCTATTCTCATCCAGAATGGCGGCAAGATAGATAGAAACGTAGGACGCACAGAATAATACTATAGAACTGATAGCTAGCATGAAACGGGTGGAACAACAAATTGTTGCTCCACCCGTTTCTCTTTATTTATTAGGAAGAAATGCTAAAAGACTAGAAAAATACGTAACGTTTATGTACAATAGGGTTGGTACTGCTATTTATACATAACATCACAAACTACATTGCTTATTATCGGGAGATCAGCTCGCTATGTCTCACTATAGTTCTACGCCATTCCGCTTTCAGGTAAAGCCAGAAGAGATCACAAAAAGCCTCACGCGGCTTCTCCCTCCTTATAAGGTTGTGCTCTTCGACGATGACTACAATGAAATGAATTATGTCGTGTTCGCGCTGGTCCATTCCGTCAGCAATCTTACGCCACAAGAGGCCGAGGAGATTATGCTAACCGCGCATCTCAAAGGCAACGCGATTGTTGTTGTATGTCCCAAAGAAGCGGCAGAATACTACCAGGAGCGCCTGCTCAGCTACGGCCTGACCGCAACAATAGAACCAGAGTAGGTACATCTAACACATAAACCCATTTTTATGGATTTGGCAGACATAGAAGCACAAAATATTTGTACTTCTATGTCTGTTTCTTATGTGTAATGTTTTGTTTATTTCCACCTACTTGCTCATGAACTCGTTGCGCATCACGTGGGTGTATGTAACTCAGGACAGGTATAAACCGTATAATAGATATACGCTTCTGCTTTTGTTGGAGGCGTCTCTTTATGGTATATTAATAATTGTGTAACAATTAGTTCGGTTAACAGACACTTCTACCATTGACGTTTATTCTGTAACGGGTTACACTTCTTGCAAGTGTGACGATGCATTTACGGTGCCATAGATGCACTTACAGGGAATGTACTAACAACTGAAGCTGTTTGTTGATGCTGTTTATCACACTCCGTCGGGAGGGGAGAAATTCATGGTTCACTTATGGGGTTCCAAAACTAAGGAAGAAATAGATTTAAGTAAATCGGCTCTAGGGGAAACCACCACTGGAGATATCGTCGTCGTCGTCGGCGGTGAAAAGGTTGACATGAATCTGATTCACCTTGGCTGTCAATTGGCAAAAGGAGCCAGACGTAAGGTCCACCTCGTTTATATTATCGAAGTTCCACGCGCACAACCACTCAATGCTGTTCTACCAAAAGAGTCTGAACGGGCTGACAAATTGCTCAATAGCGCAATGACTATTGCTGCCAAAGTAGGGTGTGAGGCTGTAGCGGAGGTCGTGCAGGCACGCGATGCGGGTCCTGCTATCGTCGAGGAAGCAAGGGATCACAACTGTTCCGCCATTTTTATTGGCATTGTTCGTAACGGAAAAAATACACAAAATGACTTGGGGAAAACTATTCCCTATGTGCTAACACACGCTTGCTGTCGTGTCTTGTTAGTCCAGGACCCATGTCCACAAAACATCATGTAAACATATAATCGTTCTTTGTAGGGACCGATTGATCGCGTCCCTACCTGAGTTCTCGTATCAGCGTATTGGTCAAATACACTGAGCTGAATGCCGTTCTCTCTCCTGCACGCTTTCCAGGAACGGGAAAAAGACGTGCCGATAGCGGCTTGCTTAAACGCAATGCGAGTGTAGCAACGTCAAAAAGAAGTTGGGCTATGACCTCGGTAGGTGTATCACCCGCCAGAGGAAGAGTGTCTAAGCCAGCACCACAGACAGCAGAGTAAAGCAGCAATTGATGTACAGAGAGCAGCCCCTCTTCCCAACGCTGACCTAACACCGTATCCTCTAACACAGGCAACATCACTCCATTGTATCCGCACGTTGGAAGTCTTGTACTCTTTAATGCTGCTGTCAGAGCCGCTATCGTCGCCAGCGTTCCGGCAGAACCAAGAGCACTACCACTACTTCTCTCTATCGCGGCAACAATACTATCATCTGCTAACGGTGCGGGTGAAAGATCAATGCCTCCAAAAACGATAGTACGCTCTGTCGCTAACTCCTGCCCAAGTGCCACAATCGGTGTTGCCTGCTCAACGAGTGCCATCCTGACACGCTCTGTCATATGTATAAGCGGCCCAGCGTCTTTTGTCACAGCGTCCCTAACAATCCCTGCTCCTTGTAAACCAAGCGACAGAGTCATTGGTCCTACATGGTATGCTGAAGGGAAGAATGGACAACCTGCTTCGACACATGCAAGCATGGCAAAGCGGAAATTTCCAAAACCTTCAGGTGTCTCCGTCGCCAATCGTCGCATCACCTGTGCAATAGGCAGAGCCGCGGCTTCACGCAAACCATGCTCTCCATTTGCAAGTTGTACCGTCATGTTGAGCGCCGTTGTTGTAGCCAGTATATCGACAACCTGCTCAATATGCGCCAGCGATTCAGTAGGGCGTGCAGCATGGACCGTTCCCAATGAGCAAAAGCTGATATCAACATCGTCTAGCACCTTCTGCAACGATTGTGTATACGCTAGTCGGCGAGCAAAAGACCAATCAGCAAGGTCATCAAACAGAGGACGCGTCGAGAGGCGCAATGTCTGTACCTCATAACCAGCCTCAGTAAACCTCCTGTGACTCTCATGGAGCAGGGTGCTAGCATGCTGAATCGCCGAGACTGAAATAGGGTGTGGCTCCGCAAGACCCAGCGTGAGTGTACGTATTGGGGGAAATATGAGCATAAAGCGTTTCCTCTTTTCTAGTATAGTGTAAGTAGGAGAATAGACTCAGTTTTAGATAACTCTGTAGATATCGTTATCAGCCTTGATTTGCACTCCTGTTCTAAGTATACTTATCTTGACAGGCTCTATCTGTTGCCCTACAATCGACCCTGCATCACTTTATAGAGAGCGGGAGACTCCATTTTATGATAGACACGACAGGTTCTAGTGCGAACAAGATTGAGCAGCAGTTTGGCAACTATCGACTCGTCCGTCCGCTTGGCGCAGGCGGCTTCGCGGAGGTCTATCTAGGCGAACATATCCACCTCTATACACAGGCTGCGATCAAGATACTCCATACGCGTATGACGGCGGAAGAGCGCGAAGATTTTCGCACTGAAGCACTCACTATTGCTCATCTGAAACATCCGAATATTGTGCGCGTCCTTGAGTTTGGCTTTCAGGATAGCATCACACCCTTTCTCGTGATGGACTACGCTCCCAATGGCTCACTACGTTCTTCCTATAGAGGAAGCATACCACTTACTACCATTCTCCCCACGGTAAAAGCTCTTGCCGCCGCGCTTGACTATGCACATCAGCAAAATATTGTGCATCGCGATATCAAACCTGATAACATGCTGTTAGGCGCAAACGGTGAGGTCCTATTAAGCGATTTCGGTATTGCTGTAGCGACTCCAACGACGGGTGCGCAACATACTCAGGATGCCACAGGCACACCAGCATATATGGCTCCCGAACAGTTTCAAGGCAAGCCACATCCCGCCAGCGATCAATATGCCCTCGCTGTATCCGTCTACGAATGGCTCTGTGGCAGACGTCCCTTCGATGGGGATGCAACCGCATTGGGCTACCAGCATGTCCATAGCGCACCACCCTCCCTGCACAGACAACAACCCTCGGTCACACCTGCAGTAGAACGTGTCATCTTCAAAGCGCTGGCAAAAGACCCGCATGCACGCTTCGCAACTGTCACCGCCTTTGCCGATGCACTCGAACAGGTCGCCTATCCAGAACAAGAGAGCGCCACACGGCACACAGCGGTCACGATTCGAGAATCCGCGTCACACGATCAGGATGAGCAAGAGTGTTTCTTATGTCTCTTCGCAAAAGTGCGTCCACATGCCGATGCAGAGTGGCCTTGTCAAGAAAAAAAGCTTCAGGGACACCTCATTTCAGCACAAGAACGCATGGTGAACGATAAACTTACCCCCTGTATCACCATTGATCTCGGTACGAAGTTCGCGGTCGTTGCTCTTCCCGCCGACTACTATCGTGAACTGACACGCGATATTATGGCACGAGGGAAGACGATACGCCGCCTTCCCATTACTCTCTATCACCTTCCTGCACCAACCGACGTAACAGAATACAAAGGCAAACCGCTCTATCGCTACATTGCCTATCCCAACACACTAGCAGTATTAGAACCTGACACACTGCTTAATATCACTAATCTAAGTCAAGCCGACTATTGTAATCGCAAATATTTACTCAGTCGCCTTGTCTCTTCGCCACCTTCTACAGCATCCATTCGTGGTAATCTCATTCATACCTGCTTCACCAAACTGCTCAAACATGACCCTGACAACAACAAAACATCGCTGGAAATCCTAAGCGCAACTCTTGAAGAAGCCTTAACACTCAGCAGTATGGAAATGGCTCTTGCTAATATCTCAGCAGACACCATGCGTATCGACGTACAGCCACATCTTGAAAGCCTAGCTGTTTGGTATGATAGCAACCGCATAAACCTCTGGGGCAATAAAGACGATGCGCATACAGTACGTGCGGAAACCTTCCTGCTCGTTCCAGAGATCGGCCTACGAGGACGCCTGGACGTGTATTGGGAACAGCCGATGAACCAATCTCTACTCGAATTAAAGACAGGAAGTCTCTCAGGCACCAGCCCCAAAAGTGAGCATAGGCAGCAGGTACACGGCTATCAAGCACTACTCGCGGTACGCCAGGACTCCAAGATGAATAAGGCACAGGCACAACTTTTGTATAGTGGCACACCTGGACAAGCAAGTGGCTTTGGTCTTCGTTTGGACACAAGAACGCTGCAACGCATCACCACAGTACGCAACACGCTTATCTTGAGTCATGCAACAGGGACACCACCCGCGCCACCTGCCCCCAGGCGTTGCACAAAATGCTCAATGCTCAATACCTGTGAGCGCGTCTCCACACTGCTAAATTGGCAACCGCCACAACCAAGACTCGACGCAGCAACCGAACAAGAAGATGTGTCACCAGCCGCCGCTGAGCAAGTCGTTCCCGTTCATGTACGGCGTCCAAGAGTGGACAGTTCAGAGGACAGCGCATGGTTTGCGCACTATTATCATTTGCTCCAATTAGAAGGCAAGGCAGGGGAAGATGCGCTTGCCTTGCTTTGGAGAAACTCTATCGATGAACGTGTAGCGTTAGGCAAGACCATTCAATGTGGTGTCTCTCTTGCACACAAGCGTGTAAACGATGGTTGGGAACAGTCTTTTACCTGTGATAACCAGTCGGAGTTACGCGAGGGCGACGAAATTCTCTTGAGCCGCAGCGATCCGGTGAAGGGTGAGGTTGTAACAGGCTCCATTATGAGCATTAGCGCACAAGCTGTCACCGTCTGGACACGTGAACTGCTGGAAGGACCAATTACGGCTGGCGACCAAATTTTGATTGATAGCTATGGCAACGATCTTGTGCATGTACGCACATTGCAAAACCTGTTACGTTGGCTCGACGTGGAACCGCAGCACTTGCGCGATCTTGTCGCGGGCAGAGTACGTCCTCGCTTTGTTGGCGCCACTGTACCGCCGCGTAAAGACTTCAATCAAGAACAGAATACAGCAGTCGAGCGTGCTGTGCAGATGCAAGACTACTTGCTCATCCAGGGACCACCAGGAACAGGCAAAACAAGCGTTATCGCCGAGATTGTCAAGCGACTGACACAACAGGGACAACGTGTCCTGCTAGCGGCCTTCACAAACCAGGCCGTTGACAATATGCTCAAGCGGCTGGATAAAGAAGGGTTTCACGACTATGTACGACTTGGACACGAACGCAGCGTGCATCCAGATGTAGAGGCCCATCTCTTAAAAGAACGTGTAAAACAACACATACAAACACCGTCCTCTACCGATACAGCCTCCAAAAATGTTGTACTGGACATTCTCAGTAACACGCCTGTGCTTGCATCGACAACGGCAACATGGTCATCAGATAAATATATGCCGCAAATGTTAGAGACACAGGACGCCGGGCCGATGCAATTTGATGTTGCCATCATCGACGAGGCTAGCCAACTTACCGTCCCTGCTATCCTGGGTGCTCTCCGCTTCGTCAAGCGCTTCATACTGGTTGGCGATGATAAACAGTTGCCACCACTTGTGCTCAGCAAAGAGGCGGCAGAACAAGGGCTTGCGGACTCGCTCTTTAGTATCCTTAAAAGAAATGAGGAGCACTACACAGAAAAGCATTCAGAAACAATTAGTGCTTGTGTTGCGCTCAAAACACAATATCGCATGAACAGGTGGATATCGAATTTCTCCTCAACGCTCTTCTACGAGAAGCAACTGATTGCTCATGAATCCGCTGCTAATCGTCGTCTGAATATTGTTCCAACAACCCACTCTCCACGTCAAGAGTTGACCGCTATTACACGTGCTATCGCACCTGAATTTCCATTGATCTTTTTGGATGTACGCGGAGAACAAGAGAACGCCGCCTTGAAGGCCAACAATGCCGAAGCATTGGCAGTGCGAAATGTTGTGCAAGGACTTCTAGGGCGAGGCATTCAAGAAGAGGCAATTGGTATCATCGCCCTCTATCGTGCGCAGGTCGCGAACATCCGACGTATGCTTTTTGAAGATGATGCATCATCGAGTTGGACGGGGCTATCCATCAATACACCGCTTAGTGTGGATACAGTTGATCGCTTTCAAGGGGGCGAACGCTCCGTTATCATTCTGTCATTCGCCACCATTAGTGAGCCAGAAATTCAGAGTCTGCGCCGCGAATTCTTAACCAATGGCAACCGCCTAAATGTTGCTCTGACGCGTGCACAACACAAACTGATTCTGGTCGGATGTGTATCTGCCCTCGAACGCCTCCCCATCTTCGACCGCCTGATTACTTACTGTCGTAGCATGAAGACTGTGATATCTCTATGGTAAAGGAATATCAATATCCACGCGTGTCCCTTTTCCTGGTTCGCTTTCAACGGATAGATGTCCCTTTAGCAGTTGTGTTCGCTCATACAATCCAATCAGTCCTTGATGATATCCGTTCTGCTCATGAGCTATATTCGTTCTATTAGGATACATTCCTACACCATCATCAGCAATACTTATATGCAGATGCTCTTCATAGTTGAATAAAAACAAAGTGACATTCGATGCATGAGCATGTTTACGAATATTTGTAAATACTTCACGTATGATATAGTAGAGATTAGAAGTATATTCAAATGGCAGCAGCGTAGGCCAATCATCTTCTTCATAGATTACTGTATGGCCTGCCTCATGCATATCGTCAATAAGTGTATGAATTGAAGAGATAAGATCAAAAGTACGCGCGTTCTGTGTGCGCAGTCCACCAAGAGCTTGCCGCATCGAGAACAGGCTATCTTGAGCCAGTTCTTGCCATACCTCTAATTTCGCCTCTACCTCCTGGCTTGTCGCGTCTTGTTCTTGAGGTGTATGGGCATGATGTAAACGGAAATATGCAAGATCAGCGACAAGAGCAGTCAACGACTGCACCACGCCATCATGAAGTTCGCGGGCAATCCGTCGCCGCTCTGCCTCTTGTGCAAAGTGCGTGAGCGGGGAGTCTATCACCTCAAGCATGTCTTATACCTCCGTATATTTCTATTTTGTATATATATACATACTATATACCCGCTGCACATGTATCTTTGATGGAGAGAAAGCTATCAGAGAGGTTGAGATTTGTGTATCTACGCGAAGAGTTCTTAACCATGACGCATAACAGTACATTGCACCCTGGCAAGGGAATGTCATATTCTACCAGTAAAAGCAAACTATTTGTTGACCAGTGGAAGAGGTACAATGACGCAAAACACTATCCTTGTTGTCGGCAGTCTGAACATGGATCAAGTCGTTCGCATTCCTCATCTGCCCGCGCTCGGCGAAACACTGCTTGGCGCGGGTTCGCTCAAACTCGTTCCAGGTGGCAAGGGCGCGAATCAAGCGGTTGCAATGGCACGACTTGGTGCCTCAGTTACAATGGCAGGCCGAGTGGGAAGCGATCCATTTGGAGAGCAACTGCTCAAAGCCCTGCGCAATGATGGTATCGACACTCATCTCGTTCTTGTCGATTCCGAAGAGGCCAGCGGTGTTGCCTTTATTTTTCTCTCTCCCGATGGAGACAACGCAATTGTCGTAGCCTCCGGTGCCAACATGCATGTAGGGCATGACGAGGCGCAGATGGCCCATATACACACGGCGTTGCGGGATGCACAAGCGCTTGTGCTACAACTAGAGATACCTCTGCCAACGGTACAGACGCTGATAGAGGCAGGACGCAAAGCGGGTCTCCTCGTCGTGCTGAATGTTGCCCCAGCACAACCACTCTCTAAAGAGGTATTGAAGCAGGTTTCTGTTCTTGTCGTAAACGAGAGTGAAGCGAGTTTGCTCAGTGGGCAGCGTGTGGAAAGCCTGGAAGATGCACAGATTGTGGGCAAGGTCCTGCACAGCTATGGCATCCCTACCGTTGTCGTAACACTTGGAGCGCGAGGCGCCATTCTTGTCACCGATGATGCAGCAGGACAGGCACGTACAATACATCAAACAACTCCAAAGGTGCATGTTGTTGATACAACGGCGGCTGGTGATTGTTTTGTGGCAGCCCTTACAGTTGCCCTGACAGAGGGACAAACACCAGAGGCTGCACTACGTTTTGCTGTCAATGCAAGCACCTTAAAAGTGACGAAATTTGGCGCACAATCTGGTCTACCCACACGAGAGGAAGTTCATGCAGCGTATTATTCTTGATACTGATCCTGGTATAGATGATGCCTTAGCCTTGTTCCTGGCGTTAGCCTCACCCGAAGTCACTCTTGAAGCGGTCACAACGGTAAGTGGCAATGTCTCCGTTGAGCAAACAACGTATAACGCTCTGACACTGCTTACACTCGCGGGACGCACAGATATTCCTGTTGCCCGTGGTAGCTCTGAACCACTTGTACGAGCACGCGTCGATGCTGCTCACGTTCATGGACGTAACGGGTTGGGCGCTATAGCTCTGCCCGAACCAACAATGGCACCAGTCGGACGACAAGCTGTGGACCTGATTATCGAGAAGATTATGCGCAACCCTGGCGAGATCACGCTGGTTCCCATTGGTCCGCTCACCAACATTGCGCTAGCAGTACGACGCGAGCCACGCATCGCACAGCATGTCCACGAGGTTGTTATTATGGGTGGTGCACTCCGTGTTCCTGGCAATGTGACTCCGACTGCCGAGTTTAACATTTTCGCCGACCCTCACGCCGCGCATATCGTTTTTCATGCTGGTTGGACTGTACGTCTCGTAAGTCTTGATGTAACAACACGCGTTTCTATGCAACGCCAGCAGGTAGAGTTCCTGGCAGGACATGGAGACAAGGTAACAACAGCAATCAAACAGATGATGACGTATTATTTCGACGTATTCGGTCCCATCTATGGCAGTACAACCTTCCAGATGCATGATCCGCTCTGTCTCGCCGCCGCATTCCAACCAGACCTGATCACCTGGGAACCTGCCTATGTCGATGTGGAGCTTGCCGGAACCTTGACGCTTGGTGAGACCGTCGCCTACTTTCAACGCTCCAATGCTCCCACTCCAAACATGCAAGTTTCGGTCGGCGTCGATAGCGAACGCTTTCTTAACCTGTTCATCGAACGCATCGGGAAAACCTTTAGTGAGTACTTGTAGGGATAGATTTTGTAAGGACCCACATTTTGACAAATATGGGCACATGGGCTATATTACAGATAAGCACTATTCTCATGCACTAAATTAAAACATATATGCGCATACACAAAGGAAATCCTTACACATGGCAACAATTAATGAAGCAGAGGTCATGGATGCTCTGCATGAATGCTACGATCCAGAAATTCCCGTCAATATCGTCGATCTCGGACTGGTATATGGCATTGAAGTAGACGAAGAGAAGGAGCACGTCCACGTCTCAATGACACTCACGGCCCTCGGCTGCCCAATGGCAGGTGAGGTGATTGCAGAGGTCGAGATGCGTGTAGGACAGGTTGAAAACGTCAAAACCTGCAAAGTTGATTTGACCTTCGATCCACCCTGGTCCCCAGAGCGCATGACTGAAGATGCCAAGTGGGAACTTGGTATGGTCTAAATGCCGTCCTCGTAATAAGCTAAGATATGACAGGGGCAAGCCCTGTCATGTTCTTAGCCCCGTCACGATCTCTCTCGACATTCAAAAGGCTCTGCTCATTCTCTTCCCCTCTTTTACTTGCCATGTTATACTATCCATACCATTTTAAGAGTCGAGGAAAACAATGTCGGCAAACGGATACTACGGTCAGCAGAGCGGCGACCTCCGCGCTACATTAGCTATAAGCCAGAATGAAGCCTCCTATGGTACTACGCGCACGCTCAACATGCCTGATGGACATGTGATACCTGTCATCATTCCACCTGGTATACGCTCTGGACAAGAGATACGTCTTGAGGGGCAAGGACAACAAATTACTAATGGTGGACCACTTGGCGCATTAATTCTTACCGTTTCCATACCACCCACAGAAAATTTCGGCTCACAAGCCTATCCACTCATCGGGACCGATACTCCGACAGAGTTTATCGCGCCTCCACCGCCTCCAACTGTTCAGCCATCCTATTTAGGAGTCAATTCAGACAGTAACTTCACTAACTATCCTGTGCAAGGACAAACGCTACATCCACCTGTCTATGGCAATTCACAAGCTGCTGCCAGACCCTCACCACCACAATATGATCCTTACTATGGGATACAAGGACAGCCGCCTGTTGTACCGCTTCGGCCTCTCTCATTCCGTCGCCCACTCATAGCAACACTAGTTCTCGTAACTCTTGCTCTCCTCATTATTGTTGGCAGCATTCTCTATTATGCTACAGCCTATCTGCCACAACAGCAGCGTGTACAAGCGACTGCAACAGCAGGCGCACAAGCAAAAAGTACAATGACAACAGGCACTGCACAAGCGGGTGCTACCATCACCGCACAAGCTCTCGCAACTGCAACCATAGAGGCACGACCTCTTAACGACTATAAGAGTATTACAGCAAAAACACCCGATTTGCTCAACGACCCACTTACTAGCCCTAGTATTAATAACTGGGATACCAACCCGAATTGTGCCTTTACGAGTGGCACCTATCACGCTACCGAAACGCAGTCAGGGTTCTTCTATGACTGCGCGGCTAAAGCTACAAATTTCTCGCATTTTCTTTTTCAGATAAAAATGACCTTTCTTAAAGGCATTTATGGTGGCATTCTCTTTCGCTCTGACCCTGCAAATGCAAAGTATTATCTGCTGCGCTTCAACCGCAGTACAGGTCATTACGATCTCTATCTCTATACTGACAAACAAGCCAAAAATGCTAAACGCCTGCTCAGTTCAACAACCGCGTCCTTCAAAACTGACCTGAATCAAACAAATCAGATTGCTGTCCTTGCACGTGGCAATACGATTACTCTGTATGTCAACTCGACCTACGTTGATTCTGTGGATGATGCTACCTATGGAAGTGGTCAAATTGGTGTTTTTGCAGAAGATAATCAAGAGCCTGCGGAAATATCGTTTGCACAAGCACAAGTATGGAATGCCTGAACTGCATAGTAGAGAAAGCACATAAAAATAGTCATGAAGCACTGTACAAACTGCGGCCTGAAAATAGCACTAGACGTTACAACGTGTCCTCGTTGCGGAGCATTTGTACCTTCCCCAACAGCGCTTTTAGCAGCAGACACGTCTCCAAGCACAACAACTGCTCCTTTGGCAGATAATGTCCAGGGAAGCAAGACAGGTGCAGAGATGCTACAACTGGACTTCGCGCCGCTTCAAGAGAGCAACACACCCTCCTCTCCTACTTATCCTACATACCAGGAATACTCTGGCTCTGGTGTAGACTATAGTCAACATGGGGGAACTGAGCCTACCATACCAGCAGTGCAATTAGGGGCACAAACACCACTACCACCATATGTTCCACAGCAACAAACACCATTATTTCTTACTCCACCACCTCCACCATCAAATAGTGGAACTTTTCCTAGAGATCCAATAGCGGCACGTCAGACACCAATGTATGGTACAGCATTTTCACAAACACACGTTCCATATCCACCTCAACCACAAGCACGAAGGGGACTTTCACGCGGCATCGTTGCTCTGATACTCATACTGGCATTGCTGCTTGTTGCTAGCGGCTTTGGCTTGATCTATTACACAACAATTGCTCATCCCGCACAGTTGCATGCTCAAGCGACAGCAGCCGTACAGGCGATGCTTACGACCAATGCCAACTCTACTGCCGTTGCTAATACTCAAGCGACAGGCACCAGCGTTGCCTACTCGAATGCTACTGCTACAGTTCAGACTCAGGCCACAGTTCAAGCGCAAAGCACAGCCACTGCATTGCAGAACATCTATACGCAAGCTACACAGGGAACGCCCGCGCTTAACTCTTCGCTTGCTGGACAGGACAACTACAACTGGGATGTCAATGATACAACTGACGGTGGGGGCTGTGGCTTTAACGCAGGCACCTATCACTCTACGCTCTTCTCGAAAAATTTCTACTTTCCCTGTTTTGCACGTGCCTCGAATTTTAGCAACTTCGCATTTCAGGCACAGTTGACCATTAATCAAGGTGACGAAGGTGGCCTTGTTTTTCGGAGCAACAGCAATAGCGACTTAGCACAATTTTACCTTTTTAGTATCAAACAGAGTGGAAGTTATAGGCTCGAAGTCTCAAAAGACCGTACACATAACACCTCACTCGCAGAAGATACCAGTTCAGCCATCAAGACAGGCATCAGACAACCCAACACGCTGGCCGTTGTTGCAAAAGCTGGCACGCTGTATCTCTACATTAACAAGCAATATGTGGGAAGTGCCAGCGACAACACTTATAGTTCTGGCATGCTCGGCGTCTTTGCCAGCGATACATCCACAACCACTGATGTTTCATTTAGTAACGCACAAGTGTGGACCTTGTAAGCCTTCGGGAGATATGTTACCATCGTGTGATAACACACATCTGTAAGTGGTGGCGTGACAGGGGCAAGCCTGTTGAAACCAACTCACTCACAAACTTGCTCGGGGGCATGACAGGGACAAGCCCTGTCACTCCGAGAGACGGATGCATGGCAAGCCACGCCGTGGCCTCTCGTGGAGAGGAGTGACAGGGCTTGTCCCTGTCATGTCGCCCCCAGAGTCATTTCATGGGTGAGTTGGAGTCAATGGGGCAAGCCCTGTCACTACTATATTACCCGCTGTGCGTGGCTTTGCTACGCGATCCCGTCTATCGTCGTGACAGGGCTTGCCCCTGTTATGTTAACTGAACAAGGGCTAAAATAAGTATGTCGGATAAGAGTCAATTTCCGCCTCCTAGCATCGTTTCACCTACCGATACTACCGAAGCCATTCCTGCTGTAAATGCTGCACATCCGGTATGGTCTCCTGTACAGTATCGGCGCAGTGAGACGGTCCCACCTGCGTTCAGAGTTCTTTTGCTCCTGCTAGCGTGCCTCCTGATTATTGGTGGTCTGGGACTTGTTGTTGTTAGCTCAGCAAGACAATATCGTACCACGCTTCACGCAGATGCAACCATTGTAGCACGGTCAACACAAAACGTCCTCAATACTGCACAAGCACAGAGTCAGGGAACAGCGCAAGCATTTAGTACAGCACAAGCAAACATCAAAGCAACGGCAACAAGCCAGGCCGATTATACCGCTGCAGCTACTGCTACAGTTGATAATGTAACAGCAACAGCAACAGCACTAGGCGACCTCTACACACAGTCCACGAGTGGTACACCTGCATTCAACAATACGCTTAGCGACAATAATGGCAATGGCAAGTGGGATGAGGGGACGGCTGCAATCAACACAGGATGTACGTTCACTAACAGCAGCTACCACGTAAGCGAGGCTAAACAGGGCTATTTCCAACCGTGTATCGCGGAAGATACAAAATTCAGCAACTTCGCCTATCAAGTACAGCTTACTATCAACAAAGGCAACCCTGGGCAAGCTGGTATCCTATTTCGCGTCGATAGCGACAATAAATCGTACTACGTCTTTCGCATAGGAACTAACGGCTCATATGCATTGGATGTCTACGGAACAAGTGGCAAAGTTAGTACGCTTATCCAGGGCTTTAGCAGCGCAATTACAACTCCATTTGGGCAATCAAACACACTAACAGTTGTCGCCAAAGATACACAATATTACCTCTACGTGCATGGACAATATATAGACACCGCAACTGACAGTACATTAAAAGAGGGCAAAATTGGTGTCGTTGCTCTCAATGCAGGCACTCCAATTGACGTTACTGTCAGCAATGTCCAGCTATGGAAGTTGTGAATCTGTAATTACAGGCATTGACAAATTACATGGTGCCTGTTATTCTGAACGACAGAAAAATAACAATAGTAGTAGCGATGAACGGGACAAGTAGTTCATAATGCGCAGCAGAGAACTGCGGGTTGGTGCAACGCAGCCAGCGTCATATGAGAGCGAAATCCACCTGTAAGCGTGCGCGAGAAGCGTTAACGGTGCCTCCGTTATCGGGCAACAAGAAGTTCTTTCTTACAAAGAGAGAAAAATCAAGGTGGTACCACGATTTCGCGTATTCAGCGTCGTCGTCCTTTAGTGGACGACGACGCTTTTTTATTGCATCTCAAAGTATAGTAGGGGCGACCCTTGTGGTCGCCCGTAGATTACTAAACACAAAGCTTGCTAAACACAAAGCTTGCTAAACACAAAGCTTGCTAAACAAAGGAGTATTTTATGCTTGATCTAGCATTTATTCGCAACAATCCAGAGGTCGTAAAAGAGGCGGCCCGACTCAAAAATAATCCGCTTGACGTTGACGCACTGCTTGCACTAGATCGTCAAGTACTCACCTTTCAACATGAGATTGAGGAGATGCGTACTCAGCAGAATCAACTCTCGAAACGTGTGCAGGAAGCCGCCAGAGAGAAAAACGTTGAACTACGCAACGCACTCATTGCCGAGGGCAAACAATTATCGGCACAGTTAAAAGAGAAGGAACCACAACTCGCCGCCTTGCAAGAGGAGCGATATCAGTTACTCTTAACTGTCCCAAATATTCCTGACCCAAATTCTCCCATCGGTAAGGATGAAAATGACAATGTTCCTGTCAAGTACTGGGGCGAGAAGCCTACATTCGATTTTCCACGCCTCGATCACTACGACTTGATGCAGAGGCACAATATGGTAGACATCGAGCGTGCCGTAAAGGTTGCGGGTTCGCGTAGCTATATTCTAAAAGGCGATGCCGCGCGCCTTGAACTAGCATTGATGAATTTTGCACTTGACCGTATCGCGCGCAAGGGTTTTACACCCTTGATTGTGCCAGCAATGGCACGCGAATTTTGCTTTATTGGCAATGGTCAATTTCCTAAAGGGCACGATCAGGTGTATAGCATTGCAGGCGAGGATACCTTCCTGGTAGGTACCGCCGAGGTGCCGATTACTGGTATGTACAAGGACGAAATTCTCAAGGCTGAAGAATTACCAATTACCTATGTCGCCTTTAGCCCCTGCTTCCGTCAAGAGGCAGGCACCTATGGTAAAGATACGCGTGGTGTGTTCCGCATTCACCAGTTCAACAAAGTAGAACAGTACGTGATCTGCCAGGCCGATCACAACACATCAGTCACATGGCACGAGCAATTACTCCGCAATTCGGAAGAGTTGATAGAGGCGCTCGAACTGCCTTATCGTGTTGTCAACGTATGTACAGGGGACATGGGTGATGGTAAAGTCGGTATGTACGATATCGAGTGCTGGGTACCAAGTGAACAGCGCTACCGTGAGACGCATTCGTGTTCGTACTTCCACGAATGGCAAGCACGCCGTGTCAACGTGCGCTACCGCGATGAGGAGGGCAAGGTCAAATTTGTGCATACCCTCAACAACACGGCCATTGCATCGCCGCGCATCCTGATTCCTCTCCTGGAGACACATCAGCAAGCCGACGGCACAATACGCATCCCCGATGCGCTGCGTCCATACATGGGTGGACAAGAGTACATCGGGAAATAGACGATATGACAGGGGCAATCACTATACTGTCTTTAATCCAGGGAAGCTAGCATAGCAATTCTAGTTTAGAGCAATTTCGATTATCGTTTCGCTCGTCGGCAAAGAAAGGACACGTTATTGGAGACGCCAATCAACATCAGTGATTATGAAGCACTTGCACAGACACGACTGGAGAAGCCTGTGTGGGACTACTATTATGGAGGAAGTGATGACGAGATCACGCTCCAGGCGAACCGTGAAGCCTTTGAGCGTATGCGCTTGCGTCCACGCTTTCTCGTAGACGTGAGCGAGATTGATACGCGCACGACCGTCCTGGGAACGCCTGTGAGCATGCCTATCCTGGTTGCGCCAACTGCGTGCCAGTGTATGGCCTCTCCAGAGGGAGAGTGCGCTACTGCTCATGGTGCTGGTGCCGTGGATACACTGATGATTGCCAGTACGGTTGCAACACGAAGCCTTGAAGAAATTGCACAGGCCGCAACTGGCCCCCTCTGGTTCCAATTGTATATGTACGATATGCATGAGGCCTCCGCGATGTTAGTACAACGCGCTCAAGCGGCGGGCTATCGCGCCCTTGTCGTCACTGTCGATACACCCCACGTCAGTAAACGCGAACGTGATATCCGCAACAACTTTGTCATCCCCCCACCACCGTTTGTCGCGGCAAATTTTACAGGAAAATATGCGACAGAGACAGGAATGCATGCGGCAGTTACATGGGATATTATTCCCTGGCTTCGTTCGCTCACCTCACTGCCAATTTTGCTCAAAGGTATTTTAACGGCGGAAGATGCGCTCTTAGCGGTTGAACACAGTGTAGAGGGTATTATCGTCTCCAATCATGGTGGGCGTCAACTCGATGGAGCGATAGCCAGCATCGACGCTCTTCCAGAAGTTGTTGAGGCTGTAGCGGGTCGTTGTGAGGTCTACGTCGATGGCGGTATTCGGCGTGGCACCGATGTCCTCAAGGCCCTGGCACTAGGAGCACATGCCGTACTAGTCGGGCGTCCTATTCTGTGGGGACTTGCCGTAGATGGGCAAACAGGCGTAGAGCGTGTGCTAAAGCTGTTGCATGGCGAGCTAGAAATGGCTATGGCACTTTCAGGCAAACCTACGCTTGCCAGCATCAACCGCTCTCTTGTGAAACTATAATACCTTGTTGCGACACACGTGGGAAGATAAATCCATCTTCCCACGACTCACAACAAAATAATTTCTCCCTGAACGTCGTTCGTCTCATCGTCAATCGTAAGCATGCCAATACTACCCACGGGTTGGCGACGACGATCATTCGCACTGCCTGGATTGAATAGCAATTGCCCATCGTGCTCCTGGTTATATGGGATATGGCTATGCCCAAAGACAACGACTCGTGCATTGGGAAATTCACGGCGTGCAACACGTGCATGCGTCTTTGTCTCGCCCAGAATGTGTACAATTCCTATCTTGCATTGCCCTATCACTAGCTCGCGCTTGATCGGCAGCTTCAGCATGACCTCTTCTGTCTCAACATTCCCTTGTACCGCTGTGACCGGTGCAATCGTTTCTAACTCATTGATTACTGAGAGAACAGACAGATCACCCGCGTGAATAATATGCTCGACATCGGCGAAATGTTGCCATACTCCCTCTGGTATGCCTTTAAAACGGGGAATATGTGTATCCGAAATTATCCCGATGCGATGTAACATAATGGTTTTATCCCCTCTTTATGCGGTATACTACATGGAGCTTTTCAGGATAGCATTATTAGACATATAATCAGGATATCACATCACATGCGCATCGCTATCATCTCAGACATTCATGGAAATCAGGTAGCTTTGGAGGCGGTATTAGAGCATATTGCTCAACAACCATTCATTGATGCCCTTGTTGTTGCTGGCGACCTCTGTTTAAATGGTCCCTGTCCACAACAAGTATTAGAAATATTGCAAGTATTGAACTGCCCCGTCATTCAGGGCAACGTAGACGTAGATGTCGTCACACAACGCCCCAAAAAAGGCACAAAGAAGCGTAGTATCGTTGACTGGACACGTGAGCAAATTGGAGCGTCAGGCATTGCCTATCTCAGTGCATTACCAACCTCACATCTCGTCACCAATCCTAACGGAAGTGATGTGCTTGTTGTTCATGCTAATCCTCTCAATCAGGCAGACACAATTTTTCCAACAGCAACAGACAAAGATTTGGAACATCTGCTAGACTGTGTACCTTCTACGGTAGGAGCTATTGCCTTTGGGCATCTGCATATCGCTTACCAGCGACGCTGGCGACACCTACTCCTATTGGATGCTGGAAGTTGTGGTCTACCACGTGACGAGGACCACCGGGCCTCCTATGGCGTTCTCACCTGGAAAGATGGTGCTTGGCAGGCAGAAAACCATCGCGTTGCATATGACGTACCAGGAGTGGTTGACCAGTTACGCACATGCGGTATGCCGAACGTCGAGAAACGTATCAAAGTACTGCTAGAGGCTCGTTATTCATGAAATAGGCATGAGAGGTATGTTCTACGATGTAGAACATACCTCTCATGCCTATTTCATGAATAACGAGCTTACGATCTAAGTATTTGACAAGAGACACAACCACATTCCTCAGAATGTACAATAAGGCCACGTTGTTCCTCTTGAGTAACATCACTTCCATATTCGTTCAGCATGCTTGCCTCTTCCCCCAGATAACTAGCGGCATCTCCAACGTCAACCAGTTCCAATAGTTCGATAATCGCAAGCAATTCGCCAGTCGTTGCCATTGCGCATTCCCCCATTCGTTCAACTTTATTTTTGTACCGTCGTCCACTTCCACCTTGACATCAAACACTCTCAGAGATACCTGTGTTAGGTGATTAGATTTGTTTGTTTGTTTGTAGAAAACAAAATAGTAAGCAGAGTAATCATTGCAATTGTTTTGCTATAGATATATACGTCTGACGCTACAGTTTTCATGCATTGGCTTGTACAGTAGTCCGAAAAGGCCATGTGGAGACGTTGAAAAAGCCTTGACACATGTTCCAATTACCCTCTATTATGAGAGCAATACCAATGAATAGCAGAGGTAGCTAAATAGCATAGTATTATGTCAAACCAAACATTCCCTACAATTTCTGAATATATCGAGCGTGCTAGAAAAATATTACAATTTGAGCAACGCACAAACCATCAAGATCAGGCTATCAAACCAGGTGGGCTTGAAGTGTTTGCGGCACGTTGGGCGGAGGATACTAGTACTGCCTGTAAGCATGCTGGCGTTGATATTGCACCTATTCACTCCTTTATGGAATATCTGACTGGCTATCGCAAACAAGACCCGATGCAACGTGCTGCTAGCATCCGTTCTGCGTTATCTATTCTTAACGATATGAATGGTAGTAAGAATGCTTATCACCCCTCGCATCCTGTGCCAGAGCAATCTATGGCAACCATGCAAGAAAAGCAACTATCTGTGCAGCATGCAGATGGAGCACCTGTTACGGGAAGGGCAATAAGTAGTAATGGCTCTCAACTCAGGACAGTGCAGGCTCCACTTCAAAAGCAAAAAGCAGAAGTAACACAGGGACAACCAGTATCACCAGCACGCCCACAACAGAAACCTGTAGCGCCAACTCAATCAACCTCACAATCAATTCGACTCGAAGCTGGCATGACACAGGGACACACGGTGATGACACTCTTAAGCGCGGATGTGACGGCTGTGCCTGGCGTCGGTCCCTCAGTAGCAACGCGTTTGCATACATTGGGTATTCGCACGGTACGCGATCTACTTTTTTATTTTCCACGCGAACATCGTGATTATAGCAAGCTAGAAAAGATTGCCAGTATTCCCTTTAATGAGCTAGTGACGACGGTAGGCATGATTTGGGAGGTTGAGACCAGGCGTACAAACGGTGGACGCTCAATCACTGTCGCGACCATTTCGGATGATACAGGCAAGTTGCGCGTCTCCTGGTTCAATCAGGGCTACCTACAAAAGCAATTGCTCGCTGCTAAAGGGTCATATCTTGTTGTGACAGGTATCAAGCAGCGCTTTGGCAACAAGGTTGAGTTTTCGGTACGCACACACGAACTACCAGATCAGGGCGACCTCCTCAATACTGGACGCCTTGTACCCACCTACCCACTTACAGAAGGACTTCCTGCGAAGACGCTACGACGTTTTACCAAATGGGTTGTAGATCGTTATGCTGCCATGATTTCTGACTATTTGCCACCAAGAATACGCGCTGCAGGACAGCTTTTGCCTCTGCCAGATGCAATTTCACATATTCACTATCCTGAAAGCGAGGAGATGCTCACAGCCGCACGGCGCCGCCTTGCCTTTGATGAATTGTTCTTAATTCAGTTAGGTATGCAGGAGCGGCGCAGTCGTTGGAAGCAGCAGGTGGCTCAAGGCAATGCCTTCTCTATCGATCTCAGTAAGATTTTCATTGACGCACCCACTTCTGCTGAACCGATGGCGGAAGTGGAGTTGCACCCTATGGGTACAACACTCTGGTCAACGGTTGCTACCGAAGAGCCGTTTGAAGCCACATTGCCCTTCAAATTCACGAATGCACAGCACCGCGTCCTTCAGGAAATCTTTCAGGACCTTGAGCGCACACAACCGATGTGTCGTCTCTTACAGGGCGACGTTGGTGCAGGTAAAACGGCGGTTGCGGCTGCTGCTCTTTACATGGCTGCTATCAACGGCTATCAAGGCGCGATTATGGCTCCTACGGAACTCCTGGCGGAACAGCATGCACGAAGTATTAGCGCAATGCTCGAACCCTTTGGCATTCGTACTGTGCTACTAACAGGCAGCTTAAAGCAGCGTGAGCGTACAATGGGTCGTGCCGCACTTGAGAGTGGAGAGGCAATGGTTGCTATCGGTACTCATGCGCTTATTCAAGAGGACGTGGCCTTTTCAAAACTCGGTTTAGTTATCATCGACGAGCAGCACCGCTTTGGTGTTGAGCAGCGCGACGCTCTGCGACAAAAGGGCTATCATCCACATATGCTCGTCATGACCGCGACGCCCATTCCACGTACACTCGCGCTCACCCTCTATGGTGATCTCGATGTGTCTATCATTGACCAACTTCCGCCAGGTCGTCAAAAAACTATCACCCGTTGGCGTACAGGAGCTCGCCGTACTGAGGCAAACACAACTATCGTTCATCAGGTCGAAGAGGGACGACAAGCGTTTATTATCTGTCCTCTGATCGAGGAGTCCGAGTCTCTCGCGGTCAAAGCTGCAACCAGCGAATATGAACGTTTGAAGCGTGAGGTGTTTCCTTATAAGCGCTTAGGATTGCTTCATGGCGCGATGAAAGCCGTTGAGAAAGATGCAGTGATGCGCCAGTTTCGCGATCACGAGTTAGATATTCTCGTAGCAACATCCGTTATCGAGGTTGGTATCGACATTCCCAATGCAACGGTGATGGTGATCGAGGATGCTGACCGCTTTGGCCTATCACAACTACACCAGTTTCGCGGGCGTGTTGGACGCGGCAAACATCAATCTTACTGCTATGTTCTCAGTGCGGACGCAAGTATCACTGCGCAAGAGCGGCTCGGCGTCTTTCAGGATACCGATGATGGTTTTAAACTCTCGGAAGAAGACTTGCGGCTACGTGGCCCTGGTGATTTCTTTGGTGTGCGTCAGAGCGGTATGCCAGAACTTCGCATGGCGAACTTGAACGACACACCGCTCGTAGAGCTGGCTCGCTCACTTGCCGACAAACTTTGGGAGGGCGACCCCTATCTCCGCAAACCAGAACATGCTCCACTGCGAGAGCGTATGCACCTCTTCTGGCAGAACTTCGTTGGACACTAATAATCTGTATTCTGGGTTGCAATGAAGCTCTTTGCAATATCCAGAATACAACTGGGTCTTCCTATTGCTGAATGCTAGTTCGTATGGTTTAATAAGAGAAATTCTCTCAGGTCACACCAATGTACAAGCCTTAACATTCCAAAGGGGGTTCGCGTGAACAACGAGGAGCAGCGCAGCCAACGTATTGCGGTCTATCCGGGGACCTTTGATCCTTTAACAATTGGTCATCTGGACATCGCGCGTAGAGCTGCACGCTTATTTGACACACTGATCGTCGCGGTCTACACCTTGCCAGCAAAAAATCTGCTTTTCTCTGTTGACGAGCGCTTGGCTCTCTGGCAAAAGGTCATTGTTACCGAAGAATTGACCAATGTACGTGTCGAGAAGTACACCGAACTCACCACAGATTTTGTACGTAGAGTGGGTGCTAGCACTATCGTCAAAGGCTTACGCTCCCCAGGCGACTTTGAGGCCGAACTGCAACAAAATTTTATGAATCGGAAATTAGCACCCGATATAGAAACGGTCTGCCTCCTGACCAACCTGGAACACCTTTTTGTAAGTTCTTCTCTAATAAAAGAAGTTACACGCCTTGGAGGAGATGTTACAGATATGGTACCGGCGGTGGTATTAGAAGCATTGCAAGAAAAATATAGGGCAAAATAATGGATATTCTTTATCTTTTGGACCGCCTGGAAAATCTGATTGCGAGTAGTCGCAGAATGCCTCTGATGAACCAGATTATTCTCAAAGAGGCAGATATTCTCAGTATTATTGACGAAATGCGGACCACCATTCCAGATGAAATCAAACAAGCACGGCGCATCGTACAAGATAAAGAGCGCATTCTCTCTCAAGCAAACGCTGAGGCAGCGAATATTATATCCCTTGCTCGTGCAGAGTCCGAACGCACAATAAACCGCGAGGGACTGCTACAAATTGCCGAGGAACGATCACAAGACATGGTACGAAGCGCACAAGAACAGGCGCAGGATCTGGTACGACAAGCACGCATACACACAGAGCATCTCAAAAATGACGCCGATGCCTATGTTTCTGAAACACTTCACGGCCTTAAAGAGCATTTGACAAGTATTGAAACTGACGTAAGCCGCACGATACTCAGCATCGACCGCGGCTTAGAGAGTATCGCTATGCAAACACCTGAAGACGATGGACACGGAGAAGACGAAGTATACGAGGCATACGACAACGAGGAAGAGAATGAGCAGGAGTTGCAAGAAGAGATACAGCCGCGCCGTGCATCACTTGCCAACGATACTATTGGTGGCCCAACCTTTCCATAACACGTGTATGACAGGGGCAAGCCCAGTGAGTCCAACTCATAGTTATGATGGCTTGTAGAGTGGATTGGGAGCATGACAGGGGCAAGCCCTGTCACTACTATACCCCGATGCCACGACGTGGCTTGCCACGCGTCCGTGTATCGGAGTGATAGGGCTTGCCCCTGTCATGCCGCCCACAGAGCCATCTTATGAGTTCGTTGGACTCACTGGGGCAAGCCACATCGTGGCGTGGTGTCTCGTCAAATCGGAGTGACAGGGCTTGTCCCTGTCACTCCGATTTGACGAGACACCACGCCACGATGTTGTTGGAACAACTGCCCCTGTCATGTCACTACTCGACTCTTGAATGGCCGTGAAACTTCCTGGCTCTCCATCCTGTGAGGGGAAACTGGGAGACCGCAAGGGTCTCCCAGTTTCCCCTCACAGGATGGAGAGCCAACTTCCTCTTAAACTTGACACCCTCTTCCAGTTTGTCTATAATAGACTGGCACCAGCAGAGACGCTCAGATCATGCATATTGCATTACTCGACATATTTTACCCATAATACCTAGTATCCAATTGAAAGGATGTGCAGTTTCATGATCTATAATGTGGCGCAACTCATAAAGTCCCCTGTCGGGACTTCATTGACAGCAGATATTAATGAAGAGAATGTTCAGCTTGACGAAGACTTAAAAGTCGTCGGCCCACTCGTCGGCAAAGGACGAATGCGCCGCGTTAACCAGGGTTTGTTGGTCGATGGCTGGGTAGACATTAACCTTGAACTTACATGCACACGCTGCTTGAAACAATTTGAGCAACTTATGCATCTACCATTCGAGGAGCGTTTTTATCCAACGATAGATATCGTGACGGGCATGCCTCTTCCTCCTACTGAGGAAGAAGATGTGTTTCCTATCGACGACCATCATTTGATCGACCTTACCGAAGCGATACGGCAGAGGGTATTGCTCGAACTACCAATGGTAACCTTGTGTCAAGAGGATTGTGCCGGACTCTGCTCACAATGTGGGCATGATCTCAATCTTGGCCCTTGCGATTGCAAACCAGAGGTTGATGAGCGTTTTAGCGTCCTAAACGCACTACTACAAAAAGACGTATAGTTAACAGCAACAGAACAACACGAGTAGGTATACCTGGGTAGATATCCAGGACACGATACTGGTGGAAGAGGAGAATTTACTCATGGGAGCACTACCAAAACAACGTGTCTCATCTGCTCGTCAGGGAGAACGCCGTTCACATCATCACCTGACAACACCACAGTTGGTCGCGTGCCCAAACTGCAAGCGTCCGCGTCTATCGCATCACGCTTGCCCCAATTGTGGGCAATATCGTGGGCGTCAGGTGTTTGTGCCACGTGCCAGAAAGCAATAATGAGGCAAGAGACGGCGTTTTCGCATCCACGAAGGATAGAGGCGCCGTCTCTTTACGAAAAGTAGAATAAAGTATATGACGACCAAAGTTGCCTTTCTCTTTCCAGGGCAGGGAAGCCAGGCAGTGGGCATGGGTGCCGATGTGTTCGCTGAGTCGCCAGTAGCAAAGCAGGTTTTTGAAGCCGTAGACGCAGCGCTAGGTACTTCACTTAGCAAGCTGTGTTTTGAGGGACCTGAAGAAACATTACGTGAAACGATCAATGCTCAACCCGCAATTGTCACTGTTAGCCTCGCCATTCTTGCCGCATTTCAAGAAGCACTTTCTCTTCCAAATCCGCATACCCCTTCATGGACGTATCCGCTTGTACCAAGTTACACCGCAGGTCACAGTGTTGGTGAATACTCGGCGCTCGTTGCCTCTGGTGCGCTAAACCTTCAGCAAGCTGCTCTTTTAGTGCGCGAACGCGGTCGCCTGATGCATTCCGAGGGAACTCTTTGTCCCGGTGGTATGGCGGCTGTCATCGGTATGGACGAAGAGCAATTACACGCCGTATGCCAGGACGCAACTCAGCAAGCACAGCAGGAGCTAGCGAGAGAGCATTCCACTGGGACTACTCTTGCCCATCCAGGACTAGGACAGGTCGCAATAGCAAATTATAATGCACCAGGGCAGATTGTCATTTCAGGAGAGCAAAACGCGTTAGCGCTGGCCTCTGAACTGGCAAAATCGCAGGGAGCAAAACGCGTCATTCCACTTGCAGTAAGTGGCGCATTTCATTCACCTGTCATGCAGCCCGCCGCTGCCGGACTTGCTCAGGCTGTCGATGCTGCTGCTGTTCATGATGCTACTATTCCGGTCATTGGCAATATCGCAGGGACGCCATTGGTTACAGCACAGGATATACGCCAGGAACTGACACAGCAGATTGCCTCTTCTGTACAATGGGTCCGTACCATCGAGTACATGGTCAATGCAGGAGTCACAATCTTTATCGAGATTGGTCCAGGACAGGCGTTAACGGGCATGGTCAAACGCATCGCGAAGAGTGCTACCACTCTTTCAATAAGCAATAGCGCGGAAATAGAGAAAGCTGTGGGCCTCATGCGTGAAATGGGTCTCGTTCATAACGTATAATTTGAAGCAAGGAATGTCTGAAACCAGGTGGATGTTAGAGTACTTCCTTGAGGTGCCCTGGTCGTTAGCATCTATAGTGATATAATCCCTACTAGGAGGAGTATAGTATGGGAACGGAACAGCTAGGAGTCGTGCGTATCGCGCGCCAAGTGCTTTCATCTATTGTGGTGAACAGCGCGCTACAGATTCCAGGAGTCGCGCGGGTAGCCCATACTAATGACCAATGGTCACGCTTTCTGAACCGGGAAGTCCCCAAGCAGGGAGTTGCTCTGACAATTAAGGAGAACACGGTTTCAGCCGATCTCTATCTTGTTGTTACAGCAGGTGTGAACATCATCGAGGTTGGAACAGCAGTACAAGAAGAGGTGGCGTCGTCATTGGAAGAGATGGTAGGAATGCAGGTACGCGAAATCAATGTTTATATTCAAGACGTTGCATAATTCATAAACGTCACGTTGTGATAGTTACTACCAGAACACTTTCCATGACGTATACATAGTCAGGCTATGTAGAGACCATTAGCATACCCAATTCGTGTTAATCGTTAGAGGAGGCACATTATTCCTTCCTCTGATACACAAGGAACAATTCGAGGATACTATGCCAGGGATACGCAGACAAGCACGCATGATAGCATTGCAAACACTCTACGAATACGATATAGCCCAGCACACAGCCGAAGAGGTTTTGCAGCGCCATGTCGAAGAACGTCACCTGCCATCCCAAGTGGTAGAGTACGCTGGAGCATTGGTTCTGGGTGTCAACGAGCATCTCGCCGATATCGATGCCCATATCCAAAGCGCGGCTCGTGAATGGCCTTTGCAACAGATGGCCCGCATTGACAAAAATATCTTGAGACTTGCAATCTACGAGATTCTGTTTGATAATACGGTACCAGCCAAAGCCGCTATTAACGAGGCCGTTGAACTTGCCAAGATATTTGGAAGTGACACGTCCAGCCGCTTCATCAATGGCGTGCTCGGCACTATATTTAATCGGGCGCAACAACCGCCCATCCCTACAGCTGAAAGCGAGGTCAAATAATGGCAACAGTTCAAGAACGACTCAAGAAGATTGTCGTTGATCAACTTGGCGTTGATGAGAGCGAAGTAGTTCCTAGTGCTTCTTTCGTTGAGGATCTCAACGCTGACTCACTCGACCTGGTTGAACTCATCATGTCTCTGGAAGAAGAGTTCAAAGTCCAAATCTCCGATGAGGACGCGGAGAAAATCACCACGGTACAAGAGGCAGAAGACTACATCGAAGAGCACTCACACTAAAGAAAAGAGGTTGTGAATGCCTGTTATGGTTTGCAAACCATAACAGGCATTCACAACCTCTTTTCTTATCCTCCGTAAAAACTCGTTGTTTTCTTGTCACAATGTGCCACCTTCGTGCATCTATAGTAGTATGCGGTAGTGGACAAGATATTGTCCCCCACTAATGCGAACGCGAAAAGAGTATTGTGTGGATACACTTCCTGCGGCACAGGCGGTCGAGGCGCTTGTTCATGAATATAGCAAGCTGGTCTTCTACACTATCTACGGACTAACCGGAGATTGGGAGGGAAGCCAGGACCTGACGCAGGATACCTTTTATCAAGCACTAAAAGCAATTGATGCAGCTCGCTTAGAAAGTGGTTCACACTTTCATGCGAAGGCCTGGTTGCTACGTATCGCGCTCAACACAGTGCGTATGCACCATCGGCGAGGGAGCATCTTTCGTTTCGTTCCCTTCTCGCGCATGCAGGAGAGTGGGACGCAGGAGTTCCGCGCGACACAAGCTGAGACGTTAACATTCCAGGCTGCACCAGTACAACCAGTTGGCTATGGACAGCAAGCAACTGCTGACCCGGCCGAACTGATCGCTGAGCAAGATGCAGTGCGCCGTACAATGGCGAAACTGCCAGAAGGCTTACGAACGTGTTTGCTGCTCTCAATTGTTGGCGGTCTCTCGTCAAGCGAGATTGCTACTCTACTCGACCTCAAAGAGTCGGCAGTTCGACAACGTTTGGCACGGGCTCGAAAGCAGTTTCAACAGGAATACGTCAGGGAGAGTGGAGAGGAAATTCTTGATGCTCATAGTGCAAGTATGAGCCGAACTTCCGCGTATCGCATAGACAAAGATAAAGCCGAGCGCGCATCAACCAATACTGGGGATCAACCGCAGCGCTTCGTTTTTGTTCCGCATCATTAATGGCTTGGAGAAACACACCATGCATAACGACTCAATTGAAACATTGCTAGCACGCCATTACGGAAGCACTGCTGTTGACCCAGTTGGTCTTGAACAACGCCTGCATGCCTCTGTACGTCAGCAAGCGGTAGAGCTAGCGCAGGAACAAGAAGTAGTCACCCGCCTGCGTACAAGTTCTCTAAGCCGTCGCCGGGTGGTGCAACTTGTGGCTCTCAGCTCTATTGGCCTCGGCATAGTAAACCTTGGATTAGAGGCACTGGAAGCAACTATAATAGGACAAGACGCAGCACAAAGTGCTGCTACACCATAATAATACATGCTCTCTTGCACGGGTATGGTCGTATCACGCACTTCTGGTAACACAAAACGCTTATGGACAAAGACAAGCGTTTCAATATCTTTTGAAGATAGTCACTCTCGGAAGAATGTGATACAATCAGATGTATGCGGGAGTAACGAACGTTTGGTATAATGAAGGTGTAGCATCATTATGATGTTTGGAAAGACATCCATTTATCATAGAGTATCGTAGTAGTATATAGAAATTGATACACAAATAGACGCCACGGAAGTTAAGAAAGGACACCTATCATGTTTGGATTTGGACACGGACCAGAGTTAATCATTATTCTCGTTGTTGCACTGCTCGTCTTCGGACCAAAGAAATTGCCAGAAATGGGCCGCTCTATTGGTAAGACCGTCACAGAGTTTCGCAAAGGCATCAGTGAGATGGGCAAAGAGAAGGAAGAAGAACCAAAGACAACTCCTTCTCCTTTGAACTACGAGGCTATTGAGCGCGAAAATGCTAGCCATCGTGTTGTAGAAACTCCCAGCAGTGAGGTTAGCCACAACCAGGTCAAGATCGACTAGTGCTAACTACTATCACTTTGGAGCGTAGAAATGGCAACTGGTAACATAGATCAGCAAGACACGATGCTCTCATCCGATGGCTACTCACCAGAGCCGGAGGATGAGAGCGAAGAGCCAGGGATGTCCCTGATAGAACACCTGGAAGAACTACGCTGGCGCATCTTCAAATCGTTGATTGCCATCGCAGTCGGTGCGATAGTCGCGTTTATCTTCCGAGACTATATTGTTGAATTTCTCAAGCAGCCACTTCCTCTGCATAATAGGAAGCTATACTTGACGGGTATTACGGAAAGCTTTACCGTCTTCCTCATGGTCTCGATTGCGGCAGGCTTTGTCGTCGCGCTTCCTGTTCTTCTCTACCAGACCTGGGCATTTGTCTCGCCTGGATTGTACGAGAAAGAAAAGAAGTATGCCGTTCCGTTCATCTTTATCGGCGTTATTCTTTTTGCAGCAGGTATTACACTTGGTTACTTTGTACTCAAGTATCCTGTAGAGTTCTTGACCAACTTTGGTGGAGAGAGTTTTACAGAAATTCTCACGGCGGGCAGCTACTTTGGCTTCATCTCGTTCTTCATCCTGGCCTTTGGTGTTATCTTTGAAATGCCATTAGTGCTCACCTTTTTGGCGTACATTGATGTAATCACTTCAAAGACACTTCAAGGTAAACGTCCACACGTTCACGTAGGGATGTGGATTGCGGCAACGATTGTTATTCCAGGAGCGGATCCTTACAGTCCGATTATCCTGGGTGCTTCGATGTCGATTCTGTACGAACTGACAATCGTCTTTATTAAACTTTTGAAGAAATAGCTCAACTCTTGGAGAGACAAATAGTGCAATAGGCTAGCCTATTGCACTATTTGTCTCTCCAAGAGTTGAACGTCTCCCAAATCTCATCCATAATAGTACAACCGCAAGTAGATATAGTAGCGCCCCGCCAACAAACACTGGTGCAAAGCCTACATGCGCGATGAGGAAGCCTCCTAGCGGCGTTGTAGCGGCCCAGGAGACCTGCATAGCTGCCTGATAAGTACTATTTGCTACACCACGTCTCTGCTCCGGTACGGCCTCCATAGAGTACACCTGAAAGACTCCGTTTGCCATGTCCATTGCCCCTTGCCGAAAAAGATAGAGCAACGCGGCTAGAGGCAGTATACTGGTAAACCCAATTGTCAAGAGAAGCGGAATACTGATCAAACGCGTAAACATAATCGTGTTGATTTTGCCAAACCGCATTGCTAGTAGAGGAGCAATAAGCGTCAACAACGCATTCATACCATTTGCCCCACCGTCAATAAGGCCAAATAGAGCTGACGATGCGCCCAGGTGTTGCACAAAATAGATATTAAAATATGGAATAAAAAGCCCTGCTCCCAGGCCAACAAGAATCCATGCCAGCAATAGTGTGAAAAAAGGGCTGGCAATTTCAATACGTGGACTCATCAATCTAACTCGCTTGTACAGCCGTTGTAGGGACCAGGGTATCGCGTCCTTCTTGGCAATTGAAGCGCCGAAAGGACGCGATCCATCGCTCCCTACAGCGGTTGTCTCGGCAAGAGGACGTGGTACATCAGACACGTACAGGCGTTTGCGATCATTACTCATAAGAAAAAGGGGGATAAGGCTTGGGACCGCTATGAGACCAGCGCCTAATAATGATAATTGGTACGAACGTGCAACGTTTTGGGGTGCAAGCAACCAGGATATCTGTGAGGGAAGAGGAGCCATGAGTGCTGGAACACTCCGTAACCATTGCGGCAATGCTCCACCTAACACCTCACCTAAGACCACCGTTGCCAATTGTATGACGATGTTCAGGCTAAAGAGTTGTGGACGTTCCTCTGGTGTACTGTTGGCAGTGAGATAGGGCGCGTTGACTACAAGAAAAAAAGCGGTGATAACACCTGCTACAAAGCCACTGATCAGAAGCGGAAATGGTTGACGAAAGAGAATTTGACCCGCACCAACAGCACCAAAGAGCAGTGTCGTCACAATAAGCACGATTTTGCCCCCAAAGCGATCAACACACACGCCCGCGGGGAAAATCGCAAGTCCAGCCCCTAATGTTATCGAAAACAAAACGAGACCGATAATATCGGTCTTATAACCTAACGAGACAAGATAGAGGTTGTAGAGGACAAGTAGGATGCCTGCCGAAACACCACTAAGGGCGTTGCTCATTAAATAGAGTTGGGCGTTTCGTTGGAAACGCCCAAATGCCTGGATATATCTAACGAACAGGGGCATCGTTTTTGAGTTGCGAGGCAGTCACACCTGGCATTTGTGCACCTGGTCGTGGAGCAGGTACAACAGGTGCATCCGGCACCTTTTCCTCCATCAACATTCGCAACCCTGGGCTCTTAATCTCAAGCCCACCGCTGGGTGTTTGTAGAACCCGGTCGTGCTCTGCCAGTTCACGGCGCAACCTCTTGGGGGCAAACAGCGCTTTCGCCACTGTTTGTACCTGAATTGTTCGCGCTCTAAACTCGATAACCGCATTCGCCACTTTATCTGTAACCTGATCTACTTGCTTGTCCAGTTTCTGAACCTGTGCAGGGCCGTCCGCGACAATTTGTACAACCTTGTTGCCGTTTTCCGGTGGCTGTGTGCCGTTCAGCATGGCTTCCGACGTTTTGTTGACGCTATCAACTGTCGGACGCAACATCTTCACAAGGTTCGCCTTCTCGCGCAACAAGGTAAACGCTACGTCCATAACAAGACCCAATGCAAGCGAGATAACAATGAATACCAGAGCATACAAGCCGACAATGATGGCGGCTATCTGCCCGCCGGTTGCCAGAACAGGATTGTTATCGGCTAATACCATATGCATCATTACTTGCCTCCTCTCGTACAGTTACACCACCAAGAGCGCCTGCAGTTATTGCGTCA
>JAABUQ010000081.1_pt1 | contig 179007 bp, 174 predicted proteins | sample 5560001 | NCBI WGS metagenome assembly JAABUQ01 (sample SAMN10711888, study PRJNA513371) | rock metagenome | isolation source: Antarctica rocks | place: Antarctica: Victoria Land, Finger Mt nord | collected 2015-12-18
CGCCGATCCGGGGCACCGACGCCAGGGTCGGCAAAGCGGCTGACTGGCCGAAGCCGCCGGCGTAGCGGTCCACCGCACCGCCCACCAGCGCTGCCACCAGGGCCACTGCGATGAGCGTCCGCGCCGCGGTGCGCTGGCCACCGTGCGTCGCGCGCTGCCCGGGTGAGTCCCACTGGGAAGAGTTGTCTTCGAGCATTGATCAGTCCTTTGGGGATGGCGGATAGTGGGTAGAGAGGGAGGCGGTCGCCTCCATCCAACAGTGTCCCAGGTAGGTATTAACTGCAAGGCAATTCCTGATTACGCATCGGTAACGCCAGTCGCCCCGCGCCGACCAGCAGCGGGGTGCACCAGGGGGTTCACTGGCCAGTCCTGTGAGAGCCGTTGCGCCACGTCTCAGTCTCCTCCAAGGCAACGGGCCTATCGTCGATGGCGACGACGCCTATGAACCGCCTGCGCATCCCCGCAAGACCGAGCAGTGGGGCGACGGCTCTGCTGGCGCTCGCCGTCGTGCTCACCGTGGTCCTCGGCGCGCGGGCCTGGCAGGCGTGGCAGGCGCTGCGCCGACCGGCGACAGCTCAGGTGGCCGACGCCGACTCGATCAGACCATGGATGGACGTGCGCTTCATCGCCCGAACACAGCACGTCCCCGTGGCCGAGCTGGCCGCGCGCCTCGGTGCGCCGCCGTCCGGCCACGTCACGCTGCTGGACCTGGCCCGCCAACGGGACGTCCCCGTGCGTCAGGTCGAGGACGAGGCGCGGCGCGCCGTCGCGGAACTGCGGGCGGCGGGACCACGCGAGGGCCCGACCCGGGCGCCGGGCCCTGGCGGATGAACGCCCTGTCTGGTCTTGGCGACGAGCTGGTGGCCAGCATGCTGGTCTACGGTTACCCCATCCTGGCCCTGGTGCTGCTGCTCGGGGCCATCGGCATGCCTGTGCCGTCCAGTCTGGTGGCGACTGTTGCCGGCACGCTCATGGCCGAGGGGGACCTGGACCTGGTCCCCACCGTGCTCATCGCGCTCGCGGCCTGTCTGCTGGGCGACCTCGCCGGCTACGGCATCGGCCGTGTGGGCGGGCGCGAGCTCGCCGGGCGCCACGGGCGGCTCATCGGGGTCGGCGCCCGACGCTTGAGCCAGATGGAGGGGCTGTTCCAGCGGTGGGCTGGGCCGACGCTCCTGTTGAGCCGGTCGCTGCTGGCGATTGCCGGATCGGCCATCAACCTGCTGGCCGGCGCCAGCCGTCTCAGGCTGTCGGTCTTCCTGGCCTACACCCTGGTGGGCCGGCTCGTGTGGGTAGCCCTCTTCGTGGGTCTCGGCTACGCCTTCGCTGGCAGCGCCGAGACGGCCGCCGACCTGGCGAGCAGTCTGAGTGGCCTGGCGGGGATGGCAGTGGTCACCATCCTGGTCGCCGTGGCCGCGGCCCGGGCACCGAAGTCTCCGCGGCCCGCGCCCGCCCCGCGGCGGCTTCCCTGATCCCAGACACGCTCGCTGCCATGTCACGACTTGATGGTGTAGCCGACGCCCCGCACGGTGCGGATCAGTGGCCGGGCGAAGCCGCGGTCAACCTTGTCGCGCAGATAGTGGATGTAGATCTCCACGATGTTGGAGGTGGCCTCGCTGTCGTAGCCCCAGACGTGCTCGGTGATCTGGTCCTTGGAGAGCACCCGCCCGGCGTTGCGCATCAGGTAGCTGAGCAGGTCGAACTCCTTGGCCGTGAGCTCGATCGCCTGGCCGTCGCGGTGCACCTCGTGCCGCTCGACGTCCAGTTCCAGGTCACCGACCGAGAGCGTCTCGCTGGCGCCGTCGTTGGCGCGCCGTCCCAGCGCGCGGACCCGGGCAAGCAGCTCCTCCAGGGCGAACGGCTTGGTGAGGTAGTCGTCGGCCCCAGCGTCCAGGCCGCGCACCCGATCCGGCACGGCGTCGCGCGCGGTGAGCATCAGGATCGGCGTGCGCACGCGCTGGCGCCGCAGCTCGCGCGCCACCTCGATGCCGTCCATCTGCGGCAGCATCACGTCCAGCAGCAGGACGTCGTGGGCGCCCCGCTCGGCGCTGGTCAGGCCCTCCAGGCCATCATAGGCGACGTCGACACGATGGCCGACGTCGGTCAGCGCTCGCTCGACCACGCGGGCAATGCGCGGGTCGTCTTCAATTAGGAGCACGTTCATGGCCGGACGATACTCCAGAATCCTTGGAGCCACCTTGGTAAGCGCTGGCTGGCACGTCGATGCCGTACGCCCTGGCCGGCATGCTCCACTCTCAGGAGGCTCCAAGGTTCGCCCCCTAGACTGGCTCCACGAAGTCAGCGCCGGGCCGAGCCGGCCCCGGGATCACGCCCAGGGGGCTGGCGCCGCGGCGTCGCACGGAGGAACACTGTCGGATGGCTCTGTCAACACCTAGCCCGCGCGTCCGCCCCTGGGGAGCGGGACGCGTTCCCACGCGTCTGCTGCTGCTCGGCCTGGCGGGTGCCGTGGCTCTAGGCGGCGCCTACGTCGCGCTGCAGGGCAACCCGCTCAATCGTAGCCAGCAGACCATCAGCTACCAGACGGCGGCCGTGAGCCAGGGCACCCTCAAGGTGACCGTCAGCGCCACCGGGCCGATCACCAACCCGGCGAGCGTCCCGGTGTCCTTCAAGAGCAGCGGCAAGCTGAGCGAGGTGGACGTCAGTGTGGGCCAGCAGGTCAAGGCGGGTCAGGTGCTGGCCAAGGAGGACGCCTCTGACCTCCAGGCGGCCGTTGACCAGGCGCAGGCCACGCTCGCGCAGCAGCAGGCGAACCTGGCCAAGGTGGCGGCCGGGGCGACGCCGGAGGCCGTCGCGGCGGCCCAGGCGCAGGTCGACGCCGCCCAGACGACGCTCGACAACGCCCAGAAGAGCCTCGATGCGACCCGCGCCGGCGCGGCCACCACCATCGCCGCCGCCCAAAACGACGTCAGCTCCGCCCAGGTCACCGTCGGCTCGGATCGGCAGGCGCTGCAGAACGCGCAGGACCAGATGGCGGCGACGCTCCAGGCCGACCAGACCAGTCTGGCCAACGCCCAGCAGGCCTACCAGGACCAGCTCGCCACCTTCAACGGCACCTGGGGACAGGTCCAGGCAGCGCTGGACCAGGACAAGGTGGCCGTCCAGAATGCCCAGAAGGCGCTGGACGACGCGAACGCCAGCCTGGCCGCCACGCAGAAGGCGCTCGACGGCAGCAATCAGGCCGACGCGGTGTCCGTGCAGAATGCCCAGCAGAGCTTGAGCGGTGCGCAAGCCAGTCTGGCGGCCAGCCAGCAGGAGAGCGCAGCGACCACGCAGGCTGACCAGGTGGCGGTGCAGAACGCCCAGCGCAGCCTGAACAGCGCCTACGCCGCGTTCAACAACGCGCAGGACGTGGCGGCCGCCAGCAACAACGTGGCCGCTGCCCAGGTCAACCAGGCGCAGACGGACCCGAAGGGGACCAGCGCCGGGGTGACCACCGCGCAGGCGCAGCAGAACCTGACGCAGACGCAGAACCTGCAGACCCTTGCCAACGCCAAGGCGCAGCTCACCACGGCGCAGAACGGGCTGAATACCGCCCAGGCGGCGTTGCAGTCAGACCAGGCCAAGAACCAGAGCAGTCTGGTGTCGGCGCAGTCCGCGGTGACCAGCGCCCAGAACGCGCTGAAGACGGCCCAGGCGCAGCAGCAGGCCAACGCCGCCAAGAATGGCCAGAGCCTGGTGTCGGCTCAGGGCGGGGTGACGACGGCGCAGAACAGCCTGAGCACGGCCCAGGCGGCGCTGGCGTCTGACCAGGCCAAGAACCAGCAGGGGCTGGAGGCGGCCAAGGGGACGCTGAACCAGGCGCTCAACAGCGTGCTGACGGCCCAGGACACGCTGGCGAACGACCAGACCAAGCAGCAGGCGAGCATCCAGAGCGCCCAGAGCGCGGTGGACCAGGCGCAGGCAACGCTGGACAAGAACCAGGTTAGCCTGCAGAACACGGTGGCCCAGCAGAACGCGACGGTCCAGACGGCGCAGAACGCGGTGGCGCAAAACCAGTCCGCGCTGCGGACGCAGCAGGCAACGGCGGCGCAGAGCACGGCCGGCCCTACCCCGGCGGACCTCGACCTGGCCAACGCCCAGGTGGCCAATGCCCAGGCTGCCCTCGAGACGGCCCAGAACAACCTGCGGGCGGCGGTGCTGACGGCCCCGGCCGACGGCACGGTGGCCAGCGTCAACGGCGTGGCCGGGCAGTGGCTCAGCGGCGGGCCCACGGGCTCCAGCTCATCCAGCTCGACCAGCACCACGACGAGCAGCACGACCAGCGCATTCATCACCCTGAGCGATCTCAGCGCGCCGCAGGTCAGCGCCTCGGTCAGCGAGGCCGACATCGGCAAGGTCAAGACGGGCCAGAAGGTCACCTTCACCGTGACGGCCTACCCGACCCAGACCTTCACCGGAACGGTGGCGGCCATCGAGCCGGCGGGGACGACCACCTCGAACGTGGTGACCTACACGGTGCTCATCTCAGTGGACCCCGCAGACGCGCAGCTCTTGCCGGGTATGACCGCGAACGTCACTGTCATCACGCAGCAGGCGGACAACGCGGTCATGGTGCCAAACGCGGCCATCGCCTACGCCCAGAGCCAGCGCGCGGCGCAGGGCCAAGGTGGTGGACAAGCTCAGGGCGCGGGGCAAGCGCAGGCGGGACAAGCTCAGGCCGGCGGGCAGGGGCAGGCTGGCGCACCAGCCGGCGGCTCGGCCGCGAGCGGCCAGCGCGGGGGCGGCGGGCGGACTCAGGCCGATCAGGCTAACGGTGCCGCCGGCGCGGGCGCCCCGGCCAGCGCCCCGAATGGTGCTCTGTTCCTCCTGCAGAATGGCGCTCCGGTGCGGGTGCCGGTCCAGACGGGCATCACCGACGGCGTCAACACGCAGGTGCTCGCGGGTGTGCAGCCCAGCGACGAGGTGGTCACCGGCACGTCCACGGGCAGCGGTAGCAGGCAGGGTGCCTCGGGGGCGTCCGGTTCGGCAGGATCCTCGGGGTCGCGCAGCATCCTCCCCACGGGACCTGGAGGCCGAGGGCCGGGCGGATGAGGACGCGAGGAGGAGGCGGCGGCATGAGCACCATCGTCCAACCGGTGTCCGCGTCGAGTGCACCGCCGGCAACGGCGGACGTCCCGGCGCGTGGGGCGGATCCGTTCGCACTCCTGGCCGAGGTCCCGCCCCGCGGCCGCGGCAGCACGCGACTTCTGCAGACCGTCCCCTCCGCGCTGGAAGCCCTGCGCGCCAATAAGGGCCGCAGTATCCTGACGACGCTCGGCATCATCATCGGCGTGGCGGCGGTGATCGCGATCGTCGCTCTGGGGGAGGGCGCCAGCGCTTCGGTCGCCACGCAACTGGCAGGTCTGGGCACCAACCTGCTCACGATTCAGCCCGGCAGCACGCAGAGTGGCGGCGCCCGCACTGGCGCGGGCAACGCCATCACCCTGAAAGCGGCCGACGCCGATGCCATCGCGCAGACGGTTCCGGGCCTGAGCGGGGTCAGCCCAGTGGCCTCGGGCAACTCGCAGATCATCGCTGGCAATCAGAACTGGTCCACCCGCGTCCAGTCCGTCACGCCCTCCTACCTGACGATCGAGAACTGGACCATCGCCCAGGGCAGCCCCTTCACCCCTGAGGACAATGCCAATTCCGCCAACGTCGCCGTTCTCGGGGACATGGTGGTGACCGACCTGTTCCCGAACGGGCAATCGCCCGTCGGACAGACGATCCGCATACGCAATGTCCCGTTCACCGTCATTGGGGTGCTGGGCGCCAAGGGCGGCGACCTGGACGACACCGTCCTGATCCCGTTCCAGACGGGTCAGGTGCGGTTGTTCGGCGCGAACAATATCAACCAGATCGTCGTCCAGGTCGCCGACGCCAGCCAGATGAGCAGCGTCACCACGGACATGACGGACCTGCTGCGGCAGCGGCACCGGCTGGGCGCCAGCCAGGCGAGCGACTTCACGATTCGCAACAACAACGACATCATCACGCGCGTCTCGAGCGTCAGCCAGACGATGACCATGCTGCTGGGTGGCGTCGCCGCTGTCTCGCTGGTGGTGGGCGGGATCGGGATCATGAACATCATGCTGGTCAGCGTGACCGAGCGGACGCGCGAGATCGGCATCCGCCTGGCCATTGGCGCCCAGCCGCGCGACGTTCTGAGCCAGTTCCTGGTGGAAGCCGTCGTGCTGTCCCTGCTGGGCGGCATCGTCGGCATCCTGATCGGCTCGGCAGCGGCGCTGCTGCTGCCGGTCGTGGCGGGCTGGACGACGGTACTGCCGTGGAACGCGATAGTGCTGGCCTTCGGCGTCTCGGCGGCCATCGGCATGTTCTTCGGCATCTACCCGGCGCGCAAGGCGTCGCAGCTCGACCCGATCGTCGCCCTGCGCTACGAGTAGCCGGGCGTGTCCCGGGCCCGCGGTGGCGACGGGCTAGGCCCTCAGCCGGCGTCCGCCACGAAGGCGCCGGTGAGATCCGTCTCCGTCAGGAGACTGGGCCGCGCCAGGGCCAGGCTGTGCGCAGGGTCGTACTGGCGCAGCAGCGGCGAGGCGGCCGCTTCGGCTGCCAGGTCGGCCGGCAGGTTCTGCCCCGTCAGGATCTGCTTGAGGTACTCCCCCAGAGGCAGGGCGCTGGTCGTGCCCGCGCTCGCGTCGTACAGCAGGACGCCGTTCTGGAAGCGCTGGTAGACGAAGCGCGGGTTGTTCGGGTCGGCCGCCGGCGAGGATGTCGGCAGGCCCCACACCTCCGGTCCACCCTGGGCGGTGTACGTCGAGAAGAAGCCGACGGGCTGGTTGTTCCAGGTGTCCGGAACCGTGGCCTGGACGAAGGCCTGCACGCGAGCCGCGTAGTTCGTCCCGTCCGGGCTCGGGGCCACGTAGGCTATGACCGGGTCGGCGGCTGGAAGCGTCAGGCCATGCACGTGGCGGTAGGGCAGCAGCCCCTGCTCGGTCAGCTGCAGCATGCGCAGCGACCCGTCCGGCAGCACCTGCAAGGCCGCATCCTGGAACAGCTGCACGCGCATGCCCATCAAGGTCAGCTCGCGCGAGATGGGCTCGCCGAAGGTGGCGACGCCGCCGTGCCCGTCGAAGAAGCTCCAGACGGCGTCGTCGGCGATCGTGTAGCCGGTGTTGGCGAAGCTGCGCGGGTCGGCGTCGGAGCTAGAGTTGGAGCTGGAGCTGGAGCTGGAACTAGTCTCGTCCTGGGCGAAGGCCGGGCCAGGCGTGACGGCGGTCAGGACCAAGCAGACAGCCAGCAGGCTGCCAGCGGCACGACGCCGCAGTGAAACAACGGGGCGCGTCATGAGGCGACTCCTGTGGGATGGTAAGCGTGGCGGCACGGACGGGGTCAGAGAGCGATGGGCGGGCGGGCTACTTAATCACCTGATCACCTGATCACCTGATCACCTGATCACCGCATCAGGCTGGGCCGTCGGCGGTATCGGGGGGCAGGCGCGCCAGCGTCTCGACGGCCCGCACGATGCGCCGGTTCGGCTGATCGGAGAGCACCGCGCCGTCCTTGAACACGACAGTGCGCGAGCAGTAGGTCGCGATATCCGGCTCGTGGGTGACCACGACGATGGTCGCCCCGGCCTGGTTCAGGCGCTGGAGGATGGCCATGATCTCCACGCTGGTGCGGGAGTCGAGGTTGCCCGTGGGCTCGTCGGCCAGGATCAGCGACGGCGCATTGACCAGCGCCCGAGCGATGGCGACCCGCTGCTGCTGGCCGCCGGACATCTCGTTGGGTCGGTGGTGGATCCGGTCGCCGAGGCCGACCGCGTCGAGCGCCACCCGGGCCCGGCGCTGGCGCACCTGGCCGGAGACGCCGGCATAGACCATCGGCAGCATCACGTTGCCCAGGGCGTCCATGCGGGGCAGCAGGTTGAACCCCTGGAAGATGAAGCCCAGCTTACGGTTCCGCAGGTCGGCCAGCTGCGAGCGGCTGAGGCTCGGGACGTCCACCCCGTCCAGCAGGTACGAGCCGCTGGTAGGCCGGTCCAGACAGCCGACCAGGTTCATGAAGGTCGACTTGCCGGAGCCGGACGGGCCCATGACGGCCACGAACTCGCCAGGCTGCACCCGCAGGGAGACGTTGCGCAGCGCGTGCACCACGTTGGAGCCGCGGCTGTAGTCCTTGGCCAGGTCGGTCACCGTGATGACCGCCGGCTGGCGTGGCGGGCTGGCATGACCCTGCCCGTCGGTGTGGACCCGGCCATTGGTCCGGGCCGGATCTGTCATACGCCCGCCTCGGGCACGCTCTTGCCGTGGTCCGCGGCCACGGCGACCCCCGGAGCTCCACACACCATGCGCTTCATGATGACGACTATGCCCGGCCAACCTTGGAATAACCTGTGGATCACGGCCAGCTGATGGCTTGGGGCGGCCCGGCTCCAAGGAAGCTCCAAGGCGGGACGTCTACAGTGGCTGTCGTGCCCGTATACCAGGTGGCCGGCGTCGCTATGGACACCGTCGTCTCGATTCAGGTGGGCGCCGACGGCTCCGAGCCTGAGGCGGAGGTGCGGCGGGCCATGCAGGCGGCCCTCGACTGGTTTGCCATGGTCGAGCGCGCGTGCAGCCGGTTCGACCCGAACAGCGAGCTGCGGCAGCTTCTCGGCCACGTTGGTGAGCCGGTCCCGGCCAGCCCCGTCCTGTTCGAGGCCGTCCAGTTCGCCCTGGCGCTGGCCCGCCGCACGCGGGGCGCCTTCGACCCGACGGTGGGTCGACTGCTCGAGACGAAGGGCTTCAATCGGCACTACGTCACCGGCGAGGTGGTGAGCTCGCCAGGCGCCGCCGCGGGGGCGAGCTACCGCGACGTCCGCCTTGGCCCGGGCCGAACGATAGCGCTCGGCCGACCGCTCGTTCTCGATCTGGGGGCAGTGGCCAAGGGGCTGGCTATCGACCTCGCCGCCCGCGAGCTCGCCCGCTTCGCCAGCGCCTGCGTCGAGGCTGGCGGGGACGTGTTCGCCAGCGGCCGGAACGCCGAAGGTCGACTGTGGCGGATCGGCGTCCGTGACCCGCGTGATCCGGACGCGCTCGCCTACACGCTTGACGTGTCCGGCCAGGCGGTCTGCACGTCGGGCGACTACGAGCGGCGGACGGAAGGCGGCGCCGAGCACCACCTGGTGGACCCCAGGACAGGTGTGTCGGTCCAGGGTCTGGCGAGCGCGACAGTGGTGGCCCCGACGGCGATGGTCGCCGACGGTCTCGCCACAGCGGCCTTCGTGCTGGGGCCGCGGCGGGGCTTGCGCCTCCTCGAGCGAACGGGCGTCGGCGGCATCCTGATCACGCCGGGCGGCGACGTCCACACCACCCGCGACCTCGGCGGGTCGGCCGCGTGACGCGTCGAAGAAGCGGTGAGGGTACCGCGAACGGCTGCAAAGGCCTCAGCCGCCGTACAGCCGCTGGTAGAGGCGGTAGCCCACGTACACCCGCTCGATGTAGCTGGCGGTCTCGTCGAACGGGACTGTCTCGTAGAACAGGTCAGGGTCGGCGCCAGATCGTTGCAGCCACCGGTCCACGTTGCCGCCGCCGGCGTTGTAGGCGGCCAGCGTCGGCAGCAGACGGCCGCCGTACCGCTGGGCCATCGCCGCCAGGTACCAGGCACCGTAGTCGAGCGAGACCGCCGGATCGTACAGGTCGCCCGAGTTAAGCGCCTCGGCACGTCCGGTCTCCTGCGCGATGCCGCGCGCCGTGCTGGGAAGCACCTGCGTCAGGCCCAGCGCCCCGGCTCGGGAGTGGGCGTTCGGGTCGAACCCGCTCTCCTGGCGCACGAGCGCCAGCAGTAGCAGCGGGTCGGCCCCGTGCTGGTGCGCCGCGTCGCTGGCCAGCTGGCCAAAGCCGGCCGGGTAGAGGCTCCGCACCAGGGCCCGCGGCAGGCTGGCCCCCGCGGCCGCCTCGTTCAGCTGGCGCCCCACCAGCAGCGTCTGGGCGGGCAGGCCGTGGCTCATGGCCCAGTCGCCGAGCGCGCCGAGGCTTGGCAGGTCGCGCGCCTCGGCGTAGCGCCGGGCCAGACCGTCGACCTCCCAGCCGGCCTCGTCACGCAGGCCCAGGTCGAGCAGCGCCGCGGCGCGACCCAGGCCCGGGTCCGCGGCCACCTCGGCTGCCACACGCTCTGGCGTCAACTCTAGCGTGGCCGTCAGGGCGGCAAGCCACTGCGCCCGCTCCACCCGCTGGTCGCTGGGCAGGTCGAGCGTCGGCGCTCCCAATCCGGAGCCGGATCGGTACAGCGGTGTCAGCTCGCCGCGCAGCATGTCGGTCGCCCGCAGGCCGTAGTAGCTCTCCGGCGCCGCCGCCGCGGCCTGGAGCCAGGCGTCGCGGGCGTCAGCCGATGCGGCGCCGCCAGTCCTGGCCAGCGCTTTGCCGCGCCAGAACAGCGTCTCGACGCGCATAGCGGGGCTCAGCCGCCCAGCGCGATCCAGATCGAGGGCCGTCTGCCAGGCCGCCAGGGCGCTGCTCCAGTCGTCCTGGGCGTAGCGAACGATCCCGGCGCGCAGCGCCGCCTCGGGCGCCGCCTCGCTCGTGGCCGCCACCTGCGCTACCCGCGAGTACGCGGCATCGGCGTCCGCGTACTGGCCGTTCCGTTCCAGCAGCCGGCCGACCCGCAGCAGCGCCGCCCCCGCCTGGGCCGGAAAGGCTTGCGCCGTGGCCGCGAGCTCGGCGAGCGCGTCGTCGCTGCGGTCGAGCTTGGCCAGCGCGCCCGTGTGCGCCAGGTGGGCCGCGCCCGCGTCCGGACTGTCGTCGGGTACGCTGTCCAGCTGCGCCACCGCCGCCGCGTAGGCGCCAGCATGGGACAGCGCGCTGCCCGCCTGGTAGGGGCTCACGGCGCCCTCGGCGCTCATGGCGGCCAGCGCGTCGAGTCCCGCGGCCGCGCCCGGCTGGTCGCCAAAGTCGACCACCAGCGTGCGCAGCCGCTCCACGGCCAGGTCGTCGCGACCCACCTGGTGCGCGAGCCGCCCCGTGGTCAGCAGCATCTCGGCCCGGTAGGCGCGCGTGCCGGCCAGGTCCAACGCCTGGCTGTAGGCGTCCAGGGCGGCGGAGTCGTCCCCGAGCGCGTGGCTCGCCTCGGCCACGCGCTCGTACGCCTCGATGCGAGCCAGGCGCGGGCCGCCGCCATCGGCGGCGAGCGCGGCCCGCGCCGCGGCCAGCTCAGCGGTCCGGTTGCCCAGGCGGCTGTCGCAGGCTGCCCGCTGGAGCGCCGGGTACGGCCCGAGCCTCGCCAGGCCGCCGGCAGCCTCCAGGGCGTCGAGCGCGCCGAGGACCGCCTGGCAGTCCCGGGCCGCGTGCGCCTCGACGAAGGGCTGGTACGCGGCGCGGGCCAGGGGAAGTGGTGCAAGCGCGCCGGGGGCGGCGCTGCCCGAGGCGGAGGCGGTGACCGCCGGGGTGGCCGGTGTCTCGCCCGTTTGGCCGGCGCCGTCCCGCGACGCCGGCGCCGCGCCAGGCCAGGATTCAGCACACCCGGACAGGGCCAGGACCGCCAGCCCCACGAGGGCGGCGCGGCGGACGCTCCAGACGCGTTGCGGCGAGCGTGGCAAGAGTCCGGCAGTGTACGGGCGCCGCGGCCGAAGGGCAATTCGCCGAGGGCGGTCGGAGCGCCGCTGATACACTGCTCACACCATGCCGATCCGAGTGAACAGCAGCGAGAAAAAGGCCGAGATCGCGCGCGACGTGGTGGTCGCCTACCTGTCCCACGTGAAGGACGACGAGCTCGCCAATCTCGACAAGGTGGACGACGCCATCACGCGCCTGGTCGACGTGGTCGATCGCACGTTCGAGACGTCGGAGCGGCCGCAGACGGCGGGGTTCGGCATGTCGCCCTCCATCCCCCCGCCCGGCCGGCGCGACTGATTAGACTTTAGATTAAATTAGTCAGCGGTAGACGGCCGCGCCGCTGCTGGGCTGTCGGTTGCGGCGATACTGGGTCCATGTGGCTGAGCCAGCTGCGGCTGGTCAACTTTCGCAACCTCCACCGCCTCACGCTGGAGCTACAGCCGGGTATCGCGCTCTTCGTCGGGCACAACGGGCAGGGCAAAACGAACCTGCTCGAATCCGTGTACGTGCTCGCCACGACCCGTTCGCCACGCACCAGCGCCGAGCGGGAGCTGGTGACCTGGCAGTCCACCGGGCCGGACCGCGAGCTTGCCGACTTCGTCGCGCCGTTCACGCGCCTCGAAGGGCGCGTCCAGCGACGCCACGGTGAGGTGCACCTCGAAGTCCTGTTCAAGGGCGAGTCCGCCGGCGTTGCCGAGGACGTCCACGAGTGGAGCACGGCCGGCGAGGTGGCGGTGCCGCTGACCCGCGTGGTCAAAGTGGACGGGCTGCCCCGCCGAGCGACCGAGCTCATCGGCAACCTGCCCGTCGTGTACTTCTCCCCCGGGGACGTGGTGCTGGCGGGTGGACCGCCGTCCGGCCGGCGCCAGTACCTCAACATCGCCAACTCACAGACGGCGCGTGGCTACATGCGCGCGCTGCAGCGCTACAACCGCGTGCTCCTCCAGCGCAACCAGGTGCTGCGCCAGATCCGCGAGCGGCGGCAGCCGCGGGCGGCGCTCGAGCCATGGACCGAAGAGCTCATCACGACGGGGGTGGCCATTCTGCGACAGCGGCTCGCCATGGTGGACAGCCTGAACGGGCGGGCCGGCGCCATCTTCCGCGACCTGACGGGCACTGACCAGGAGCTGCGCATCGTCTACCGCTGCACCGCCGGCGACGCGGCCGGCGGGCCAGAGGGAGAGCTCGCCGCCCCGTTTCGGGCGCGGCAGGAGGCAGTGGCGGCCCGCGAGGTGGACCAGGCGGCCAGCCTGGTTGGCCCGCACCGGGACGACTTCGTGTTCATGCTGGGTGGCGTGGACCTGAACACCTACGGCTCCCGCGGCCAGCAGCGGCTGGCCGTGCTGGCCCTGAAGCTGGCGGAGGTCGACTGGATGGGCGGCGCGCTCGGCGAGCCGCCTGTGCTGCTGCTCGACGACGTGCTGTCGGAGCTGGACCCGCGGAACCGCGGCTACGTCGTGGATCGCGTCGCCCGCGTCGCCGTCGAGCACGCGCCCCTGGCCGGCCAGGTGTGGATCACCACCTCCGACGCCGCGGGCTTCTCGGGCGACCTGCTGGCCAGCAGCCAGACGTTCGAGATCGACGCTGGGCAGGTGCGACGGGCATAATCGCTGGTCTATGAACATCTTCGGCATTGGCCTCCCGGAGCTGCTGCTGATCGGCGTTGTCGCCATGATCGTCTTCGGACCTGAGAGGCTGCCCGAGATCATGGGGCAGGTGGGTCGCGCCGTCGCCGAGTTCCGCAAGATCACGGGCGAGCTCAGCTCGGAGTTCAACCGAACGATCCAGACTGAGATCGACCAGACCCGGGCGGTCGTGGACAGCACCCGCGCCGTTGTCGAGGACGCGACAGCCACCCTGCGGACCACCTCCGCCCCGAGGCCCGCGTCGGCGCCCGTACCGGTCGCCGCCGTGTCGCCCACGGCCACGACGAATGGCGCGACGGCCACTGCCGTGCAGACCGCCCCAGCGTCGTCTTCCAGTTGGGCCTGGGAGACGTCGCCGGGAACAACCGCGTCCGACGGCAGCTACCAGAAGTCGTTGCCGCGGCCGCTTGCCGGGGCGACCGACGACCTGCTCCCACCGTACTGAGCCCGCGCCGCATGCCAGGGGCGGCGACAAGCATCCCTTACAATGCTTCGGAGCATCATCCGACGGCAGTACCGCCCGAGGTCTCTGGCGCGCGGCAGCCGTGGCCAAAGCGGAAAAGCGGAAAAGCGGAAGCGCGACGCCCACAAGGAGTGGCCGGTGATTGAAGTCTTCGTCGAAAGCATCCGGGTGAACATGACCAACTACCGGCGGGTCGTGATGCTCAAGGAGAAGACGTCCCCGCGCTACCTGCCCATCTGGATCGGCCACTTCGAGGCCGACGCCATCGCCATCCCGATGCAGAACGTCCCCGTGACCCGCCCGCTCACGCACGACCTGCTCAAGCGGGTGATCGAGCAGCTGAACGGCAAGCTGACCCAGGTCGTGATCAGCGAGCTGGCCGACGAGACGTTCTTCGCCAAGCTGGTCGTGGACGTGCATGGCCGCCACGTCGAGGTCGACGCCCGGCCGTCCGACGCCATCGCGGTCGCCATCCGCGCCAAAGTCCCGATCTTCGTGGAAGAGTCGGTGTTCGAGCAGGCCGGCCTGGTCTTCGAGAACGAGGAGACCGAGAGCGACGCCGAGACTGAGGAGGTGGCCGAGGTGGACGAAGAGAAGCTGTCAGTGTTCAAGCAGTTCATCGAGACGCTCGACATCGACGACCTCGGCAAAGGCGGCGGCGGCGGCACAGAGCACAAGCTTTCGTAGCACGGCACGCGCACACCTGGCCCACACGCGGTAGGCGCCGAACGTTTTCCTTCCCGCTACCGTAGCGCTACCATTCTGGGTGCACCAAACGTTCGTTTGATTGACCAGGAGCGTCCATGACCCGTCTTCCGCGGTCCCAGGCCCTCGGGCGCGCCCCCGCCGGTCGCCGCGCCGCCATCGTCGCCGGCTTCCGCACCCCTTTCGCCAGGGCGGGCACCGACTTCGCCTCCCTCGACGCCCTCGATCTGGCCCGCGCCGTCACCGTCGAGCTCCTCCACCGGACCGACCTCGACCCCGGCGAGGTGGACCATCTCCTCTACGGCAACGTCACCCGACCCGTCAGGTACAGCAACCTGGCTCGCGAGCTGGTGCTGGCCGCTGGCTTGCCGCGTTCGGTCCCGGCCGACACCGTTACCCTGGCGTGCGCGTCGGCCTGCCAGGCCATCACCGACGCCACCAACCTCGTCGAGCGCGGCTACGCGGACGTGGTCCTGGCCGGTGGCGTCGAGACCCTGTCCAACGTCCCCGTCGCTCTGAGCCAGCCTCTGGCGCGGGCTCTCGTTGGCGCCAGCCAGGCGCGAACGCTGCCTGCTCGGGTCGGCAGCTTCGCCGGGCTCGGGCTCGCCGACCTGGCGCCCGTGGCGCCAGCCATCGCCGAGACCTCCACCGGCTTGACCATGGGCCAGAGCGCCGAGCTCATGGCGAAGGAGAACGGGATCGAGCGCGGCGCCCAGGACGCCTGGGCTCTGCGCAGCCACCAGAAGGCGGCCGCCGCCTGGGACGACGGGCGGCTGAAGGACGAGGTCGTGCCGGTCTACGTGGCGAACGACGGCGGCCGGGCCGTCCTCACCGACAACCACATCCGGCGCGACACCACCCTGGAGAAGCTGGCCGCCCTCAGGCCGGTCTTCGACCGCCGCTACGGCACGGTGACCGCCGGCAATGCCAGCCCTCTCACCGACGGCGCCGCCAGCGTGCTGATCATGTCCAGCGACAAAGCGCAGGCGCTCGGGTACACCCCCAAAGCGTTGGTGCGTTCCTACGCCTACTGGGCCGTGGACCCTTCAGAGCAGCTCCTCATCGGCCCGGCGTACGCTATCCCGCTTGCCCTGGACCGCGCCGGGCTGACCCTGGCGAACGTCGACCTCGTCGAGATGCACGAGGCGTTCGCCAGTCAGGTGCTGTCCACGCTGCAGAAGCTGGAGTCGCGAGCCTTCGCGGCCGAGGAGCTCGGTCGCTCAGAGCCGGTCGGGGCGATCGACCCGGCGACCATGAACAGCCGCGGCGGGTCTATCGCCCTTGGCCACCCGTTTGGCGCGACCGGGGCGCGCTGCGTCACCAGCCTCGCCAACGAGATGGAGCGGCAGTCGGCGGGCCTCGGCCTGGTGTCCGTCTGCGCCGCTGGTGGCGTCGGCTGCGCCATCGTGCTGGAGCGGCCGTGAGCAGCGCCTGGTTCGAGCCGCCGGCGGCCGGCGACGGGGTTGGGCGCATCGTCATCGCTCGACCGGACGACCCGATCAACGCGCTGAACCCAGAGCTGATCGAGGCGCTCGGCGAAGCGGTGCGCGCCGCACGGTCGCACGACGACCTGCGCGGCGTCATCCTGGTGAGCGCGAAGCCCGACCAGTGGATCGCGGGCGCCGATCTCAAGCTGGTGGTGGAATCCCCCAGCGTCGCCGAGCTCGAGGCCACCAGCCGCCGCTTCCAGGCGGTGTGCGACGAGCTGGCCTGGCTGCCCTGGACGACGGTCGCGGCCATCGGTGGGCCGGCTCTCGGCGGCGGCCTCGAGGTTGCCCTGGCGTGCGACTACCGGGTGGCCGCCGAGGCGGACAGCGTCTCGCTGGGACAGCCCGAGGTGAGCCTCGGCCTCCTGCCGGCGGGTGGTGGCACGCAGCGGCTGCCGCGCCTGGTGGGTCTGCCGCGAGCGCTGGGCCTGATCCTGTCCGGGCGGCGCTTGAGCGCACGCCGGGCGCTGCGCGCCGGGCTCGTCGACGAGGTTGTCCACCCGCACGTGCTGGAGCAGGCGGCCCGCGCCTGGGCGACGAAGGGGAAGCGGCCGTTGGATCGGCAGCTAACTCTGCGCCCGTCGCTCCAGACGGCCCTCGACCTTGCTGAAGAGACGCCGTCGGGGCGGCGCCTCATGTACCGCCAGGCGCGCCAGGCGATGCTCCGCCGCACCCGGGGCCACTACCCGGCGCCGGCGAGGGCCCTGGACGCCATCGAGGTCGGCCTGGAGCAGGGCCTGGCAGCGGGTCTCGAGATGGAGGCCCGCGCCTTCGGCGAGCTGGCCGCGGGCGCAACCGCGCGCAACCTCATCTGGCTGTTCCTGGCGACCGCCCGCCAGAAGCGGGACTCCGGCGTCGCCGACCGCGCCGTCCAGGCGAAGACGGTCGTCCGTGTTGGCGTGGTCGGCGCCGGCTTCATGGGCGCCGCGATCGCCGAAGTCGCCGCCGCCGCGACGCTCCCGGTCCGGATCCGCGACGTCGAGCCGGCGGCCGTCGCCGGTGGTCTGGCGACTGTTCGTCGGCTTGCCGACGAGGGTGTGGCCCGGCGGCGCTTCACCCCGCGCCAGGCGCGCGAGCTGATGCAGCGCGTGTCCGGTGGGACCGACTACGCCGGCTTTGGCAGCGTCGACCTCGTCATCGAAGCCGTCTTCGAGGATCGCGACACCAAGCGCGGCGTCATCGGCGAGCTGGAAGCGGTGCTGCGGCCCGACGCCGTCATCGCCTCCAACACCTCGGCCCTGCCTATACGCGACCTGGCGTCGGCCGCCCGGCACCCCGAGCGCGTCGTCGGCATGCACTTCTTCTCGCCCGCCCAGCGCATGCCGCTGCTCGAAGTCATTCGCGGCGAGGAGTCGGCGGATTGGGCGGTGGCCACCGCCGTGGCGACCGGCACGCGGCTCGGCAAGACGCCGATAGTGGTCGGCGACGGGCCGGGCTTCTACACCTCGCGGGTGCTCGGCGTGATGATGAACGAGGCAGCCCTTCTGCTCGGCGAGGGCGCCGACATGCGGGTGGTCGACCGGGCGCTCACGGCCTTCGGCTTCCCGGTTGGTCCGTTCGTACTGTACGACGAGGTCGGCCTGGAGGTGGCGCGGCACGCCGGTGAGACGCTGGGTCGGGCCTTCGGTGACCGGCTGCCGGCCGCCACGGTGGTCGCCGATCTGGTGAGCACCGGCGCGACGGGGCGGCGCAGCGGCCGCGGATTCTACCGGTGGCCCCGCGGTGGGCCGCTGACGTCGCTGCCGGGGCCGCTGGCCCCGCTGTCGCGTCGACCCGCCCGCGTCCCCAATCCTGACGTGGCGCGGCTGCTGGGGCATCCGGCGCCCCGCTCGTTCTCCGACGAGGCGATCCAGGAGCGCCTGGTGCTCCTGTTCGTAGTGGAGGCGGTGCGGTGCCTGGAAGAGGGCGTGCTGCGCTCCCCGACCGACGGCGATCTCGGCGCAGTCCTCGGCGTCGGCTTCCCGTCATTCCACGGTGGGCCGTTCCACTACGCCGACGCGGTGGGGGCGGAGCGCCTCGCCGATCGGCTGGACCGCCTGGCCGCCGAGCACGGTCGGCGGTACCAGCCGCCCGCGCTCCTGGCCGCGCGGGGCACCTTTTACGGCACCAGCACGCCGTCAATCCCGGCGCCGGGAGGGAGCCCGCGGTGAAGACTGAGAACTACTACAGCGCCAACCGGGATCTGGCCTTCTACTACGAAAGGGCGATCGACTGGGACCGCCTGGTGCCACTCTTTGCCGACCCGGTCGACAGCGCAGCGCCAGGCGAGACGGCGAGCACGTGGCGGGACGTGCTGGCCCTGGCCGGGGAGTACGTGGGCAAGGAGGTGGCCGGCCGCGCCGCCGAGGTGGACCGTCTGGGCACCCCACACACGGGCGACATCACCGTCTCGCCACCGATGGCTGCCAACATGGCCGGCCTCGCCGAGCTTGGCCTGATTGGCCTCGGCCTGCCCCGCGAGTACGGCGGCGAGGGCCTGCCGTTCGTGGTGCACGCGGCCGTGTTCGAAGCCCTGGCCCGCGCCGACTCGGCCGCGATGGTGCAGTACGCCTTCTACACCAGCCCGGCGGCGATGATCGCCCGCTTCGGCTCGGACCAGCAGCGGCGCCAGTGGGTCCCGCGACTCGCCCGTGGCGACGTCATCGGCTGGGTCGGCATGACCGAGCCCGAGGCCGGCTCGGACGTGGGCAACCTGTCGACCACCGCGACGTGCCGGCCGGACGGGACCTGGCGCATCTCGGGTCGCAAGCAGTTCATCTCGAGTGGCAACGGCGCCGTCGGCCTGGTCCTGGCCCGCGCCGTGCCTGGCTCGCGCGGTCTGAACGGCCTCGGCCTGTTCATCGTGCCGCGCTGCCTGCCCGACCCGGCCGGCGGCGCGCGGGACAACTACGCCGTCGAGCGCGCCGAGGACAAGGTCTGTATCACCGGCTCGCCGACGTGCGCCTTGTCGTTCGCCGACAGCCACGCGGAGATCCTCGGGTCGCCCGGCCAGGGCTGGAGCCAGATCACCAGCTTCATGAACGAGGCGCGCCTGGCCGTGGGCATCCAGGCGTGCGGCGTGGCCCAGGCAGCGCTGGTGGCGGCCAGCGACTACGCCGCTCAGCGCGTCCAGATGGGCAAGCCGATCCGGGAGCACCCGCTGGTGGCGGACATGCTGCTGGACATGGACACCACGGTGGCCGGTCTGCGGGCGCTCTGGATGGAGGCCGCGGTCGCCTACGACCTCGTCCAGGGCCTGCGCGGCCGTCTGCGCACGCTGCCCGAGGTCGACCCGGGCCGTGTCGCGCTCGAGACGCGGGTCCGACGGCTGGGCCGCTACCTGCGCGACCTCACCCCGCTGGTGAAGTACTACGGCGCCGAAGAGGCGATTCGGGTCGCCCGCACCGGGATGCAGGTCTTCGGTGGCTACGGGGTCGTCAGGGAGTACGAGGCCGAGCGTTTTCTGCGGGACAGCCTCATCCTGCCGATCTACGAAGGCACAAGCCAGATCCAGGCCCTGATGGCGGTCAAAGACCTGCTGAAGACCGTCATGCGCCGGCCGCAGGTGCTGCTGACCCCGGGTGGCTTCAGCCCCGCCCTGGCTGGCGCGCGCATCGGCGGCCCGCTCGGCAGCGGCTACCGGCACGCCGTGCGCGAGTGCAGCCGGGCTGTCAACTGGCTGCTCTGGGATCTGGCACGCGAGCTTGGCCCGAAGCGGGCGGCCGCGGTGCTCCGAGGCGAAGCCGAGCTGGCCGACACCGACGGCGAGTACCTGCTGCTGTCGGCGGAGCGCCTCGTGCGGATGCTGGCGCACCTGCACATCGCTCGCCTGCTGGCGGCGCAGGCCGCGCGCTGGCCGGAGCGACGACCGCTGGCCGAGCGGTTCGTGCGCCGCACCGTCGACGTGTGCGACAGGAACGGCCGCCAGATTCGTCGCGGCGACCGCGAGTCGCTGGCGGTGATCCGCGCCTGGCGCGCCGCGCGCCTGCCGGCCGCGTGACCCGCTCACGCGAGGAGCAGGTGTACCAGGCAGCCCTGCGCCTGTTTCGCGAGCAGGGGTACCACGCGACGTCGATGCAGGACATCGCCGAGGCGGTCGGCCTCTACAAGGGCAGCCTGTACCACTACATCGCTGGCAAGGAGGACCTGCTGGCGCGGGTGTTCGAAAGAGCCCTGGGGTCGCTTCTTGCCGACCTCGAACGGATCGCCGCTGATACCAGCGCTTGTCCCTCGGCCCAGCTGCGCGCGGTGATTCGGGCGCACGTCGCGGCGGTCACTGACAACCTGGACGCCCTGACGGTGTACTTCCACGAGTGGCGGGCGCTCAGCGGTGAGTCGTTGGCCACGGTGCGCGCCCAGCGCGAGAGGTGCGCGGCGCTGGTCGGCGAGATCGTGAGCCGCGGCGTTCGCCTGGACGAGTTCCACGTGCCGGACGTGCGCCTCGCGACGCTCGGCATCCTGGGCATGTGCAGCTGGGTCTGCCAGTGGTACAGGCCAAGCGGACGGCTCGGGCCGCGCGAGATCGCCGACGCGTTTGCCGAGCTCCTGCTCGACGGGCTGCGGACCGGGGCGACGCGGTGCGACGCCTCAGCCGCCCAGGACCAGGTCGCCGACGGCGTTGCCCAGCGACCTCACGATGGTGCTCGCCTGCTTGCCACTCAGCTCGTTCAGGAAGTCGCGCCAGAACCCCTCGGCGGGGACCTGCTCGGCTAAGCGGTCGAAGACGCGCTTCAGCTGCGGCGCGACCAGCATCGCCAGCAGCGAGACGAGCGCGAAGCGAAGAATACCTTTCATTGGTGCCCTTTCACGTGGGTGGCGCCAAGCATGCTACCTGCCAGCCGCCTGAAACTGCACGACGGGCTCGCCCAGCAGCGCCGCGGCGATACGCTCGGCGGCGTGTCCGTCCCCGAACGGGTTGGTGGCGGCCGCCATGCGGCGGTGTTCCGCCGGGTCGTCGAGCAGCCGCCGCGCCTCGGCCACGATCCGGTCGCGGTCGGTGCCCACGAGACGCAGGGCGCCGGTCGCGACGCCTTCTGGGCGCTCGGTCACCTCACGGAGCACCAGCGCCGGAATGCCCAGGCCGGCCGCCTCCTCCTGGATGCCACCGGAGTCGGTCAACACCAGGTGTGCCCGCCGCATCAGGTGCAGGTTGGGCACGTAGTCCAACGGTGGCACGAGGCTGATCCCCGGGACCTCGCCGAGCAGTCGGTGCACCGGCTGCCGGACGTTCGGGTTCCGGTGCACGGGGTACACCAGGTGTATGCGCCCGGCGTACTGGAGCGCCAGGTCGCGCAGCGCCAGGCAGACCTGTTCGAGCGGCTGGCCGAAGTTCTCCCGTCGGTGGGTGGTGACCAGGACGACGGCCTTGCCGTCAGCGGCGGCGGGGAGGCCCAGCGCATGGAACAGCTGGCGCACTGGCTCGGGCGTCGGCTGTGCCGCGACCCAGCGGAGCGCGTCGATGCCGGTGTTGCCGGTAACGATGACGCGGTCGGCGGGCACGTTCTCGCGGAGCAGGTTTGCCCGGGCGCGCTGGGTCGGGGCGAAGTGGGCGTCGGCGATGACGCCGGCCACGCGCCGATTGATCTCTTCCGGGAAGGGCTGCCACTTGTCGTCGGTCCGGAGTCCGGCCTCGACGTGCCCGACCCGGACGCGGGCGTAGAAGGCCGCCAGGGCGGCCGCGGCGACGGTTGTGGTGTCGCCCTGCACGAGCACCCAGTCCGGCCTCTCGGACAGCAGGATGGGCTCCAGGCGCGCCAGAACGGCGGCGGCCACCCCGGTCGGCGTCTGGTTCTCGGCCATCACGTCCAGGTCGTAGTCTGGCCGAATGGCGAAGTCGCGCAGCACCTGGTCCAGCATGTCGCGGTGCTGGGCGGTCACGCAGACGCGGCTGGCGATGGCGTCCGAGCGTCCGGCAAGCTCGAGGAGGACGGGGGCCAGCTTGACCGCCTCGGGCCTGGTCCCGAACACCGTGAGCACCTTGACCGGCACGGGTGCATTCTAGGCCGGTACGAGCGACGCGTCCGTGCGCCGAGCGGGTCTCGGTACCATCGCCTGGTGAACCCGCGCGTCTGGCCCGTCGGCGGCTGATGCGTCCTCGCCATGCGGTCGGCGCCTACCCGGCGTACCTGTTCGACGTCGACGGCACCCTGCTGTACCCCGAGCGCGCGGTGCCCGGGGCGGCCGAGGCCCTGCGCACGCTCAAGCAGCGCGGCCGCGCCGTGCTGGCGGTGACCAACAACTCCTCGCTCGGCCGCCGCGAGATCGCCGACCGCTTCCGTAGCCTCGGCTTGCCGCTGGCCGACGAGGACGTCTTCTCGGCCCTGTCGGCGACGGCCCGACTCATCGCCCGCGAGCGGCCCGGCGCGACAGTGCACGTCTTCGGCAGCCCCGGGTTGCGAGCCGAGGTCGAAGCCGTCGGCCTGGTCCCGGTCGAAGGGGACACCGCCGACTACGTCGTCGTCGGCAACAATCGCGGCGCCACGTTCGACTGGCTCACCGCCGCGATGCGCGCCCTGCTCGGCGGCGCCCGCTTCGTCGCGGTCAACGCCGACCGCATGTACGTCGGCCCCGACGGCGGCCTGATCCCCGGCGCCGGCGTGTGGGTGGCTGGCCTGGAGCGGGCGGTGGCCCGCGGCCCGGACGTCGTCGTCGGCAAGCCGTCGGTGACCCTGTTGCTCCAGGCGGCCGCCAGCACCGGACGGGACGTGGCCGATTGCCTGTACGTGGGCGACAACCCGGAGGCCGACGTCGGCGGGGCCCACGCCGCCGGGATGGACGCGCTGCTGGTCCTGACGGGCGTCGCCGCCGCCGCCGACGAGTGCCCGCAGCCGCCGGAGCACGTCCTGCCGAGCGTCGCCGATCTGCCTCGGATGTTGCTGTAGCGCGCTGCCGGCCGCGCGCCGCCCGCTCAGCCGCGCGGCGTTTGGCCGGCGGGCTGGTGCGGCTGCTTGTGGCGCTCCTCGAGCCACTTCACCCGCGCCGCAGCCAGCAGGCGCGCCGCCAGGTCGTCCAGGTTCAACGGCTTCACCAGGTAGTCGTCGGCACCGCCGCGCATCGCCTGGATGACCTTCGCCTTGTCCGCCAGCCCGGTGAGGAACAGGAAGTACGTGTAGCGCGTGGCCGCACCGCGCTCACGAATGGCCGCGCACAGCTCACGTCCGTCCATGCCGGGCATCAGCCAGTCGCTGATGACGACGTCCGCCTCCTGAGCCTGGTACAGCTGCCAGGCTTCCACCCCGTCGGCCGCCACCACGCACTCGTGCCCCAGACGCTGGATGGCCCACTGCAAGGTCTGGCGTTCCAGGGCGTTGTCCTCCGCGATAAGCACTCTCATGTCAGTTCACCTGGCGCGATGAGCGTCGCCAACGCCGTGCAAGTGCTCTCGGTGGCCTCCGCCAGGGCCGCGGCCAGGTCGGCCGCGCCGACGACAGTGCCGGCCGTGCCGATGTCCTCCATCTGCTGGCAGAGGACGCGGACGTGCCCGGCGCCAACGGCCGCGGCGCTGCCCTTGAAGTTGTGGGCCGCCGCCCGCAGGGCCACCGCGTCCTGGCGGGCGATGGCCGCGCCCAGGCACTGCAGCTGACGGGGGCACTCCTCGGCGAACATCGCGATCACGGTGGCCACGACGTCCGGCTCACCAGGCAGCTGGAGGCGCCGGATCTCGCTCAGCGCGGCCGGGTCGAGCAGCGCGTCGGTCGTTCGTGAAAGAGATTCCGGAGGCCCACCCTCGGGAGCGCCCGCTGGCTCCCTGCCGCGCCCGACGCCGGTCTGTTGCACCATACGGGGTTAGCGTGACAGCCCGAACACCGGCTGTCATGAAGTTTCCTCATCCCGAAGCTCGGGGCGCGCCCTAAGCAGGTGGTCATACGTCTTGCTCCATTCTGCTCATCTGAGCTCCACCGGCTTAGGGCCTTGCCTTTGTTCGCGCTACGCGCTTAGCCGCCGCCGAACTCCAGGACCGTCGCGGCGTCGTTGTCGGCCACCACGATACGGTTGCGGGCGCTGAAGTGGAACTGGGCGTCGCCCACGACGATGCGCCAGGCCCCGTCTTCAAATCTGGCGCTACCCTCGTTCATCACCCGCCGGCCAGCCTCGCCGGTGCGCATCTTCTCGGCGACAGTGGTCAACGCTTCGCGCTCGCTCAGGGTAGTCGCCAGGGGAGGTTCGACGCGGCTGTCGCGCACGTACTGGGCGAACAGGATCAACACCAGCGCCAGCATGACCCCGCCCACAAGCAGCGGCAGCGGCGAGCGCAATCGGTTATTCACGCCCGCTCACCATGAGCGGCCTTTTTGCTGGTCCATGAACAATGCAGGCTAGCGCCCCGGGCCGTCAATCAGCCATCAGCGATGGACGTACGCGCGCCAGCCCTCCGGCAAACCGTCGAGCGGACGGTAGTCGCTTGCCAGGAGGGACTCCAGCTCCGGAAACGTCCTGATGGCCAGAGCGCGTGTGCCATCGGGGTCGTCCCGGGCGGTGGCCGGGTCGATGGCGATGGCGGCAGGCGGCTCGCCCTCGAGCGCGCGGACAAGCTCGGCCCGGCGGGCCAGGTAGCCCGCCCCGCGGGTGAAGAACTGACTCAGTGGGTACACCTGGAAGAAGCGGCTCGGCGATCCCTCACCGGTCAGCAGGTACAGCTGCGAGGCGTCACCCCACACATACAGGGGCCCGCCGAGTGGCGCCAGGCGCTGGGCCACTACCTCCTCCGCCGGCGGCACCGCCCGACCCGGCAGGCGGTCGTTCCACGCCCGGAGCGCGACGTGTACCTGGAGCGGCGTCGACAGGGCGAACACGGTGGCCAGCGTGAGGGCGGCGAACACCCGAGCTAGCGGCGCGCCACGGGTCGCCGCCCAGGCCGTCTCGAGCGCCAGAGCCGCCAGGATGGCAAACGACGGCACCAGCTGGACGAAGTACACCTGCGCGAACTTGGTGCCCCCGAGAAACAAGCTCGCTAGATCAGCGACAGCCCAGCAGAGCGCGAGGCGGGCGCGCGGGCTGCGCTCGCCCAGCAGGCGCAGCCCACCGCCGCACGCCAGCAGCCAGAGCAGGGCAGACGACTCGTTGAACACCTGCCAGGCGCCGCGCAGGAACGCGTACGGGATCGCGCCGACGCTGGACCCGGCTTGTCCGACGTTGTAGACGAAGGCCGCCTCCCAGAACGCGCCCAGCGCACCACGCGCGGCCAGATAGGCGCACGCCAGGGCAATCGGCAGCGCGGCGCCAGCGGCGAACAGCAGCGCCGCCCCGCGCGCCCGGAGGAGAGCTGCTCGACGGTCGCCGCCGCCTGTCGTCCAGAGCGCCCAGGCCGCCAGCGCCACGGGAATGGACACCGCCGTCTGCTTGAACAGGAACGCCACGCCGGCGCTCACACCGGCCAGGACGAGCCAGCCTGGCCGGCGCCCGTCCAGCCAGCGCAGCGTGGCGAGGTACGCCAGGACCATCGGCAGCAGCAGCTGCTTCTCAGGCGTGCTGCCTTCCTTCGACAGCTGGCTGAGGTTCAGGAAGACGGCCGCGAGCGAGGCGGCGGCGACGGCGACCCGGTCGCTCCCGGCCAGCCGTCGAGCGACGGCGAACAGCAGCAGGACCGTCGCCGCCGTCCACAGGACGTCGACCAGCTGGAGGGCCAGGTAGCCGCACGGCTGGAACAGGCCGCCGGGGAGGCAGGAGCGCTGCCAGCGAGCGCCGGCTGGAACGAGGGCCAGGACGGCGGCGTGCGCGACGTACGTGCCTGGCGGCTTGTTGTCGAAAGTGTCGACGTACGGCTGGCCACCGGCCAGGAGGCGCTCGGCGACGTAGCTGTAGGTCCCCTGGTCCGGCCCCATAGGCAGGACGATCTCGGGCGCCTTGGCGGCGATGCCCAGCAGCAGCGGCAGCGCGACGGCGGCCGCGCGCAGCCACGAGGCGGTAGCGGCGCGGGCGGTCCCGCCGACTGCCCGGGCGGTGGTCGGCGCGCTCAGCCGCACGGTCATGGGACAGCGCGCCGGCTCAGGGGGCGCAGCCGGGGGACGCGGCCACCGTCGACAGGGCGTCGGCGATCATGCGGTTGCCTCGCGGGGAGTAGTGCACGCCGTCGTCCACGAACACCGTCTCCTCGACGCCGTCGAACAGGTGGGTGAGGTCCGCCTCGACGGCCGAACCGCTGGCGAACACGGGCGCGGTATCGGCGCGGAGCTGCGCGAACATCTGCGGCCCAACCGTGCCCCAGCTTGGCGCTTTCTGAGAGACCTGGGCCACGGCGCGCCGCTCGCCTTCGGAATGGGCGCCGTCGGGCACACCGGCGATGGGCTGCCAGGCCACCACCAGGCAGCCGCCGTCGGCCCGCACCCGCCGGGCCAGGTCGCCAATGGACCAGGCGGTGAGCTGCATCGCGCGGTCGTTCGGCGCAGCGACGGGCTGTAGCCCGAGGAGCAACGCCGCCGGGGTGAGCTGGGTGCGTTCGTACAGCTGTGAGAAGGCTGAGCCGAGGGCGTAGCAGGTGAAGCAGTCCCGCAGTGCGATGCGGTCGACGGCGTCGACCACCGGGCGCAGCGACGGGTCGTGGCGGGCCCGCAGTGCGAGCTCGTACACGTGGTTGGCCCAGTTCAGGCGCTGGCCCGGGCTCCAATCGACGGCGTAGTAGAGGTCGTTCAAGCCGGCCAGGACGATGACCGTGCCGGGCCGCAGCGCGGACACCTTGGACTGGTAGACGAGCAGCGTGTCGAGCGTGGTGAAGCCAGGGTAGCCGGCGTTGACGACGCTCGGGCCAGGCTGTGGCCCACGGCGCAGGCTCTGCTCCAGGTAGGCCTCGATGGTCTGGTCGTCGTCGGCGCCCCAGCTGTAGGCCGTGGAGCCGCCGAGCATGATGACCGGCCTGGGGCCCGGGTCCGCCCGCGGCGCGCCGTTGAGCCGAAAGCCGTACCTGTCGTAGACGTAGCCGTTCGAGGCGTGGTAGCTCGGTCTGAACCACGCCACCAGCAGCGGGTCGGGGTCCACGTCCTCCGCCGGGACAGGCGAGCCGACGAAGGTCGCGGCGCGCCGCTCGGCGTAGAACCGCAGGCCGCCCTCGACCACCGCCATCGCCAGGGCCAGGCTGACCAGGAGCAGGAGCAGGCTTCCGAGCTTCAGCATCCAGCGCTTGAACGGGGGCGAGCATAGCACGCTATCCTGACTCAGGACTCAGCACTCAGGCTCGAGAGCAGCCCGCTGGCTTTCTTTCCTACCGTCTGCTCTCGAACGCGAACGTCAGGAAGTGGAGGACCGTCCGTGGCGGATATGAGCCGGTGGCAGCCAGACCAGTGGAGTCGCGTGGGCCGCGTGGTCTACGTGGGACGTAAGCCAGACCCCAACGACGAGACCGTGCGCGCCTTGAGCGAGTCGGGCTTCACCCCCGAGTACGTCCCGCTGCGGGGCGACGACGGCGCCGTTGCCAGCGCCGTTGGCGAGGCCGACGTCGTGGTGGGAAGTGGGCCGCTACCCGCTGACGTCTTCCCCACGCTGCGCCGCACCCGTCTGGTCCTGCGCCCATACGTCGGCTACGACGACATCGACGTCGCGGCCGCCACCGAGCAGGGCATTCTGGTAGCCAACATCCCCGACACGTTCGTCGAGGAGGTTGCCAATCAGACCATGGCCTTCATTCTCGCCTGCAATCGCAAGCTCCTGGCCAACGACAGGTACGTGCGCGGTGGAACGTGGGCCACTGATCGCCTCGGTCGCTTCGCCGCGCGCCCGATCCACCGCATCTCGACCCAGACGCTCGGGCTGGTTGGCTTCGGCACGATCGCCCGCCTCGTCGCCGAGCGCGCCCGTCCGTTCGGGCTGCGCATGCTCGCCTACGACCCCTACGTCGCGCCCGACGCCGCCATCCGCATGGGGGTCGCCCTCGGTAGCCTGGAGACCTTGCTCGCGGAGTCCGACATGGTGTCGCTCCACGTGTTCCTGGCGCCCGAGACGCGCGGGCTGATCAGCGCCGAGCGGATCCGCTCCATGAAGCCCGGCGCCTTCCTGGTGAACACGTCGCGTGGCCCGGTGGTCGACGAGCCGGCGCTCATCGCGGCGCTCCAGGAGTCTCGTATAGCGGGCGCGGCGCTCGACGTCTTCGAGACGGAGCCGCTCCCGGCCGACAGCCCGCTGCTGACGATGGACAACGTCCTGCTCGCCCCGCACGTGTCGAGCTACTCGGAGGAGGGCGACCTGCTGCACCGCAAGCGGGTAGCTCAGATTGCGCTGCAGGTGGCGCGCCGCGGCCTCCCCGAGCGCAAGGTCGTCATCAACAAGAGCCTGTACGACCAGCTGGCTGCCATGCCGGAGCTGGGCAGCGTGCCGCGCGCCTGAGCGCCACGCTTGCTCATGACAGAAGTTCATGACGGCCGCGAGCTCATCTGTCACGCTGGCTGTGGACCGCCGGAATGAATGGCTCAATGGATGAAGACGCAGGGAGTGGCAGGAGGCAGGCGTGACATGAAGAGACTAAGCATAGGCAGTCGCCGACGCGGCCAGGCCGATCGGGCCCGGTCCTGCGGCGACGGCCGGCGGGCCGGCGTCGACCGCACACCGACAGACTGCCCCGTGGCAGCCGGCGCCAGCTCCGCGGAGAAGAGCAATGCGGCAGTCCTCCGCCGCGTGGTGGAGGAGATCTGGAACGGCTCCCAACTGGCGCTGGCGGACGAGCTGTTCGCCCCCTGTTACGCCAACCACGGTGGCATCATCACAGACGTCGTCAGCGGCCCGGAGGCGATCAAGCTTGGCGTCGCGCTGTGCCGCTCCGCGTTCCCCGATCTCCAGGTCAGCGTCGACCACCTGGTGAGCGACGGAAACCTGGTCGAGCTCGCGTGGACCGCCCGCGCGAAGGGACCGGGCAGCCTCAGCGGGACGACGCTCATCAGGCTGGCCGACGGCCACATCCTCGAGAGCTGGACCAGCTGGAACCCGGTTGGCCTGGTGCGGCGCCTGGGCCTCCTGCCGCCGGCGGAGCCGACCGACGAGGAGCCCTGACGCCGCCACGCGGGCCTCCGGGAGGTTAGTCAGTCGACAGGTCCGTTCGCGGCGATCGAGATTTTGAGTGCGGTCCGGCCGTCGACGCGGTAGTCCGAGTTCAGCGCCGCGGTCGCGTCTCCCACCCGCTCCAGCGGCAGCTGGTGGGAGACGATCCGGTCGAGAGGCAGAGCGCCCTTCTCCATGACGCGACCGGCGACGACCGCGTCGTGGAGCGTCTCCAGGCCGAGAGCGCCGATGAACGTGGCGTTCTTGGCGACGAGCTGCGTGCACGGGTTGAAGGCGACGTCGCCGGTATCGCTGGCCAGGCCGACCTCGATGAAGCGGCCGTCACCGTCGCGGAGGTACGAGATGCCCTCGATCCAGGCGGGCGCCAGGCCGACGCAGCCGTACACCACGTCGGCGCCGATGCCGCCTGGCGTCTCGGCCAGGACGGCGCGGGCGCGGTCCTCGGGGCTGCGCACCTCGTCGATGTTGATCACCACGTCGGCGCCGAAGGCGCGGGCCACCTCGAGGCGCTCGCGTGGCGCGCCGACCACGATGGCCCGGGTGGCGCCGGCCAGCTTGGCCAGGCCCAGGGTGAGCAGACCGATGGCGCCGCTGCCCTGAACGACCACCGTATCGCCCAGCTTCGGCTGGGCGCGGCGCACCGCCGTAGCGGCCACACCGAGTGGCTCGGACAGCACCGCGACCGAGGCCGGGACGTCCATCTTCAACATGAACGTGGTCATCGGGGCGCTGAGGTACAGGTGCTCGCCGTAGCCGCCGCTGAAAGGCCGCACCCCGTCCACCCGGGCACCGCCGAAGCCAGCGGCGCGATTGCGGCAGCGCCGCGTCAGCCGCAGCGCGCGGCATTCGTAGCACTGCCCGCACCACACCGGGCGCGCGAACACGCGGTCGCCAACTCTCAGCTCGCGGCCGAGAAAGTCCTGCTGGCCGCCCGGACCGAGGGCCTCGACGACGCCGACGTTCTCGTGGCCGAGGATGATCGGGAACGTCTCTTTCCACTGCCCCAGGTAGGTGTGCGCGTCCGTGGCGCAGCAGCCGGAGAGCTCCATGCGCAGCAGCACCGTGTCCGGCTCCGGCTCAGGCAGGCGGAACTCCGCCATGGTGAACGTCCCCAGTGGCTTGTCCAGCACGACCGCTCGGCTCGTGGCCATCACCCTTCTCCTCTTGCGTCCTCCGTCTACCCAGCAGGCGCGTCTTCGGCTTTACCGCGCCGACGCTGACGGCTCGTCGGGCAGCGCCATGTCGTGCCGCTCGGTCACTTTGGCCTCGTCGATCTCCATGCCCATGCCCGGCGCCGTGGGGACGGTGATCATGCCGTTCTTCGGGATCACCGGGTTCTTGAAGAAGAACTGGTGGATGGCGTTCCACTTCACCAGGTACTCCACCAGCGGGAACGACCAGGCCGGCTGGGACGCGATCAATTGGACGTTCGCCGGCACCGAGTGCCCGTGCGGGATGACCACCCGGTCGTAGGCCGAGCACAGCGCGCCGATCTTCAGCATCTCGCTGATGCCGCCGGCCCAGTAGGTGTCGGCCTGGATGACGTCGGCCGCCTCGGCGTCCAGCAGGCCCTTGATCCCCCAGCGGGTGTACTCGTGCTCGCCGGTCGCCACCGGGATGCGGATCGAGCGGCGGATCTCGGCGCAGCTGGCCACCATGTCCGCCAGGACCGGCTCCTCGAGCCAGCGCGGCCGCAGATCCTCCAGCAGGTCGGCCATCTCGATGGTGTACGGGACGTTCCAGCTGGACCAGCAGTCGAGCATCACGTCGTCGTCCTCGCCGACCGCCTCGCGCACCGAGCGGACCATGTCCACGTTCTTGCGCATGCCGTCGCGGCCGGCCGGCGGGCTGTGGCGGAAGAACCACTTCTGGGCGCGGTACCCCTGCTGGTGGAAGTCCTGGGCGCGCTGGTAGGCCCGCTCGGGGTCGACCGAGAAGCCCAGCATGCTGGCGTACACCGGCAGCTCCGTCCGCGTCGGGCCGCCGAGCAGCTGGTGCACGGGGGCGCCGGCCCACTTGCCCTTCAGGTCCCACAGGGCGCAGTCGACGACGCTGATTGCCTGCATGACGACGCCCTTGCGGCCGTGGATGGCGAACCGGTACATGGAGTCCCAGATCCGCTCGCTGGCGAGGGGGTCCTGGCCGACGATGAACGGCCGGAGCTCGCGCGCTATCACGTCGGCCCAGTCGCGGGTCGCGGGCCCGCCCAGGCCGGTCAGCCCCGCGTCGGTCTCGATCTCGAGGAACCAGGCGGCCACGCGGTAGCCCTCGGAGCGCTGGTCGTGCGCCCAGCCGGCGAACGTCTCGCCGTAGTGCTCGGGGTAGACGTCCACCGGTCGAGCCAGCCGATCCTCCCAGAAGGGGCCGTCGTGCTGCATGACACCAGTCAGCTCGAAGAGACGCACGTTTGTGACGCGCATGCATGCTCCTTTCAGTGCTTCAGTGCTTCAGTGCTTCAGTGCTTCAGTGCTTCAGTGCTTCAGTGCTTCAGTGCTCGCGGTTCTGTGCTCAGGCGCTCAGTTGCCCATGACCAGGCCGCCGTCGACGTTGATCGCCTGGCCGGTCATGTAGTCGGAATCGGGGCCAGCCAGGAACGCCACCACGCCGGCCACGTCGGCGACGTGCTGCGGCCGGCCCAGCGGGATACCGCTGATACGGCGGCGCCACGCTTCGCCTCGCTCCCAGCCCTCGATCTCGCCCCAGTCGGCGTCCAGCTTCTGCCACAGGGGCGTGTCGACGACGCCGGGGCAGACGCAGTTCGACGTGATCTTGGTCGGCGCCAACGCCTGGGCGGCGGTGCGGGTGATGCTCACGACAGCCGCCTTCGACGCCGCGTAGTGGCCGAGGAACGGTGACGACCCGCGGTAGGCGGCGATCGACGCCGTCTGGATCAGCTTGCCGCGCAACTCGGAGCCCGGCATGAGCTCCTGGTGGCTCATGCGCTTGGCCGCCGCCTGCAGCACGAAGAACACTGCCCGCAGGTTGACCTCCATCATGCGGTCCCAATCAGCCTCCGTGATGTCCAGCAACCGCTTGGCGTGGCCGATGCCGGCGTTGTTGAAGACGACGTCGAGCCGTCCCCACTCATGGTACGCGGCGTTGATCATGCGGCCGATGTCCTCGCTCCGGGTCACGTCCACCTGGATCGCTTTCTGCCCCAGCTCGTGGGCCAGCGCCTCGGCGCCGTCGCCATTGAGGTCGGCGAGCAGGACGTGAGCGCCGTCCGCGGCCAGGCGCCGCGCGCTGGCGGCGCCAATGCCGCTGGCTGCTCCAGTGATGAGGACAACACGTCCGTCGAGGTTTTTTGCCATAGCGCTCCCCTTCTGTTCCTCGGTTGCGTTCGGTTCTAGCCCCGATGTCTCACGCCCGCTCACCCTGAGCCTGTGGTTCGACAGGCTCACCATGAGCGGGTCTTGACAGGCTCACCACGAGCGGCCTTTTCTGTGGTGGGCGGCGCCTGCGCGATCAGCAGGTCGTACAGGCGTGCCTGGCGCGCGGCGGCGGCCGCGTACCGTTCGGTGTGCCCGGCGATGGGCGTGTACACCCGCGTTGCGCTCGGGACGACGGCTTCTATCGGCTGCTCGAGTCGACCGAGCGACTCCATGGCCAGCAGGGCGACGCCACGGCTCGAGGCCTGGAGCTCCCCCGACGCGGTCACCGGCCGCCCCAGAACGTCGGCGATGATCTGCAGCCATACCGGCGCATGCAGCAGAGCGCCGCCGGTGGCGACCACCTCGCGGACCTCCGGCACGACCTGGCGCAGCGCCGAGTCGACGATCCGGAACCGCAGCGCCACGGCCTCGAGGGCGGCTCGGAAGATGTCGGCTGGCCCGCTGTGCAGCCGGAGCCCGACGATGGCGCCACGGGCGTCGGGCGCCCAGCCCGGGCTGCGCTCGCCGCCCCACAGCGGCAGGACGGTCAGGCCGTGCCCGTCCGGCTCGAGCCCGGCCACCGCGCTCTCGACCTCGTCCAGGGCGGGCAGGCGCAGGCTGCTCGCCAGCCACTCGACCAGGCTGCCGCCATCGTTCATCGCGCCACCCATGACCACCCGCTGCCGGTCCACGCGGTAGCACCAGGTCTCCAGGGGGATGGTGAACTCCGCGTCGGGGCGCCAGACGACCCGCTCGGCCGCCGAGGTGCCGATCATCAGGGCGAAGCGGTCGCGGGTCGCGCAGCCAGCCCCCAGATTGCTGGCAGCGCCGTCGCCGACGGCCGGCAGCCACGGGACGCCACGCAGCGCCGGCCAGCGCTCGCTGAACGCGCCGGCCAGAGAGGACGCGACAGGCTCGAGGGGCGTGAGCGCGCCAAGCCGCTCGGGCGCGACCCCGACCGCGCCGAGGACTTCGCCATCCCAGTCGCACGTGTGCTGGTCCAGCAGCCCCGTGCCCGACGCCATGGAGACGGACACGCCGCCGCCGCCCAGGAAACGCTGCTGGGCGTACTCCGCGAACGACACCCAGCGGTGGGCGGCGCCGAACAGCTCCGGGCGAGCATGCCTGAGCCACACCAGCTTGGCCGGCCAGTAGCTCCAGTGCAGCAGGCAGCCGGTGCGGCCGTGGACCCTGTCCTGGTCGAGCTGACTTTGCAGGGTGACAGCGTCGGCGCGACTGCGCGCGTCCATCCACAGGTAGACGGGGGTGACCGGCTGGCCGCGCGCGTCGATGCCCATGAGGCTGTGCCAGAACGTCGACGTGGCAACCGCGACGACTGTGTAGGCGTGCGCGGCCAGGGCCACGGGGTCGATCGCGGCGCACAGCTGGTCGAACAGCGTGGTCGGGTCGAGCTCGGCGCCGCCGTCGGCCGTGGTCTGGGGCGCGTACCCGACCTGCCCAGCCTTGACGTCGGGTACGCGGTCGCCCTGGACCGTGTACAGGCTGGCCCGGCAGGAGGAGGTCCCCACGTCCAGAGCCAGGACGGCTGGCGTACCCGTCCCGGGCGCAGGGGTCGTGGCCACGAGAGATCATGGCCGCCCCGTACCGGCCGCTGTCAAGTGTGTCCGGAGTACCATGGGGGCTGCTGCGCCATGCCGCCAACCACAGTCGCTCCCTACGGCTCCTGGCGCTCCCCGCTGAGCGCCGCGGCCGTCGCCGGCGGCGAGACGCCTCTGGCCGGCCTCGCTCTGGTCGGCGACGACGTCTTCTGGCTCGAGGGCCGGCCTCTCGAGGGCGGCCGGTACGTTGTCGTGCGCCGCTCCCGCGACGGTGCCACGGAAGACGCCACGCCGGCGGGCTTCAACGTCCGCACGCGGGCGCACGAGTACGGTGGCGGGGCCTGGCTCGTCGCGGGCACCACAATCGTCTTCGCGAACTACGACGACCAGCGTCTCTACCGCCAGGACGGCGGCGGCGCGCCCTACCCCATCACGCCCGAACCAGAGCTGCCCGCGGGCGCCCGCTACGCCGACGGCTGCGTCACGCCCGACGGGACCTGGCTCGTCTGTGTCCGGGAGCTGCACAGCGAGGCGGCGGAGGCCCGCAACGAGCTGGCCATCCTGCCCATGGACGGCGCCGCGGCGCCGCGCACTCTGGTCGGCGGCCACGACTTCTTCAGCTCTCCCGCTCTCAGCCCGGACGGGCGCCAGCTCGCGTGGCTCGCCTGGGACCACCCGCGCATGCCGTGGGACGGGACGGAGCTGTGGCTGGCCGACTTCTCCCCCGAGGGCGTCAGCAACCCGCGGCGCATCGCCGGTGGGCCCGAGGAGTCCGTCTATCAGCCAGCGTTCGACCCGACTGGCCGGCTCCACATGGTCTCGGACCGGACCGGCTGGTGGAACCTGTACCGCCTGGAGGACGACGGTTCGGCGCACGCCCTGGCGCCCATGGAGGCGGAGTTCGGCGTGCCGCAATGGGTGTTCGGGACGTCGACGTACGCCTTCCTCGGCGACGGCCGGATCGCCACGACGTACGTGCAGGGTGGCTTCAGCCACCTCGGTCTGCTGGCGCCCGGTTCTGGCCGGGTACAGCCGCTGGACCTACCGTTCACGGCGATCACCCCCGGGCTGTCCGCCAGCAACGGGCGCCTCGGATTTATCGCCAGCAGCCCCACCGAGGCGACCTCTGCCGTGGCGCTGGACGTCGCCTCGGGGGCTGTCACCGTGCTGCGGCGCTCCGTCGCCGAGCCGCTCGACCAGCGCTACATCTCCGCCCCGCGGGCCATCGAGTATCCGACGGAGCACGGGCTCACCGCTCACGCCATCTACTACCCACCTGCCAACGCCGACTACCAGCCGTCGCCGGGCGACCGCCCGCCTCTGCTCGTGCTGAGCCACGGCGGCCCGACCTCGATGACCCGCGCCCAGCTGAGCGTGGCGATCCAGTACTGGACGACGCGGGGCTTCGCCGTGGTCGACGTGAACTACGGCGGCAGCACCGGCTACGGCCGCGCCTACCGCGCCCGCCTCAACGGGCAGTGGGGCATCGTCGACGTGGACGACTGCGTCAACGCGGCCAGGTACCTCGTCGAGCGGGGGGACGCGGACGGAGGGCGCCTGGCCATCCGCGGCGGCAGCGCCGGCGGGTACACCACCCTGTGCGCTCTCGTCTTCCGCGACAGCTTCCGCGCCGGCGCCAGCTACTACGGCGTGGCCGACTGCGAGACCCTGGCGACCGACACCCACAAGTTCGAGTCGCGCTACCTGGACGGTCTCATCGGCCCGTACCCGGCTGCCAGAGACGTCTACTACGCGCGCTCGCCGATCCACTTTGCCGACCGGCTCTCGTGTCCCGTGATCCTGTTCCAGGGGCTCGAGGACCGTGTCGTGCCGCCATCGCAGGCCGAAGAGATGGTGCGCGCGCTGCGCGACAAAGGCTTGCCGTACGCCTACCTGGCGTTCGCGGGCGAGCAGCACGGCTTCCGCCGAGCCAGCACGATCCAGCGCACGTTGGAGGCTGAGCTCTACTTCTACGGCCGCGTCTTCGGCTTCCCGCTGGCCGACCCGGTGGAGCCGGTGACGATCGAGAATCTCCCCGTGGCAGGCGCGCCCTGACCGGCGAATGGACCACGTGAGGACTGAGCAGACGGAGTCGTCACCGTCCCCGCAGGAAGGCCACGACATCCTGGCCGAGCGCGAACGCATCGGCCGACTGAGCCGCGTCCGTCAGCTCGTGTTCGGCTCGCTGGACGGGCTGATCGTCCCCCTCGGGGTGGTGAGCGGCGTGGCTGGCGGTGTGGGCGACTCGCGTGTGGTCATCGTGGCCGGTATCGCGGAGGCGTTCGCCGGCGCGCTATCCATGGGCGCCGGCGAGTTCATCTCTGGGCGTGCCGAGGCCCAGGTGCAGCAGCGAGAAATCCTCAGAGAGCTCGACGAGATGCGGACCGCGCCCGACTACGAGTTCGAGGAGCTGGTGCAGATCTACCAGGCGGACGGGGTCGAGTACGACGACGCCCGCCTCCTGGTGTCGACACTCAGCCGGTATCCGAAGGCCTACCAGCAGGCGATGGTCGGCAAGGAGCTTGGCATCGCGACTCTCGAGCCCGAGACTGTCAAGGTCCCCGAGGCGCTGACGATCTCGGCGTCCTACCTGGTCGGCTCCATCGTCCCGCTTGTGCCCTACTTCTTGTTCGCGGTCCCGGTCGCATTGCCGGTGTCGCTGGTCCTGACGTGTGCCGCGCTGGTGCTCGTGGGGATCATCAAGGGGAAGCTGGCCAGCATGGACCTGGTCAGGAGCGTCGTCGAGATTGTCGTGGTCGGCGCGCTGTCGGCGGGCGGCGGCTACCTGCTGGGCTCGGTCCTACCGCACCTGTTCGGGTTCTGACCCCGCCGCTCGACGCCCGGCTCGGCTGGAGCCAACTGATCTGGAATGCCCTACGCGCCGAGCCGCCGGGCCAGCTCGAGGAAGTCGTGAGCGACGTAGTCGAACGCTGGCTCGGAGGGCTCGGGTGCCGGCCCGTCGGGTCCCCACTCCAGCGGGCGTGGCACGTGCGCTGTCAGCAGGCCGTACCGGCTGGCATGGCGCAGGTCGCTGGCATGGGCGGCGACCAGCATGACCTGTTCCGGGCGCAGGTCGAGAAGCTCGGGGGCCATCAGGTAGGCCTCGCGCAGCGGCTTGTACGTGTGCCGCAGCTCGGTGGCCAGGATGCAATCCCAGGGCAAGCCGCCGTAGCGGGCCATCTCGGTGAGCGTGGCGAACGTCCCGTTCGACAGCGGGCCGACAATGTAGCGCTGCTTCAGCCGGCGCAGACCCTCGACCACGTCGGGCCAGGGGTCGAGGCGACGCCAGGTGAGGGCAAAGTCGGCTACCTCCCGTTCGGTCAAGCTGGAGACGCCGTGGCGGGCGAGCAGGTCGTCGAGCATGCGCCGGAACAGCGCGTCGCTGCTGGCGTACGGCTCCTCGCCGCTGCGGATGCGGGCGATGGCGTCGATGTAGCCCTCGCGTCGCCACTGGTCGGCGAAGGTTGGCCAGTCGACCGTCAGACCCCTGGCCCGCGCCAGCGCCTGGCCGTCGCGAATGACAGCGCTGCGCCAGTCGACGCAGGTCCCGAAGACGTCGAAGACGAGCGCGCGCACCTCTGAGGTTTGGGCCACCGGCGGCTAGACCAGCCGGCCCTGGGCGTCGAAAGCCATGCGCTGGGGCTGGCCGGTGACCTCGACCTTCGCCGACTCGGCCTCGTCCCGCATGCTGGCGCTCATCTCGACGTACGAGGCCATGAGCGTGTTCTTGATCCGGACGACGCGGGCCGTCGCCGGGTCCGGCTTGCCGCACATGCGGATCGCGGCGGCAATCGCCTCGCGGTCGTCGGCCAGCACGTTCGGCAGGCGATTCCGCAGCAGCCCGCCGAGCCCGCTGGTGTAGCCGTTCATGTACGTGGCCTGCCAGTCGATCGACGACACCAGCCGTTCGGTGGTGAAGTCGGCCAGACCGACGCCGCAGGCGTTGCCGTGGCTCGGCTCGGTAAGGTCCAGCACCACGATGGCGGTGATGTGCGGCCGCTCGAACTCGGGGACGCCCGGCACGAACATCCGGCCGATGACGTTGGTGTCCATGCCGCAGCCCGAGATGTTCTTGCCCATCTCGTCCACGACCAAGACGTCGATCTGGTCGAACGGCAGACCGGCCATGAGCGCCTTGCCGCGGCGCAGCAACTCCTTTTCCGGCGGCCCGGCCACCCCGTCGGCCTCGACCCAGTGGACCGATGCCGTCTCGTCGAGAGCGTTCTCGAGGATGGCCAGGCCCCCGAGGAACTTGCCGGTGGACTCGATCATGCACCGCGCCGCTCGCGGCATGAGCTCGGCCAGCCCGCGCGTCCCGTAGCTGTGGATCGTCTGCGCGCCCCGCTGCTTGCCCAGGCCGATAGCGGCGATCTTCGCCAGCCCGCTCTCCACCGGGCCGCGGAAGTCCGTGTGGGCCTTGACGCGGTTGACCAGGAGGATGCGGTCGGCGTCGAGGGCCACGGCGCTCATGTAGACGGGCATCTCGCCGTCGAGGGTGCCGATCTGCCGGACCTCCATGCTGGAGACGACAGGCATGCCGACGGTGGCCTCGGTGACGCCGTAGCCGGCGAGGACGTCGGTCTGGCCCTCCGCGGTCGCGCCGCCGTGGCTGCCCATGGCCGGGGTGACGAACGGGTCGCCGCCGGCGGCGCGGACCACCTCGCCGCAGGCGCGCACGATGGCCGCGATGTTGGCGATGCCCCGGCTGCCGGCCGTGATGGCGACCCGGCTGCCGGGCGCCAGACGCAGGGCCGCGAGCTCGGCGCGCACGCGAACCGGGATGTCAGCCTCCGGCAGCCGCGGCACCTCGTCGGCGGCGTACACCCGCCGCCCCGGGTACATGGTCGGGAACTGGAGGCCGACGGCGGCGCCGAGATTCGGAGGGGAGAGAATGGCCATGTCCCTAGCGTACGCCTCGACTCCCTCCGCCGCCAGCAGATGGCGGTCCCCGGTTCGTGATCGGGGAAAACCGATCAGCCCAGCTCGCGGGTGCGGTCTCGCATCTCGGCCACCATCACCCGCATGTCAGTCATCGAGTCGTTCATCACGAACAGCAGGATGAGCAGCTCGCCGTACAGCCGCGCCACCAGGGGCAGCAGGATGAGCGCGCCCAGCGCACCGCCGACGTTGCCCTGGAGTAGCAGCACCAGCGCTGTGATCACGGCTCCTACCAGGATCAGGATGAACAGCACCCGGATCAGGACCGGGATGATCATGCGCCGGAACAGCAGGAAGTCGACGAACGTATTGCCGCTCGCCTCGCGGCGGGTGAAAGCGGTGCGGAACTGCTGCACGTTCCCGGGCAGCACGCCGGCCGGCGGGGCAATCGGCGCAGCCGGCGCCGGGGCGCCGAGCGACCCGCCGCACTGCGAGCAGAACCGCGCTCCGTCTCCGTTCTCGTGGCCGCAGCGCGCACACCTCTCGCCCATCCCAGCACCTCCCCGCTCCCGCGCAAGCTCGTCTGTCTTATGACGCGTCTTGGCCGATTGGCCCGGTGGGGGCGCCGGCCGCTCGCTCCTGGCTCCACTCTCCACTATCAACTACCAACTACCAACGTAGCGCCCCGACGCTCGGGCCGCCAAGCGGCCGGCACGAGTGGACCGGATGGTATACTTTCCCGAACGTCCGTTCTGGGAAACCATGCCCGATTTTCAGCTCGTCTCAGACTTCCAGCCGACCGGCGACCAGCCGCAGGCCGTCGCCAAGCTCACTCGCGGCCTGGGCGACGGCTTGCCACACCAGACGCTGCTCGGGGTCACCGGCAGCGGCAAGACTTTCACCATGGCCAACGTGGTCCAGGAGATCCAGCGCCCCACCCTCGTCATGGCGCACAACAAGACCCTGGCGGCCCAGCTGGCGTCCGAGTTCAAGGAGTTCTTCCCGAACAACGCCGTCGAGTACTTCGTCTCGTACTACGACTACTACCAGCCCGAGGCCTACATGCCGCGGACTGACACGTACATCGAGAAGGACACGCTCGTCAACGAGGACATCGAGCGCCTGCGGCACTCCACCATGCAATCTCTGTTGACGCGCCGCGACGTGCTCGTGGTGGCGTCCGTCTCCTGCATCTACGGCCTCGGCGATCCCCAGGACTACGGGCAGAACGTGGTCCGCTTGCGGGTTGGCGAGCAGCACCGCCGCGACACCATCCTGCGCCGTCTGACCGACATCTACTACGAGCGGAACGACTACGAGCTGTCGGCTGGCAAGTTCCGCGTGCGCGGCGACACGCTCGAGGTCCACCCATCGTCCCAGCAGCTCGTCGTCCGCGTCTCTTTCTGGGGCAACGAGGTCGAGCGCATCACCGAGATCGACCCGTTGACGGGCGAGATCCTGGCGGACCGGACCAGCGTCGAGATCTACCCGGCGCGCTACTTCGTCACCACGCAGGAGAAGCTGCGGGCGGCGCTCGTCGACATCCAGGCCGAGCTGGGCGAGCAGCTGCGCCGCTTCGAGGAGCAGGACAAGCTGCTCGAAGCGCAGCGCCTGCGCCAGCGCACCCAGTACGACCTCGAGATGCTCGAGCAGACCGGCTTCTGCAGTGGTGTGGAGAACTACTCGCGCCACCTGTCGCGGCGCGAGCCGGGCAGTACGCCCTGGACGCTCCTGGACTACTTCCCCGCGGACTTCGTCGTCTTTGTCGACGAGTCGCACATGACCATCCCGCAGGTGCGCGGGATGTACCACGGCGACCGGTCGCGCAAGGACGTGCTGGTCGAGTTCGGCTTCCGCCTGCCGAGCGCGCTCGACAACCGGCCGCTCATGTTCCACGAGTTCGAGCAGCGGCTGAACCAGGTGGTGTACGTGTCCGCCACGCCCGGTCCGTACGAGCTCACCGTGAGCCGCGTGCCGGCGCTCGGCGTGGACGCCGACCAGCTCGCCAGCACGTTCGAGATTCCAGACTGGGACCGGAGCCACGCCGTCGCTGCTGGCGCGGACGCCGCGCTCGTGCGCATCTTCGGCGCCGAGCAGCTGGTCCGCCCCACCGGGCTGCTCGACCCGGTCATCGTGGTCAAGCCGACCCGGCGCCAGATCGACGACCTCATGGACCAGATCGGCCAGCGCGTCGGCCGCGGCGAGCGGGTGCTGGTGACGACGCTCACCAAACGCATGGCCGAGGATCTGGCCGACTTCCTCCGGGAAGCGGGCGTCAAAGTGCACTACCTGCACTCGGAGGTGGACACGATCGAGCGGGTCGAGATCCTGCGCGACCTGCGCCTCGGCGTCTACGACGTGGTCGTCGGTATCAACCTTCTGCGCGAGGGGCTGGACCTGCCCGAAGTGTCCCTGGTCGCCATCCTCGACGCCGACAAGGAGGGCTACCTGCGTTCGCAGAGCTCGCTCATCCAGACCATCGGCCGGTCGGCCCGCCACATCGACGGTCGGGTCATCATGTACGCCGACACCATGACCGAGAGCATGCGGCGGGCGATCGACGAGACCGACCGGCGCCGCGAGCGCCAGGTCGCCTACAACGAGGCCCACGGCATCACACCGGTCGGCATCCGCAAAGCGATCCGGGACATCACGGCTCGCGTCCGCGCGGTGGCCGAGACCAAGAGTGAGTATCTGGCCGCCGCCGCCGACGGCGCGCCAGCCGCCCTCCCGCCAGACGAGGCGCGCCGCATCATCGCCGACCTCCAGACGCAGATGAAGGAGGCGGCGAAAGCGCTGGAGTTCGAGCGCGCCGCCCTGCTCCGCGACCAGATGGTCGAGCTGAAGCGCACGCTGGCCACGGCGGACGGCGAGACGGTGGTGCCGCGCGAGTTCGTGCGCAGTCGCGGACGGTGACGCGAATGTCACGCGTCAGCAGGTCGGCGGCGCCCCGCTAAGCGACATAATACGCCTGGCCCCATGCTCCCGCTCGCGTCCCATCACACACGCCCGCCCCATGCCGCTCGACAAGATTGAGATCCGCGGCGCCCGCCAGCACAACCTGAAGAGCATCGACCTGACGATCCCGCGCGACCGGCTGGTGGTCATCACCGGGCTCTCGGGCAGCGGCAAGTCCTCGCTCGCGTTCGACACCATCTACGCCGAGGGCCAGCGCCGCTACGTCGAGTCGCTCTCCTCGTACGCCCGCCAGTTCCTCGGCCAGATGGACAAGCCGGATGTCGAGTACATCTCGGGCCTGTCGCCGGCCATCTCCATCGACCAGAAGGGCGCCAGCCACAACCCGCGCTCCACCGTCGGGACCGTCACCGAGATCTACGACTACCTGCGCCTGCTGTTCGCGCGCGTCGGCAAGCCCCACTGCCCGAAGTGCGGCCGGCCGATCCAGCAGCAGACCTCCGAGCAGATCATCGACGCCGTCCTCGCCCTGCCAGAAGGCGACCGCATCATGATCCTGGCCCCGCTGGTCAAGGACCGCAAGGGCGAGTACCAGTCAGTGTTCGAGGACGTGCGCAAGGCCGGGTTCGTGCGTGTGCGCGTCGACGGCGTCGTCCGCGACATCTCCGACCAGATCGACCTGGGCCGCTACAAGAAGCACTCCATCGAGGTGGTGGTCGACCGCCTGGTCGTCTCGCGGGAGAGCGAGGACAAGTCACGCATCGCCGACTCCGTCGAGCAGGCGCTCCGTCTTGGCAAAGGCCAGGTGGTCGTCGCCCGCCCACTCGCCGACGATACCTGGCAGGACCAGCTGTTCAGTGAGCAGTTCTCCTGCCCCTACGACGGGACGTCGCTGCCGGCCATCGAGCCGCGCAGCTTCAGCTTCAACACGCCGCACGGCGCGTGCCCCACCTGCACCGGTCTGGGCACCCGTCTCGAAGTGGACCCGGACCTCGTCCTGGCGAACAAGGAGCTCAGCCTGGGTGAGGGCGCCATCGCCGCCTGGGGCAAGGCCGGCTGGAACGGCAACAGCTACTATCGGTCGCTGCTCGAGTCCGTGGCGCGCTACTACGCGATCCCGATGAACGTACCCGTGCGCGACCTGGCGCCGAGCCAGTTGCAGACAGTGCTCTTCGGCTCTGGCCGCGAGCGTATCCCGCTCACGTACAGCAACCGGCACAACGGCCACCACCGCGAGTACCGCGCGGTGTACGAGGGCGTCATTCCGAACATCGAGCGGCGCTTCCGCGAGACGGACAGCGACTTCATCCGCGAGGACCTGCAGCGCTACATGGCGCCGCGCCCGTGCCCCACGTGCCACGGCGCCCGCCTCAAGCCCGAGGTGCTCGCCATCACGATTGCCGGACGGTCGATCGACGAGGTGACGCGCTACTCGGTCGGCCGGGCGCGCGACTTCTTTGCCGCCCTTGAGGAGCGCGTGCCGTGCGAGGAGAACCGCCGCAACGGCCACGCCAGGAATGACCCCTACGCGGCCGAACGGGGCGCGGTCCTGAGCGACAGGGACTTCGCCATCGCCCGCCAGATCCTGAAGGAGATCCGCGAGCGGCTGCGCTTCCTGATCGACGTCGGCCTGGACTACCTGACGCTGAGCCGTACGGCCAGCACACTGTCCGGGGGCGAGGCCCAGCGCATCCGCCTGGCGACCCAGATCGGCTCGGGCCTGATGGGTGTGCTGTACATCCTGGACGAGCCGAGCATCGGCCTGCACCAGCGCGACAATGCGCGACTCATTCGCACTTTGCACCGTCTACGCGACCTGGGCAACACGCTCATCGTCGTCGAGCACGACGAGGACACCATGCGGGCCTCGGACTGGATCGTCGACATGGGGCCGGGCGCCGGCGAGCACGGCGGGTACGTCGTCGCGGAGGGCCCGCTGGACGCCATTCTCGCTTCGCCGGAGTCGCTCACCGGCAGGTTCCTCACTGGCGAGCTGCGCGTCCCCGTCCCGGAGCGGCGACGCGCGGGCAGCGGCAAGACCGTCCGGATTGTGGGGGCCCGGGCGAACAACCTGAAGGGGATCACCGTGGATATCCCGCTCAGCACCTTCGTGTGCGTGACGGGTGTCTCCGGCTCGGGCAAGAGCTCGCTGATCAACAGTACGCTCTACCCCGCGCTCGCCCAGCTGCTGTTCAGGGCCCGCGAGCCGGCGGGCGCGCACGACCGCATCGACGGCCTTGAGCACCTCGACAAAGTGGTCAACATCGACCAGTCGCCGATCGGGCGAACGCCGCGGTCGAACCCGGCCACGTACGTCGGCCTGTTCACGCCCATGCGCGACCTGTTCGCGCAGCTGCCCGAGGCGCGCGCTCGCGGCTACCTGCCCGGCCGGTTCTCGTTCAACGTGCGCGGTGGCCGCTGCGAGGCGTGCGGCGGCGATGGCATTCTCAAAATCGAGATGCAGTTCCTGCCGGACGTGTACGTCCCGTGCGAGGTGTGCCACGGCAAGCGGTACAACCGCGAGACGCTGGAGATCCACTACAAGGGGCACAGCATCGCCGACGTCCTGGACATGACGGTCGAAGAGGCTCTCGACGTCTTCCAGAACATCCCGAGCATCTCGGTCAAGCTGCAGACGCTGTTCGACGTCGGCCTGGGCTACATCCGCCTGGGGCAGCCGGCGACGACGCTGTCCGGCGGCGAGGCGCAGCGGGTGAAGCTGTCGAGCGAGCTGTCGCGGCGGGCGACGGGCCGCACGATGTACATCCTGGACGAGCCGACCACGGGCCTACACTTCGCCGACACGCAGCGGCTGCTGGGGGTGCTGGAGCGGCTGGTGGACGCGGGCAACACGGTGGTGGTGATCGAGCACAACCTGGACGTGATCAAGACGGCGGACTGGCTCATCGACCTTGGCCCGCAGGGGGGCGACGCGGGTGGCGAGGTAGTGGCGGAGGGGACGCCGGAGGACGTGGCGCACCACGCCGGCAGTTTTACTGGCGAGTTCCTGCGCCCAGTGCTCGACGCACGAGCCATCAGCCGTCAGCTATCAGCTATCAGCTAGAGAACCGAGTCGCGGAGTCGGGTCAGGCGCAGCGGGCCGCATTTACTGGTGCGTGCTGACGGCTGACGGCTAATAGCTGACAGCTCGTCTACGACACTCGCTCGTGCGCCGGCCGTTCCGCGAACGCCTTGAGATCCCGCATCAGAGCGCGCGACCCGGGCAGGTCGGCCGCCATCACCGCGCTCCTGGGACCCTTCCGTGGCGGCTCCACCTTCTCGTACTCGTCCGCCGGGAACGCGCCCACGTCGTCGAATTTCAAATACGCCCGGTCCTGGGCCAGGTCTATGCCGGCGACGCGGAGGCTCGGCCTCACGCCAGATGCGGGGCGGCACAGACAGCAGTAGCACGGCTGGAAATGGGCCGCGGGCAGCTCGCGAACCCAATCTCCCGCGCCGACCTCGCCATTGGCTACGCGTGCTCGTCGATCGCTCCTACGCATGTCTCCCGAGGCCAGTGTACAAAGGAACAGGCGTCTCAACACGCTGGCCATCTCACTCTGGCGCCCCAGCCTCCGCCTCAACCGCCGCCACGAGCTCGGCCGGACTGGCCGTCGCCACCCCCAGCCGTCGCACGACCAGGCCGGCCGCGGCATTGCCCAGGGCCGCGGCCGCGGGCAGCGGCAGACCCGCGATCAGCCCCAGGGTGAGCACCGCTATCACCGTGTCGCCCGCGCCGGTGACGTCGAACACCTGGCTGATGCGCGCCGCCGGCACCACCTCGTGGAGCCCGTCGGCGAAGAGCGCCATCCCTTCCCCGCCCAGGGTGATGACCAGAGCGCCGAGGCGCAGCTCCTGGCGCAGGCGCTCGCCGTGCCCGATAGGGTCGTCGCTGCCCACCGCCGCCTGGGCTTCGGCGAAGTTGATCTTCACCAGGTCGACGCCATGGAACAGGCGCAGGTCGCCCTGGGAATCCACGGTGATGGGGCGTCGGCTGGCGCGGGCGGCGGCCACCGTGGCCTCGCCGACGACGCCGCCGCGGTAGTCGGACAGCAGGATAGCGTCGTGCTCCGGCGCCAGCGCGGTGACGCGCTCGGCGCACCGCGCCGGCACCGCCGGCGGGAGAGGCGGGACGCGGTTGATCCGCAGCACCTGCTGACGGCCGTGGAGTCCGCCGGTGAAGCCCTGCGCCAGGATGCGCGTTTTGGTGGCCGTGGTAGCGTCCGGCGAGCGGACGAGGCCGGCCTGGTCGATGCCAAACTCGGCCAGACTGGCGACGAGCCGGTCGCCTTCCAGGTCGCCGCCGACCGCGCCCACGATGGCCGCCTCCGAGCCAAGAGCTACCACGTTGGCAGCCGGGCTGCCCGCCGAGCCGACCCGATACTCTCGCTCGAGCTCGTCCAGCTCGAGCACCGGCGCCTCCCGCGACACGCGGGCCGGCCGACCGGTCAGGTACTCGTCAAGGACGAGGTCCCCGACCACGAGCACGCGCCGGCCGGCCAGGGCCGCCACCAGAGCGGCCGGGCTCGTCACCGCACGCGCATCCACGCGAGCAGCGCGCCCACCCCCAGCCCGACCAGCAGAAGCGGCTGGAAGGCGACGCCCAGCAGCCCGTTCAGCAACACGGTCGGCAGCTGGCTGACCAGGTCGACGCGGCCCCGCAGCACGGCGCCGACGGCGGGCCCGATGATGTACCCCACCACCAAGCAGGCTACTGCCACAGGTCCGAGCTCGGGGGCGCGTTTGCGGTTGGCCCCGGCTGACACGCCCTCGCCCACCGCGTAGCCAAGCGCGGCCAACCCGAACAGGCCGAGGAACGGGATGAACGCCAGGACGAGCGAACCGACGATGGCGACTGCCACGCCCAGGCCGGCGGCTCGGGCCAGCTCAGCCGGCTTGACGCGGAAGGCGAAGCGCTTGACCTGGGCGCACGTCGGGCAGCGGGCGCCGACGGGCGTCGGCACCAGGCAGTGGGGACAGATGGGGGTCTCGCAGCGGCCGCAGCGCAGAACGGTGTCGACGCGCGGGTGCCGGGCGCACGGGACCATCACGGGACCGTCCCGCGCCGTTTGTCCGGCGGGCGCGGCGGGCTCTACCGGCTGCGGCTGCATGTCAGGCGGGTGTCCCCATCCCGGCGAGCGCCCGGTGCGCCGCGTGCATCACCATCGCGGGTTCGAGGATCGCCAGGCAGGTACGCGCGGGACAGCCCGCGGGCGTGCCGAAGCTGTGGCCGCGGTGGATGCAGGGCGAGCAGACGACCGTGTCGCGGGCGACCTGGTTGCGGGAGGCGCCGGGCGGATACGGGCCCCAGGCGCGGTGGTTCGACGGGCCGAAGATGGACACGACCGGCGTGCCGACGGCGGATGCCACGTGGACCGGCCCGCTGTCGTTGGCGACGACCAGGCGGCAGCGGCGCAGCATGGCGCCCAGCGCCCGCGGGTTGGGCGCGGGCGGCACGACGCGGGCATCGTCCCCGATGCCACCGGCGACGTCCTGGGCTAGCTGCCGCTCGTCGGCCCCGAGCCCGCCGAGAACCAGGGGCGCCAGGGCCATCTCAGCGCGCAGCGAGCGTCCGACCGCGACGAAGCGCTCCGGGGCCCAGCGGCGCGCTACGCTGAAGGCGCCCGAGCCCGGGCCGAGCAGGACAACGTCGTCGCCGGCGCCGAGGTCGCGCCAACAGGCCGCCGCCCAGCGCTCGTCCTCGGGCAGGATGGCGAGCTCCAGGCGTGGCGTTCCCGGGTGGCGGGCGCCGAGCTGCTCCACGACCGACAGGGAGTAGTCCGCCTCGTGCCGCCAGCCGAAGCCCCGGTCGAGCGCACCATGGGTCAGGAACGAGCGCCCGCGGCCGTTCTCCAACCCGGCCCGGACTGCGGCGCCGCTGGCGAGCGCCAGTGCGGCGTACTTGGCCACGCCGAAAGCGGTTGTCAGGTGGTGGAGAAGCACCAGGGTGTCCCACTGGCCCGCCCGGAGCGCGCGCGCGAGACGGAGGGCGCCCGGAAGGCCGCGAAGCGCGTCCGCCGGCCGGTCGAACAGAAACTTGTCGAAGGGGATCACCTCGTCGAGGCTGTCCAGGCCCCGGAGCGCCGGCGCGGTCGCCGGGGTCAGCAGGGCGGCGATGTGCGCGGCTGGGAAGCTGGCGCGGAGCGCGCGGAGGGCGGGCGTCGCCGTCAGCACGTCGCCCAGACCGGCCAGCTTGACGACCAGGATGCGCCGCGGGGGAGGGATTGGCCAGAGCCGCACAGGGTGATCTTAACCCGTTATCCGCAGCCGTCCCTCAGGAGCACTGTCTGTCCCGCTAAGCGCGTAGCGCGAACAAAGGGAGGCGCCTATGCAGGTGGAGCTCAGATGGTCGGAAACAAGCAAGACTTCAGCCCACCTGCTTAGGCGAGGGCGTGCCTCGCCGCATGCGCCACCGTCCGCGGGTCGTGCGCCAGCATGCATGCTGGCAGGGTAGTAGCGCCGCAAGGCGGACGCTCCAGACAGCCGCAGGGGACGCAGGCCAGGCCGTCCGCGATGAGCAGACGTTGGCTCGCCGTTGGCGGCCACGGGCCGAACTGGCGCGGGTCGGCGGGGCCGTAGAGGCGAACCGTCGGCGTCCCGACGGCGGCGGCGACGTGCGCCGCGCCGCCGTCGAGGCCGACCACGAGCGCGCAGCGCGCGAAGACCGCCGCGGTGACGCCCAGTGGCTGGCCGCTGAGCAGCGCCGTGGGCGCTGCGCGCATCGCGGCCTGGATGGCCAGCAGCAGGGACCCGTCGCCGGGTCCGCCCACCAGCAGCACGGCCGCGCCGCTCCCGGCGAGGTCGTCCGCGACCGCGGCCCAGCGCTCCACGGGCCAGCTCTTGAGCGGTGCCCCGGCGCTCGGCTGGACCGCGACGACGCCGCAGGCGCCCAGGTCCAGGGGCGCCAGGAGGCGGTCGGCAGCCCCGCGCTCCGCCGCGGTGAGACGGAAGATCGGCCCGTCCGGAGGCCGGGAAGGTCGGGCACCGCCGAGGGTCTGGCAGGCGAGGTCGGCCAGCCGGAGGGCCAGCGCCACGGCGTGCTCGCCGGCGGCTGCCGGCGGCAGGGCGTGTGTCAGGAGAGGCTCGGTTTCGGGCACACGGATGCCCAGACGCACTGGGATGCCGGCGGCGAGCGTGAGAAGGGCGCCCCACCAATCGTCGGGTCGGAAGACGACGGCCGCGTCATAGTGGGCGACGCGTAGACGAGCGGCCTCCCGCCAGAGCAGCGCGTACGGGGCCAGGAGGCTGCGCTTGGTGCGCCGCGTGAAGGCGGGGAAATCGAGAGTGGCGAGTGTGACCGGCCCAGGCCCGTGGCGGGCGACCTCGGCTGCCCACGGACCAACCAGGTAGGTCACGTGAACCGCTGGCAGCGCGCGCCGGAGCTGGTCGACGGCCGGCGAGGTGAGCAGCACGTCGCCGACGTGGTCCGGCCGCACGAGCAGAAGGCGGCGGATGGCGCCGGACGGGGGCGGCACGCGGGCGCGCAGAAACGGCGCGGCGGTGCGGAGCAGCCGGAGGCGCAGCGCGGCCCTGCCGCGTGAAGCGCGTGGCGACTCAGCCGTCGGCGTCGCCCGCGTGGCGGCTCGGAGGCGTGTCCAGGGCGAAGGTGAGGTCGGCGGCGCAGACGACGGCGCCGTCGACCGACGCCTGGGCGTGGCCCTTGCCAACCGGGCCACGCGACGCGGTCACCTGCATCTCCAGGCGCAGGGTGTCGCCTGGCCGGACGGGGCGACGGAACCGGCAGTTGTCGATACGGGCGAAGTACGGGATGCGGCCGCGGTTGGCAGGGTCGCTGAGGACGAGAACGGCGCCGGTCTGAGCCAGGGCTTCGACGACGAGCACGCCGGGCATGATGGGGTGGTGGGGAAAATGCCCCTGGAGGAAGGAGTCGCTCATGCTGACGTGTTTGATGCCGACGACGCGCGAGCCCGGCTCCAGCTCGAGGATGCGGTCCACCAGGAGGAACGGGTAGCGGTGGGGCAGGATGGTCTGGATCTGCTCGGCATCGAGGGGCGCTGACGGGGTGTCGGCCACCGACCGATTCTACTCGCAAGTCCCGTGGCGGTCGTGGCGGTCAGTCCCCTCGGACGCCGTGGATCCTGAGCCTGAGGATGGCGTGTACTACGTGGTCACCGCGCGAGCCGCGGCCAGGAGAGAACGGGCGCTCTATCGAGCACAGAGGGGTATGGACTGATGACGGAGCACAAACAGCCAGGACGGGAACAGGAAGAGGGTCAAAGCCGGATCCCGCGATTCTCCAGCCGTGAGGAAGAGGCGCAGTGGTTCGATACCCACGACTTGGGCGATTACCAGGACGAGTTCAAGCCGGTCAGGGCGACCTTCGCCAGGAACCTGTCAGAGGGGATCACCATTCGGTTGGACGTCACCACGCTAGACAAGCTTCGCTCTGAGGCTCACAAGAAGGGGATCGGTCCGACTACCCTGGCGCGGATGTGGATCCTCGAGCGCCTGGCAGAAGGGACATAGAGCTACAAAGCAGGTGCCGTGGGAAAGGCGGGCAGATCAGCTGACCGCGTTCCAGAGGCTCAGGTGACGCGCTTGTCAATGGAACGCGAGCCAGAGTCAGAATGGTGGCCGTGACGGACGACGAGCGCGCTCCAGGCGAGGTCATCTCCTGGCATCTCGCCCCGCTGGCGTCCAGCGGGCTGCCGCCCGTCATTCGGCGCGGCGCGCTTCCCGATCCCTCCACCAGCGCCTGCGATCTGTGCGAGCTGCGGCCGAAGCAGCCTCTGTCGACGGTGCTCGTCATCGACGGGCCGGATGGTTTGCCGGTGCCGTTCCTGATCTGCGCGCCGTGCCGCCGTGCCCTCGACGCGCTGCGCTCTCTGCTGGAGTCCGCCCACGGCCATCCTTGAGATGGCCGCCGGCATGCCAGCGACCTGGCGGCACCTCAGAACGGGCTGCGCCTACTACTCGCTCACCGTCGATCCCAACAGCTGCTCGATCGTCTTTATCGGTAGGTAGAGCCGGTACTCGTGGTCGACAAACCGCTGGAACCCATAGCGTTCGTAGAACGTGCGCACGGCATCGTCTACAGCGTCCACTATGACCACCAGGGCGGCGATCTGCCGGGCCTGCTCGAAGCTGCGGCGTAGCGCGTCGAGCAGCAGCACCTTACCCCAGCCCTGCCCACCGAATCGTTTATCGACGGCCAGACGGCCGAGCAGGACAGCCGGCAGTTGGGGGTAGCGAGGGAGACGCCTCCGCATCTCGAAGGGCAGCTCCGTCGACTGAACTGCGAATGCTGAGAGCGTGTAGTAAGCCACGATGCGTGGTGAACCTGGCGTGCGAAGGATGAACGGGGCAGCTACGCGGTTCCGAGCGTCCTGGCTGGCATGCTGCTGTAAGTAGCGATCGAGCAGCTCCACGCCGCACGAGAAAGCCGCCCGGTCGTGTTCGGCACCGAGCGGCTCGATGATCGGCGGATCCACGCCAGCTCAGTCCGAGGCCATAACTCGCCCATAGTGCGCGGCTGCCGCACGGAGCGCGGCGTTCGGTGCCGGCGGGTTGAGCAACGCCTCCACAAACGTCTGGCTCTCGCGGGCGGTCAGCACCAGCACGGCATGATCGCGGATCGACCGCTCGGCAGCCCGCTCGGCACTGCGGACGACAAAGTCCGTGAGCGTCGTTCCCTCGAGTGTTGCTGCCCGTTGCAACAGTTCCTTCTGCTCAAGCGTGACACGGGCCTCGAGACGTTCCTGCTTTGGCGAAGAAGATGCTGCCGTCATTGCTCACCCCGTGGTGTTCGCACAGAAGTGTACGGCAGGTAGCCGTACATATCAAGAGTATCGGTGGGTGTACCCCACAACGCGAAACCGCTGCGGGGCGATCCTGTCTTCAAGGGCGCGGGCGTACTGGAGGTGACTGATAGCTACGACGGCGACAGCTACCGAGCGGTTTACACCGTCCGCTAATTGTAGGTGCTTCATCAGGCGCCCTCTGTCCCCTGTGCATTGACAGAAGTCGCGTGGTGGATGGGCTTCCCGGCATGTACCTTACAGTTGTAGAACATTTGTTCTAGACTGAGAGGGCATGGGTGCGGCAGCTTCCTCCTCCTCCTTCTCGTCGTGGCCCGATGTGCGCGTCGCGTGCGTCTGGCTGCCCCATCTGGCCCTGCGCGTCGAGGTGCTGCGCCACCCCGCCTGGGACGGGCGGCCGCTCGTGCTCGGCGGCGCGCCCGGCGAGCGCAAGGTCGTCCAGCTGTGCTCGCCCGAGGCCGAGGCGGCCGGCATACGGCCCGGCATGCCGCTGCGCGAGGTCCTGCCGCTCTGCCACGAGGCCGTCGTGCTCCAGCCGGACCCGGTGCGTATAGCCGGCGTCCTCGACGACGTCGCCGGCGCGCTCCAGCGCGTGAGCCCGGCCGTCGAGGTGGCCGCGGGCGGCTTCCTCTTCCTGGACCTCCGCGGCTTGAAGGCGCTGTACCGGGGCGAGGTGGCGGCGGTGGTCGAAGCGCTGCGCGCCGCCGTCCCACCGCTGCTGCGCCCGCGCCTCGGGATGGCCAGGGGCAAGGTGGTCGCCATGACCGCGGCGCGCGTGGCCGGGCCGGGGAGTGGCGCGTGCGTCGTGCCGGCGGCTGGGACGCGCCGCTTCCTGGCGCCCCTGCCGGTGGACCACCTGCCCATGCTCACGCCTGAGGTGGTGCAGCGGCTGGGCCTGCTCGGCCTGCGAACCATCGGCGACCTGGCGGCGCTGCCGTTCTCGGCCGTCCAGGCGGAGTTTGGGCCCGCCGGCGCGCAGGCCTGGCGCCTGGCCACCGGGCACGACGATGCGCCGCTCGTCCCGCGGGCGTACCTGCCGTCTGTCCACGCGGCGCTCCGTTTCGACGACCCCCTGGCCAGTATCGAGGCGGTGATGGCGGCGCTCGACCAGCTGCTGGCCCAGGCGTTTGGCAACCCCGCCCTGCAGGGGCGCTCGGTGCGCCAGGTTCGGCTCCGCGCCCTGCTGGCCGACGGCACCTCGTGGGAGCGGCTGTTTACGTTCAAGGAGGCGCTGTCGGGCCGGGAGACGGCGCGGCGCGCTTTGAAGAGCAAGCTCGACCTGCCGAACGGGCTGCCGCCGGCGGCGTTGGACGAGCTGTACCTGGAGCTGCTGGGGCTGGGCGGCGAGGCGGCCAAGCAGGGGAACCTGTTCGTCGCCCGGGCCAAGCAGCTGGGCCAGATCGCGGAGGCGGCGCGGCAGCTGCGCGCCCGCTATGGCGGCGTCCCGCTGTACCACGCGATGGAGGTGGAGCCATGGTCGCGCATTCCCGAGCGGCGCTGGGCCCTCGTGACCTGCGAGTTCTGAATGTGCCGGTCGCCGTGGACGTGGAGGCCGACGCCCAGGGCCGGCCGTGGGCGGTCAGGCGGCGCTCCTGGTCGGCGCCGCGGCCGGTGGCCGAGATCCAGGACCGCTGGCGGATCGACGACGAGTGGTGGCGCGAGCGGGCGATCTCCCGCCTGTACCAGGCGGTGCTGCTGGCCGACGGCACGCTGGTGGTGCTCTACCACGACCTGATCGAGGGTGGCTGGTACGAGCAGCGGAGCGCGGAGCGGGTCTGAGCAGGAGGTGGCGTATGCGGCCGAGCTCCACCTGCACACCTGCTACTCGTTCCTCGAGGGCGCCTCCCAGCCCGAGGAGCTGGCGGCGCGGGCGGCGGCCCTCGGCTACCGCGCCCTGGCCATCACCGACCATGACGGCCTGCACGGCGCCATGACGTTCGCCCAGGCGTGCGCCGCCCAGGGCGTGCGCCCGATCACCGGCGTCGAGCTCACCCTGACCCACGGCTTGCTGGACGAGGACGAGGACGACGACGGCGCCGCGGCGGCGGCGTTATCGCCAGTGCACCTCACGCTGCTGGCCGAGAACGACCGCGGCTACGCCAACCTGTGCCGGCTGATAACGGCCGCGTACCGCGGGGAGGCCTCGGCGCCGCGCGCCGCGCTGCCGCCCGCCCTCCTGGAGGGCCACACCGCCGGCGTCATCGCCCTCTCGGGGTGCCGCCTGGGCGAGGCCGCCCGGCTCGTGGCGGCCGGCCGCTTCGAGGACGCGCTCGAAGCGATCCGCCGCCTGGCGCGCCTCTTCGGCCCGGAGAGCACCTTCGTCGAGCTCCAGCACAACCTCGTGCAGGGCGACACCCGCCGTGTGGCCGGGCTCGCCGCGCTGGCCGAGCGGCTCGGTCTGCCAGTCGTCGCCACGGGCAACGTGCACTACCACGACCGCGCCCGGCACCGCCTCCAGGACGCGCTGGTGGCCATCAAGCACCGCGCCACCCTGGAGTCGTCGCACCGTCTGCGGCGGCCCAACAGCGAGTTCTACCTCCGCCCACCGCGCGACGTGGCCGCCCTCTTCGCCGCGTACCCGACGGCTGTCGCCAACGTCGGGGTGATCAGCGCCCGCTGCGAGCGCTTCAACCTGGCCGACCGCCGCGACCTGGGCTACGACTTCCCGGACTTCACCCGCCAGGACGGCGAGCTGGAGTGGTCGGCCGACGAGGTCCTGGCCACCCACTGCTGGCGGAAGTTCGACGAGCGCTACCGCGACGAGGCCGACCCGGCGCTGGTGCGGCAGGCGCGCGATCAGCTGGCAGCCGAGCTGCTGCTCGTCGCCAAACACCACCTGGCCGGTTTCTTCCTCATCTACCGCGACCTCCAGGAGCTGGCCACCCGGGTCGCCGTCGAGGTGCGTGGCGCGGGGACCATCCGCGGTGGGTCGGGGCTGCCGCCTGGCCGCGGCCGCGGCTCCTCCGTCAGCTCCATCATCTGCTACCTGATCGGCCTGTCCCACGTGGACCCGGTGCGCAACCGGCTCTTCTTCCGCCGCTTCCTCAACGAAGACCTCCAGGCCGTCCCGGACATCGACCTCGACTTTGCCCGCGACATCCGGGAGGCGCTCATCCTGCGCGTCTACGAGCGGTACGGACACGACCACGCGGCGCTCGTGTGCTCGTTCGCCACGTACCACCTGCGCAGCGCCGTGCGCGACCTGGGCAAGGTGCTGGGCCTGCCGCCCGCCGCCGTCGACAAGCTGGCCAAGCTGTCCCAGGGCGGCAAGGCCAGCACCGTCCGCGCCGAGCTGGAGCACATCCCCGAGCTCAGGGACCAGGCCGCCGGCCCGGTCTGGGCGCACCTGGTCGACCTGGCGGCGCAGATCGACGGCTTCCCGCGCCACGTCGGCCAGCACGTTGGCGGCATGATCATCTCGTCCCGCCCGCTCATCGAGCTGGTGCCGGTGCAGCCGGCGGCCATGGCGGGGCGCTTCATCTGCCAGTGGGACAAGGACTCGTGCGACGACGCGCGCTTCATCAAGATCGACTTTCTGGCGCTGGGCATGCTGTCCCTGGTCGAGGAGTGCCTGGAGCTGGTCTGGCAGAGCCGCCGCCAGACGGTGGACCTCGCGGCCATCACCTACGACGACCCGGCGGTGTACGACGCGATCTGCCGCGGCGACACGGTCGGCATGTTCCAGATCGAGAGCCGCGCCCAGATCCAGATGCTCACCCGCACCCAGCCGCGGACGCTCGACGACCTGGCGGTGCAGGTGGCGATAGTGCGGCCCGGGCCGATCGTCGGCGGGGCCGTCAACCCCTACGTGCGCCGGCGCGAGCTCCTGCGCCAGGATCCCACCTACCTGGCGAAAGCCGACCACCCGCTGCTGGACGACCTGCTCCGGGATACGCTCGGCATCGTCCTCTACCAGGACCAGGTGCTCGAGGTGGCGATGCACATGGGCGGCTTCACGCCCGGCCAGGCCGACCAGTTCCGCCGCTCCATGAGCCGGCGCCGGTCGCGCGAGGCCATGGAGCGGTTCCGCGCCAGCTTCCTCCTGGGCGCCAGGCGGCAGGGCGTCGCGGAGAAGACCGCCGTCGACATCTTCGACAGGCTGTGTGGCTTCTCGGAGTTCGGCTTCCCCAAGAGCCACGCCTACGCGTTTGCCGTTCTGGCGTACCAGTCGGCGTGGCTGCGGCACTACTACCCGTCGGAGTTCTACGCGGCCCTGCTGAACAACCAGCCCATGGGGTTCTACGCGCCGCACGTGCTGGTTGGCGACGCCAGGCGCCACGGTCTGCCGGTGCTGCGCGTGGCCATCAATCGCAGCGGCGCCCGCACCGGCGTCGCCGCGCGGCCGCCGGGCTCCCAGGCTCCGGCCCCCATCCTGCTCGGCCTGGCGCTGGTGCGGGGGGTGAGCGAGGCCCTGGCGGAGGCGATAGTGGCCGAGCGCGACGCCAACGGCCGGTACCGGACGCTCGCCGACCTGCTGCGGCGAACCGGCCTGCCGCGCGCGGCGGCCGAGCACCTCATCGCCGTGGGCGCCCTGGCGGAGTTCGGCCTTGGCCGCCGCGAGCTGCTCTGGCAGCTCGGCCTGCTGCTGCCCGGCCGCGAGCAGATAGCGGGCCCCGCCAAGCGGCGGCAGCAACCGCGGGTGACGCTGGTTCCGCCGCGGCGGCGCCAGCTCGCGCTCGATCTCCCCACCGAGCAAGACATGGTCAGCCTCTCGGACATGACCGACTGGGAGCGGATGGTGGCCGACTACGGGCTCCTCGGGCTCTCGCCCAGCTACCACCCGCTCGGCCTGCTGCGCCCCAGCCTGCCGCCCGACGTCCTCACCGCCGCCCAGGTCCGCGCCAGCCGGGACGGCGCCCGCGTCCGCACGGCCGGCCTGGTCGTCTGCCGCCAGCGGCCGGGGACCGCCAAGGGCTTCGTGTTCCTGCTGATCGAGGACGAGACCGGCGTGACCAACGTCGTCGTCCGCCCGGACTTCTACGAGGCGCACCGCGCCCTGATGCGGGGCGAGCCCTACCTGTGCATCGAAGGTGCCGTCCAGCTCCGCTCCGGCAGTTTGAACCTGCTCGCCCAGAACGTGACGCCGCTCGCCGCCAGCGCCCAACGGCCGCGCGCCGAGATGCGCCAGGGGCAGCCAGCCCCGCCGAGCGACCCGCGCGACGGCGCCGAGCCGCCCGCCCCGATCGCCTCGTTGCTCGCGGCCACGCCCGATGGCCACGATTTCTTCTAGCTATCAGCTATCAGCTATCAGCTATCAGCCATCAGCTATCAGCTATCAGCTATCAGCCATCATCCGTCAGCGTTCACCTGCACCCGTGCGAAACTGAAGCGACTGGGTGCTAGGCTCGCCGGGGGTGCAGCACCTTGAAAGAGCGAGCGCTCTATCGAGACCGAGGGAGGAGTCTACCCCGTGGGACTCCGGGGAACGGCGCTACCTTGACAGTTGCAGCATGCGAGTCGCAAAATGGAAGTCGCATGTTGCAATTTGGACGTGGGCATCCTCGAACTGACCAGAATCCGTTCCGCTTTGGCGACGTCGCGCTCGGCGATTACTTCACTGATCGTGACGAGGAAATTGCCGGGCTCACCGGCGACCTGCTCAGTGGCCAGAACGTTCTCGTGCTCGCTCCTCGACGCTTTGGCAAGACCTCTTTGATCATCGAGGTAGCGGCCCGATTGCGACGTGCGGACGTTCTTGTGGCCTATTTGGACCTGCTGCGCGTGACGACCAAAGCGCAGCTCGCCGGCTACCTCGCGACAGCTCTCTATGATGGGTTAGTGTCGCCTGTTGAGCGTCTTATTCAAAAGGCCGGCGAGCTTTTTCGCGACCTGCCATTGCGACCGAAGATGACGATTGGCCAAGATGGCACACCGTCGTTCGAATTTGGTGTCGGCGCAGAAGAGACGGACGTCGACGCAACTCTGGACCGTTTGCTGGCCTTTCCGGCCGAAGTCGCCAAACAGCGCGGACGGCGTGCGGTGCTCGTACTTGACGAATTCCAGGAGATCGTCGCGCTCGCTCCCGATCTGCCCGGTCGGATGCGTTCGATCTTCCAATTCCAGCCTGACGTGGCCCACGTGTATCTCGGCAGTCGTCAGCACCTCCTTCACAAAGTATTCACGGAAGCAAATCAGCCGCTCTACAACAGTGCCAAGGTGCTCGTACTGGGCCCGATTGCACCAACTCTCTTCGGCGCCTTCATCGCGCGGCGATTCGCCACCACCGAGCGAGAAATCACTGAAGAGGCCATCGCGTACCTGCTGTCACTGACAGCAGGGCACCCGCACGATACACAGAAACTGTGTTACTTCGCCTGGTCCCTCACGTCGCGGGGTCAACCAGCCTCTAAGGCCACCGTTGACCAAGCGGTCGCGCAGGTTGTGGACACGGACACTGCCCGCTACACGGAGTTGTGGGATTCGCTCACTGCCAATCAGCGCCGCATGCTCGAGGCGCTGGCTCGTGAGACGAAAACCACCCGGCCGCTCGGCGACGACTTCCGCCGCCGCCACCGACTTGGGACCTATGCGTCCGTCGAACGGGCTCTCAATGCCTTGGTTGACCGCGGCCTGGTCGAGCGCCTTGGTCGCGACACGACTGTGGTTCCTGACGTGTTCCTGAGGCTCTGGCTGAACGAGGCGCCCACGCCCCTGTCAGCGTACGTCTGCGCGGACTGTGGTGAAGCCTTCTCGTTGCCCGTCTGGCACTGCCCTGCTTGCGACCACCATTGGCCTCAGACTGATACCGAGTGTGGCAACTGCCACGCGCCACGACCCACTCCGACTGGCACACGTCAGCCCAAAAGCGCTGGGAGTGAGTCGAGGGACGGATAGGATGGGACGGGAAAGGCCACGCTCACGCCGAGACGACTGAGTGTGGAGTGAGCAAGAGTCTGTGTCCCGCCACCTTGCCGAGCACGGACGTCGCCTATAGAAATGGCAAGTGTCCAGCGTCAGCTGCTCCGGTTGCTGCGGCGAAGGCTTGCGGATCACCTAGCGTGACGGTCGGCAACGCTTGACCGCGAAGGCCAGGAAGCGACCAATGTAGGCGTGCTGCGTGTGTGGTGGGCGGCGGTGCAGCCACAGGTTGACGAGCTGCTGGCCCGTGTCGTCTTGCTGGACGCGCAACGCGTCGACGGACGTGCGCGCCAGGGCCTGGGCCTGGGTCATGGGAACAGCACCTCGGCGTTGATGAGGACCACAGAGCGGGCACCCTTCGCTGGTGCGCCCGCCCTGTCCTTGCAGCTCGCCGTCGTGTCCCTGGACTCGTCTACCTCGGTATGATGAACTAAGGGCGGTCTCCCAGGGAGGCAATGCTCATAAATGACAGAGCGACCCATAGCGTTCATGAGCTACGTCCACGCCGACGACAAGTATCGTGATCTGTCTACATTCCGCGAGCGGCTCGGTGACGAGGTCGGGGCGCACTTCCAAATTTTTCAGGACCGTGTCAACATTGGCTGGGGACAACAGTGGCGGGAGCGGATCGAGGAGTCGTTGGACGCGGTCACTTTCCTCATTCCGATCATCACGCCCCGGTTCTTTGGAAGTAAGTCCTGTCGGGATGAGTTGAGCCGATTTCCTGAGCGTGAGCGGACACTAAGAAGAAATGACCTTGTTCTTCCGGTCTACTACATCGACCACCCGCCGCTAAACGACTCGGCGAAAAACGCAACCGATGAGTTGCTCCAGGTCATTGCTAGTCACCAGTACGCTGACTGGCGGGATCTTCGATTTGAGCCTTTGACCTCTCAGCAGGCGCGGAAGCGACTGGAGCAGATGGCTCTCCAACTCCGCTCGGCCATAGAGCGTACGCAAAAGCTACTAGGTGCTGACGGCACAGATATGCTCACTGCTAGTTACCACGACGACACCTCGCTAGTTCCATCAGAGCCGAAAGATCTGACCTCAAAGAGCACAAGCGGCGGAGGGGCAGAGCACCCAGCTCCAAAGACGGAGCCACCCCCCAGAATTGTCGATCCTCTGCAACGGGGCGATCACCCCAGTATTAGTGCAGCGATCAAGGCAGCGCAGCCAGGGGATCGGATCGTCGTGCGCCAGGCTTCTATCAGGAAGGCCTGGTTATTGACAAACCCCTGGAAATCCTCGGTGAGGGCTCGCCCGGCGAGGTGGTGGTACAGGCCAAGGGAAGAGACACGATCCTCTTCAAGACCACGATGGGACGGGTGGCGAATCTAATCCTGAGACAGGTGGGAGATGGGGACTGGTACGGCGTGAACATTACCCAGGGGCGCCTCGAGTTGGAGGATTGCGACATCAACGGCCAGGGTGTCGCCTGCGTCGGCATTCGTGGAGGTGCCGACCCACGCCTGCTGCGCCGCAACCGGGTTCACGACAGCGAGCACAGCGGTGTCTTCGTCCACGAGGCCGCACAAGGCGTCGTGGAGGACAACGACATTTTTGGCAACACTTATGCTGGGGTGGAGATTGAGAGTGGCGGCAGCCCGACCCTGCACCGCAACCGGATCAACAGGAACGGCCACGCAGTGGGGGTTCACGAGGGAGGTAGCGGCACGGTCGAAGACAATGACTTGCGCGACAACAAACGGGGCGCGTGGGACGTTTCCTCTGACTCTGAGCCAAAGCTCACACGAGTCCGCAATCTGGAATGACCTAGCTCGTTGCGGTGATTGGGACTTGGGCCTTGGCCACCTTACGCTGGATCGATCCCACCGATCACGAGCTGGTCACCCAGCGACGTGCGAGCCGTCTGCTGCGGGTGGGTGCGACTCTGGCGTACGCTTCTCTCGCTGATAGCTGATAGCTGATAGCTGATAGCTCCGATGGCCCTCTCCCCCCGCGACCTGCCCAGCGTCGACCGTCTGCTGGCGCACCACGCGCTCCGCGACCTGCTCCAGCATGAGCCGCGCCCGCTCGTCGTTCAGGCGGCGCGCGACACGCTCGACGCTGCCCGCGCCGCCCTCCGCGACGGCGGCTGGCCCCACTGCCTGGCCGACCTGCCCGACCTCGTCCAGAAGCGCGTCGCCACCGCCACCCGGCCGACGCTTCGGCCCGTCGTCAACGGCACCGGCGTCATCGTCCACACCAACCTCGGCCGCGCCCCGCTCAGCGCCGCCGCCCTGGCCGCCACCCAGGCGGCCGCCGCCGGCTACACCAACCTCGAGTACGACCTGGCGGCCGGCGCGCGCGGCTCCCGCCACGAGCTGGTCACCGACCTGCTGCGCCGCCTCACCGGCGCCGACGACGCGCTCGTGGTCAACAACAACGCCGCCGCTGTGCTGCTCATCCTGTCGGCGCTGGCCCAGGCGCGGGAGGCCATCATCTCGCGCGGCCAGCTGGTCGAGATCGGCGGCGGCTTCCGCATCCCGGACGTCATGCGGCAGTCGGGGGTCGCCCTGGTCGAGGTGGGCACGACCAACCGCACCTACGCCGCCGACTACGAGGCCGCCATCTCCGAGCGCACCGCCCTCCTGCTGCGGGTGCACGCCAGCAATTTTCGCGTCCTCGGCTTCACCCACAGTCCGGAGCTCGCCGATCTGGCCCAGCTCGCGGCGCGGCACGGCCTGCCGCTGGTCGACGACCTCGGCTCGGGCTCCCTCCTGGACACGTCCACCTGCGGGCTGGCGAAGGAGCCGCTGGTCCAGGAGAGCGTGGCGGCGGGCTGCTCGCTGGTCGCCTTCTCGGGCGACAAGCTGCTCGGCGGGCCGCAGGCGGGCATCATCGTCGGCCAGTCGCCGCTGATCGCGCGGCTGAAGACGCACCCGCTGACCCGCGCGGTCCGCCCGGACAAGCTGACGCTCGCTGCCCTCGGCGCGACCCTCGTCCACTACGCCCGCGGCGAGGCCGAGCGGACGGTGCCGGTGTGGCGCATGCTCACGGCGCCGCTCCTGGCGCTCGAGGCCCGGGCGGCCGCCCTCGCCAGCGAGCTGCCAGAAGCGCGCGTGGTCCACACCGCCTCCACGGTCGGCGGCGGCTCGCTGCCCGGCGAGACCCAGGAGAGCCGCGCCGTGGCCCTGTCGCCGCGCTCGCCCGAGCGTCTGGCCGCCGCCCTGCGCGCCGGCGATCCCCCGGTCGTCGGCCGTATCGAGCACGGCCAGCTGCTCCTCGACGTGCGGACCGTCCTGCCCGAGCAGGATGCGGCGCTGGCGACGGCGGTGCGCGCCGCCCTGGCCGCCTGACCGGCTTTCGGCTGTCGCTATGCGCGTCATCGGGACCGCCGGCCACGTCGATCACGGCAAGTCCACGCTCATCCGGGCGCTGACCGGCATCGACCCGGACCGCCTCCAGGAGGAGAAGGAGCGCGGCATGACGATCGACCTCGGCTTCGCCTGGCTCACCCTCCCGAACGGCGTCGACGTCTCCATCGTCGACGTTCCGGGCCACGAGCGCTTCGTGCACAACATGCTGGCTGGCGTTGGCGGCATCGACATCGCGCTGCTGGTGGTGGCCGCCGACGAGGGCATCATGCCCCAGACGCGGGAGCATCTCGCCATCCTGGACCTGCTGGGCATCGCCGACGGCGTCGTGGCGCTGACGAAGCGCGACCTGGTGGACGACGAGTGGCTCGACCTGGTGCAGGCCGACGTCGAGGAGTGCCTGACCGGTACGAGCCTGGCCGGCGCGTCGATCATCCCGTGCTCGGCCACCACCGGAGCCGGCCTGGACCGGCTGGTCGAGGAGCTGCAGCGGCTGCTCCAGCACGAGCGGAAACGCCCCTCGAGCGGTCGGCCGCGCCTGCCCATCGACCGCGTCTTCACCGTCGCCGGCTTTGGGACGGTGGTGACCGGCACCTTGATCGACGGCGAGCTCCGCCTCGGCCAGGAGCTGGAGGTCCAGCCAGGCGGGCTGAGGACGCGGGTCCGTGGCCTGCAATCGCACAAGCGGAAGGCCGAGCTGGTCCCCGCGGGCACGCGCACCGCGGTGAACCTCGGTGGTCTGGCGGTGGACGAGCTGCGCCGCGGCGACGTCGTCGCGGCGCCGGGCACGCTCAACGCGACCCGTTCGGTCGACGCCAGGCTGCGCCTGATCAAGGACGCGCGCCCGCTGAAGCACCACGCCGAGCTGAGCTTCCATTCGGGCGCCGCCGAGACGCCGGCGCGGCTGGCGCTGCTGGACCGCGACGAGCTGGCGCCCGGCGACGAGGCCTGGGTCCAGCTGCGCCTCCAGGACCCGGTAGCGCTGGCGCGTGGCGACCCGTTCGTCGTTCGCCTGCCGTCGCCCAGCCAGACGGTGGGCGGCGGAACGATCGTCGAGCCGCACGCTCAGCGCCATCGCCGGCGCCAGGCGGCTGTGCTGGAGCAGCTGGCGATCCTTGCCCGGGGCTCGCCCGAGGATATCGTCGCGCAGGCTCTGCGCACCCGGGAGCCGACCGATCTGGGTGAGCTGTCGCGCCGCTCCGGGCTGCCCGCGGAGACGGTCCGCGCCGCGGTCGGCGGGCTGGTGGAGTCCCGGGCCGTGCTCGTCCTGGACGGCGCTACCGCAACGGCTACCGTGACCGCCCCGTCCCGCCTGGAGACGCGCACTCTCGTCGTCTCGACAGAGGGCTGGGCGCACATCACCAGGACCGTGGAGGCGATCCTTGGCGGCCACCACCGGGCGTACCCGCTGCGGCGCGGGCTGGCGAAGGAGGAGGTGCGCACCCGGCTGGGGGCTGAGCCACGCGTCTTCGTTCGCCTACTGGAGCGACTGGTGGCGCAGGGGACGGTGGCTGAGGACGGCCCGCTCGTGCGGCTGAGCGGCCACGCGGTGCGTCTGTCCCCCGGGGAGGAGCGACAGGTGGCGGCGCTGGTGGCGCTGCTGCGCTCGGCCGGCGTGGCCCCGCCCGAACGCGGCGAGTGGGAGGCGCAGCTGCGAATCTCGCCGGAGCTGACCGACGCGCTACTGTCCCAGAGGCGGCTGGTGGAAGTGGCGCCGGGGCTGGTGTACGAGCCCGACACGCTGGCAGCCCTGGTCGAGCAGGTCTCGGCCGCCATCCGCGACGGCGGCCCTCGGACAGTGGCCCAGATTCGCGATCGCCTGGACGCCTCGCGCAAGTACGTCCTGGCGCTCGTGAGCTACATGGACGAGCGGAAGATCACCCGGCGCGTGGGCGACGAGCGGACGCTGTTCTGAGGCGGGTCACGCGCGCACCAGCGCCGAGATGGCCGGCGCGTCCAACGACCTGGCGACCCCGTCGAGCTCCTCGATCAGGCTGGCATCGAGCGTGATCCCCTCGCGCAGGCGGCGTTCGCGCAGCCGGTGCTCTATCTCGCCCGGCACGAGCACCCCGCTGGACCGGGCCGCCGGCGGGCAGGCATGAAGCTGGTCGACCAGCTCGCCCATGCGCTCGACGAAGTCGGCGTAGGGCGTGAAGGCGTCGATGCGGAGGACCTCGAAGAAGTGGCTGGAGCCCGCCATGCCCAGGCCGCCGCCGAAGCGTCCCCCGGACAGGACGCCGCACAGGACGTCCAGAACCAGGGCCAGGCCGTAGCCCTTCGGCCCACCGAGCGGCAGGAGCGCGCCCTGGCGCGCCGCCCCGGGGTCGTCGGTCGGCTGGCCGTCGCTGTCGACGGCCCAATCCAGCGGGATCTTCTCGCCGCGGATGCGGGCCAGGTCCAGCTTGCCGCCGGCGACGACGCTCGTGGCCATGTCGAGCACGAACGGGATGTCGCGGCCGGTCGGAATGGCGTAGGCGACGGGGTTGTTGCCGACGAGCTTCGCGCGCCCGCCTGTCGGCATCATGTTGATGCCGGCGTTCGTCGTGGCCATGCCGATGCTCTGCGCGGCGGTCGCCTGCATGGCGTAGTAGGCCATGGCGCCACAGTGGGTGGAGTTCCGCACCGAGACCGCGGCGTGCCCGCCGGTGGCGGCGCGGTCCAGCGCCCGGCGCATGCCTGCCTGGGCCGCGATCTGCCCCATCCCGCCGCCGCCGTCCAGCACCACCGCCCAGCCGGTGTCGGCCACCGTCTGCACCTCGGGCTGGGCGACGATGACGCCGGCCCGCAGGTCGGCAACGTAGCGCGGCACGCGCAGGATCCCGTGGGAGTGAACGCCCCGCAGATCCGCCTCGACGAGCGAGTCAGACACGAGCGCGGCGTCAGGATCGCGCAGGCCGGCGCGGGCGAAGATCTCCGTCGCCCAGCCGCGCAGCGCTGGCGTGTCCACGAGCATGGTGGTCACCTCGTTGTTCCCTCCAAACGTCCGCGCTACCGTCAGGCGCCCACGAGAACTCTGATGCCTGCCCGCGAGCGAGCCGCCGTGAAGGCGGCGGCGACGTCCTGCAAAGCGAAGCGGTGCGTGATCATGGGCGCCAGGTCGAGCACGGCCAGCAGCTCCACGGCGCGACGGAACTCGGTGGTCCGTACGAACGAGCCGCGGATGGTGATCGACCGGGCGAAGGCGTCGTAGGCGGAGAACCGCGGTCGGGCAGTGGCTGGGGCGACGCCGACCAGAACGACGGTGCCCGCGAAGCGGGGCAGCGTGATGGCCTGCTCGATGGTCGCCTCGGCGCCGACGGCCTCGAAGGCATAGTCCACACCGCGGCCGTCCGACAGACCGTCGGTGACGGTTTTGAGGTCCTCCCGGGTGGGGTCGACGGTGCGGCTTGCGCCGAGCTGTTCGGCGAGCCCGCGACGACTAGGATCGGGGTCCGAGACGACGACGCCCAGCGCGCCGGCCAGCCGGGCCACCTGCAAGACCAGCAGGCCGAGGGCGCCAGCGCCGATGATCGCCACCGAGTAGCCCGGGCGCAGGCCGGAGATCTCGACGGCGTGCAGCGCGCAGCTCAGCGGCTCGGCCAGCGCGCCGGTTGCCGGCTCGACGCCGGCGGGCAGCCGGTAGACGACGCTGCCGGGCACGACCGTGTACTGGGCCATGCCGGCGGCCACGGAGACGCGGTTGGGGCAGGCGAAAGGGTAGCCCTCGTGGCAGTAGAAGCACGCGCCGCACGGGACACTCGTGTCCAGGGCGACCTGGTCGCCCGGCCGGACGTGTACCACCGCGCCGCCGACGGCGCGCACGACCCCGCCCATCTCGTGGCCGAGCACCTTGGGCGGCTGGTAGAGCGGGATGCTGCCGTCCAGGAGGTGCAGATCAGTGGCGCAGATGCCGCACGCCGCGATCTCCACCAGGACGTCGTGGTCGCCCATGGCCGGCAGCGGGCGCTGCTCCAGCCGCATGTCGTTGACGCCGTACCACACGGCGCTGAGCGACTGGGTTGGGAGCGTGCCGTTGTGCATGAGTGGTCCTCCGTGGTTGATCAGAAACAAGCAAGACTGATGACCACCTGCTTAGGGCTCGTCGGTGGGCTCCGGTGTCGTGGCGCCCGGGGGTGCCAGCGGTTCGTCCGGGCTCGTCAGCGCCGAGCCGCGGGCCCACCGACTGTACACCGCCCAGACCGTCTTCGGATGGTAGCGCAGGTTGTGCGCGTAGGCGCGGATGTACGGGTCGGTGGCCCAGCGAAACTGGGCGTACGCCTGGCCGGCCGCGGCGTCGTCCCCCGACCGCGCCGTCAGCCCATGCTGCCGCAGCTGCTCCCGCAGCGCCGTGAAGTCAGCGCCGTAGCTGTCCGGCGACTCCGCCGCATCCGCCTTCAGGTCGAGGTGCATCGACGTGCCGAGCGAGTGCAGCGTGTACAGCAGGCCCTCCTCCAGCACCGTGAGGCGCGGATCGGCCACGATCGGCCGGTGCACGACCGGGTCGAGCCCATAGCGCAGCGTGCCAACCAGGCCCTGGACGAGCGCCAGGACGCGGGCGAAGGACGCGTGCACGTCCCGCGGCCGCACGTAGTAGAGAACCGGGTAGAAGCCGTGTGCCTGCGCCATGTGGATCAGCTCGTCGTTCACCTCGCGGAGCCACTCTCCGAGCGCGTCGGCCCCGTCAGCGCCAACGTACCGGGCCGCGATGACGATGCCGTCGGCGCGCCCGGCCGATTCCTGGTTCAGCGAGGTCGCCAGCGCCACCGAGCGCGTGATGAACGGGTACACGGCGATCACGTACGCCACCGCCAGCGAGATGGTGAGCATCCCAGTGCCACCCTCGATCGCGGCCATCAGCCGCGTCAGCACGTGGGCCGGGTAGATGTCGCCGTAGCCCAGCGTGAACAAGCTCGCCGCGCTGAAGTAGAAAGCGTTGTCGACCGCGATGGCCAGGTTGGGGTCGGCGTAGTGGAAGAAGCGCGGGTCGGCGATCACGGGCAGGTACACCAGGCCGAAGCCGGCGATGTAGCCGGCGACCCACAGGATCAGGGTGCCGACGACCATGAGCGGCACTCCCCATGACAGGACCGTCGCGCGGGCGTGGCGCGCCCGCACCAGCGGCCACGTCACTCCGCACAGCAGGCGCCAGAACGTGCGGTGGAAGCGGTTGGAGACGACGCTCTCGGCCTCGACGTGCAGGACCGTCAGCATGACGTCCAGCAGGACCAGCACGAGCACGACGAGCCCAGCCAGCACGCTGATCCACCCGGGAGCCACCACAGCCCGATAGTAACGGCTTTTCCTGGACTCCTACGGCTCAGGGCCGGTCGACCATTGTCCCCCGGTCGGAGCGATCACGGATCATGAGCCAGACGGCGCGGTGGGCGAGCCCGGCACGGCCAGAAGCGCGGGCTCGACCTCTACCTCCACCAGCGGCACCGACTGCTCGATGATCGCCCGCAGCGGCCCAGAGGTGGGCTCCTCGCCGACGCGCGGGCGCTTGAAAACCCAGACCCCGGCCTCGATAGCGGCCAGCTCCCAGCCCTGCGAGCCGAAGGCGTTGGCCCGCGTTTCGACGTCGGGCTCGAGAGGGTTGCCCATGGATACCAGCTTGTACTCCCATACCGTCACGCTCTGCGTCTCGTCCAGCACGGTGAGGGCCCCTTACCCCATAGCTCCGGCGTCACCTGGCCCGGCTCGGCGGCGAGCGGGCCACCGTCGGGCGGCGTTGAGATGGCGCTCAGGAATGGTAGCGCACGGGCCGCCGGCTGTGGGCGCGGGCCAGCATGACGAAAGTTCATGACAGCTGCCGTGGTAGCAGCCATGCTAGGGGCAGCGGTGGAAACGACAGGACCTCCTCGCGCCGCGGGCGCTGGCCCTACCCGGCTGTGGACCGCGCTGGCGCGCGCGCCCGGCGCGCTCGACGGCCGACGGGTGGGCCCGACCCGCTTCGGCAACCTCTGGCCGGCCTACGTGTTCGCCCTGCCGTTCGTGGCGCGGCTCTGGCGGTGGCTGGACAACCTGGTACACGCCGGGGCGGGTACCTCCGTCCACCAGTGGGCAGCGCTCATGCAGGAGCTGGTCACGATCCTGTTCCTCGGGGCGGTGGTCGTGCTGTTCGTCGTGCGGAGCCCCGTGCTCGGTCGGCGCGCCGGCCCAGTGGGTGGCCTGGTCGCTCTGGTGGCAACCTTCCTGCTCAACCTCACCGGTTTCCTGCCGGTGGCGGAGGATCTGCCGACGGCCGCCTTCGTCGCCTCCACCCTGGTGATCGTTGGCGGCACGCTAGTGGCCGTCTGGGGTTTGGTCGTGCTCGGGCGCTGCTTCGGCATCCTGCCAGAAGCCAGAGGGCTGGTGACACGCGGGCCCTACGCCTGGGTGCGCCACCCCGTCTACGTCGGCGAGCTGGTGTCTGGGCTCGGCCTGATAGTGGTCCGGCCGCACGTCGCGACGCTGGCTCTGTACGGCGTGTTCCTGGTGCTGCAGTACACGCGGACAGTGATGGAGGAGGACGCCCTCGCCCGGGTCTTCCCCGACGACTACGCCGCGTACCGTCGGCGTACCGGCGCCCTGCTGCCGCGGTGGCGTTGGCGCCCGCGCCAGCGGGACAGCCGGCCGGCGGTTGTGGCCGTCGCGCGAGCCGAGCGGCGCTCATGAAGGACGGGGAGCTGCTCGTCCTCGTCCGCATCAGCGGCCAGCGGTTCGCGTGGTGGGCTGCTGGCGCGGTCGGCGGCGCGGAGGACGGTTCGCGGACAGACGGCGTCGAAGGCGTCGCCGCCATGGCCGCCGTCACACCGCTGCCGGGAGCAGGACAGGGCGTGGCCGGCATGCTCAACGTGCATGGCGACACGCGCCTGGTGGTCGACCCACGCTCCGCGCTAGGCCTCCCCCCGGTAACGGCCCACCCCGACCAGCATTTGCTCCTGGTGCTCGGGCAGACCCGCTTCCTGGTGTGGGTGGATCGCGCCGAAGGCATCGTGTCAGCGCACCCGGCCATGTTCGACGCTCTACCGGTCGACGGTGCGCCGGTCGTGGCCCGGCTGGACGGTGACGTCATCCCGATCCTCGAGGCGCGCACGTTCGATCCCAGCCGCCTACCCGACGGGCAGCGCGCTGACAAGGTGGCTGACGGTGAGCCCTGAGCGGCTCCAGTCGGGACTGCTGACCTCGTTTGCAGAGCTGGTCGAGAAGCGGTACGGCTTGCGGCTGAGCGATCGGCAAGTGCAGCAGCTTGGCCACCTGGTAGCCGATGTGCTGCCGACGACGGCGGTGCACAGCCCGGCGCAGCTTCTCACCGCGTTCACTGGTGGCGCCTACCCGGAGACGCTGCAAACGCTGGCCGCGCGCCTGACCATTGGCGAGACCCACTTCTTCCGCGTCGCGCCGCAGATCGAGGCGCTCCGCGCGGCTGTGCTGCCGAACGTCCTTCGCCATCGCGCGGCGGACCGCCGGGTGCGTGCCTGGTCGGCCGGCTGCTCCACGGGCGAAGAGCCGTACACCCTGGCCATACTGGTGCGCGAGCTGCTCGGTCCGGCTGCTGGCTGGTCCGTCGAGATCCTGGGCACGGATATCAACCAGCTCGCCCTGGCGGTTGCCCGTCGCGGCCTCTACCGGGAGTGGTCCTTCCGGGAGACGCCTAGCCTGGTCCGGCGCCAGTACTTCAAGCCCGTCGGGAACGACTGGCTGCTGGTCGACGCGGTGCGGAGCCTGGTGCGCTTCGAGTACCTGAACCTGATCCAGGACGCCTTTCCCGCCGGGGCGGCGGACGGCGGCTTCGACGTCATCCTGTGCCGCAACGTCACTATCTACTTCGGCCCCGCGGCCAGCCAGGACCTGTACCGCCGCCTGGCGCACGCTCTCGCCCCCAACGGCTGGCTGGTGCTGGGCCCGTCGGACCTCGCGCCCACGTCGGTGACCGGGTTGGTGCCCGTGTACCTCGAAGGAGCGGTCCTGTGGCGGCGGGCCGCGGACGTGCCCGCGCCGGCCTCAGCCCCACCTCCCGCATACGGGCCCGGGCCCAGCCCGGTCGCCCGGAAGAGGCTCGTGGCCGCCGCCACGCCGAGGACAGCGGAGCCGCGCTTGGACGAGGCACGCGAGTACCTGCGTGCCGGCATGGTGCGTCTGGACGAGGGCGACGCGGACGGTGCCATCAACAGCTTGCGCCAGGCAACGTTTCTCGACCAGGACAACCCGCTGGCCCAGTTCAGCCTGGGCTGCGCGTATCGGCACAGTGGGAACCGGTCGCGAGCACGGGCGGCGTTTGTTCACGCCCGGCGCCTTCTCGCCGGCGTCGGCGACGAGCAAGTCGTCGCCGACAGTGGGGTGGTCGCCGGGCAGATACGGGAGGCTATCGACGCCCAGCTTGCCGACCAGCGCGGGTCGACACCGTGATGCCTGGCGTGGCCGCCGCAGCCGGGGAGCCGTTGGTGCGCGAGCTGCGCCTGGACCGGGCAGGCACCGTTCCCGCCCTGTCCGGCGGGCCGGACACCCCCGAGGCCATCCTTCGCGAGCGGGCGCGGCGGTTGTCGGTCGCTGCCGCCCGGACCGACAGCGGAGCCACTGTCCAGGTGCTGGAGTGTCGCCTGGGTGCGGAGCAGTACGCGCTGGAGATGCGTCTGCTCCACGGCGTGCAGCGGGCCACCGGCCTAACGCCGGTCCCGGGCGCACCCGCATTCGTGACAGGCTTGCTGAACGTTCGCGGCGAGATCGTCGCCGTCCTGGACCTGGCCATCGCTCTGGCGCTTGAGCGGAGCGGCCCGCCGCAGGCGGAGGGGCGCAACGTCCTGCTGGTCGAGCTGTCTGGGGTCCCAGTCGGGCTGCTCGTGGACGAGGTTGTCGGCGTGCGGACGTTGGCGCTGAACCGGCTCGAACGGGCCCCTTCGGGCAGCGACGTAGCGCGCGGCGTCGCCGAGGCGCGGATCGTCCTGCTGGACCTGGAGCGGCTCCTCGCCGAAGGGCGCTTCGACGTAGCCGAGGAGCTGGGGTAGTGCCCGTCGAGCAGGTGCGCCGGAGCGCGGTGCAGGAGGTGTTCGCCGCCGAGCTCCTGGAGCGCGTGCAGCGGCTGAACGAGCTGATCTCTGGCCTGGAGGGGCGGGCCGTGGACGCGGCTGGGTGGCGGCAGGCGTTCGACGAGCCGTGCCGGGCCACGCACAACCTGAGGGCGGCGGCTCGGGCGGCGGGCCAGGGCCAGGCGGAGTTCCTGGCCGCGGCGCTCGAGGTGGCGCTGGCCGACGGGCGCGACCACGACGAGCGCCCGAGCGCGGCCTGGTTCGACCGCGTCCACCGCGCGCTCGCCCTGCTGCGGCCGTCGGCTGCGACCCCGACCGAAGGCGAGCCACTGGAAAACTTGCCACCAGTGCCGGCCGATCCGGTGGCCGCGGCGGCTCCGACCGGCCCGGCAGTACCGGTCGAGATCATCCGGATAGCTGTCGCCAAACTGGATACCCTGTTCGCACAGTCGGGCGAGCTGGGCGTCGCCCACAGCCGCATCACGGAGCGGGACCGGGAGCTGCGGCGCCTGCGCAGCGACGCCGACGCGTGGCGGCGCGAGTGGAGCAATGGGCGTGGGCTGCGTACCGGGGTGCGGCGCGAGTGGGCACGTGTCGGCGGGACGAGCCCGGCCAGCCGCGAGCTCGGTCTGCTCCTGAGCTCCGTCGAGCGGACCGAGCAGCAGATGCTCGGCTTGCTCCAGCGGCTGGATCAGCAATCGGCGCAGCTGAGCAGTGACACGCTGCAGCTCGGAGTGGTGAAGCGCGCCATCCAGGCCGACGTCATGGCGGTGCGTGTCCAACCCGTCGCTACCCTGCTGACGCCGCTCGAGCGCGCCATGCGCGACCTGACACGCGCGACCGGCAAAGAGGCGCGCCTGCTGTTCGTCGGCGGCGATACGGAGCTCGACCGGAAGATCCTGGACCAGTTGCGGGACCCGCTGCTGCACATGCTGCGGAACGCCATCGACCATGGGATCGAGGCACCCGACCAGCGGCTGACACTCGGCAAGCCGCGGACCGGCACAGTGCGGCTGGAGGCCGCGCAGCGTGGCGGGATCGTCGAGGTCGTCATGGAGGACGATGGCGCCGGCCTGGATGTGGCGAAGCTGCGCGCCAGCGCCGTGCGCAACGGCCTGCTGACGCCGGCTGACGCGGCCGCGCGCGACGACGCGGCCGTGATGGACCTGATCTTCGAGCCCGGCTTCTCGACGCGGACGAGCGTCACGGAGCTGTCAGGCCGAGGTGTCGGCATGGACGTCGTGCGCCAGGCGGTCGAGCGGCTCAACGGGCAGGTCGCCCTGAGCAGCCGCCCGGGCAGCGGCACCCGCTTCACGCTCACGGTCCCGCTCACTCTGGCGACGACCCGCGCTGTTCTGGTCGAGGCGGGCGGCCAGCTGTTCGCCATCCCGTCGGAGGCGATTGAGCGGAGCGGGCGCGTGCGCAAACGCGACCTGTACCGACTCGAGGGGCGGACCGTCGTCCTCGTCGACGGGCGAGCCGTGATGGTCACCGAGCTGTCGGAGCTGCTTGGGCGGACCGGAGGGGTGGAGCGGGCGGCGCCTGACGCGTGGTGCTGGTTCTTCGTCCTGGCGCAGGGCGACCGGCGGCTTGCCGTCCTGGCGGATGCGCAGCTGGGCGAGCAGGAGATCGTGGCCAAGAGCCTCGGCTGGCCACTGCGCCGCGTTCGCAACGTCGGTGGCGCGGCAATCCTGGGGTCGGGCCAGACCGTCGTGATCCTGAACCCGGGCGACTTGCTCAAGAGCGGGCTGAAGCGTGTCGCGACCGCGGTGAAGGGGATGCCGACCGCGCTGGAGCCGGCCCTACGGAAGCGCCAACGTCTGCTCGTCGTGGATGACTCGCTCACCACGCGAAGCCTCGTGCGCAGCATCCTCCAAGGCGCTGGCTACGACGTCACCGTGGCGGTCGACGGGCTCGCGGCTCTGGAGGTGCTGCGGGATACAGCTATCGATCTTGTCGTCAGCGACGTCGAGATGCCGCGGCTGAACGGGTTCGAGCTGACCGCTCGCATTCGGGCCGACGAGCGGCTCCGCCAGACGCCCGTCATTCTGATCACGTCGCTCGGCTCCCGCGAGCATCGCGATCAGGGTGTGGCGGTCGGCGCCGACGCGCACATCGTCAAAGGCGGGTTCGACCAGGGACAGCTGCTGGCCACGATCGGCCGCTTGTTGTGAACGACGCTCACGCCATCACCGTCCCGGCCGCCGGCAGCATGCGGGTCCGCGTGCTCGTGGTTGATGATTCGCTCGAGCGTCGCGCCGAGCTCACCGCGGCGCTTCAGACCGACCCAGAGATCGAGGTCGTCGGCTGGGCGGTAGACGGGGCGGGGGCCGTTCGGACGGCCGGGCGGTCGCACCCTGACGTGATCACGCTGGATCTGCGGATGGCTGCCATGAACGGCGTGGCTGTCAAACAGCACATCATGCGAGAGGTACCGACGCCGATTGTGGTGGTGGGGGCCTCTGGTGAGGAGGCGACGGTCGGCCTGTCCGCGGACGCTGGCCGCGCCGGCGTCGTGGCCATCAGGAGCTTGTCACCGACCCTGGCTGATGGCCCAGCGCGGGCCCGCGAGCTGTGCCGAACGGTGAAGCGGACGGCCGGCGCGCGGCCGCCGTGCCACCAGGCCGCCGCCGCGCCCGGCACGGCGGCACGCCTGCCTCGGCCCACCCGGCGTGCCCCGGGGTCCAGTGTGCCGATCGTGGCTATCGGCGCGTCCACGGGCGGGCCACAAGCCCTCAGCGTCGTTCTCGCCGGCTTGCCAGCGACTCTCGCCGTGCCCGTCCTGGTGGTTCAGCACATCGCCTCGGGCTTCCTGCCCGGTCTGGTGGAGTGGTTGCGGCCCACCTGCGCCCTGCCACTGGCCGTCGCCGAGGCCGGCCAACCATTGACGGTGCCCGGCATCTACCTGGCCCCGACGGGTCGTCACATGGTCGTCCAGGCCCGGCGGCGGACTCTCACGGACGAGCCGCCGGTATCGTCCCACCGGCCGTCGGTGACCGTGCTGTTCCAGTCCGTGGCACGCGAGCACGGCAGCGCCGCCGTCGGCGTTCAACTGACTGGTATGGGAGACGACGGGGCGGCGGGCCTGCTGGCCATGCGCCAGGCCGGCGCGACGACCATCGCGCAGGACGAAGCCACCTCTGTCGTGTTCGGCATGCCGGCGGTCGCCATCGCTCTCGGCTCGGTCGAGCTCGTCCTGCCCATCCAGGATATCGCCCCGTGCGTCGTGCGGCACGTCAACCATCTGTTAGCGAGGCGCAATCCGTGAACCCTTACGCATTCATCGACGAGTTTCGTGCCGAAGCGGCCGAGCACCTCCGGACACTGGACGCCCAGCTGCTGGTTCTGGAGCGGAGCCCTGGCGACCTACGGCCGGTACGGACCATGTTTCTGGCGGCGCACAGTATCAAAGGAGGCGCCGCCATGCTCGAGCTGGCGGAGGCCCGCGAGCTCGCGCACGCGCTGGAAGACGTCCTCGGCTCGCTGCGCGACGGCGTGCGACCCCTGGACCCTGGTGCGGCCGATGTGCTCTTTCGAACCATAGATCGCCTGCGAGCCCTCGTCGATCAGCCGCGGACTGGCCTCGAGGTCCAGCCGGAGTCGGCGGCGCTCGTGGCCGAGCTCAACAGCTGGTCCACGGGCAGCGCCGGCTCGGCCCCAGCCGTGGTGGGCGCGGAGCCTTCGGCGCGCGGTGCGCGCGTCCTCCTGGTGGAGGACTCGGCCACAGTGCGCCTGACCGAGACCATCCTCCTCGAAGAGGCCGGATTTGCCGTCGACGCCGTGGGCGACGGGCCTGAAGCGTTGCGCCGGGCCGAAGCTGCTGCCTACGCGCTCGTGGTGGTGGGCGCTCAGACGTCGGGCCTCACCAGTCCTGACCTGGCAGCTGCGCTGCGCGACGCCGCCGGCGCTGGCCCGCGGCCGGCGGTGCTGGTGACCACCATCGATCAGCGCACCATCGAGGAGCACCCCGATGCTGCCGGATACGCGCCGATAGGATCGCTTGCCGATGCGACGCTCGTCCAGAAGGCCCGGGCTCTGGTCGGACAAGGGGGTCTGTGATCGTGAGCGAACAACCTCTTCGCGTCCTGGTGGTGGACGACAGCGGCATGATGCGCAACATGCTGTCGCAGCTTATTGTTGGGCAGGCCGACATGACGCTCGCGGGGACCGCGTCCAGCGGCCACGAGGCCGTTCAGCGGGCCATCGAGCTGCAGCCGGACGTCGTGTTGATGGACGTCCACATGCCGGACCTGGACGGCATCCAGGCCACCTGGTTGGTCTCCAGCAAGCTGCCGAACGGCGCGGTCATCATGGTCACCTCCGAGGAGCGGTTGGACTTTCTCCAGCGGGCTATGGCGGCCGGCGCCCAGGGCTACGTGCTGAAGCCCTTCGGCGACGGTACCGAGCTGCTCAAGACCATGCACGAGGTGCACGCGCGCGGGCAGGGGCGGCGACTGGCCGCGACCGCGCCGGCCGTCGACGAGGCGGCCGGCGGGCAAGCGCGGCCGCGCCGCGGCAAGCGGCTGGTCGTCGTCGGCACCAAGGGTGGCCTCGGGCGGACGATCGTAGCCGTCTCGCTGGCGCTCGGCCTGCGCCAGCAGACCAAGGGCGCCGTGGTGCTGGTCGACGCCGACTTCCTTTTTGGCGACGCGGACCTGCACCTCGACCTGACGCCGCAGCGGACCATCCTGGACCTGGTGCCGCACATGGACGCGTTGGACCAGGGGCTGCTCGAGCAGGTGGTCACCAAGCACGCCAGCGGCGTCCACTTGCTGGCGCGGCCCCCCCGACCGGAGCAGGCCGACGCGGTCACCGACGAGCACATGCGGACGCTGCTCGACACGCTGGCCCATATGTACGACTGGATCGTTCTCGATACGCCCCCGTCGTACGACGACCGCATGCTGGCCGGCCTGGACCTGGCGGACGTGTACGTCATAGTGATGTCGCCGCACATGGGCGCCTTGCGCAATACGCGGCACTTCCTGGACGTGGCGCACAAGCTGGGCTACCCGCAGGAGCGGATGTGCTTCGTGTTGAACCGGGCCAACAGCGCGGTGGACCTGTCGCTGGACGGCGTGGCCTCAGTCATCGGCACGCGGCGCATCCTTCAGCTGCCGAGCGTGGGGCCGCAGCCGACGCGCGCCTTCAACCACGGCCGCCCATTCCTGAGCGATCAGGCCGGCTCGCCACTCACCAAGGCCCTCTTGGCGCTGTCCGAGCACGTCCGTCTGCTCGCCGCTTGAACAACATCCCGCCTGCCGGCGATGCAACGAGCGGCGACCACCGCTGGCTTCTTGGCGCTGGCGGGGTCGCCCTTGGCCTGTGCGCGGTCCCCTACCTCGTCGCGGCCGTTCTCGGGCCAGTCGACTTCGAACGCGGGGGCACCTTCTGGTACGACCTCGACGTCAGCCAGTACCAGGCCGCCATGCGCGAGGCCAGCCGCGGCGCCTCGTGGCTCGTCCACGACCACTTCACGGCGGAGCCGCACGCCCCGGCGCTGATGTTCACCCTGTACGTCGCCCTGGGCAAGCTCGCGGCGGTCACTGGCCTGGCCGCGCCAGCGCTGTTCGGCGCGCTCGAGTGGGTCAGCCGAATCGTACTCCTGCTGGCGCTGTACGTCTTCGCCGCCACGTTCCTGCCCAACAGAGCCGAGCGGCACCTGGCGATCGTCCTCGCCGCCGGAACGCTTGGGCTCGTGGGCTTCTTCTTGCCGCTAGCGGCCCTGTTCCAGCAGCTGGGCGGTGACGCGCTGTTCGGGGCGCTGCCGACCGCCCTCGCTCTCACACCAGAGCTCAGCACGTTCGTCGTTCTTCTGGTGGCGCCTCACATTGCGCTGGGGCTCGCTTGTACGTTGCTGTGCGCGCCGGTTTACCTGAGGGCTCAAGAAGGGCAACCACGGTGGCTGCTGGCGCTGGCCGGGCTCATCGTTGCCCTGTCCCTGCTGCACCCGTTCAATCTGCCGATCCTCGCTAGCGTCCTGGTCGCCGACTGCGCGCTCCGCAGCCGGGCCCGAGGCGCGTGGCCGTCACGGTGCGAGTGGGCCGTGGTGGCCGTCCTCCTGGTGGCCGTGGCCCCCGTCGCCATCTATTACGGTCTGCTTTTCCACGTCGACCCCTTCTGGTCGGGCACCTACGGCGGCGCGCAGAACGAAACGCCAACCCCGCCGCCGTGGGGCCTGCCAATGGGTTTCGGGCTCGTTCTGCTTGCGGCTCCGGCCGCGTGGCCGGCGGTTCGCTCCTGGCCAACCGACAGGCGCCGCCTCTTGCTCCTCTGGGTAGGCCTGGGCTTGCTGGCGATGTACGCACCAGTCACCTACCAGCGCCGCTTCGGGCTCGGCGTCCAGCCCGGGCTCGCCGTACTGGCTGCCGTCGGATTGCGCGCGGTCACAAGCTGGATGCGCACGCGTCGGTGGGGGCCGGTGCGGCGCCGCCTGGGGCACTACGGACTGGTGCTAGCCGCGGCGGGCACCAGCGTGTTCATCTACGTCAGCCTGATCGCCTCTGCCGCGCTCAATGCGCCTATCGACCTGTACCCCTGGAGCCGGGCAGAGGCAGACGCGGGCCGCTGGCTCGCCGCTCACAGCGCTCCTGACGACGTGGTCCTGGCCTCGACGCCGTTCGCCAACCCGCTCGTCGGGGTCATCGACGGGCGCGTCGTCCACGGGCACGGCGTGGCGACCTGGGACAGCCCCACCAAGGACGCTCTGGTGGCCCGCTTCTTTGCGCGCGACGCCGCCATCGGCGAGCGGAGCGCGCTGCTCCGCCGAAGCGCTGCCACGGTCATCGGCTTCGGCCCACGTGAGCGGGCTCTCGGCGCCACGAGCCTGGCGGACCAGCCGGAGCTGCGCCTCGTCTACGACCAGGGCGGCGTGGCGTGGTACCGCGTTCGGGCGGGCCACGATGCCGTGTGGTAGCCCAGCCAGCGCCTCTACCAGCCCGGCCGGCCGGCCTACCGCAAGCCGCTCCTGCCCTCCGGGCGCGCATGCGTCGGGACCACCTCTGGGTTCTCCTGCCGATCGCCGTGCCGTTCTGCTTCGCCGCCGGCCTGCCGATCACGCACGCCGATCTGTTCCACACGCTGCTGAACGGTCGACTCATCGCGGCTACGGGCGTCTTCCCCGTCGTCGGCGACCCATTCACCTACGCACCGGGCGCCGCCTGGCGCTTCAACCAGCCGTGGCTGGCGCAGCTGCTGTTCTTCTGGCTTGACCAGACCGGCGGCTTTCCGGCGATCAGCTTCGGCCACGCCGTCGCGGTGGCCACGGCGTTCGCCATACTGGCGGGACTCGCCCGTCGTGAAGGCGCCAGCCCACGCGCCGCCGCCGGGCTGGCCCTGGTCGCGTTCGCGGTGGCCGCGACCAACCTCACCATCCGGCCGCAGTCGCTGGCGCTGCCGCTGTTCGCCGCGTGCCTGGCGGTCGTGCGCCGCTCGCGCCCGGGCGATCGCTGGCCTGCGCCAGCGCTCCTGGTCCTCGCCGCCCTCTGGGCCACCGTGCACGGCTCCTTCGTGCTGGCCGGGGTGCTGCCCGGCGCGCACGCGGCCGCCGCCGTCTGGCGAGCCCGAGGGTTGGCGGATCCCTGGGCGCGGCACTTCTCGCTCCTGACTGGCGCGGCGCTGCTGGGCACGCTCCTCACTCCCGGCGGGCTCGCCGTGTGGCAATCCGCGTGGCACACGGGCGCCGACCCATCGGTGCACCGGTGGATTGTCGAGTGGCGGCCAACCTCTCTCGATTCCTTGACGGGACAGATCGCCGGCGCCGCCCTCGTGGTCGCGCTGGCAACCGTGGGCCTCGCCCGCCGCTGGCCGCGCCCAGCCGACGTCGCACTGTTCCTCGTCTTCGGGGCGCTGGCGCTGCTCACGCAGCGCGCGGTGCTCTGGTGGGGCGCCATTCTGCCGGCCAGCCTGGCCGCGGCCTTGGCCAGCGCGGCGCCGCGTCCGCGGCCGGCACCGGAGCTGCCGGCCGTCACCGCGGCCGTGGGCGGGCTCCTCCTCGGGCTGATGGTGCTCTACGTGCCGTGGCTGCGCCCGGCCAATCCGGTCCTGGCGCCCGAGCTGCGGGGCTACCTGTCGGCCGATCACCCAACCGGCGCCGCGGCGTATCTGGCGGACCAGCAGCGGACCGATGGCTCTGGGCGTATCTTCGCTCGTATGGAGTGGGGGGGCTACCTGGCGTGGTCCCTGTGGCCGCGCATGCGGGTATTCCTGGATGCCCGCGTCGAGCAGCATCCACCAGAGGTCTGGCGCGACTACTTCGCGATCCTGGCCGGCGAGCCTGGCTGGGACGACCTTCTGGACGGCTACGGAGCGGACTACCTCGTGCTCGAGCGCGAACCCTTCGCCGCCCTTGTCCGCCAGGTCGACGCCAGCCCCGCCTGGCGGCTGGTGTTCGCCGACGATCTGTCAGTGGTCTACGCGCGAGCCGCGGCCGCCAGGTCCAGCGCTCAGGGGCGGGCCCTGTCAACTGTTAGAGGGTTAGCCAACGGCGTTGGAGAGCGTGCCCACCAGACCGAGCAGCGCGCAGGTGGCGAGGCAGCTCAGCGCTAGGCGGGGGCGGCCGGATCTGCCGAGCTTCACCAGCAGCAGCACGCCGAGCAGAACGACGCCGAGCTTGGCGCCAATCAGCCCCACGGGGCCGACGCTGAGCATGAGGGTCCGCAGGATGGGGTTCTGCTCGAGGTCAACGCCGTACACGAGCATCATGCGCAGCGCCGTGGCGAGGTCGAGGGTTTGCAGGGCGAGAGTGAGGGCAGCCAGGGCGGTGATAGCCGCCGAGGTGGCGCCGACGGGTCGGGCCTGGGCGAGAGCGAGTCCGGCGGGCCGGGCGCCGGGAGTGGGAGCCATCAGCCGCAAGCATCAGCCGGCGGTATGGCGCTCAAGGTTGCGGGGCGGTTGCGGACGCGTTGGGCGACGGGGCCGGCGGTGTCCCGAGGCGTGTGCCAATTCGGTGGTCTGGGGCAGGAGACCGGCATGCCACTGGGGGGTTAAATCCATGCGCCGTGTGGGTCCAACTATCATTGTGGTAGTGACTGACGCAGCGCATGGTCGACGTCAGCACCGCATACCAAAGGAGACGGCAATCGTGCTGAATCGTGAAGACGCAGTTGAGTTTATCGAGGCCCTTCGTGAACGAGGCCAGGGTATGGTCGAGTACGGCCTGATCATCGCCCTCGTCGCCGTCGTGGCCATTGTCGGTCTCGTGGCTCTCGGCCCGGCTATCCAGAAGATGCTGGTCAGCGTCGGCTCCTCGGTCTAGCGACACCGAGTCAACGCTGGCGCGAGCGTATCCAACCAACGCGGAATCTGTCGGCGTCGTGTGCCGGCCCGGCCCGCTAGGGCCCGCCGGCACACGCCCGTGTCCCCCGCGGGCGGTCGTCCAGTGAGGCAGCTATGACGCGTAAGCGACTCGGGTATCTGGTCATGGCGGTCGGCCTCGTGGGCGCTCTGGTGACCGGCGTGCTCGTCTACCAGCAGGTCGTTGCCGCGGAGGCGCTCAAGGCGGCCCTGCCTACCGCGCAAGTTGTGGTGGCGACCGAGGACATTGACGGACGCAGCCAGATCAAGGCTTCCCAGGTCGGGTTCCGCACGGTCCAGAACGACCTGGTCTACGCCGGAGCCGCTACCAGGCTCGAGGACGTCGTCGGCATGTTCAACCCCGGCCCCATCCTCAAGGGAGAGATCATCGGCACGCACAAGATCGGCCAGCAGGGCACCAACAACGCCCCTTCCATCCAGATCGAGAAGGGCAAGGAGATGTACGTCATGCCCATCTCGTTCGGGGGAGCGCCCTTCTCCGTTGCCCAGATCAACGCCCTGCGGCCAGGCGACCGCGTGGACCTGCTCTACACCTCCATGGAGTCCTCGTCGGCGCCCCCAGGTGACCAGCGCCCCGACGGGAGCGCCAACCCAGCGCCGTACTTGCAGACGCGCGTCATGCTCCAGGACCTGCGCATCCACAGCCTCGGCTCATTCGCCGACGACGGCACCCTACTCCAGGCGACGGCGGACCCGTCAAGCAAGACCGGGGCACCGTCGGTGGACAAGACGAACATCATCTTTGTCGTGACGCCGGAGCAGGCGCTCGTGTTGAAGTGGCTGCGCGACCTCTCGGCCATCGACAAGAGCACCAACGTCGAGATGGTCCTGCGGTCGCCGACGGACAACGGCCAGACGGACCCCAACCTGGTCATCGACCTGAAGTACATGCGCCAGAACTTCAACTTCCAGCGTCCCGACCCGGCTCCCTCCGCCGCGCCCGGCCGCTGAGCGAGAAGAGCGCGCCGTGTCACTGCTCGAACGCCTGGGCGCGGCGCCGCGGCCAGCGCCCGACCCGCGCCTGGCACCACTCGATCCGGCTCCGCCGGTCGCGGCGACCCCAACGCAGGGCCATGGCGGGCCGCCGAGACACCTCGCCGGGGCGGGGCCCGCACCCTCCCTGACCGACACCCGCTCGCTGGAGGCCGGCCGGACGCTGAAGGACCGTGTCAAGGCGAAGCTCATCGCCGAGCTGGACTCCTCCATCGACACAACCCGCTCGCAGGATGTCCGCCAGCGGCTGGCCACGCTCTTCGATCAGATTGTCGAGTCCGAGGGCTTCATGCTGCCGCAGCCCATCAAGGCCCGCCTGTTCGAGGAGGTGGCGGCGGATGTCATCGGCTTCGGGCCGATCGAGCCGCTGCTCAAGGATGAGACGGTCACCGAGATCATGGTGAACGGCCCCAAACAGGTGTACGTGGAGCGCGCCGGCCGGCTGGAGCTGAGCGAGGTGCGCTTCGACGATGACGGCCACGTGCGCCACATCATCGACCGTATCGTGTCCCCGCTGGGCCGGCACGTGGACGACTCCAGCCCGATCGTCGACGCCCGCCTCCCGGACGGCTCCGCGTGAACGTCGTCATCCCACCGATCTCGCTCAGCGGGCCGACGATCACCATCCGAAAGTTCGCCCGCGAGAAGCTGACCGTCGACGATCTGGTCCGCTTCGGCTCCATGACGCCCGAGATCGCCGAGTTCCTCCGAGCGTGTGTCGTGGCGCGGCTGAACATCGTCATCTCCGGCGGCACCGGGTCGGGCAAGACCACGCTCCTGAACGTGCTGTCCAACTTCATCCCGGACGACGAGCGCATTGTGAGCATCGAGGACTCGGCGGAGCTACAGCTGGCCAAACGGCACTGGGTACGCCTGGAGACGCGGGCCGCCAACATCGAGGGCACGGGCGCGGTCACCGCCCGCGACTGCATGCGGACAACCCTCCGGATGCGCCCGGACCGGGTGATCATGGGGGAGTGCCGTGGCGGCGAAGCGCTCGACATGCTCCAGGCCATGAACACGGGCCACGACGGCTCCCTGACCACCGGCCACGCCAACACCCCCCGCGACATGCTGAGCCGCCTGGAGACGATGGTGCTCATGGCTGGGATGGACCTGCCGCTGCGTGCCATCCGCGAGCAGATCTCCTCGGCGGTGGACCTGGTCGTCCAGCAGAGCCGCATGCGCGACCATTCGCGCAAGCTCACCCACATCACCGAGGTTCAGGGGATGGAGGGGGAAACGATCACCATGCAGAACCTGTTCACCTTCGAGCAGCAGTCGTACGACAACGGCAAGGTCGTGGGCGCCATCAGGTCCACCGGGCTTCGGCCCCGCTTCATGTCCCGCATCGAGGAGGCGGGCATCGAGCTGCCGCCGAGCGTCTTCGGGGTCTTACCCTGAAACTCCTCCAGCCGCGCCCAAACGCACCGGTTCCGGTTCCGGTTCCGGTTCCGGTTCCGGTTAGTGTCGCGGGGACGCCATGCAGCTGGCCCTTCTAGCCGCGGGCGCGGTCCTCGCCGTCATGGCCGGGCTGGCGGCGGCCCTTCGCCCGGACACGGTGCGGCTGGATAGGCGGCTGCGCAGCCTGGCCGGCAGCTCGGTCTGGCTCACCGACGACCAGCACCACCTTGCCGCTTCGGTGCAGATGACGCAGTTCCTGGCCAATCGGGTGAACCGGTCCGTGTCGGGCTGGTCGTTCGCGGCTGCCCTCCAGCTGGCGCTGCTGCGCGCCGACGTGAAGCTGACTGTCGGCGAATTTCTCATACTCCAGGGCGTCGCGGCGATGATCATCGGCTCCCTGGCGTTCTTGATCTCCGGTGCGCCGCTGGTGGCGCTCGTCTTCGCCGGGCTGGGGTCGCTCGTGCCACGCTACTGGCTGCGTCGTCGACATGCCGCGCGGCTGAAGGCCTTCAACGATCAGCTGGCCGACGCTCTCTCGCTCATGAGCAACTCGCTGCGCTCGGGGTCGAGCCTCGTGCAGTCCATGGAGACGATGGCGCGTGAGGCGGCCCCGCCAACCTCTGACGAGTTCAACCGCGTGGTGCGGGAGATTGGCCTGGGCGTTCGGCCCCAGGAGGCGCTCCAACACGTCAACCAGCGCCTGGCGAGCCGGGATCTGGACCTGGTGGTCACGGCGATTCTGGTGCAGTTCGACGTCGGCGGCAATCTGTCCAAGGTGCTCGACTCCATCGCCGCCACGATCCGCGAGCGGGTGAAGCTTCAGGGGGAGATCAAGACCCTCGCGGCGCAGGGGCAGATGGCCGGTTACATGCTGAGCGGGCTGCCGGTCGTGATCTCGGGCGTCCTCATGCTGATCGCGCCCAGCTACATCGGCAAGCTGTTCACGCCCGGCCCGTGGCTCGCGCTCCCGTTCGTGGCCGGGATTGGCCTGGTCATGGGCACCGTCGTGATGCGCAAGCTGACCAACATCGACATCTAGCCCCTAGCCCCTAGCCTCTTGCCTCTGGCGTCCTCCATGTCCCCCACACTCGCCGCCTTTCTGTCGGCCCTGGCCATCGTGCTGGTGCTCGTCGGGCTGTGGCTGCCCCACGGGGGCGCGGACACCGTGGACGGCCGGCTGGCGGCGCTCCGCGGGGAGCGCCCGACGCCACAGGAGGCTGAGCTGCGCACGCCGTTCGGGGAACGGGTGCTCCGCCCTCTGGTGCGGCGGCTGGCCGATACCGCCAACCGTCTTCAGCGCAAGCCCGTGCGCGGCACCACCAGTCTCGGGCCCACCGCTCAGCAGCGGACGCAGCTCAAGCTGATGCTGGCCGGCAGCCCGTACGGATTGACGCCGGCCGACTTTCTCGGCACGAAGGTGCTCGGCGCGCTCGCTCTCGGTGGCGCGTTCTTCCTCTTCATGACCGTCGCTGGCCAGGCCGTGCTGGCGCTGCTGTTCGCGCTCTTCGGTATGGCGTTCGGCTGGTTCGCCCCCGAGCTGCTGCTGCGCAGCAGGACGCGGCGGCGGCAGAAGGCGATCCAGCGCGCGTTGCCGGACGCGCTGGACCTGCTGGTGATCAGCGTGGAGGCTGGCTTAGGCTTCGACGCCGCCTTGCAGCGCATGGTGGACAAGAAGGTCGATGCCCTGACGTGGGAGTTCGGGCGGCTGCTGGCGGAGATGCGCGTCGGGCGTTTGCGGCGCGACGCCTTGAAGGACCTGGTCGCCCGCACCGAGGTGCCCGACCTGAGCCGGTTCGTGAACGCCGTGCTCCAGGCCGAGGGGCTGGGCGTCAGCATCGCGCGCGTCCTGACGGTTCAGGCCGAGCAGATGCGCACGCTGCGCCGCCAGCGCGCCGAAGAGAGCGCGGCCAAGCTGCAGCTGAAGCTGCTCATGCCGCTGGCCCTGTTCATCTTTCCGGCCCTGTGCATCGTCATCCTGGGCCCCATCTGGCCGGCCGTCGCCGGCGCCGGCGCCCCCGGCGTCTAAACGGTGTGATGTTCACTTTACTGAACTGACACATCAGGCGCGCCGATCCCTCGCAGACGCGCGCGCCACGCCTTGCAAGGCACTGGCATCCTTGAGCTTCCGGCGGGCCCGATTTGGTCGGGCCCGGTATCGCTGGCCTCGATCGCTCCCGAATGACGCGGTGTGTTGGGCTTCGGTCGCCGTGCGAAACCAGCGCGTGCCGCCGAATCCGCGGCCTCGGTACACAGGCCAATACGTTGCGCGTGTGTAGGTTCGGCCCGGCCCACTATTCCCGCGGCTCGCGGTCCGGCAATCGAATGCCGGCGGATGGATCAAAATAGCGCCGGAATTTGAAAAGAGTACTAGCATGTGTGACAATGAAGACTGTGGATGAGGTTACGCGCCTCCTCGCGACGGAGGCTGAACCGCCGGGTGCGGTGTCCGAAACAAGGCGCGAGGCATTTGTCCGCCTCGCCGAGCGTCGCACCAACGTGGTGTTGGACCGCATCCGCATTCTGAGCAATCTGGCCAATCCCTACGCGTACGAGTGGGAGGAGGAAGACATCCGGCGGATCTTCGGTGCGATAGAGGAGGAGTTGCGCCTCTCGCGCCAGCGCTTCCAGCGCAAGCACCGCCGACGGCGCGAGTTCAAGCTCCGATGACGCTCGTAGCGCGCAAGGCAGCCCCGGGTGGTGCCGAAGGCGCCACCATGGCCGAGCTCGCGAACCCACAGGTCGCCACACTCGCCGTTTACCTGGCCGGGGGCGCTACGAAGAACGTGGACACCGAGCACATTGCTGTCCAGGCGTATCGGCTGGCACCCGGCCGTTACCGCTGGAAACACTACGCCGAGCATATCGACATCGAAAAGGTGGCCGAGTCACTGCGGGATGCGCAGAAGGCCCGCTACGGCCACTTCGTCCAGGGTGCTCGGGGCACGGGTTGGATGCTGACCCCGGCCGGCCTCGACTTCGCTCGCGCCCACCTGGAGCGCGCCGAGAGGCCCGATTTGGTGCGGGCCCGCGAGGAACCCTGGGTCAAGCCCGAGCGGGTGCGGTTGCTCGCGACTACGGCTTACGCCCTGACGCACGCCGGCACGCCCGAGTCCATCACCGATCAAGACGCTGAGGCCTTCTTTCGGATCGATGACTACGTCACCGGCCAGGCGCGCACCCGGAAGATCGACCGACTCCTGAACCAGTTCGGCGACGATCCCGAGTTGGGACCCACCATCCGGGCGCTGGCCGCCCGCATCTCCAAGAGGTAGTCCATGGTTGTGCTAATCGAGGACCAGGGCCTCGTCATCCGGAGTCACGTTGGGCGCGATCTCCTCCAGAGCGGGGCCGTCTTCAAGACGGACAAATTGGTGGTCTGGGAGTACGTCTCCAATGGGCTCCAGTACGTCGATCCAGGGGTCAGCCCCGTCGTGCGTGTCGAGCTCGACAGCAAGCGGCGGCGGATGGTGATCAACGACAACGGCCGAGGCATGGACTGGGCCAACCTGCAGAACTTCTTCGTCATGCACGGCGAGAACGCCGACCGCCGCAGCGGGCGGACGGGTCGGGGTCTGTTCGGCACAGGGAAGTCGGCGGCCTTTGGCATCGCCGACGTGCTGCGCATTACCACCGTGCGGGACGGCCGTCGGTCACGAGTCGAGGTGCGTCGTTCGAGGGTGGAGGCGATGACCTCGGGCGATCCGATTCCCGTCGACTCCCTGGAGCGCGAGGTGCCCACGGACCAGCCAAGCGGCACTGTGGTCGAAATCGAGAACATCCACCTCCGCTCGCTTGACCAGTCAGGCATTATCCGCTACGTCGAGGGGCACCTGGCACGCTGGCCCCGCGGCGCCCGCGTCATCATCAACAACCATGAGTGCGAGGTGGTCGAACCCCACGCCTCCAAGGAACATCGGATCCGTCCCGATCCGCAGGCTGCGGCGACCTTGGGTGACGTCGAACTGATCCTGCGCGCCTCGCCCGTGCCCCTTGAGGAGGAGAGGCGCGGGGTGGCCGTGTACGCCAACGGCGTCTGGCACGCCACCACGCTCGCCGGCAGCGAGGGGCGCGAGATGGCGCAATTCATTTTTGGCGAGATCGACGTGCCCGCCCTCGATGACGACCGCTCACCGATGCAGCCGTTCGACTTGTCGCGTTCGATGCAACTCAACCCAAATCACCCAGTGGTCCAGGCACTGCTGGCCTTCATCGGGCGGCACGTGGAGCAGTTACGGCGCGAGCTCTTGGAAATGGAGCGGGAGCGAAGACAGGGTGAGGAGGCGCGCCGCCTCGCGCAGCAGGCGTCGGAAATCGCCCGCATCTTAAATGCCGACTTCGAAGAGTTCCGTCAGCGATTGGCGCGGGCGCGGTCGGCCAGCAGGACCGGTGGACAACCGGCGCCGGATGCCGCCGAGGACGAGGCCGGGATGGACCTGGTGCCCGGCACCCTGTTGCCCGCCGAGCATGAGTCGCGCCGGCGTTTCAGTGAGCGCGAAGGTCCCCTGATCGACCGCCCGCCAGACAAGCCGGACGGGCCGTCCGATCCCCCGCTCGTGCCGGGCGGGCCCGGGAGCCCACTCATCGGCGCGCCGGGAGGCCCGGCGGGCAGTTCTGAGCGACCTCACGGCGGCTTCGTTGTGGACTTCGTCCACAACGGCTGCGAGGCGGCACGAGCAAAGTACGTTGGCGAGCAACGGACGATCTACATCAACCTGGATCATCCCCAGCTCGCCGCCGCCCAGGGACTCGCGGGTACCGACGACCCCGCGTTTCGCCGGCTGGCCTACGAAGTGGCCTTCGCTGAATACGCGATTGCCTTGGCGTCCGAAAGCGCGGCGAGAGGCTGGCTGCTGGAGCCGTCGGACGCCATCTTCCAGATCCGCGAGACCATCAACCGTGTAGCCCGGAATGGAGCGATCCTATACTCTGCGTAGCCGCCGAGATTCGGGTGCGCAACGCAGATCTGGCACACATTCTGGTACCGGTACTCCGGGGCACAGGTCAACCCCTCATGGTGGGCGAACGCGCCGACACCGCCGCACGGAGGATGCACCGTCATCATACGGGCCTAGTGAGCACATGATATCGCCGAGTCGGTCTGCGCTCGAAAGTGAACTCGCGGGGTTACTGAGCGCGGAGCACTTACCTCGGAACCAGGCGATGATCGCCCGCTACCTGGGCTGGGATGGCCGCGCGCCGGCCAACCTGGAGCAGGTGGGGCGCGAGTACGGGCTCACGCGCGAGCGGGTTCGGCAGATTTGCGCCCGCGTCGCGAAGCGCTTCCCTGGGGCCTCGACCCCTGTCTTGGATCGCTGTCTCGCGTTTGCCGCTGCGGCAGTTCCCGGTGACGCCGCTTCGGTCGAGGCAGCCCTCGTGGCCGCTGGCGACCTACCCGCCAACGTCACGCTGGCCGACTTACTGCGGATCGCCGATCAATTCGGCCGACGTCGGAGCTTCTCGTTAGTGGGGATGGGAGCGACTCCCCTGCTCGTTGGGCCTGACGGCGACCGCGTGGTTGCCGAGATCCGACAAGCAGCGCGTCGCGCCATCGAGCACTGGGGCGTGGTGACGGTCGACGAAATGGCGGCAAAGGTTGCCGTCGCGGAGGCTGAGCTGGTTCGTTGGGTTCTAGTAGGTCACCCCGGCTTCATGTGGCTGGATGAACCGAGTGGATGGTTTTGGGTTCCAACCCGACGTAATCGCCTACTGAACCACATTCGCAAGGTGCTCGCGGTTGCGACACAAGACGTTACAGTCGCCGCCTTGCGCGACGCCGTGCGGCGGCACTACCGCTGGCAGGGTGTGGCGGCGCCGCGACGCGTTCTTCTTGAGTTCTGTCGCCACACACCCGGTCTGGTGGTGGAAGGGAACGTCATCCGCGCCGAGCCGACGCCCAACGCGACGAGCGAGCTCAGCCCGAATGAGCGAGTGCTCGTCCGAGTCCTGTCGGAGCACGGCGGTATCATGGGCCGCCTGGCGTTCCAAGACGCTTGTGTCGCGGCCGGAATGAACCGCTCGACGTTCATGGTCTACCTGGATAACTCGCCCGTGCTCATGAAGTACGCACGTGGTGTGTATGGGCTCGTTGGGCACACGCCGCCGCCGGGAGTGGTCACGGCGTTGGCGCCGAAGATAGAACCAGGTCGGCGCCTCCTGGACGTTGGGTGACTCTCCGACGGCCGCGCATGGTGTGCTTACCGGTTGGGGCGCAACATCATCGAGTCGGGGGTGATTGGCGTCCCTCGTGGGCTGAAGTCCATATTTGCAGGAGAATTCCGCCTGACGGCCGACGGGACACCGATGGGAACCCTGGTGGCACGGAACAGCAGCGCCTGGGGCTTGGGGCCATACTTCCGTCGCCGGGGCGGCGAGGAAAGCGATTGTCTTCTCTTGGTCCTGAACTTGGCCACCCGTGAGGCGAAGATCGCGCTTGGTGATGACAATCTCGTCGAACGTGCCCGGGGCGGCAGGCTGGAAGAACAGCCGCTTGTGAACGAAGAGGAAACGAGGACCCCGGAGCATTCGACAGAGGAAGACGCGCACGCCGTGGACCGCCCCACGCTCATACCTGTCTCACTCGACGGCGTGAGCATCAGGCCAGTTCCGGGGAAGGACAAGTCCCAAGTCGAAATACGGGTGTTGGATCGGCCTGGAGTGCGTGCGGTCGCGCATGACAAGGGTCAGCGCAAAGGGTTCTGGATCGAGATCTTCGACCCCCATGGGAGCCACAACTTGGTGCACTCACCACCAGGTCTGAAGCGGGCCGGCGCCATCGATCTCGCCGTTCAGGAACTTCGAAATCTCGGACCGCAGGCTCAGCAGTGCCTTGCAAGCTAGGTGGCGCCCCTGGTATGCCGGAGCAGCTAGGCGGCGGCGCGGCGCGGCAGGCCAGCGTCCAGACCGCCTCCGGATCGAGGTCGCGGTGTGGTCTCCGGGAGGATCCGCGCGGTATCCTATTCTGCTGAGGCGTCGTGGATGGCGAACTGCGCGACCCATGCCACGAAGTTGCGCCGACGCGGGCGCCGGCAGCCCGTCGGCATCCATGATCGGAAGGCGTAGCCGGCCCACTCGCCGGTGGGCCCTGGACTCTCCCGCTCCGCCACGAGGCCGTCCAGGAGCGGACGTTGAGTCAGCAAACGTGCGCCGGAGCCCAATTGACTCCCTTGGACCCGCCCTCACTCTGCTTGGCCGGCGCCGGTCCTCGCTGAGCAGCACGAGGAGTGGCTCGCGGCCCCCGCTGCTTCTCCGCCCAATCGTTGGCCAAGCTGATCACGGCTGGCTCACCGGCTCGCTGCCCGGGCCGGCTCTGCTGGAGGCAGCCTAGCGACCAACTCCGCCGGGAACCACCGGCTCAAGAGGCCCCACTTGCAGGGACACGACCCTGGAGGTGTCTGAGTTCAACGCCGAAGCCCGGTCCTGCCTTCCAGTTCAATGGAGGAGCGCGACAGGAACGGAGCTTCAGTTTAATAGTGGACTAAACATTATAAAACGGCCGGCCAACCCCGGCCGTTCACAACAACCGAAGCGACTTGGGCACGGCTGTAGTACCAGGCGTCGTCCACGTAGGTGTGAAGATACTCGAAGGCGACCGCTTCGCAGAGGTTGGCCAGGATCCGCTCCTGCCCACGGGCTCCTCGTTAAGATGGATCCTGGCCCTAGGCTTAGCCGGCTGGGTACCGCTCCGGATGAGCTGCTTTGAAGTCGTCACCCACGAAGTCGTCGATTTCCGTCTCGCCCGGATCAGGCGCGCCCAGGCTAATGACGTGCTGGCGAAACGTCTGGTAATCCGTGGAATCTTCGCCGGCCTGGGCGCGCTGGTCGCGCCACTCGTCGTACTGCTGGCGGAGGTTCGGATTGTCGGCCGATAGGTCCGCAAATCGAGCCATCACACTGTCTCCCTTTCTCATCGTCTCATTCGTAGGTAGTGAACGCGGCCCGTGGTCGGGCTCAGGGACGGCGGGGCTCCACGACGAAGGTCTGTCCCACCGCCGGCCCGCCGCCCGCCGGGTTTGTCTCAGCCCGAGGCGCCGCGGACCCGATCGTCCGCGGCTCAGCGGGCTCCTGCGCCTGGCGTTGGCCGGCCTCAGCCGCCTTCGCCACCTTGGGGGCTGCCTCTTGCCCCTTCTGATACCAGCTGGCCACGATCTGCCCAGCAGTCTCACGACCGCCCAGGCCGAATGCCAGGCCCAGGGCTAGCGCCAGAGCGCCGACGACCGCCATGAACAACGTGTTGACCAACGCGGTCGCGATCCCCACCTGGTCCACGGCGATCACGACGGCGAACGCCATGACGGCCACACGCGCGACAGTCGCTAGCAGCTCAGGATTGCCCAGGCCCGCCTCCGCGGTGGCCCCGCGCACCAGACCCGACAGCGCATTCGCGGCCAAACCCGCCAACACCAGAATCACCAGAGCGACGACCAGGTTTGGCAACCACAGGAGCAGTTGCTGGAGAACCTGGGACACCGCGGGCAGGCCGAGCGCATCGAAGGCGCTGACCAGCACGATCAGCCGCACGAACCACTTGACGAGGTTCGCTATGACGCTGGCAGCGTCGTTGTGGATGCCGGCCTTCTGGACGAAGTCGCTGAAGCCGGAGCGTTTGGCCAGGTCATTGAACTTCACCGCGCGGAGGACCGTGACCACCGCGGCGGCTACTGCTGAGGCGATAAGCCAGCCGATGATAAGAATGACGAGGAAGCCGAGAATCTTCGGGATAGCGCCGAAGAGCAGCGCCAGGGCAGCGGCCGTTGATGTCAGAAGCGCGGTCGTGAGATCGGTGATGGGGGCCATGAACATCTCCTACAGCATCAGGCTCGCGGTGCTTTGGTCGGCCAGAGGCGAGGAAAGGTCTGCTGACTGCCACACCTTCCGTTAATACAACGCGCGACGTCGAGCGGTTCCCAGCCAGAGCGACCCTAAGGGTGTCCTTGACGGTGGGTCGGGACGGCCTGACAATGCTGAGCGACAAGCCGCGGGCCGGGCGGCCGGTGCCGACCGAGGAGACGTTGGCCACCTGAGAGGTCATCCGTTGGGGCGGGGTAGCGGCGCGGACGGGCTTGAGCATGGCATCTTGGGGGAGTCGTTGCATCAGAGGGGGGGTCTTATGGGGCGACTGACACGGCGGGCCTTCTTCTTGCGGTCCGTTGGCAGCGGCGGAGTCCTGCTGCTCGCTCAGGCGTGTCGGGCCCAGGGGGTGCCGGCCTATGGAGCGGGCCAGCAGCCGGCTGGCGGCGGCCCGACGCAGGTTGGCGCGCCGGCTGCTCCCCCAGCGAGCCCGGCCGGGGGGGCCAATGCGACCTCGCAACCCGCCGCCGCGGGTTCGCCCAAGCCCGGAGGGATGCTCGTCAGCGCTGTCACGGCCGAGCCGCCGACGCTCGATCCCCACCTCGGGTTCCCGGGGACCTGGCAGGCGTTGATGTACGACTACCTCGTCTACTTCGACGCGGACAACAAGGTGCAGCCGAACCTGGCCGAGTCCTGGGACATCCAGAACGATGGCGCCACCATCGTTTTCAAGCTGCGGAAGGGTGTCAAGTTCCAGAACGGCCGCGAGCTGGTGGCCGACGACGTGAAGTACAGCATGGAACGGCTCCAGCAGCCAACCTCCGTTTTCGCTCGCGACTACGCGGCCATCCAGTCGGTGGAGGCCGTCGACTCGTCCACCGTGAAGATGAGCTTTGGCAAGCCATTCCCCGGCGTCTTTCGCATGATCGCCCAGTTCAAAGGAGGCGAGATCGTCGCCAAAGAGGCGGTCGAACAGAGCGGGGACCTGGCGCGCACCGGGATGGGCACCGGGCCGTTCATGCTCGACCACTGGACGCCCGGCAGCGAAATCGTGCTGAAGCGCAATCCGTACTACTGGCGGCAGGGATTGCCGTACCTGGACGGGATCACGTTCAAAATTGTCCCGGACGAAGCGGGAATCGTGGCCGGGCTTCGCACGGGTGCGGTCCAGCACATGCCGATCCAGGACTTCACGAACATCCGCGCTCTCGGGTCCGATCCGAGCGTCAAGATCTATCAGACCCCGCGTGTCCAGGACGGCGTCGTTGCGATGTACGTCAATGCACGGATTGGGCCCCTGGCCGATCCGAAGGTGCGCGAGGCCCTCTACTGGACCTTCGACCGGGACGCCGCGGTGAACATCGCCGCCGGTGGCATGGGGATCGCGACCGGCCCGATCAGCCCGACCGTCACGCCATGGGCGCTGCCGGACGAGGAGGTCAAGAAATGGTGGCGTCGCGATGTTGATCGTGCCAAGCAGGCCGTGGCCGAGGCCAAGGCCGGCGGCAAGTACCCTGACGGCATCACGACCCAGGTGTGGGCCGATGCGACGACGCGCTGGCGGGTGGATGTCGCCCAGATCCTGTCCTCCAACGCCAAGGAGGTTGGGATCAACTGCGAGGTCGTGCTGATGGAGGCCGGGACACTCACCACGCAGTTTCTGGCCCGGCAGGTGCCAATCTACCCCAACACCTGGGGCGCTTCGGCCATCGACCCCGACGCGATGTACCGCTTCTTACATAGCAAGGGCCAGGACTATCCGTACGTGAACGACCCCGAGGTGGACCAGATGCTCGACGCCGGGCGGTACACCTGGGACCCACAGACGCGGAAGGGTATCTACGACAAGATCCAGCGCATGCTGTTGGACCGATTCCACGGGATCTGGATGTTTCACGTGAACTTCTTCGACGCGGCGCGGGCAAATGTCCACTACACCCGCGACAAGTATCCGCCGATGATGCTCCGCGGCCTCGAGGAGACCTGGATCGACTAGTCGGCATCCGCCGCCACCAGGCATTCGGAAGCTCCACGTCGTCGATACTGGGGAGGGCACTGTGCAGCGGTACATCGCGGTCAGGCTTCTGTCGGCCATCCCCACGCTGCTCGGCGTGGTGACCCTGGTGTTCATCGTCATGCGGCTGGTGCCAGGGACGATCGTCGACCAGATCCTGGCGAGCGGCGACACCAGCGAGGAGGTCCAGCGGTCGCTGCGCGCCTACTTCGGGCTGGACCGTCCGCTCTACGTTCAGTACTTCCAGTACCTCGGCAGCCTCCTCACCGGCGACCTGGGCGTGAGCTGGCGGGCACGCTTCCCGACCCTCGATCTGATCTTGTACGCGTTGCCGGTGACGCTTCAGCTCGCGTCCATGGCGGCGATCGTGTCGATGGTGGTGGGGATCGGCTTCGGCGTGCTATCTGCCGTCAAGGAGAACACGCCTCTGGACCATGTCGTGCGCGTGTTGAGCCTGTTCAGCATGTCGATGCCGGTGTTCTGGCAGGCGACGATGCTCATTCTGGTGCTGTCGCTGTGGCTGCGTTGGGCACCGCTCGGCTATGTCGACCCTTTTACCGACCTGGGCAAGAATCTGTCCCTCATGATCCTGCCGGCCGTCACCCTGGGTACCAGCGCGTCCGCCAGCGTCATGCGGATGACCCGCTCGTGCCTGCTGGACGTCCTGCGCCAGGATTACATCCGCACGGCCCAGGCGAAGGGCCTCCGCGAGCGGACGGTCGTGGTGCGCCACGCCATCAGGAACGCGCTGGTACCGGTCGTGACAATCCTGGGGCTCCAGGTCGGCTCGCTGCTGGGCGGCTCCGTGATTGTCGAGTCGGTGTTCGGCCTGCCAGGTATCGGCATGCTGATCCTGAACGGCATCGGGATGCGGGACTATCCCATCGTCCAGGGGACCGTGATCGTCACGGCCGTGATGTTCATGGCGACCAACCTGCTGGTGGACGTGCTGTACGGCTATCTGGACCCGCGAATCCGCCACAACCAGAGTGCCGGCAGTGGGCGGGCATGACGATGCAGGCGATCGCGACGACCGCCCCGGCCAGTGCGCCAGTCACGATCCGGGTGCGACGGCGGCGGCGACTCCTGGTGCGCAATCCCCTGGTGCTCGGTGGACTGGTATTGGCGATCTTCTTCTTTGTCGTGGCCGTCTTTGCTGGCGTCCTGGCTCCCGCCGACCCGATCGCCATGAACACTGCCGGCGTGCTGGCCGGCCCGTCCAGGGCTGCGCCGTTCGGGACCGACCGCTTCGGGCGCGACGTGCTCAGCCGCGCGATGTTTGGCGCCCGTGCCAGCCTCTTCGTAGGCGTGGGCAGCATCGCGATGGCTGCCACGGTCGGCACGGTCATAGGGCTGCTGTCCGGCTACTTCGGTGGCCCAGTGGACAACGTCCTTGGTCGCGTCATGGACGTCTTCTTTACGTTTCCGTCCCTGATTCTTGCCATTGCCATCTCGGCGGCGCTCGGGCTGGGCACCCAGAACGCCTTACTCGCGATTGCCGTCACCTACTGGCCGGTGTTCGGGCGGGTCGTCCGCGGCGCGACCATGGCCGAGCGGTCGAAGGACTACGTCGACGCGGCACGGGTCGTCGGGGCGTCGGGCTTGCGGGTCATGCGCGACCATCTCCTGCCGAACGTCCTGTCGCCGCTGATCGTGCAGGTCACGGTTGCTATCTCGCAGGCGATCATCATCGAATCGTCGCTCAGCTACCTCGGGTTGGGAACGCAGCCGCCCACCCCGAGCTGGGGCACGATGATCAACGAAGGACGGACGTTCCTCGACACCGCGCCCTGGATCAGCGTGTTCCCCGGAGTGCTGATGATGGGCGCCGTCCTGGCCTTCAACTTCCTCGGCGACGGCTTGCGGGACGTCCTCGACCCGCGGAGCCGCTCCCTGTAGGCCCGGTGGCGAGGAGGGGCCATGCGGACCTGATCCCTCCGGTCGCAGCCACCGTTGCCGGCGTGCCCTCAGCAGGGCTGGCTCGTGGACGCGTCGGGCCCAAAGCGGGTTGGCGCTCGCAGGTCGATCGTCAGGTCGGTGTGGGGATCGGGCGTGCTGGCGGCGCCTACTGCCCGGGCTGAGACGGTGTACGCCCCCACCGGAGCCTGGATCGACCTCGAGAAGGAGCCGTCGGACGCCGCGCTTGCTACCTGATCGTTTTTCTGGGCCGGACCGTTGTCCACGGGCACGAGCCGTACGGCGACCGCCTTGCCCGGATCGAAGCCCTGGCCGAACAGCTCCACCTGACCCATTTTGGCGCCCGCGGGCTGCGTGGCGACGAAGGCGGCGAGACGCGGCGACGCGACACGCTCCGTCGGCTCGAGCGCCAGCGCCGTTGACGGGATGATCTTGCCCGAGCCGAGGGCGCGCGCCAGGCGGCCGACCGCCGCGAGTGAGACGCAACCCTGTCCGCCGTCGCCCGGGACGACTGTGGCATCGTCCGGCCGACTCTCTGAGAAGGCCTCGAGGACGCCTTTCTGAAAGCGCTGTGCCACGAAGCCCGACTGCCCTGAGCCGGCGTTCGGTCGCTGGACGCGCCCCGCCTGTCCCTGCGGCAGTCCCAGCATCTCCCACGCGTCCTCGATGCTGGTGAACGGCGCGCCCGAGACCGGGTCGGTGAAGTAGCGCGCCATTAGCTCAGGGTCCATGACCCAGCCCATGCGTCGCGCGGCGTCGTCAGCGAAGGGCAGGGGGCCAGCGGGCGCCGGTCGTGGGATGCCGACGATTTCTAGCCGGTCGTCCAGCCCCTGGTCCGTGAACATCTCCAGGACGTTGGCGAGAACGGCCCGGCCCTCCTGTGGGCGCCACTGGAGGATCCCGCGCTGAAATGCCTGGTGGAGGTAGCCGTCCGGAGCGGGGTAGCGAAACCTACGGCTGAGAGGGTAGCCGAGCACGGCGACGCCGCCGTAGCGACGAAAAGCCGTCCAGAAAGCCGCGGCCGCATCGTCGGTCACGGTGTACCCACGGAGCGTATCGGTGTTGCTGGCATCACCCGCTGGCAGGCGGCTCTCCTGCGCGTAGAACCATCCGCCCGCCGTGGCGGCGTCACGGTGGCTGTCGCCAGAACCGGTCGCCTCGGTCGAGGGCGGAGATTGGGACTGCTGGCCGCCGTCAGCGCGCGCCAGCCGCGGTGGCAGCGATGCCGTGGCCATCGCCAGGACGAGCAGTAGAGCCATCAGCCCGCCACGATGCCTCACGCGCCGGCCTTCGTCCGCGGGATAGGCCGCGGTAGAGCCGGAAACAGGTCGGATGGCACGACAGACACCGCCCCGGCGCCTGGCCGGGTGACGTACAGCGTCTCGTCGCCCGGGTTCATCGCCAGACGGGACCTCTCTCTGGTAGGCCCGGCAGCCGCCCGCGTCCGCGTCGGGCCCCCCTCCGCCGGCAGCAGTACCCGCCCGAGCTCGCTGCCGTCCGTCGGATTGAGGCGGATCGCGACGTTCTGCTGTGAGCTCACGACGTAGACTGCGCCGGAGCTGTCACCGGCGGCAACGGCGTCCGGCTCGTCGTCCAGGGCATACCTGGCAACTGTGCCCGACGCGGGCCGCACCACGGCGAGCGTGTGGTCGGCCGGGTTGATCGCGTACACCAGGCCGCGTGCCACGGCGACACCGGAAAGGCCGGCGCTGCCGGTGTCCAGGGTGCCGACGATCTGCCCGGTCGCGCCCTCGAGCAGCGACACCGTGCCGGTGAGCTGGCCGATGGCCAGCTGGTGACGCACGGTATCGACGGCGATGCCGGTGACCATCGGCAGGCCATCCCTGATCCGGGCGACGCGCCCGGCTCGCAGATCGACCATCGCGACAGCGCCGCGATCTGGCAGCAGCACGTACAGAACGCCGAGCTCGGCGTCCACCCCGAGCTCCGCTGCCGGCGCCGGCAGCGGGATCTCGCCGATGCGCCCGCCCGTCTGGCCGTCGAGCACGACCACGGCGGATGTGCCGCGCGCCTGCGCGGCGACATACACGACACCGTTCTCCGGGTTGACGGCGAGGGCCTCAGGGACCCATTGAGACGACGGCTGGCACGCGGCGCCGGCCGGGCAACCGAGGCTGAAGGGCCGGTTCAAGGTTGGGCGCCCGCCGTCCATGGTCCAGATGACTCCCGACGTGTCGACGACGTAGACGCGCCCGGAGTCCTGGTTGACGCCAAGGGCGGCAGGCGCGCCGCCAGTGACGGCGGCCACGGCCGAGGCCGGAGTGGGCGCCATCGTCGGCTCGGGCGTGGCGGTCGGAGCCCGGGGCTCGGCACGCGCCACGGCCGCGGTCGGCGGGGCTGGGGGCGCGGCCGGCGGCGCCGGTGCCGGCACCAGTGGGACCGGCTCCCGTGGCACGGTTAACTGGGGAGCTTGCGCGGCTGACTCGTCAGCCGTTGGCGCCGCCTCGGGAGTCGCCGTGAGCGGCGGCGGCGGGATGCGCTCAGTGCCAACGACGTAGTCGAAGACGTTCGTCAAGACGGCGCCCGCGTACAGCTCCAGACGGTAGTGGCCTGGCCGCTCGCCGCCGGTGTGGTACCAGACGAGCCGACTGAAGAAGCGCACTGCCGGATACTGATTGGCGCCGAACGTGGCTGTCGGCATCGGCGTGCCGAGCGGGGTCGAGGCGCTGGCGCTCCTGGCGAAGGGGGCCCCCGCCGTACCCGCGGTCGTCGGCGTGCCACCATCCCGGTTGACTGTTACGTCGGCGACCAATGCGCGCGAGTCGTGGTCGAAGACGCGCAGAGTGAAAGGCACCACCTGCTGTTGGCCGAGGGTGCCAACGTACAGGCCGACTTGATCCTGGTAGACGAAGGCGGCGACAGGGGCCGGCACGCCGTCAAATGGGGGCACGATGGTCAGGAACACGTCGCCGAAGAACGGAGCTCCGGCGCCCTCGGCCGGCGTGACGCTGCTCATCACCACGGGCGTGGCGGTCGGGATCGGCGTGGCCGTTGGCGTCACAGGTGTGGCCGTAGGCGTCAACGCCGTCCGCGCCTCGGCCACCATATGCTCGGTTCGTGGGTCGATCTGAGGATTCAGGGTCCTGGCGCGCTCGAAGGCATTCAGCGCGTCGAGGTACTGGCCGCGCGCGTAGAGATCGGTTCCCTCGTCGTATGCCCGCTGCGCTTGGGCCACCAGGCCGGCGAAGGGGTCGGGGGTTGCGGCTGGCGCGGGCGGCGTCTGGCCACCGCAGGCCGCGCAGGCCAGGATGATGAGGCACGATGCCGCGGCGAGCGGCAGATGTCCCAGGTCAGATGTCGCGCGCCTGGCAGCACGGCCCGACCCCGCGAGCTGGCGGGGGTCCATATCCGCACCATACGCGGCCCAGCCCTCTGGCTGGAACGGTAGGTCGCGGGGGGGCGATACCCCCGGTCGTCGGCCCGGGCCGGGCCGAACGGGCGGACCGGCGTGGCCGGCTCGGCTGATCCGGGCGTCGGGACGGCCGCGTACATCCCTTCGAGGACTATTTGACCGTGACAGTGCGTGGCGTGCCGACCCGGGGCACAGGTGGCCCGGACAGCGCCCCCGTGTACCGGCTGCTCGATCGGCAGACGCTCGCGCTGGCGCGGCTCGACGAGCGCGAGCGCATCGCCATGGACCTCCACGACGGCGTGATGCAATCGCTGTACGCCATCGGCCTGAGTCTGGCGACGCGCCAGCGCCTCTTGCCCAGCGGGGACGCGGCCGCGCGCGGCGCGCTCGGCGCAGCCGCCGCCCAGGTCGACGAGGTCATCGCGCAGATGCGCGACTGCGTGTCGGGTCTCCAGCCGCGCGAGCGTGATGGGCCAGGGGTAAGCGCGGGGCTCGAGCGCATAGCCCGCGAGCTTGGGTCGACCGAGCTGCTCCAGACGGACGTGCGGCTGGAGGCCGACGTCGACGACCTGGTCGACAGTGAGGCAGCCGCGCACATCCTGTACGTGGCGCGCGAGGCGGTGTCCAACGCTATCCGCCACGCCGATCCGCGGACGGTCACCATCCGCGTCAGGCGTGCGTCGGGCGGTTTCGTGTTGACGGTGCGCGACGACGGCCGCGGATTCGACCCGAAGAAGGTCGCGGGCGGGCGCCGTGGCCGAACGGGTCATGGACTGTCGAACATGCAGGCTCGCGCCGCGCACATCGGGGGCACGTTGACTGTCCGCAGCGGACCCGAGCAGGGCACGGAGGTGCGCCTGGACGTCATCGTCGGCGGACGACAAGCACGAGCCGACCACGCCGCGTAGCCGCGCGGTCGAAGCGCTCAGGCGGCCGGCGTGGCGTCCCGCGGCGACTCGGGCGCCGGCGCTGCTGCGACGCCGTCGGCTGCCGCCCCGCTCTGGGTGCGCGCGACCAGCTCCGCGAACACTTCGTCGAAGGACGGCCGGTACTCGCTGCTCGACGTGACGGTTATCCCTTCCTCGGCGAGCCTGGCGAGGACGCGTGGTGTCGCAGCACCGGCGTCGCGGGTCGTCAGGAGCAGCCGCCGCGGCGTCGGCTGGCGGACTTCGAGAATCTCCGGCAGATCGGCCACGATCTGGGCATCGACCGCCCGCGACGTCTCCACCTCGATCACGTCCCCGCCCAGCGCGTCGCGCCGCAGCTTCTCCGGCTCGGCCAGGGCGATGAGGCGGCCACCGGCCAGCACCGCGACGCGGTCGCAGTGCTCGGCCTCGCCCACGTACTGGGTCGTCACCAGCAGTGTGCGGCCCTCGTCGCGCAGGCGGCGGAACTCGTCCCAGATGGTCTGGCGCAGGAGCGGGTCCAGGCCAGCGGTCGGTTCGTCGACGAACAGCAGGATGGGTTCGTGGACCAGGGCGCAGGCTAGTTCCAGCCGCCGCTGCATGCCCCCGGAGAGCTGGCTGGCGCGCCGCCTGCGGGCGTCCCAGAGCTCGACGAGCTCGAGCACCGCGCGCACCCGACGGCGGCGCCGTTCCCACAGCAACCCGAACAGTGAGCCAACGAAGGCCACGTTCTCCGCGGCTGTCAGCTCGGGATAGAGGACGAACTGCTGCGGCATGTACCCAATGCGCTCGCGGGTCTGGCGCCTGAACTTCAGCGGGTCCTCGCCCAGCACCCGCACCGATCCGCTCGTGGGCTTCAGCGTCCCGGTCAGCATGCGGATCAGGGTGGTCTTGCCCGATCCGCTCGGGCCGATGATGCCCAGGATGGCCCCCGCGGGCACGTCGAAAGTTACTCCGTCGACGGCCGTCAGTCCGGCGTACTGCCGTCCAACGCCCTCCATGGCCACCACGGCCGGGGTGTCGTCCGCCACGGCCGCTACAGTGGGCCGACGACGCGGTAGCAAGCGTGTGGGGCGAAGTGACAGTGGCATGGTGATGGGGTCGCCGCGTGCTGTCCGGCCGCGCGCTCGGCGACCGCTTCCGCAGGGCTGCCCGCACCCTAAGCAACAAACGTGCCGACCGCTCGTGGCATCGTCTAAGCGCGTAGCGCGAACAAAAGGAAGAGCCTCAGCAGGTGGAGCCCAGATGACGAGAAACAAGCAGGACTTATAGACCACCTGCTGAGGCCTGGCTGATCGGCTACATTGTTGGCGACTGGCGCCGCCGCGCGTCGCGACCCGCGGTGCCCAGTGTGGCGATCCACGGCGCGAGCGGCCACGACACGGAGGATGGTGGATGCACGAGGCGCAGAGCCCAACCCGCATCGTCGTCATCAACGACGACACGCCCTTCCTGGAGCTGATGCGCGAGCTGCTCGAGGAGGAGGAGGGCTACGACGTGGCGATCTGCCGCGAGTGGGAGGACGCTCACGGCTTCGTCAAGAGTTTCAAGCCGCACCTGGTGGTTCTGGACATCGTCATGGGCGGCGAGGAGATGGGCTGGAAAATCTTGAACATGCTCACCCTTGACCCGCGGACGCGGCCGTTCCCGGTGATCGTGTGCTCGGCGGCCGTCCAATCGCTGCACGAGCATCAGGAGCTGCTCTCGCGGTACGGCATCCGGGCTCTGCCCAAACCGTTCGACCTGGACACCCTCCTGGAAGCGGTGCGCATGAGCCTCGCCGAGCACCGCTCGCGGCAAGAGTTGTGATCGCGTGATTGCGACGTGTGCCGGCTGGCGGGGCATCGGCCGGCACACTTCGTGCTTTACAGCGGGACGAACCGCGCCGCGCACGGTTACACCGCTTTGCAGAGGGGCTCCGTATGAGCATTATCGGTTGGATCGTTCTTGGCCTCATCGCCGGCTGGCTGGCCGGGCAAGTCATGAAAGGCGGAGGCTACGGCCTCCTCGGCGACATTGTCCTGGGGATCATTGGCGCCATTCTTGGCGGCTTCCTCACCGGGCTGATCCTCGGCCGCGACATGGTCAGCGGCTTCAACATCGAAAGCCTGATTGTGGCCTTCATCGGCGCGGTGATCCTCATCGCCATCTCGCGCGCGATCACCGGCCGCCGTTCCACCGTTTAGGTACTCCCGTAACGACGAAGTCAGGCGCCGGTCTGGCGCGTTGCCTCGACCGGCGCCTCTGACTCCCACTCCCGTGAGCGGGCGGCGTCATCAGCATGTAGGAGCACGGCGCTCCCGTATCGACCAGGTACACCTCCGGCACCCACGATAGCGACCCGGACAGCCGCTCTCAGACCCTGGTGAATTTCTGAAACGTGTGGCAGTCGGCGGGCACCCAGCCCCGCTGCCCGGCGTACGTGTGGCTCACTTCGCCCACGTAGAGATCGCCGCGCGAGTCGACGGCGATCCCGTGCGGGGCGCAGAAGCTGCCCGGGGCGCAGGGGTCGTTGCCAGAAGCCAGCCGGGCCAGCACACGTCCAGTCCCGTCGAGGATGCTGACGCGGCCGTACTCCTCGCACTGGATCGGCCCCCGGCGGTACGAGCGCATCCCAGGCCGCCACCACAGCTCGCTCACGTAGATCAGGCCGTCGCCGCGTGAGAAGAGCTCCGTCGGCCGCTGGATGTCGGTCCACTCTTCCAGGTAGTCGCCAGTGGGGCCGAACACCTGGATCCTGTCGTTCTCGCGGTCCGCGACCAGGACCCGCTCGTCGGGCAGGACCCAGATGCCATGCGGTGTCTTGAATTGGCCAGGGCCGCTGCCGGGCTCGCCCCAGGATTGCAGCAGGTCGCCACCCGCCGAGAAACGGTGCACCCGAGCGTTCCCGTAGCCGTCCGAGACGTACAGCTCCCCGCTCGGAGCCACGGCGGTGTTGGTCGGACGGTTGAACGGCGGCGCTCCCCGCAGCACGGTGTCCACCGTCTTGCCGTCGTAGCCTGTGTCGGAGGCCACGTGGGGCGTGCCCAGCGTGAGAAGGAGCGTGCCGTCAGCGCGAAAGGAGCGGATCGTGTGGTCGCCGTCGTCGGCCACGTACAGGGTGCCGTCGGGGCCGGCCGCGATGCCGTGCGTCCGCGGGGTGAAGATGGTCTCCCCCCAGGCACCGACGAACCTCCCGTCGCGCTCGTACACCAGGACCGGGTGCTCGCCGCGCGTGACGATGTACACGCGATCGTTCGCGTCGACAGCGACCCCAGCCGCGTCGACGTGCCGCCAGCCGGCGGGCAGCTGCTCCCAGCCCTCGGCCAGCTCGTACTGAAAATCGCCGCTACCAAGCCGCACCGTCTGGCGTAGGCTCATTGCACGTTCTCCTCCGCCCCAGCGTCCGATCGGCGGACAGGACTCGGAGCTTCCGGGCCCCCAGCGATCCCTTAGTCTGGAGCACGTCTACGATAGCCGAAAGTCTCACGCCCGATACCAGGAGGCGTCCGTGCCCCGAACCCCGACCATCGTCCTGACACCCGTGCTCGAGCCGGAGGTGGTTGCCATCGGCCGCGACAAGCTGCCGCCTGGCTTTGCCCTGGAGGTTGTGCCGGCGCGTGAGCTGGCCACTGCCCTGCCGGAGACAGACTACCTGCTCGGCTTCGTTGGCTCGCTCAGCGACGAGCTGCTCCTGGGCGCGTCGCGCCTGAAGCTGGTGCAGTTGATGAGCGTTGGCTACGACACGTTCAACCTGGCCGGGGCCCGCCGCGTGCGCCTGCCCGTCGCCGTCAACGGCGGCGCGAACGCTATTGGTGTAGCCGAGCACACGATCATGCTGATGCTCGCCGCCCTCAAACGGCTGACCGAGCTCAACGCGGAGGTCCACTCCGGCGTCTGGCGGGGCGGTATGAGCGGGGCCCGGTTGTACGAGCTGTGGGGCTCGACGGTCGGCATCGTCGGCCTGGGTCGGATCGGCCAGGCGGTGGCGCGACGTCTGGGCGGCTGGGAGGCGGAGCTGATCTACTTCGACCCCGTGCCAGCCCCGCCCGAGCGCGCGGAAGCGCTCGGGGTGCGGCGCGTCTCCCTGGAGGAGCTGCTGGCGCGAGCCGACGTCGTGACGCTCCACATACCGCTCAGCGACGCGACCCGGCACATCGTCGACGCCGGCGCGCTCGGCCTCATGAAGCGCACGGCGACGCTGGTGAACACGGCGCGGGGCGGCCTGATCGACGAGGCAGCCCTGGTGGACGCGCTCGACCGGCAGGCTCTCGGCGGCGCGGCCCTGGACGTGCTGAGCGCCGAGCCGCCGCCGCCCGACCACCCGCTGCTGGGCAGGGCGAACGTGATAGTGACGCCCCATACGGCGGGACCAACGTGGCAGAGCTGGCCGCGGCGTTTCGAGAACAGCTTCGCCAACATCGCGCGCGTCGAACGGGGCGAGCGGCCGGAATGGGTCGTTCCCGAGCTCCACGACCTGGTCAGCTGAGCCATCCGCCGCCGCCGGCCATCGGCGTCAGCAGGTCCAGCCGGGCGCCATCGGACAGTTCGGTCGCCTCGGTCGCCGTCTCCCCGCCGACGCCAATGATGAGCGAGCGCGTGCGCGGCACGGCCAGGCGCTCGAGGACGTCCGCCACGCGCGCCGACTCGGCCAGGCGCAGCTGAACCGGCCCGCGGGCGCCAGGCGGGGCGAGGCGCCCGAGCTCGCCGTGGAGGTGTACCTCCACGCGGATAGTCCGGCTGCTCGCCGCTGCGTCGCTGTCCATGGGGTGCGGCCAGTGTAGCCGCGACCGGGCGGCTTGCACGAGCGGCTAGCCAGTGGTCTGGAGGCCCGCCGCGATGCCGTTGATGCTGTGGTGGAGCGCGTCCAGCAGCTCGCCCCGCACCTCGTCGGGCGCGTCGTCGGGCAGCGCCCTGAACCGCCGCAGCAGCGCCAGCTGCGCAACGTGGAGCGCGTCGACGTACGGGTTGCGCAGCTTGATGGACCGAGCCAGAACCGGCGCGCGCTCCAGCAGCACCCCCTGTTGGGCCACGTCGAGCACGGTCGCCACGCTCAGCGCTAGCTCGGCGACGATGTGCTGGAACGGCGTCGGGTCGGCTGCCAGGGCGGCGTACCGGCGGGCCGTCGCCAGGTCCGCCGTCCCCAGGCTGATCTGCGCGTTGTCCAACGCCATGGCGAAGAACCACCAGTCGCGGTACATGGCCCGCAGGCGCTCCCGACCGCCCTGGTCGATCTCCTGCTGGAGAGCCGAGCCGAGTCCGAACCAGCCTGGCAGGTTCACGCGGGCCTGGGTCCAGCTGAACACCCAGGGGATGGCCCGCAGCTGCTCGAGCGCCAGTGAGCCGGTATTCAGTCCACCCCGGGTCACCGGCCGCGACGCCAGGTTCAGCGTCCCGAGCTCGGGGAACGGAGTCGCCTGGCAGAAGAACTGGAGAAACCCCGGGCTCGCGCCCACCAGCCGCTCGTACGCCTCCCGCGAGGCGGCGGCCAGTCGCTCCACCGTCTCGACCCACTCCGGCAGCGGCTCGGCCTCGGTCGCCCCCAACCGTGACAGGAGCATGGCGTGCGTCATCTGCTCGAAGTGCCGCTCCGCGATGGCCGGGTGCCCGTAGCGGGCGAACACCACTTCGCCCTGCTCGGTCACCTTGAGGGTGCGCCCCCGCGCGCCTGGCGGACGGGCGCGGATGGCGCGCTCCATCGGCCCGCCGCCGCGCCCCACGGCGCCGCCACGCCCGTGGAAGATGACCAGCTCCGCGCCGCCGGCGCGTGCCGCTTCGGCCAGGGCTGCCTGGGCGCGGTAGATGTGCCACGTCGACGCCAGGTAGCCGCCGTCCTTGTTGCTGTCGGAGTAGCCGACCATCACCTGCTGGCGGTCGCCACGGGCGCGGAGGGCCGCTCGGTACGCGGGACTCTGGAGCAGCCGGCTCAGGACGCCGCCGCACTGGCGCAGCTCGCCAACCGTTTCGAACAACGGCACGACGTCCAGCCGGCTCTCGGCCGCTGCCCCGGCGCCAGGCCAGCGGAACAGCTGCTCCTCGCGGGCCAGAAACAGCACCGCCAGAACGTCGCTGGGCGCCCGCGCCATCGAGATGATGTACGTGTGGCAGCTCTCAGGGCCGCCCAGGCGCTGAATGTCCGCCATCGCCCGAAGCGTGTCGAGGACCTCGCGCGTCGCCGGGGACAACGCCTCGGCTGGCGGCGCCAGTGGCTGGCCGGCGAGCCGCCGCTCCAGGACCTCCAGCCTGTCCTCTTCCTCCCAGGAGGCGTAACCGCTCGTGCCAGCCAGCCCGAGCAGCTCGGCAACCGCGGCGGTGTGCCGGTCCGCGTGCTGCCGGATCTCGACTTCGACCAGGTGGAAACCAAACGCCTCCACGCGCAGCTGCAGGTCGAGCAGCCCGTCGGCCGCCAGCCGCCAACCGCCGTGCGCCTCGAGGCTCTCCCGCACCAGGCTCAGGTCCGCCAGCAGCTCGTCCGCCGACCGGTAGCCGCCCGGCTCGCCCGCGTCGACCTGCCTCAGGCGCTCCGCGACCAGCCCCAGCTTCCGTCGGTACGGCTCGTCCTGCCACTGGCGCACCACCCGCTGGCCCAACGCCTCGCGGTCACGATCAACGGACTCGGCCAGCTCGGCCGAGACGCCAACCAGGCGAGCCGAGACGCTGAGGTCCCGCCCGAGAGCCTCCACCTCGTCGCGGTAGCGGCGCAAGATCTGTGTCCGCGCCAGGCGGGCGGCGGCACGCGTCACCTCCGGCGTCACCGCCGGGTTGCCGTCGCGGTCGCCACCAACCCATGAGCCGAATCGGATCAGGGCCGGCGTCGCGACCGGCCTCATGCCCAGGTACGACGCGGCGACGGCCGCCCGCACGGCCCGCTGCACCGCCGGCGCAACGTCGTAGGCGGTACCGATCACCGCGTACAGGGTGCTCTGCACCTCGTCCAGCACGCTCGGCCGCTCGATGCGCGCTTCCGCTGTCTGCCAGAGAAGGGTGATGCGGGCCAGCAGGTCGTCGCGCGTGGCCGCGCGCCGGCGCGCCGGCAGGTCCGCCTCGTCGAGCAGCGCGATGAGCTGCGCCGTCCGTTCCAGGTGGTGCAGCAGCGTACGGCGGCGGGCCTCGGACGGGTGCGCCGTGAGCACTGGGCGCAGCTCCAGACTGGCCAGCTCGGCGCCCAGGGCGTCCTCGGGGACCGACTGGCGGCGCAGCTCGACGACCGCCGCCTCCACCGACTCGTGCGGCGGCCCGGCGCGCTCGCGCTCGCGCAGGGTACGGACGCGGTGGTGCTGCTCGGCGAGGTTGATGACGTGGAAGTAGACGCTGAAGGCGTGGACCACTTGCAGCAGGCGCCGCGTTGGCTGCTGCTCGGCCCAGGCGAGCAGGGCGCGCTCCCCGTCCTGGTCGGGCGGGTCGTTGGCACGGAGTCTGATGGCGCTCGTGCGGATGTGCTCGACAGCGTCGAAGAGGTCGGACCCGCCCTGCTCGCGGAGCACGTCGCCGACGAGCTCACCGAGGAAGCGGACATCGTCCCGCAAGCGGTCGATGGACGAGATCTCAGCCATCAGCTCTCAGCTATCAGCTATCAGCTTGCGGCTGACGGCTGACGGCTGATGGCTGATAGCTCCATGAACACCTTGATGCCGTCGTGCGCCTTCAGCCGCTGCAGGAACGTCGCGAAGTTCTCCAGCCCGTCCACACGTGTCGTGAGCAGCTTGCTCAGCCAGCCCGGATAGCGCGCTTCGGCGGCGATCATGTCGTCCACGGCGCGCGTGAAGTCCGCGTACGAGGCGTTGACGCTGCCGACCATCACCTTGTTGCCCAGCACGAACCCCTGGTTGATGTGGTCCGCGTCCACCTCCACCTTCCGATCCCCACCGGTCACGCTCACCAGGACCAGGACGCCGTTCTTCCCCAGCACCTCCGCCGCCTGGAACGCGAGCGGGCTGTAGCCGCTCGCCTCGACGATGACGTCGAACGGCCCCAGCTCGCCGCTGGCGGCGGCCACCGACTTCTCCTGGGTGCTCACGTAGTGGCAGCCGATCTCGGCCACCAGGCTGCCCCGCGGCGACGCGGACGGCTCTTGCGACAGGCAGGTCACCTCCAGCCCCCGCGAGCGCAGCACCAGGCACCCGAGCAGACCCACCGGTCCGGCCCCCAGGACGGCGGCCCGCCGCGGCTGCCACACGCGCAGGCGCCGCTGTATCTCGTACGCCTGGTGCACGCCTTTCTCGACCACGGACATGGGCTCCACCAGCACGCCGACTTCGCGCAGCCCCTCCGGCAACGGCACGAGGTACCCGGCGCTCTCGACGTAATACTCGGCCATGTAGCCGTGGCGCAGGTTGATGCCGCGCTCGAAGTAGACGTCGTCGGTCGTCATGTCCTGCATGCCGATCATGTCGTAGATGCTGTGGCCGGGCCGGCGCACTGTTGCCACCACGAAGCTGCCGGGTGCCAGCGTGGCGGGCACGTGTGGCCCGACGTCCACGACCTGCCCCAGGTTCTCGTGGCCGATGATCAGAAAGTCGTCCCCCTGGGGCGCCTGCCCGTACTCGCCGGCCTCGATCTCCAGGTCGGTACCGCAGCCGCCTATCCGCACTACCTTCACCAGCACGCCCCGGCCGTCGGGGATGCTGGTGATCTCAGGGACGGGGACCTCCCGCAGGTGGAGCGACTGCGCGACTCGTGGGTGTACGGCGACCGCTTTCATGGTTCGCGTATCAGGCATCAGTAGGGCGTCCTGTAGGGGGAGCTCGCTGGCAGTCTACCCGTCGCGTCCGACGCCGAGGTCCTCATTACCGACAGCTGATGGCTGATAGCTGACCGCTGATGGCTGACGGCTGCGTGGTGCTACCCTGCCTGCATGACCGCAACGACCGGTGAGTCCGAGCCGCGCGTGATCGCGGGCCTCGACGGTGTCCTGGCGTGCGAGTCCAGGATCGCGTCCATCGACGGGCCGAACGGCATCCTGGAGTACCGCGGCTACAACGTCCGCGATTTCGCCGACACGGCCGACTTCCTGGCCGTCTCGTACCTGCTCTGGCATGACCGCTGGCCCTCCGCCCAGCAGCTGGCGCATTTCGACCAGGAGGTCCGCGCTCAACGGCAGGTCCCGCCGCAGGTGCACGAGATGCTGCGTCTCGTCGACCTGCGGTCGACCAACCCGATGGCGCTGGTGCGCACGGCGGTATCGCTTCGCGGGGCGCTGGATCCGACGGCCGACGATACCGGCCACGACGCCGTCCTGGCCAAGGCGACGGGCGTGCTAGCTCGCCTGCCGACGCTGGTCGCCGCCCTGTCTCGCGGGCTCTCCGGCCAGGCGGCCATCGCTCCGGATCCCGCCTTGAGCCATGCCGCCAACTACCTGTACATGCTGCGCGGACGGGCCCCGTCCGACGAGGACGCGGCCGCGCTGAACACTATCCTGACGCTGTACGCGGAGCACGAGCTGAACGCGTCGACCTTCGCCAGCCGCACCGTGGCCGGCACCCTGTCCGACTTCTACTCGGCGGTGGTCGCCGGCGTGGCGGCTCTGAAAGGCCCGCTCCACGGCGGGGCCGTCGACGACGCCATGCGACTGTTCCGCGAGATCGGCTCCGTCGACAATGTCGCGCAGTACCTCGATCGAGCGCTGGCCGAGAAGCGGAAGATCCCCGGTTTCGGCCACCGGGTCTACCGCACGCGCGACCCGCGCGCGTACCACCTGGAGGCCATCGCTCGGCGGCTCGGCGCGGCTGCCGGCGAGCCCGTCTGGGTCGACATCGCCACTCGGGTCGAACAGGAGATGGTCGCCCGCAAGCGCATCAACGCCAACGTCGACTACTACGCGGCGCTGGCCCTGTACCACCTCGGCTTCCCGCTCACCATGTTCACCAGCGTGATCGCCTCGTCGCGGATCGTTGGCTGGAGCGCCCACATCATGGAGCAGTACGGCGACAATCGGCTGATCCGTCCGCGCGCCCTCTACCGGGGCGCGACCGGGCTCACGTACCAGCCGAACGGAGGCACGTAGTGGACATCCCTTTGGCAGCCGCTTTCTGGCGTGGCGGGACGAGCCGCGCCGTCCTGTTCCGCGACGCGGACATGCGCGTCTTCGGCGAGCGCGAGCGGGACGCCGCCATCCTGGCCGCCCTGGGCAGCCCTGACCCGAACGGTCGCCAGGTCGACGGCCTCGGGGGTGGCATCTCGTCGCTCAGCAAAGCGGCCATCATCGGTCGGGCGACCGCTGGCGGCGGCGCCGACGTCACGTTCCAGTTCGCCCAGGTGGACGTCCAGACGCCGCGCGTCGAGTTCTCGGGCAACTGCGGCAACGTCTCGGCAGCGGTCGGGCCATTCGCGCTGGACACGGCTCTGGTCGTGCCGCCGGCCGACGCCGCGGAAGCCAGGATCGTCGTCCTGAGCGTGAACACCGGCCAGCGGTACGTCGCGCATGTGCCGCTCCAGGGTGGTCGCTTCGACCCCGACGGCACCTTCGCCATCGACGGCGTGCCCGGCACCGGCGCCCGCATCGGCCTGGAGTACCTCGATCCTGGCGGGTCGGCTGGGCGGGGCCTGCTGCCCACGGGAGCCGCCCGCGAGTGTGTTCGCCTCACCGGTGGCCGGGAGGTGGTGGTGTCCATCGTCGACGCCGCCAACCCCATGGTCTTCGTCCGCGCCGCGGACGTCGGCGCGACCGCGACCGAGACCCCGGCCGAGATTGACGCCGACCGCGCTCTGTGCGGGGTGCTGGAGGAGCTGCGCTCGGAGGCGGCGGTGCGTATCGGCCTGGCCGGGACGCGCCAGGAGGCCAGTACCGTCAGCAAGTCCATCCCCAAGGTCGCCTTCGTCGCGCCCGCCAGCTCCTATGCCACGACCGACAGCGGGCGCGTGGACGGTGAGGCGGTCGACGTCCTGGTTCGGATGCTGTCGGTGGGCAGGGCGCACCGCACGCTGGCGATGACGGCCGGCATCTGCGCGGCCGCGGCGGCGGGTATCGCCGGCACGGTCGTGGCGGAGGTCGCCCGACCTGACGCGGCCGGCGAGCGGGTGGTGCGACTGGGCCACGCGGCAGGCGTGCTGCCCATTGGTGTGCGGGTGTGCCGCGCCGAGGACGGCGGCTGGCGCGCGGCCAGCGCGACGACGTACCGCACGGCGCGCAAGATCATGGATGGCCAGGTGTACGTGCCGGCGGCCTACCTGGCGGGTCGCGCCTGGTTCCAAGCGGAGCGCGGCGGGTAGAGTCGGGTGGTGGCCAGGTTTGGCGCCGCGGCGCGTCTGGATACCATGGACGGGCCGGTCACCTACTACCGCCTCGAGCGGCTCGCCGAGCTGGGCGTGGCGGACCTTGACCACCTGCCGTTCTCCTTGAGGGTCCTGCTCGAGGGCGCCCTGCGCCACGCCGAGCGCTTCGACGACGACCAGCGCGACGTCGAACGCGAGGTCGACGGGGACGTCGTCGGGCTGGCGCGGCGTTCCCCTGACGGCCGCGCCGAAGTGGCGTTCCGACCAGCCCGGGTGCTCCATCAGGACTTCAACGGCGGGGCGGCCATGGTCGACCTCGCGGCCATGCGCGCCGCCTTCCAGCGGCTTGGCGGCGACCCCGAGAAGGTCAACCCGATCGTGCCCACCGACTTCGTCGTCGACCATTCGGTCCAGGTCGAGTACTTCGGCACGTCCGCCGCCTTCGACCTCAACGTCGACGCAGAGATGCGCCAGAACCGCGAGCGCTACGTGTTCCTGCGCTGGGCGCAGCAGGCCTTCCGCAACTTTCGCGTCGTCCCACCAGGCACCGGCATCATCCACCAGGTGAACCTCGAACATCTGGCCACCGTGGTCCAGGTTCGTGACGGCCAGGCTTTTCCGGACACGCTCATTGGCACCGACTCGCACACCACCATGGTGAACGCGCTCGGCGTGGTCGGCTGGGGGGTGGGCGGGATCGAGGCCGAGGCGGTCATGCTCGGCCGGCCGCTCTATCTGCTCGTGCCGGACGTCGTCGGCGTCCGCCTTGACGGCGAGCTCGCGGCCGGCGTGACGGCCACTGACCTGGTGCTGACGATTACGCAGCTGCTGCGCCGCCACGGCGTCGTCGGCAAGTTCGTCGAATTCTTCGGACCGGGCGTCGCGCGTCTGGCGCTTGCCGACCGCGCCACGGTCGCCAACATGGCCCCCGAGTACGGGGCAACGGTCGGCTTCTTCCCGGTCGACGACGAGGCCTTGCGCTATCTGCGGCTCACCGGCCGCGACCCGCGACACGTGGACTTGGTCGAGCGCTACCTGAAGGTGCAGGGGCTGTTCCTGACCGCCCAGACCCCGATGCCGACGTTTGACGCCGTCCTGGCGCTCGACCTGGGCACTGTCGAGACCAGTCTCGCGGGCCCGCGGCGGCCACACGACCGCGTCCCGCTTCGGGACGTGCGCGCATCCCTGGATACCGCGCTGGCGGCGGCGCGGAGCGACCCCGCGGGAGTCGCCCGCCGACACGCCGACGTCGCTCTGGACGACGCCCGGGTCCAGCTTGCCGACGGAGCGGTCGCCATCGCGGCCATCACGAGCTGCGCCAACACCTCCAACCCGTCGCTGATGGTGGGGGCTGGCCTGCTGGCGAAGAAGGCGGTCGAGCGCGGCCTGCGCGTGCGGCCGCACGTGAAGACCAGCCTCGCCCCGGGCTCCGCCGTCGTCGCCGACTACCTCCTTCGAGCCGGCCTGATGCCGTACCTCGAGGCGCTGCGCTTCCATCTCGTCGGCTTCGGCTGTACCACCTGCGCCGGTGGCAGCGGCGCGCTGCCGGAGCCGGTCGCCAACGCGGTCACGGACGGTGGGCTCGTGGTCGCGGCCGTGCTGAGCGGCAACCGGAACTTCGAGGGCCGCATCAACCCGCTCTGCCGCCTGGCCTACCTCGCCTCGCCCCCTGTCGTCGTGGCGTACGCGCTGGCCGGCACGGTCGACATCGACCTCGAGCGGGACCCGCTGGGCGACGACCCCAATGGCGAGCCGGTGTACCTGCGCGACGTGTGGCCGAGCGATGGCGAGATCCAGCAGGCGCTCGACAGCGCGCTCGACCCGGCGCTCTTCCAGGCCCGCTACGCCCGGGTGTTCGACGGCGACGCGCGCTGGCGCGACCTGCCGACAGCCACCGGTGCGCTCTACGCCTGGGACCCGACGTCGACCTACATCCAGGAGCCGCCGTACTTCGCCGGTATGGACGCCGAGCCACCGGCCTGGAGCGACATCGTCGGCGCCCGCGCCCTGGTCGCCCTCGGCGACTCCATGACCACCGACCACATCTCGCCGGCCGGCAGCATCGGGGTTGAGAGCCCCGCCGGCCAGTACCTGCTGGCCCACGGCGTGGCGCGGTCCGGCTTCAACAGCTACGGTGCCCGGCGTGGCAACCACGAGGTCATGACGCGCGGGACCTTTGCCAATATCCGCCTCCAGAACGCGCTGGTGCCCGGTCGCGAGGGCGGCTGGACCCGCCACCTGCCGACCGACGAGGTCCTGTCCATCGACGCCGCCGCGGCGCGCTACCAGGCCGCGGGCGTCCCGCTGCTCGTGCTCGCCGGCAAGGAGTACGGCGCGGGCAGCTCGCGCGACTGGGCCGCCAAGGGCCCCGCGCTGCTCGGCGTCCGCGCCGTTCTGGCTGAGAGCTTCGAGCGCATCCATCGCTCGAATCTCATCGGCATGGGCGTGCTACCGCTGGAGTACCTCGCCGGCGAGAGCCTCGCGAGTCTCGGGGTCCGGCCGGACGCGCACTTCGACGTGGTGGGCCTGGCGGATGGGCTCCACCCCGGGCAGCGCGTGACCGTCCAGGCGGACGGCCAGGCGTTGTCCGCGCGCGTCCGCCTCGACAGCGCCGTGGAGGTCGAGTACTACCGCCACGGCGGCATCCTGCCCTTCGTCCTGCGCCAGCTGCTGCGCCAGGACCCGTCCGCTGCCCATCGCGCGTAACAATTACCGCGTCCCAGTCAGCTCCTGGCGCACGATCTTGGCGCCGTCCGCCAGGGCCCGGATCTTCTGGTTGCACATCGTTCGCGGGCTCCAGCCGAAGCCGCAATCTGGGTTGACCGACAGCTTCTCGGGCCGCACGTACTTCAGCGCCACCCTGATGCGGCGGGCGACGTCCTCCGGCGTCTCGGGATAGAACGACTTCACGTCGACCAGGCCCGCGCCCAGCTCGCGGTCGCCCGCCCAACCGGGCCACTGGTCGATCTCGGACAGCTCGCGGCTGGCGAACTCGAGAACGAACTGGTCTGCCCGCGCGTCCAGGACGCCCGGGAAGTAGGGCGCGTACGTGCGCTGAAAGCGGCCCCGCCCGAACCGGTTGCCGAAACAGATGTGGAGCGCCAGCTTCGCGCTGACGCCGTCGGTGGCCATATTGAACAGCCGAGCCATCTCCTGTCCGGACACGTTGCCGCGAGCCGGCTCGTCTATCTGGATGAAGTCCGCGCCCGCCGCCACGAGCCCCTGGAGCTCCTGGTTGATCATGCGGGCGAACTCCTCCGCGATGTCCAGCACGCTGCCGTAGCCGGCGCCCGGCGTGATCCGACTGGCGAAAGTCAGCGGCCCCGCGCACGTCGCCTTGACCGCCCTGGCGGTGTGGGCGCGGAGGTACTTGAACTCGTCGATGATGCCAAGCCCGGCATCAGGGGTCTTGACCGTCGCCACCGCCCGGTAGCGCGTCTGCTGGTCGTAGCCCCACGGCCCGACCCGCCGCGTCGGCACCATCGGCTCGATCCCCTGGATGATGGCGTAGTAGCTGTCGACGTAGCCGTCCAGGCGGCGCACCTCGCCGTCCGTGATGATGTCGACGTCCGCCGCCTCCATGTCGCGGATGGCCGTGTCGGCGGCGTCGTCCAGCATCTCCTGGAGGTCGTGCGGCCCTATCTCGCCGCGCTCATTCGCCTGCACCGTGAGGTACCACCAACCCGCCTTGCCGTGCGAGCCGACCACGGCGGTGGGTAACAGCGGGAGTTCCTGAGCCATGGGTCGCGTGTCCTCCTGGATGACCGCGGCGAGGATACCAGCCAGCTGTCAGCGCCCGCTCCACACGGGCGGTCGCTTCTCCAGGAACGCGGCCATCCCTTCGCGAGCGTCGGCGGCCGCGGCGTTCATCGACATCACCGCCCGCGTGTGGTCGTACGCCCGATGCTGATCCATCTCGATCTGGCTGTAGAAGGCCGCCTTGCCCAGTCCAACCACGAACGGGCTCCAGCGCAAAATCTGGCAGGCCACCGCGCGCGTCCGCGCCTCCAGCTGGTCCGCGGGGACGGCGTCGTTGATCAGACCCCACGCGGCCGCCGTCTGAGCGTCGATGCGCTCGCCCGTCATGAGCAGCTGGAGGGCGCGCTTGCGGCCGACGGCTCGGCTCACCGCCACCATGGGCGTCGAGCAGAAGAGGCCGATCTGGATGCCGGTGGTCCCGAACGATGCGCCCTCCTCGGCGAATGCCAGGTCGCACGACGCCACCAGCTGGCAGCCGGCCGCCGTGGCGACGCCCCGCACCATGGCGATCACCGGCTGCGGGATGGCCTGGATCGTGTCCATCAAGCGCGTACAGGTGTCGAAGATGCGCTGGTAGTCGGCGAGCGAGCGATCAGTCATCTCGGCGATGTCGTGGCCGGCCGAAAAGACCCGGCCACGCGCCGTCAGGATGACCGCCCCGACGCCGCCATCCCTTCCCAGCTCCTGGAGGGTGCCAGTCAGCCGCTCCATGAGCTCCACCGAGAGGGCGTTGCGCTTCTCCGGCCGGTCCAGCGTCAGGGTAGCGATGCGGGCATCGCGGTCCACGTCTACTGACAACATTGTCTGTCCTCCTGCGCCCATTATCTCGCGTCGCGGACCCCGGCGGGGTCCCGCGCGAAGCGCCGCGCCGAAAGGAAGTCCAGTCGGGCGTCACCGTCCTGGCCCGCGCGTCCAGGCCGAGCAAGTTGCCGGGGGGGTTAACGCAGACCTAGAATGGGCCAATAAGCCGACGCGCTCGCCGGCCGAAGGGACCGGCCGCGCCGTGCGCCGTTGCGCTCTGTCGGCGTCGCGGTTCACGAGGCTCGGAGCGACGCCACGAATCGCCAGGAGGGCTATGAAGGTTTCCAGCGTCGAAGTGCCGCCACGCCAGGTTGCCCTCGAGATCGAGGTCGAGCAGGAGCGCGTCGACCTGGCGCTCGACCAGGCATTCAAACGGGTCGCTGGCCGCGTCAACGTGCCAGGGTTCCGACGCGGGAAGGCGCCCCGCACGATGGTCGAGCGCGTGGTTGGCCGCGAGCGGATCGTCGACGAGGCCATGGAGCGCCTCGTGCCGGACGTGGTCAGCGAGGCCATCCAGCAGGAGGGCGTCACACCGTTCGTCCGCCCACGGGTGGACACCATCGAGTTCAACCCGCTCCGCGTCAGGGCGATCGTCTCGCTCGAGCCAACAGTCGAGCTCGGCGACTACCGCGGGCTCCCTCGCATCGACCGCCCGACGGTCGCCATCACCCCGGACCAGGTCGACGCGGTCGTCGAGCGCCTGCGCGACTCGCACGCCCAGTGGGTGCCCGTCGAGCGGCCCGTCCAGATGGGTGACCGGGTCACCATCGACGTCCGCGGTGAAGCGGCCGAGCCGCACAAGCTGGTGGTGGACAGCAAGGACGCCGAGTACGTCGTCGACCCGGACGGGCCGGCGCCAGCGGAGCGCTTCGCGGGTCAGCTCGTCGGCGCAGTCCCCGGTGAGCAGAAGAGCTTCACGCTGCCGCTGCCGCAGGACTATGGAGACAAGGCGCTGGCGGGCAAAGACGTCGCCTTCACAGTCACTGTCCACTCCGCCAAGGAGAAGGAGCTGCCGCCGCTGGACGAGTCGTTCGCGCAGCAGGTCGGCGACTTTGCCGATGTCGCGGCCGTCCGCGACGCCATCGAGGCCGAGCTCCGCGGGCACGAGGAGCAGCGCGTTCAGCGGGAGCTCGAATCCACCGCCATGGACAAGCTGGTCGAGGTGTCGCGCGTCGAGTTCCCGCCGCAGGTGCTCGAGCACCAGACCGACAACTTGATGCAGACCTTCACCGAGTCGGTGGAGCGGCAGGGCCTGCACCTGGACCAGTACCTCCGCGTGACGGGGAAGGACGAGTCGGCGCTGCGGGCCGAGGTGCAGTCCGAAGCCGGCGTCCGCGTCGCGCGGTCCCTCGTCCTGAACGCCTTCGCCAGGGCCGAGAACATCACAGTCAACGGGGAGGAGATCCAGGACGAGGTGCGCAGCATCGCCGGGCCAGCGCCGGACGCCGTGGCCGCCGCGATGGCCGCCCTGGCCAATGAGCAGACCTTCAATCGCATCCAGAGCGTCATCCGCGAGCGCAAGGCGGTTGCCCGCCTGGTAGATTTGTTGACCGGAGACGCGGGCGACAATGGTCCGCCAGAAGACGCGTCGGCGAAATTCGCTGTGGCTCCCGAAGCAACGTCGGATACTGAAGCGCAGATCACGCAAGAGGCCGCCGCCCCAACTGGGGTGTCGGCCGAGGTTCAGGAGCAACCATGACCGCGCCTTTCCCCTTCGACTACCTCGCCAAGCCTCTGGCGGCTCGCACGCCCGGCGCGGAGCAGATCACCTCGTACGCGGTGCCCATGGTCGTCGAACAGACCAGCCGTGGCGAGCGCGCCTATGACATCTTCTCGCTGCTGCTGAAGAACCGCATAGTTTTTCTCGGCACGCCCATCGACGACACGGTTGCGAACCTGATCATCGCGCAGCTGCTCTACCTGTCCCAGGAAGACCCGGATCGCGAGATTCAGATGTACATCAACAGCCCGGGCGGCCAGGTCGACGCTGGCTTGGCGATCTACGACACCATGCACCTGATCCAGCCCCAGGTGGCGACGACGTGCGTCGGTATGGCAGCCAGCATGGGGGCCGTTCTGCTCGGCGGCGGCGCCAAGGGCAAGCGCTCGGCGCTGCCCAACTCGCGCATCCTGATCCACCAGGCGTCGGCGGGCGTCCAGGGAACGGCGGCGGACATCGAGGTGCATGCGCGCGAGATCCTGCGGATGAACGCGCGGCTGAAGGAGCTGATGGCCGCCGACACGAGCCAGGACATCGAGCGCATCTCGCACGACATCAACCGGGACTACTGGATGAGCGCCAACGAGGCTTGCAACTACGGCGTCATCGACATGATCGTCGGCCAGACGGCGGCCACCGCGGCCGCGGACCGCGCCGAGGCGGCGGTCAATGGCGGGACGGACACCGCCGTGGCGGCGACGGCTACAAGCAACGGAAAGCGTTGAGCGCCCGGACGCCGCGGGACGGACAAGCGCTCCGCATGACATTCCTGTAGAACACGGACACGGACAGAACGGAAGCGGGAGAGGACCAGGCACATGGCGACCACACGCGGCGCCCGCGGACAATACCACTGCTCGTTCTGTGGCAAGAGCCAGGACCAGGTCCGGCGCCTGATCGCCGGGCCTGGCGCCGTCTACATCTGCGACGAATGCGTCGACCTCTGCCGCGAGATCATCGACGAGGAGTCGGCGCCTCCGGCGGCGACCAAGCCCCGGCTGCCGCTCGCCAAGCTGCCCACGCCGGCCAAGATCTACGAGCATCTGAACGGCTACGTCGTGGGCCAGGATCGCGCCAAGAAGGTCCTCTCGGTAGCTGTCTACAACCACTACAAGCGCGTCTCGTCGGGCATGCAGGTGGACGAGGTCGAGCTGCAGAAGTCGAACATCCTGCTCGTCGGCCCAACCGGCTGCGGCAAGACGCTGCTCGCCCAGACTCTGGCCAAGGTGCTCGACGTGCCGTTCTGCATCGCCGATGCCACGGCGCTGACCGAGGCCGGCTACGTTGGCGAGGACGTCGAGAACATCCTGCTGCGTCTGATCCAGGCGGCCGACTTCGACATCTCGCGGGCCGAGCGCGGCATCATCTACATCGACGAGATCGACAAGATCGCGCGCAAGGGCGACAACCCGTCGATCACGCGCGACGTGTCCGGCGAGGGCGTCCAGCAGGCGCTGCTCAAGCTGATCGAAGGCACGGTGGCCAACGTGCCGCCGCAGGGTGGGCGCAAGCACCCGCACCAGGACTTCATCCAGATCAATACCGCCAACATTCTGTTCATCTGCGGCGGCGCCTTCGAGGGCCTCGACGCCATTGTCGGCAAGCGTGTCGGTGCCAAGCGCAGCCTCGGCTTCGCCTCGGAGCGCAGCACGGACCAGGACCAGGCCGACCTGCTCCGTCAGCTCACGGGCGACGACCTCCTGAAGTACGGCCTCATCCCGGAGTTCGTTGGCCGACTACCCGTGGTGGTCAGCGTCGACCCCCTGTCCAAGGATGACCTGATCCGGATCCTGACGGAGCCGCGCAACGCGATCAGCAAGCAGTACGCCAAGCTGCTGAGCCTTGACAAGTGCGAGCTGGTGTTCACGCGCGACGCCCTCGACGCGGCCGCCGAGCGGGCGCTCCAGCTGAAGACGGGCGCCCGCGGCCTGCGGACGATCATCGAGGAGGTGCTGTTGGAGGTGATGTACGAGATCCCGTCGCGCGCCGACGTGAGGAAGTGCATCATCAGCAAGGAGACCATCCAGCACGGCAAGGCGCCGCTGCTGGTGACCCGTGCCGACCGCATCGCCGGTCTCGAAGAGCCAGCCGAATTCCGCGACGCCTCGTAAAGCGCGAGTAGCGCGCGGCCGATCAACCACGGCCGGCGTGGCCCCCGGGCAGCGCTGCCACGCTCCCGCCCCGGGCTGCCAGATCCCTAGGCGAAGCGGGCCAGGATGATGCCCAGCTCGAACAGGAAGTAGATCGGCAGGCTGATGATCGTCTGGTTCACCGGGTCCGGCGTCGGCGTGATGATCGCGCCCAGCACGAACGCCATCACGAAGGCGTGCTTCCGGAACGTCGCCATCCGCTGCGCGCTCACCACCCCGAGCTTGCTCAGGAAGTACATCACGATGGGCAGCTCAAATGTGAGCCCAACCCAGAACAGGAAGCTCGTCACGAACTTCAGGTAGATCCCGATGGCCCATTGCGGCTTGACCAGGTCCGCACCGAAGCCTCCAAGGAAATGGATGGCGAACGGCAGCATCAGCAGGTAGCAGAAGAGAACACCGATTAGGAAAGAGGCCGTGACACCTGGTACGGCAATGTACAGGTACTTGCGCTCGTTGTCGTAGAGGGCGGGCGTGACGAACGAGAGCACCTGGTAGATGATCACCGGCATCGCGATGGCCGCGCCGATGACCAGCGACACCTCCAGGAACGCGAAGAACGTCTCGCCGGGACCGAGCGCTTGCACGTCCACGCCGGCGTCCCGCGCGCGCTCGACGAGCCTAGCGACCACGAACCGCGTGACGGAATCAAACCCTGGGAACGGGATGATGGAGAAGACCACCCCGCCCACCACCGCCAGCGCCATGACGACGAGCCGCTGCCGGAGCTCCGCGAGGTGCTCCAGCATGGTCATCTCCCGGTCGTGCGGCGCGTGGCCGTTCGACTCGGGCGGCGTCGTGATTGGTGAGAGCGCCGTGGTGTCTGTGATCGTCATGGTCCTGTCGCCGCGTCAGCCCCGGCGCACACCATAGCTTAAAAGCTCACTAGCTCAAGAGCGGAAGAGCGGAAGAGCGGAAGAGCGGAGTCGCTTCATGGCCCATGGGTCCGGGGCGGGGCGTTGCTGAACGCAAAGGTGCCCGGGCGAGGCGCGGTCGGCGGCTACTCGCCGCCTACTCGCCGCCGTGCTCGTGCAGGTAGTCCATCGCGTCCTGCACCGTCCGGATCTTCTCGGCGTCCTCGTCGCTGATCTTCACGTTGAACTCCTCCTCGAGCGACATGATCAGCTCGACCAGGTCCAACGAGTCGGCGTTGAGGTCGTCGATGAAGTTCGCTTCCGGCGTCACTTCGTCCTCGCTGACGCTCAGCTGCTCAGCGATGATCTTCTTCAAGCGCTCCTCAGAGCTCGTGGCCATTGTCCAAAACCCCTTTCTCGACAGGTGGATCTACATCTACTGCGGCTGGTGCGTCGCACTGGCCCGCGGTGTCTGGCGCGGGCATGGCGGGCTGCTGGTCGCGAGGTGCGCGACGCTCCGGTTCGCGGCCCGCCCCATTCGTTCCGTGGGGCGCGGCGCTGCCGCCGGATGATGTCGCTTCGACCGCGCGCCCGAGGACGCCGTTGACGAACTTTGCCGACGTCTCGCTGCCAAACGCTTTGGCGAGCTCAACTGCCTCGTTGATCGCGGCCCTAAGTGGCACTGTAGCATTGCTGTACAGAGATTCATAGAGGCCAATTCGCAGCACATTGCGATCCACCGCCGACATCTGCGCCAGTGGCCAGAGCGGCGCCCGCTCGTGGATCAGCGCGTCGATCGCCGCTTGGTTCTCCAGGACGCCGTCCACCAGCTGCTGGGCGTACCGGGTGGCGCCGACTATCACATCGGCCGGATAGGCGTCCGCGCTACCCTCCTCGAGCGTTTGGGCGCGGACCCGGCTCAGGATCTGCGTCGGCGCGTGGTGCGCCAGGTCCATCTCGTACAGCGCCTGGAAGGCGAACGCGCGCCCGAGCCGCCGATCCAGGAAAGCGCCCGGCGGCACGGCGCGTCGCATCTGTTCCAGGAGATCGTCTGAGCCGCCGGTGCTCATCGTGCGTCGTCGGTGGGTCCCACCCGCGCGAGCTCCGCATCCACCTTGTCTCGGGCTCGCAGCTCCGCCATGTGCCGGTCCACGAACTCCACGTCTATCTCACCACGCTCAAACCGTGCATCGGATAGTACCAGCGACAGGTACGGCAGGTTCGTCTTGACGCCGTCGATCCGGGTCTCGTGTAGAGCGCGGCGCATGCGGGCGATTGCTTCGGGGCGGTCGCGACCCCAGGTGACGATCTTGGCGAGCAGCGAGTCGTAGTACGGCGGCGTCGTGTAGCCGGAGTAGACGTGGGTGTCGACGCGGACCCATGGTCCGCCAGGGAAGTGCGCCATACGGACCTGGCCAGCATCGGGCGCGAAGCCGCGGGACGGGTCCTCCGCCGTCACCCGGCACTCGACAGCGTGGCCGGTGGTCCGCACCTCCTCCTGGGTCACCGGCAGCCGCTCGCCGGCCGCCAGGCCGATCTGCAGCTTGACCACGTCGATGCCGGTCACCAGCTCGCTCACTGGATGCTCCACTTGCAGCCGCGTATTCACCTCGATGAAGAAGAACGCGCCTGACTCGTCCACGAGGAACTCGACGGTCCCAACGTTCTGGTAGCCGCTGGCCCGCATGCCAAGATTGGCCAGGTGCCCGATCTCCGCCCGCTGCTCCGGCGTCAGCGCGGGCGACGGAGATTCCTCGATCATCTTCTGGTGCCGTCGCTGGATGCTGCAGTCCCGCTCGCCGAGATGCACGATGCTGCCGTAGGCGTCGGCCGCCACCTGCACCTCCACGTGGCGGGCGCGCTCCACCAGGTGCTCGACGTACAGCGCGCCGTTGGCGAAGTGGGATTGCGCCTCCGCTTGGGCTATCGCGAAGACCCGGAGCATCTCCTCCGCGTCCCGGGCGACGCGCATGCCCCGCCCGCCGCCGCCCGCCACCGCCTTCAGCATGACCGGGAAGCCGACGGCGCGCCCGGCCGCGACCGCGGCGTCCACGTTCACGACCGACTCGTGACCGCCGGGCACGATGGGCACGCCGGCCCTCTGCATGCGGGCCCGCGCGGCGACCTTGTCGCTGAATTCGGCTATCGACCGTGGTTGTGGCCCAATGAAGGTGATGCCGACCTCGCCGCACACCTCCGCGAGGTACGCGTTCTCGGCCAGGAAGCCGTACCCAGGATGGATGGCGTCCGCGTGGCTGATCTGCGCCGCGCTGACCACGTTGGCAATGTTCAGATAGCTCTTGTCGCTGGCCGCCGGACCAATACACACCGACTCGTCAGCCAGGAACACGCCGAGCGAGTCGTGGTCGACGTCCGAGTGCGCGATGACCGTGGCGATCCCGAGCTCCTGGCACGCCCGGATGATCCGCACCGCCACCTCGCCGCGATTGGCCACAAGGACCTTGCGGAAGGTCACCCCATCACCAGGCCGCCGTCGACGTTGACGACCTGGCCCGTTATGTAGGCGGCGTCATCACTGGCCAGGAACGCCACGATGGCCGCCACGTCCGCTGGTGTGCCCTTCCGTCCGGCGGGGACCATGCGGACCAGCGACTCGATGGCCTCGGCCGGTACGCCCTGCCAGATCTCCGTCTCGATGATCCCGGCGGCCACCGCGTTGCACGTGATGTTGCGCGAGGCCACTTCACGGGCGACCGACCGGCTGAACCCGATCAAGCCCGCCTTGGAGGCGGAGTAGTTCGCCTGGCCGGCGTTGCCGATGATGCCGGCGATCGACGTCACGTTGACGATGCGCCCGTAGCGCTGGCGGATCATGGGCCGCAGCGCCGCCTTGGTCAGTAGGAAGGCGCTCTTCAAGTTCGTGTCCAGGACCTGGTCCCAATCGTCTTCGGTCATCCGCATCAGCAGGACGTCGTGGGTGATGCCCGCGTTGTTCACCAGCACGTCGATGCGGCCGAACGCCTCGGTCGCCGCGGCGACGATGCGCTGCGCGTCGGCCGCCACGGCCACGTCGCCCTGCACCACCACAGCGCGGGTGCCACACCGCTGGACCGCCTCGGCCACCTCGTCGGCGGCCGCGCGGTTGGCGCGGTAGTTGACGACGACGTCGGCCCCCTCGGCCGCCAGGCGCACCGCGATGGCGCGGCCGATGCCGCGCGAGGCGCCGGTGACCACGACTGCCTTCCCTGCAAACTGCACTGGTGTCTCCTCCGCCTCCGGCCCGGGTCGGCGAGCTGCGTCGCCTGGTGCCCGCCGTCAGGCCCGCACGACGGCCAGGGCTTCTGCCAGGTCGGCCAGTTTGCCGAAGCTGGCGACCATGGCGCCCGGCAGCGTGCGCTTGACCAGCCCGGCCAACACCTGGCCGTGGCCGACCTCGAGGAAGCGGTCGCATCCTAACAGGGCCAGTTGCTGAAGACACGCCACCCAGCGCACGGGCGCGGACACCTGAGCCGGCAGCTCCTCCCGGATGTCGTTGGCGGTCGGGAGCAGCTCGCCCAGAACGTTGCCCGCCAGCGGGATCACGGGCGCGCGCACCTCCACGTCGCGGAGCGCGGCCGCGATCGCCGCCCCGGCGGAGCGCATGTAGGCGGAGTGGAACGGGCCGCCAACCTTCAGGGGCAGGACCCTCTTGGCGCCGACCGCCCTGGCTAGGCCCGCGGCCCGCTCGACCGCGCCGACGTAGCCCGAGATGATGTTCTGGCCAGGCGCGTTGATGTTGGCCACCTCGACCGAGCCGTCCTCGCCGCTGGCTTCGCGACAGACCCGGTGCAGGGTGGGCTCGTCCAGCCCGAGCACCGCGGCCATGGCTCCGTCAACCGCGTCACAGGCCCGCTGCATCGCCTCGGCGCGCACCTTCACCAGCCGCAGACCGGCATCCTCGGACAGGGCTCCGGCGGCCACGCAGGCCGCCAGCTCGCCCACGCTGTGCCCGGCTACAGCGGCGGGTTGGAACGCCGCGCCCACCCGGTCCCGCAGCACCGAGAGCCCCGCGAGGCTGGTCGTCATGACAGCCGGCTGCGCGATCAGCGTCGCTGTCAGCCGTTCGATGGGCCCCCGGGCGCACACCTCGGACACGGCGAGGCCGGTCACCCGATCGACAAGGGCGAACAGAGCTTCGCCGTGCTCGTCCTGGCGACGAAGCTCAACACCCATCCCGACCTCCTGCGAGGCCTGGCCGGGGAAGAGCAGCGCTAGCGACATCGACGAGGCGACGTCACTCCGGTGTCTTCTTCGCCTTCGCGTCCAGCCGCAGCACGTCGATGCCGTTGTACGTGCCGCAGTTCCAGCACACCCGGTGCGTCGGCTTGCGACGGCGACACTGGGGACACGTCATGAGCGGCGTCAGAGCTATGTGGTCGTGGCTGCGGCGTTGGCCGCGCCGCGACGAGCTGATCTTCTTCTTCGGCAGTCCTACCACGGAGCTCTCCTTCCCTGAAGCCCTGAAGCAACGACAGGGTGTCTATGGCCCGCGCTCGCCCGGGAGCAGCTTGGCCAGTTTGGCAAAAGGACCTGTCGGCTCGGCGGCAGGCTCCGCCTCGGTCGACTCGGCATGGGGGCTGTGCCCTTCGTCCAGGCGCTGCCCGCACTCGGGGCACAGGCCAGGGCAAGCAGTATCGCACAGGACGCGCAGTGGGACACTTGTCAGGATGTCCTGACGCAGCGTCTCGTCAAGGTTGATCTCGTGGTGCGCGTCGATGAACGAGCGCTCCGCCACGACGTCCTCGTCCGCGACCGGCAGAGGCTGGCCCGTTCGCACGTCGGCGCTGGGCAGGAACTCCTCGTCGAACGACCCCGCCACGGTGATCTGGACGTCGTCGAGACAGCGGGCGCAGGCGACGTCGGCGCGAACCTTGTGGTCGGCGTGGACCAGGATGCCGCGCGACGTCAGGGTGAGGCGGGCGTGGCCGCGCACGGGGCCGAGCAGATGGACGTCCTCGCTCGGGTCAGGGAGGCGCTCGGCAAAGTCGAACTCGCGCACCGCGCCGGTGGCCGCCTGGAGCAGCTGCGCGACATTGATGGACACCATGGGTTAGCTCTCGTGAGAGTTTAAGTCCGACGACCGATAGCTGATAGCGGATAGCTGATGGCTGACGGCTCAGTCGTCAGGCGGCGCGGCGGCCGCCTCGCCACCGTCCAGGTCCGCCAGGCCGCGGTCGACCGCCTGGCCAATCTGGTCGATCTGTTGGCGCAACCGCTGCAACACCCGGTACGCGTAGGACTCCGCCTCCCGACGCACCCGCTCCGCGGTGTCGTGGGCGCGGCTCTCGATCTCCGCCGCCCGCGACTCGGCGGCCCGCACCACGGCGTGGTCTGATACCCGTCCAGCCACCTCGTCGTCCGCCTCCCGCAGCAGTCGGTCCGACTCGGCGCGCGCATCCGCGATGACCTGGTCGCGCTCCTGGGTGAGGCGGCGCGCGGCCTTGATCTCTTCTGGGATGGAGACGCGGATCTGGTCCAGAATGTCGAGCACCTCGCGCTCGTCCACCAGCGTGCGCGACGTGAGCGGCACACGCGATCCCGACCCCAGAACCTCCTCGAGCTGGTCAAGCAGGTACAGGATGTCCACTGCGTTCACATTAGCACCCTGGCGTCTGGTCCGTGCCAGCACGCCCCGCCCGGCGGGTGCCGTACACGGTGACACGCGTGCGCCCGTGTGAGCGCGTGCTGTGCTGCTCCAACGGCCCGATGGCGGGCAGAGGCGTGCTGCCCGCCGCCGCCTCGAGGACCACCATGCTCGACGGCGTCAGCAGGTCCGACCGCTCCAGCGCCCTGACCAGGCGAGCGAGCGTCTCGTCCGCCGCGTACGGGGGGTCGACGAAGACGAGGTCCACCGGTCCGCGCAGCCGCGCCACACTCTCGGCGGCATCCCTGCGGTGCGCGGCGCCGTACTCCTCCAGGCCGGTCGCCCGCAGGTTCGCCGCGATGGCGGCCAGGGCATCGGCGTCGTTGTCCACGAAGTCGGCGTGGCGGGCGCCCCGACTCAGCGCCTCGATGCCCAGCGCGCCCGATCCCGCGAACAGATCGAGGACGCGCGGCCAGGCCAGGCCGGTTGCCATGGCACCCTCGTCGTCAGGCTCGAACCCCCGCTTGTAGGCCTCGGCTTCGAGGACCGAGAAGATCACGCCCTTGATGAGGTCGGACGTGGGGCGCGTGTCCCCGCTCCGCGGTGGGCGAAGCGGCCGCCCCCGGGCGGTACCGGCTATGACCCGCATCGCCACGATCAGCTCGGCTCTTCGGCCCGTGCCTGGAACGCGGCCAGGTGCGCCCGCAGTGACTCGTGCTCCGCCAGCAGCAGCTCCGGGTCGCTGGCCAGGATGGCGCTCGCCGTCCGTCGCGCGCCCTCCACCAGACCGGCGTCGTCCAGCCGCGCCACCCGCAGGTCTGGCAGCCCGCTCTGGCGCACCCCGAAGTAGTCGCCGGGGCCGCGCAGGCGCAGGTCCTGCTCCGCCAGCTCCAGCCCGTTGGCCGACCGCTCGATGGCGCGCAGCCGCTCGTTGGTCGTCGGGTCGGCCAGGTCGCTCACCAGGACGCAATCGGCCGCGTGCTCACCGCGGCCCACGCGCCCGCGGAACTGGTGCAGCTGGGCCAGACCGAACCGCTCCGCCCCTTCGATCACCATCACCGTCGCGTTCGGCACGTCCACCCCCACCTCGACCACCGCTGTCGACACCAGGGCGTCCGTCTCGTGGTCGCGGAAGGCGCGCATCGCGGCGTCCTTCTCGGCCGGCTTCATCCGCCCGTGCAGCAGCCCCAGGCGGAGGTCGCGCAGCTCCCCCGTCCGCAGCCGCTCGTACTCCTCGGTCGCCGCCCGCGCCTCCAGCGATGCCGACTCCTCCACCAGCGGACAGATGATGAAGGCCTGCCGCCCCAGCGCCGCCGCGCGCCGCACCCGCTCGTACGCCAGGTCGCGCTCGTCCGGCCCGAGCACCACCGTCCGAACCCCTGTCCGCCCCGGCGGCATCTCGTCAATCGCCGACAGGTCGAGGTCTCCGTAGAGACTCAATGCCAGCGTGCGCGGGATCGGCGTCGCCGTCATCACCAGCAGGTGCGGGACACCGACCAGCTCCTGCGCCTTGCGCCGCAGGGTGACCCGCTGCTTGACGCCAAAGCGGTGCTGCTCGTCGACCACCACCAGCGCCAGGCGGGCGAAATCGAGCGACTGCTGGATCAGCGCCTGGGTCCCGACCAGCACGTCCAGCCCGCCGGCCGCTGCCTCGGCGTAGACCGCCGACCGCTCCTTGCCCTTGACGCTTCCGGTCAGCAGGCGCACGACCGGCACCCGTCCCAGAACTGCCTCGAGGCGCTCGCCCGCCGCCGCGTACAGCCGCGCGAGACTGGCGTAGTGCTGCTCCGCCAGGATCTCCGTGGGCGCCATGATCGCGCCCTGGTAGCCGTTGGCCACCGCGTTCATCAGGGCGAGCGCCGCCACAGCCGTCTTGCCCGACCCCACCTCGCCCTGGAGCAGCCGGGTCATGGGGCGGCTGGCGGTCGTGTCGGCCAGGATCTCGCCCGTCACCCGCTCCTGGGCAGCGGTCAGCCTGAACGGCAACCCCGCCTTCAGAGCGTCGAGCGCATCGTCGCGCCGCGGCAGCGCCACGGCGCCGCCGGCCTGCCACGCTCGCCGGCGCCGCAGCACCACGAGCTGGATGGTCAGCAGCTCCTCGAACGCCAGTCGGCGGCGCGCCGCCTCGTACTCAGCCAGCGAGCCGGGAAAATGCAGCGAGCGGAGCGCGTCGTCCAGGCCGGCCAGCCGCTGCTCGGCGCGCACGGTGGCTGGCAGCGGATCGACCAGCGCGCTGGCGAAGTGCTCCACTGCCCAGTGGATGCGCGTCCGCAGCTCCTTGTCGAAGAGGCCCGCCGTCAGCGGATAGACCGGCACCAGACCCCGGGTGTGCAGCGCCGGCTCGTCGCCCCGCTCGTACTCCGGGTTGTCGAACGTCAGGCGGCGCCCAAAGCGCTGGAGCTTGCCGCTGAGCGCGATCGCCTCGCCGACCTTGATCCCGAGGTACGCGTTGCCGTGGCGCAGCCAGACTGCTTCGACCACGCCAGTGTCGTCGCGTACCGTCGCCCGCAGCCTCTTGAGCCCGCGCGGCAGAACCTCCGTGTCCAGACGTTCCAACGTCCCAACCACGCTGGCCTCGTCCTGGAAGAAGACCTGGTCGATGGCTGTGGCTGGCGGGTAGGCCACGTGGCGGGTGGGGTAGTGGAACAGGAGATCGCGGATCGTGGTCAGCCCGAGGCGCTTGTACAGCCTGGCGCGCTGCGGACCAACACCCTTCAGCGACTCGATCGCCGACTGCGGCGTCAGGCCGGCCGGCGGCGCGGACACACGCGCCCGCGTCGGTTGTGGTGCCCGCGGTGGCGCTTTCGGCCCGACCCGGACCGGCGACGCTGCTCCTCCGGCACCAGACTTTGCCTCCTTTACCTTTTTCCCCTCCTTTTCCTCCAGGAGCAGCCGCACAGCCTCGGCAAGCCGAAGGGCTCGCGTCTGCACGGGTAGGGTCCGGTAGTCGGCCAGCAGGGCGGCTGCCTGGCGGAGCCCGCCATCTGGCGCTGCCGCCGCCGCGTGCCGGAGGAACCCTGCCAGGCCCCCGATCACCACACGGTCGCGGCAGCCGTCGCGCGACTCGGCGTTCAGGATCGTCAGCGCCCGGTCGAGCTCCTCCGGGCCGGGCCGCGGAGGCGAGCCGAGCCGGGCGCTGGAGCCGGACCTAGCGTGCAAGGAGGACCGCTACCCCGAAGACGCCCGGGCCGGCGTGGACCCTCAGCACGGAGCCAATCTCGCCGTGCTCGATCGTCAGCCGCGGTAGGTGCGGCTGCAGCTGCCGCTCCAGCTCACGAGCGCTGGCCGCCGCATCCCCGTGCATCACCGCCAGCCGCTCCACGTCGCCCATGCCTACCACTATCTCCACCAGGCGGCGGATGGCGCCGCCCAGCGTCCGCACGCGCTCGAGAGGCCGCACCTCCCCGTCCGTGATCTCCAGGAGCGGTTTCACGCTGAGGAGTGTGCCAGCCAGAGCGGCCGCCCGGCCGATCCGGCCACCCCGCTGCAAGTACTCCAGCGTGTCGAGGATCGCGACGATGCGGACCCGCGGCCGCATCTCGGCGACGGCCCGCGCGATGTCCTCCGGGCCGGCGCCCGCGTCCGCCAGGCCCGCCGCCGCTTCCAGCATCCAGCCAAGTCCACGGGTGAACGTGCCGGAATCGAGCACCGAGACCCGACCCGCATCGACCGCCTCGGCAGCCTGGCGCGCCACGTCGAGCGTCGTGCTGAGCCTCCCCGACAGGTTGATGCTGACGACCGCCTCGTGCCCGTCGAGCTGCCGCCTGAACGCCTCCTCGAACGCTGCCAGGCTCGGTGCCCCCGTCTTGGGCAGCGACTTCGCCCCGCGCAGGCGCCGGTAGAACTCGTCGCTCGACAGGTCCACCTTGTCGCGGTAGGACTGCCTGTCCCAGTTGATCACGAGCGGTACCATCGCCACGATGTTCTGCTGGAGCAGGCCCGGCTCGAGATCGGCCGTGCTGTCGGTTGCGAGAGCGACGCGGGCGGTCATTCCAGGGACACGACGTAGGGGTAGTAGGCCTGGCCACCGCGGAAAAGCTCCACCGTGAGGCTGGGGTGGCTGTCGCGCACGCGGCTCACCAGCGCCTGCGCCAGCGCCTCGGAGGCGTCGGCCCCGAAGTAGATCGTCACCACCTCCAGCGTCTCCCCCGCCACCCCGTCGAGGACGCGGAGCAGCGCGTCCTCCTCGGACTCGGCGACAGCCACGACCCGACCGTCGTACATGCCCATCGCCTGGCCGGCGCGGACGCTGACGTCGTCCACCTCGGCGTCCCTCACGGCGCGGGTGACCTCGACCGTGTGCACGGCGTTGGCGGCGGTCGCCATAGCCGCCAGGTTTGTGGCCATGTCCGCCTGGAAGTTGAAAGCGAGAAGGGCGCCGACGCCTTGCGGCACCGAGGTCGTCGGGACGACGGCCACGTGGCGCCGGGTGACGTCCTGGAGATGGCGCGCCGTCAGGATGACGTTCGGGTTGTTCGGCAGCACGATGACCTGCGTCTGACCCAACGCGTCTGCCGCGGTGAGAAGCTGCTCGATACTCGGGTTCATCGATTGGCCGCCGTCCACGACGCTGGCGCCCAGGCTGCGAAACAGCTTCTGGAAGCCATCCCCCGTGGCCACGGCCACCAGCCCAATGGCACCGGTCGCCGGTAGGACCGCGGGTGGATCGGCGCGGTGCGCCCTGGCGGCCATGTCCTGGTTCTGGAGGGTCATGTTCTCGACTTTGACTTTGACGACGTCCCCGTGGTCGACCGCGTACTCCAGGACGCGGCCCGGGCGAAGCGTGTGGACGTGGACGCGCACCAGGTCGCCGTCGCCGACAGCCAACACCGACTCCCCCAGCCCGGCCATCGCCGTTCGCACGTCGCCCACCGGTACGCGGCAGTCCCGGAGCAGGACTTCGGTGCAGAACCCGTAGGGCGTCTCCTGGGTCGCCGCTGCCCCGACCGCCGCGTGCACCAGCGGCGCCGCCACCGGCTCGTCCAGCGACCTCCCGGTGGCCCAGCGCCAGGCACCTTCCAGGATGACGCGGTAGCCTTCGCCGCCCGAGTCCACCACCCCCGCCTTCCGCAGCGCCTCCAGCTGGTCCTTGGTGGCCGCGACCGCCGCCCCAGCCGCGACCACCACGGCGTCCAGCAACGTCAGCAGGTCGTCGCTCCGGTGCGCAGCCGCGCCCGCCGCCTCGCCGGCGGCGCGCGCGACGGTCAGTATCGTGCCCTCCACCGGGTGACTCAGACCCCGGTAAGCCGTCGCGCTCGCCTCGGCGAGGGCTGCCGCCAACGCTTGTGCCGTCAGCTGCTCCCGGTCTACCAGCGCGTGGGCGAAGCCGCGCAGCAGCTGCGATAGGATGACACCGGAGTTGCCGCGCGCCCCCATGAGCGCCGCCTGGTAGGCCGCGTTGGCCGCGTCGCCCACCGAGACGCCGCTCGGCTGAGCGCGCAGGGCCTCGGCCGACGCCCGCAGCGTCAGCGACATGTTCGTCCCCGTGTCGCCGTCAGGAACCGGGAACACGTTGAGCGCGTCGATCCGCTCGGTGTGCGCGTCCAGCCACGTCGATGCGCCGACCAGGGCGCCGCTGAGCGCGGCGCCGCTCGCCGTCGTCACGGCCGTCCCTCTCACATCGGGGCTCTGCTCGCCGCCAAGCCCACCCTCCCGTGCTGTGCTCATCTAATGGTGTCGCCGTGCGTGCTTATGCTAGCCTACCGTCTGGTGGCGCGTAGCCCCGCCGGAGAAGAGACAACAAGACGATGGCAACCCGCTGTGATCTGTGTGGCAAAGGCGTGACTTTCGGGCACAATGTTAGCCACTCCAACCGCAAGACGAACCGGCGTTGGCTGCCCAACGTCCAGAAGACGTTCGTGCTCGTCCACGGCGTATCGCGGCGCATCGACGCCTGCACGCGGTGCATCCGCACGCTCCGCAAACAGCCGACTTAACTTAACTTAGCCAGGCTCGCCGCGAGCTGACTGAAGCTGAGTTCTCAGGGCCGCGATGTTCGCCTCGACAGAGGTCCCCTCGCGATAGATGAACGACCCAACGACCAGGACGCTGGCGCCGGCGCGCGCCGCGTTGACAGCGTTGTTCGGTTTGATGCCACCGTCCACCTGGAGATCGCAGTCGGGGCGACCGCGCTCGGTCAGCAGGGCGCGGGCTCGTGCCAGCTTCTCCATAACTGTCGGGATGTAGGCCTGGCCGCCGAAGCCGGGATTGACGGACATGACCAGCAGCAGGTCGAGCGAGCTCACCAGCTCCTCCACCGCCACCAGTGGCGTGCCCGGGTTGATCGCCAGACCCGCCCGGGCCCCCAGGTCGTGGATCTCGTGCAGGGTCCGGTGCGGGTGGGCGTCGGCCTCCACGTGGATGGTCATGCCGTCGGCGCCAGCCTGACGAAAGGGGCGCAGCCAGCGCCGCGGCTCGGCCACCATCATGTGCACGTCCAGCGGTAGCGTCGTGGCCGCGCGGATCGCCGCCACCACCATCGGACCCAGCGTGATGTTCGGCACGAAGTGGCCGTCCATCACGTCGACGTGAATCCAGTCCGCCCCGCCCGCTTCGGCCCGCCCGACCGCGTCCGCTAGATGCCCGAAATCCGCGTCCAGGATGGACGGCGCGATCTTGACGTCCCTGGTTAGCGGCCCTGGCGGCGTCACGCGGGGCCGACGGCCGCCGCGCCGCGCCGCCTCTTCTCCGCCAGCCGGAGCTGGCCACAGGCCGCCATGATGTCCCGCCCCCGGTTGACGCGAATCGTCGTCGGCAGCCCGGCAGCCCGTAGCCTGCCCTCGACCGCGAGCGCGCGCTGGCCCGTTGATGCCCGCAGGCTGGGGTCCTCCGTCGGATTGAGCGGGATCAGGTTCACGTGGCACAGGCGCCCGCGCAGCAGCGCCGCCAGCTCGTCCGCGGTGTCGTCGGAGTCGTTGACACCTGCCATGAGCGTGTACTCATAGCTGACCCGCCGGCCCGTCAGCCGCGCGTACTCGTCCCCAGCCTCCACGAGGTCGGCGATTGGCCAGCGACGGTTCACCGGCATCAGCTGGCTGCGCAGCTGGTCATTCGGCGCGTGCAGCGAGATGGCCAACCCCACTTGCAGGCCCTCGCGGGCCAACCGCCGCACCTGGGGTACCAGGCCCGACGTCGACACGGTGATCCGCCGCGCCCCCAGGTGGAGCCCGTCGCGGTGGCCCAGCAGGCGGATCGCCCGGACCGTCTCGTCGTAATTCGCCAGCGGCTCGCCCATGCCCATGAAGACCACGTTCGAGACCGGCCGGCCCTCACGGCTGCAGCGCAACACCTGCTCGACGATCTCGCCGGCGTCGAGATTGCGGGCGAAGCCAAACTGGCCGGTCACGCAGAACACGCAGCCCATGGCGCAGCCGGCCTGCGTTGACACGCACACTGTCTTCCGCCCGCCCGTCTCGGCGGCCGCGGTGTTCATCTCGACCGCCTCGATCTCCTGGCCGTCGTGCAGCTTCAGCAGCAGCTTCGTCGTCAGCCCGTCGGACGACTGGAGCCGCCGAACCGCCGCACTTCCTGACAGGGCGCCCGACGCCTTCAACTGCGCCCGAAGGTCCGCTGGCAGATCAGACATGCGGTCAGGGTCGAGCTCGGCGCGGGCATGCAGCCAGGTGAACAGCTGGCGCGCCCGGTAGCGGGGCTGCCCGAGGTCGGCCAGCAGGGGCGCCAGCTCTTCGGGAAAGAGGCGCAGCAGTCCGCCTGGCGGAAGAAGGGCCCGGTCGGTGGGGACGGGCGTCGGGCAATCGACGAGCATCGGTCGGCGGACAGAACTGTAGCTAGGAGAGCCGCGCCCCGACCAGCCCGGGGTGGCCGCGTTTCAGCGCGGCGCCGGTCTGCGGGCGCCCGCCGGCGAGCACCACTGAGTCGAGCCGTAGCGTCCCCGAGCCGGTCGCCACCTGGAGGTCGGACGTGGCCAACACCGTCCCGGGGGCCGCGCCCGCGTGCGCCGCCAGCGGCGTGGCCCGCAGCACCTTCAGCAGCCGGCCGTCCCAGCCGGTGAACGCCTGCGGCCAGCCGCGGTAGGCGCGCACCGCGCGCCAGATCTCCTCGGCCCGACGCGCCCAGTCGATGCGGGCATCGTCGCGCTCGATCTTGCGGCAGGACGTCGCCTCCGCGTCGTTCTGCTCCCGCGCGACCACCACCGTGCCCCGCTCCAGGTCCGCGAGAACGTCCAGCAGGAGCGCCGCGCCCAGCGCCGACAGCCGCGCCTCCAGGCTGAGGTAGTCGTCGTCCGAGGATATCGCCATGCGCCGCTGCGCCAGGATCGGCCCGGCGTCGAGCGCCTCCACCAGGCGGATGATGCTCACCCCCGTCTCCGGCTCGCCCGCCAGCAGCGCCGCCTGGATCGGCGACGCGCCGCGCCACCTGGGCAACAGCGACGGGTGCACGTTCAGAACGCCAGCCGGCGACAGCAGGAACAGGTTCCTCGGGACCAGCGCGGCGAAGGCGGCCAGCACCATGACGTCGGCGCGCGCCTGGCGCAGGCGCATCTCGGCGTCGCCGCCCCTCAATCCCGCCGTCTGCCACAGTGGCAGGCCGTCGCGGCGGGCCAGGTCGGCCACAGGCGGCGCTGCCAGCCGCTGGCCCCGGCCGGCTGGCCGATCCGGCTGGGTGACAACCAGGGCGACGTCGTGCCCGGCGGCCTCGAGCGCCGCCAGGATGGGGACCGCGAAAGCGGGGGTGCCGAGGAATATGGCGCGCACGGTATCCTTCCTCAGGGCGCACGGCTATAATCGCGCCGCCTGTACACTGCCGCCGCCGATCACCCGCGACCGGTCAAGGACGACACGTGCCATCGACTAGACGCCAGCCCGCCGGCGTCAGAGAGGGGCAGGGCGCGCCTGAGTATCACCTGGGGCTGAAGGACCTGCCGCCGGCAGTCCGACCCCGGGAGCGCCTGCAGAGCCGCGGCGCGAACGACCTCTCTGACGCCGAGCTGCTTGCCATCATCCTGCGAACTGGAACCCCAACCTGCAATGCCCTTGAGCTGTCCACCCGCGCTCTGGCGCGCGTCGGCGGCCTGGCCGGTCTCGACACGGCCGCGCTGCCCGAGCTCTGCCAGGAGAACGGTGTCGGGCTCGCCAAGGCGATCCAGGTCAAGGCCGCGCTCGAGCTCGGCAAGCGCCTGGTCAGCTTGAACCCGGCTCAGCGCGCCCGCATCTCGTCGCCCCGCGACGTGTTCAACCTGCTGCGCGCCGAGATGAGCGGCCTCGAGTTCGAGCAGCTGCGGGTGCTGCTGCTGAACACCAAGAACCAGGTGCTGGCAGCTCCGGAGCTGTACCGCGGCAGCCTCAACGGCACGACAGTCCGCCTGGGCGAGATCTTCCGCGAGGCCATCCGACAGAGCGTCGCCAGCATCGTCCTGGTCCACAACCACCCCAGCGGCGATCCGACCCCGTCCCCCGAGGACGTGCGGGTGACCCGCGATGCCGCGCAAGCCGGGGCGCTGCTCGACATCGACGTCCTTGACCACATCGTCATCGGCGCCGGCCCCAACGGCTTCGCCAGCCTGCGCGAGCGCGGACTCGGCTTTCCCGCGGCGGCAGCGCGCTGAGCCATGGCCCTGGGCAACCCGTTCAACAGCTTGATGGGGATCTTCTCCCGCGACATAGGCATCGACCTGGGCACGGCGAACACCCTGGTCCTGGTCCGCGGCCGGGGGATCGTGATCAACGAGCCGTCGGTGGTCGCCATCGACGCCAAGACCAAGCGGCCGCTGGCCGTCGGCGCCGACGCCAAGCGCATGGTGGGTCGCACCCCGGCCAACATCATAGCGGTCCGCCCGCTGAAGGACGGCGTCATCAGCGACTTCGACGTGACCGAGCTGATGCTGCACTACTTCATCCGCAAGGTCCACGAGCGCTTCACCATCGTGCCGAAGCCGCGCGTCGTCATCGGCATCCCGTCCGGCGTGACCGAGGTGGAGCGGCGGGCGGTTCACGACGCGGCCATCGAGGCGGGCGCTCGGGAGGCCCACCTCATCGAGGAGCCGATGGCGGCCGCCATCGGCGCCGGCCTGCCCATCACCGAGCCGGCCGGCTGCATGATCGTCGACATCGGCGGCGGTACGACCGAGGTCGCCGTCATCTCCCTCGGCGGCATCGTCGTCGCCCGCTCCATCCGCATCGCGGGCGACGAGATGGACTCCAACATCGCCCACTACATGCGGCAGCGACACAACCTGTTGATCGGAGACCGCATGGCGGAGGAGGTGAAGATCGCCGCCGGCAACGCCTACTACGGACTGAACGGGCGCACCCCCGAGCAGCGGGTCATCGTCCGCGGCCGCGACCTGGTCACCGGCCTGCCAGCCGAGCTGGAGGTCACCAGCGACGAGATCCGCGAGGCCATCGGCGTTTCCGTCAACGCCATCGTCGAGGCCGTGACCGACACGATCGAGGAGACGCCGCCCGAGCTCGTGGCCGATATGATGGCTCGGGGTATCACGCTCGCGGGCGGCGGCTCGCTCCTGCCCGGACTGGCCAATCTCATCGCCCGCCGCACTAAGATGGAAGTGCACCTGGCCGAGGACCCGCTCGGCTGCGTGGTCCGCGGCACGGGCAAGGTGCTGAACGAGCTGCACGTCTTGCGTAAAGTCCTCGTCGACCAGCATTCAGGGCGCCCGTTGTACCGGAGATGATCAACGACTCACCCCGCAAACGCTTGCCGCGCGCCGTCAGCGCCGTGATCGTCGTGGCGGTCGCCGTCGCGCTCCTGGCACCTGGGCCGTGGCGCCAGATCGAGGCGCTCAGCACCGGGGTGCTGACACCTCTCCAGATGGGGGTCTCGGGGACGCTCGGCGAGGTCAGCGGGGTGGTCGAGACGGTCCAGAAGGTGCGCGACCTGTCGGACCAGAACCGCGCTTACAAGGACCAGGTCGACGAGCTCCAATCGCAGGTCATCAAGATGCGCGAGCTGGAGGAGGAGAATCGCCAGCTCCGCGACCTGCTCAGCATGGCCCAGCGCACCAGCCCGGGCGAGCTCATCCCCGTCGCGGTGATCGCCCGCGACGACGTGCCGTACGTCCAGGCCATCACCATCAACCGCGGCTCGAACGGCGGGGTGCACGAGGGCAGCATCGTCATTACCCACAAGGGCCTGGTCGGCCGCGTCGAGCGCGCCGACCCGACCTCGGCCAAGGTCCGTCTCATCACCGACATCAACCAGTCAGTGGCCGTGCGGTTGCAGACCGAGTCGCGGAGCACCGGCGTTCTCCGCGGCCAGTCCCAGGGCAACCTGCTGGTGATCGAGTACCTGCCGCAAGCGGACACGATCCGCGTGGGCGACCCGGTCATCACGTCGGGCCTGGGCGAGGTGTTCCCGGAGAGCCTGGTCGTCGGCAAGGTCGCCCGCGTGGAGCACAAGGACCAGGACCCGTTCCAGCTGGCGGTCGTGGAGCCAGCGGTCGACATGGACAAGCTCGAGGGGCTGTACGTGCTGGCGGACCACCCCGGCAGCTAGCACCAGGGACTCGGATAGTGTGCGCCTGGTCATCGCCACGGGGTTGCTCCTGCTCGCCGCGCTGGTGCAGTCTCTCATGGGCACGAGCCTGCCGCTGGTCGGCGGACGGCCGGACGTCCCCCTTGTCCTGGTGATCGCGTGGTCGATGCTGCGCGGCAGCAACGAAGGGGCCATCGTCGGCTTCATCGGCGGTGCGCTGCTGGACTCCGTCAGCTACACCCCTTTTGGGCTGAACGCGGCGTTGCTGGGCATCGCCGGCTTCTGCACGGGTCTGCCTGAGGCGAACGTGTACCGGGGCAACTTCCCGTTCTTCCTGGGGACGGCGCTGGTGGTGACTGTCGCCTACCACGCGCTCGTGCTGCTGGCGCTCCAGGCCTACGGCCTGCGGCTGCCGCCGCTGGCCGCCACGTACCCGCTGGCCATGTGGGCGGCGGTGCTGAACGCGCTCCTGCTGGCGCCAGCGTTCCTGGTGTGCCGCCGGCTGCTGCGCGCGCTCGACGGCTGGACGCAGCTGCGACTCTAGCCGTCAGCCGTCAGCCGTCAGCAGTCAGCAGGGGCGGGCCGCTGCGCCTCAGCATGAGACTGCCGTACGCTTCTCTCGCTCACAGCTGATAACTGATAGCTGATAGCTCGTATGCGCGAAAGCCGCTGGCAGCAGTTCGACCTCGTCATCGTGGTGTGCGCCGTGGCGCTCGCCTTCTTCGGCGTCGCCATGATCCACAGCGCCACCTGCGGCTCCCCGTGCACCAGCCTGCTCCCGCCCAGCTCGTGGGCCGTGCGCCAGGGCGTCTCGGCCCTCCTTGGCTTCGGGCTGCTCGCCGTCGTGTCGGTCGTCGACTACCGCCTGTACAAAGCGTACGCCTACCACCTGTTCGGCCTGGCGGTGGTCCTGCTGGTGGTCGTGCTCGTCGTTGGGCGGGGTGGCGCCGACAACGACTACGGCGCCCGCCGCTGGATCTACCTCGGCGTCTTCGACCTCCAGCCGTCCGAGGTGGCCAAGCTCGCCGTGCTGGTCGTTCTGGCCCGCGTCCTGAGCGACAAGCCGGTTGGCCCACTTTCGTTCAGACGCCTGGTCGTGTCGCTGCTGCTCGTCGCCCTGCCCGTGGGGCTGGTCTTCGCCGAGCCGGACCTGGGCACCTCGCTCGCCTTCGTCACGATCTGGGGCGTCCTGGTGCTCGTCGCCGGGATCCGCGGGCGCCACGTGCTGCTTCTCGGCGCCGGTGCCGTCGCCGCGCTGCCCTTGCTCTGGCTGGCCATGCGCGACTACATGCGCCAGCGGCTTGTCACCTTCATCGGCACCCTGTTCGATCTCGAGCACGCCGCGTTCGACGAGGGCTACAACGTGTTGCAGGCTCGCATCAGCATCGGGTCGGGCGGGCTGTTCGGTCGCGGCTACCTCGAAGGCACGCAGACGCAGCTCGATTATCTGCGCATCAAGCAGTCGGACTTCATCTTCTCGGCCCTGGCGGAGGAGCTCGGCTTCGTCGGCGCCATCGTGCTGTTCGCCCTGTTCGTCGTGCTGCTGTTCCGTATCACCCGGGCGGGCGACCGCTCGCGCGACGAGTTCGGCCGCTACCTGGCGTTCGGGATCGCGGCCATGCTCCTGTTCCAGGCCGTCGCCAACCTCGGCGCCAACCTCACGCTGCTGCCAGTAACGGGCATCCCGTTGCCCTTCATCAGCTACGGGCGGACGTCGCTGCTCACCAACCTGGCCGCCCTGGGCATCGTCCAGAGCGTCCTGCTGTACCGCCTCAAGTATCGGTACTGACGGCGCTCGGCTAGCCGTAGAATGGGCGTTTAACGCTTAAATAGAGGGCCCACCATGATTCCGCAGCTCGCCGTTCTGATCTTCGTTCTCATCGTTCTCTTCATGCTCGCGTCGTCGGCCATCAAGATCGTCCAGGAGTACGAGCGCGGCGTCATCTTCCGCCTTGGCCGCCTGGTCGGAGCGCGCGGGCCGGGCCTCTTCTTTCTCATCCCGGGCGCCGAGGCCATGCGCAAGATCGACCTGCGTATCGTCACCCTCGAGGTGCCATCCCAGGAGGCCATCACCCGCGACAACGTCACCGTCAAGGTCAACGCCGTGGTCTACTTTCGGGTCGTCGACCCCGAGGATGCCGTCGTCAAGGTGCTCGACTACATGCGGTCCACGTCGCTCATCGCCCAGACCACCTTGCGCAGTATTCTCGGCCAGTCCGACCTGGACCACCTGCTCAGCGAGCGCGACAAGATCAACCAGCAGCTCCAGCAGGTCATCGACACCCAGACCGACGCCTGGGGTGTCAAGGTGACCAGCGTGGAGGTGCGCGACGTCGAGCTGCCCCAATCCATGCAGCGGGCCATGGCCCGCCAGGCGGAGGCGGAGCGCGAGAAGCGGGCGAAGATCATCCACGCCGAGGGCGAGTTCAGCGCCAGCCAGCAGCTGGCGAACGCTGCCCAGGTCATCGGCAGCCAGCCCGCGACACTCCAGCTGCGCTACCTCCAGACGCTTACCGAGATCGCGGCCGAGAAGAACAGCACTATCGTGTTCCCGCTGCCCATCGAGCTGGTCACCGCGTTCCTCAACGTGGCGTCCGCCCATTCCGGCAACGGCGTGGACCACGACCCTAGCCCGCCCCGGCCCGTCTCTCCGGCGGCGCCTCGCTCGTCCGACCTCTGACCAACGACCTCTGACCAACCGGTTGACGCCTGGTCGCTTATACTGTCCCCGCGCAGTGCACCCTTCTCCTTCTCCTTGAGCCGGGACCACAAGCGGCGTCAGGTCTGAGCCTCCAGCTCCAGGCCCAGGACGCGTGTGTTCCGGGCCAGGGGAATTGTGGCCCGCGGGCGGCGGGCTGGCCTATACTTCCGGCCCTGAGTTGGGCCGCTGCGCCTACATCGGACGCCCGCGATCATTCTGGGCGACGCAACCTCTTTCTCCTCTTTCTGCGGTCTCTCCTGGTCTCCCTTTACCGGTCTTCCTCCTATTCCTGACCTTTTGCTCCCGCACCCGTCGACGTGCGGGCTCATCGTGCATTACAGGTGACGGCTGCTGACCGTGAGGCCCTGGCATCGTGGCCGTCATCGTGGCTCTCGCGCACTTCGGAGGTGTGAGTACGTCTATGGTCCTCGCAGAGGCTCGCCCCGTCTCGCTCACTGTCCCGGACGGTAACGCCGGTCGTCGCTCATTCGCCCGCATCCAGGAGGTCGCCCCGATCCCCAACCTGATCCAGGTGCAGCGGGAGTCCTTCGAGTGGTTCAAGCGCGAGGGGCTGAAGGAGCTCTTCGCCGAGATCTCGCCCATCCAGGACTTCACGGGCCGCAACATGGATCTGCACCTCGCGGTCGAAGGCCCTGATGGCGAGCCCGGCTTCTCATTCGGTTCGCCGAAGATGACCGAGGACGAGTGCCGCGAGCACGACCTGACCTACGCCGCGCCGCTGAAGGTGCGCATGCGCCTGCAGATCAAGACGGGCGAGAACGCTGGCGAGGTCAAGGAGCAGGACATCTTCATGGGCGACTTCCCGCTCATGACCGACAACGGCACCTTCATCGTCAACGGCGCCGAGCGCGTCGTCGTCAGCCAGCTGGTGCGCTCGCCGGGCGTCTACTTCACTGTCGAAGAGGACCCGAGCTCCGGGCGGGACCTGTGCATGGGCAAGCTCATCCCCAGCCGCGGCGCCTGGCTCGAGTTCGAGACCGCCAGCCGCGACGTCATGTCAGTCAAGGTGGACCGCAAGCGGAAGATCCCCGTGACCACGCTGCTGCGCGCCCTGCCCCGCGTCGTGTCCGTCGCGGGCATCAGCAAGGGGACCGACGAGGAGATCCAGGCGCTTTTCGAGGAGGTCGACACGGGCGGTGACCGCCGCTACGTCCAGGCCACCCTCGACAAGGACCCGGCGAGCAACGCCGAGGAGGCGCTGCTCGAGTTCTACCGCCGCCTGCGCCCGGGCGACCCGCCCAACGCCGACAACGCCCGCTCGCTGCTGAACAGCCTGTTCTTCAATTTCCGCCGCTACGACCTCGGCAAGGTCGGCCGCTACAAGGTGAACAAGCGCCTCGGGCTCCAGACGCCGATCACCGAGCGCATCCTGACCGCCGCCGACCTCGTCGAGATCGTCCGCGAGATGGTCCGCATCAACCACGGCAAGGGGGTCCCGGACGACATCGACCACCTCGGCAATCGCCGGGTGCGCGCGGTCGGCGAGCTGATCCAGAACCAGTTCCGCGTCGGCCTGCTCCGCATGGAGCGCGTCGTCAAGGAGCGCATGTCCATCACCGACCCGGCCACGGCGACGCCCTCCAGCCTCACCAACATCCGGCCGGTGGTCGCCTCCATGCGCGAGTTCTTCGGCGGCAGCCAGCTGAGCCAGTTCATGGACCAGACCAATCCGCTGGCCGAGCTCACCCACAAGCGGCGCCTGTCAGCGCTGGGCCCGGGCGGGCTCAGCCGCGACCGCGCCGGCTTCGAAGTCCGCGACGTGCACCACTCGCACTACGGTCGCATCTGCCCCATCGAGACCCCCGAGGGCCCGAACATCGGGCTGATCGGCTCGCTCGCCACCTACGGCCGCATCAACGAGTACGGCTTCATCGAGACGCCCTACCGCCGCGTGCTGCGCCAGGTCGAGAACCGCCCCGAGGACCTCGTCGGCCTCGCCTTGCGTGGCGAGCTCAAGAGCGAGGATGGCGCCCGCATCGCGGAGGCCGGCGCGCTGGTCGACCAGGAGCTGGCCGACAGGATCGCCCAGCTGCCACAGAAGTGGATCGACGTCCGACCGCACGTCACCGCCGAGATCCGCCACCTCACGGCTGACGAGGAGGACCGCTACATCATTGCCCAGGCCAACGTCCGCGTCAACGACGACGGCAGCCTGGCCGATGCCCCGGTGTCCGCGCGCCACGGCCAGCGCTTCCTGAGCGTCCGCCCCGAGCAGGTCGATTACATGGACGTCTCGCCCAAGCAGACCATGTCCGTCGCCGGCGCCCTCATCCCCTTCCTCGAGCACGACGACGCCAACCGCGCCCTGATGGGCTCGAACATGCAGCGCCAGGCCGTGCCCCTCCTGCAGCCGTCCAGCCCCCTGGTCGGCACGGGGATGGAGGAGCGCACGGCGCTGGATTCCGGACAGGTCGCCCTGTCCCCCGTCGACGGCGTGGTCGACAGCGTGACCGGCGAGCAGATCGTCGTCCGCGACGGCGACGGCAACAGCCACGTCCGCCGGCTGCGCAAGTTCATCCGGACGAACCAGGGCACCTGCTTCACCCAGCGGCCGATCGTCGTGGCGGGTCAGCAGGTGCGCCGCAACCAGCCGCTCGCCGACAGCTCGTCGACCGACGCTGGCGAGCTGGCGCTCGGCCAGAACGTGCTGGTGGCCTTCATGAGCTGGGAGGGCGGCAACTTCGAGGACGCCATCTTGCTCAGCGAGACGCTGGTCCGCGAGGACAAGTTCACCTCCATCCACATCGAGAAGCACGAGGTCGAGGCCCGCGACACCAAGCTCGGGCCCGAGGAGATCACCCGCGACATCCCGAACGTGGGCGAGGACAGCCTGCGCGACCTTGACGAGAACGGCATCATCCGCGTCGGCGCCGAGGTCAAGGCGGGCGACATCCTGGTCGGCAAGATCACCCCGAAGGGCGAGACCGAGCTGACGGCCGAGGAGCGCCTGCTGCGCGCCATCTTTGGTGAGAAGGCCCGCGAGGTGAAGGACACCAGCCTGCGCGTGCCGCACGGCGAGCGCGGCAAGGTCGTCGCCGTCCAGATCTTCGAGCGCGACTCGGACGCCGAGCTGCCGGCCGGCGTCAACAAGATGGTCCGCGTCTCGATCGCCCAGAAGCGCAAGATCTCCGCCGGCGACAAGATGGCCGGGCGCCACGGCAACAAGGGCGTCGTCTCGCGCATCCTGCCCACCGAAGACATGCCCTTCCTGCCAGACGGGCGGCCGGTCGAGATCATCCTCAACCCGCTCGGCGTGCCCAGCCGCATGAACGTCGGCCAGATCCTCGAGACCCACCTCGGCTGGGCGGCGGATCAGCTCGGCCTCAAGTTCGCGACGCCGGTGTTCGACGGGGCGACCGAAGCCGACATCAAGTCCGAGCTGCGGCGGGCTGGCCTGCCGGAGACCGGCAAGATCCGCCTGCGCGACGGCCGCACCGGCGAGGAGTTCGACCAGGAAGTCACCGTCGGCTACATCTACATGCTCAAGCTGGTGCACCTCGTCGAGGACAAGATCCACGCGCGGTCCACCGGCCCCTACAGCCTGATCACGCAGCAGCCGCTGGGTGGCAAGGCGCAGTTCGGCGGCCAGCGCTTCGGCGAGATGGAGGTGTGGGCTCTCGAAGCGTACGGCGCCGCGCACACCCTCCAGGAGATCCTGACCGTGAAGTCCGACGACGTCGTCGGGCGCGTCAAGACCTACGAGGCCATCGTCAAGGGCGAGGACATCTTCCAGCCGGGCGTGCCAGAGTCGTTCAAGGTGCTGGTCAAGGAGCTCCAGAGCTTGGGCCTGGCAGTCGAGGTCCTCAACGAAGAGGAGGAGGAAGTCGTCTTCGCCGAGGATACCGAGGGCGGTGACGTGCGCTCGCTCGACATCAACATCAGCGGGTTCGAGCGTGGCGAGATTGATTAGTCAGTAGCTATCAGTTGTCAGCTGTCAGCGATCAGCAGCAAGCTGATCGCTGACAGCTGGATCCCGCTCCGAAGGAGCAAAAGACAGTGCTCGAAGTCAACAATTTCAACGCCGTTCGCATCACCCTCGCGTCGCCCGACCAGATCAAGTCGTGGTCTCGCGGGGAGGTGCTGAAGCCCGAGACCATCAACTACCGCACGCTCAAGCCCGAGCGCGACGGCCTCTTCTGCGAGCGCATCTTCGGACCACAAAAGGACTGGGAGTGCGCCTGCGGCAAGTACAAGCGCGTCCGCTACAAGGGCATCGTCTGCGACAAGTGCGGCGTCGAAGTCACCCGGGCCAAGGTCCGGCGCGAGCGCATGGGCCACATCGAGCTCGCCAGCCCCGTGAGCCACATCTGGTTCGTCAAGGGGACGCCGAGCCGCATCGGCCTCCTGCTCGACATGACCCCGCGCATCCTCGAGCAGATCCTCTACTTCGCCAAGTACGTCGTCGTCGACGTCTACGAAAACCAGCGGGCTCGCCTGACGAGCGCTATCCAACAGGAGGTCGAGTCCAAGATTGGCCGCATGGAGCGCGCCAACGCGGAGAAGCTGGAGGAGCTGACCGGCGACATGAACCGCGAGCTCGAGCGGCTCGAGAGCGACAAGACCGAGCGCCTTCAGCCCATCGAAGCCCGCCGCGAGCAGGCCAGCCTGGCGGCCAGCGAGCGGGCCTCCGAGATCGAGAACCAGCTGAAGGAGCTCGATGGTCAGGTCGCCCGCGAGGACGTCACCTTCGAGCTGTCCCAGACGGTCGTGGTCCGTGAGGGCTCGCGCGTGGGGCCCGAAGCCCGCCGGATCCTCCTGGAGGCCGTCCGCGAGTACATCGACCGCGTCGAGAAGGACGCCACCGACGAGCAGGAGACCCTGGCCGCGGAGTACGACGCCCAGATCGACAAGCTGCGGTACGAGATCCAGTCCAGGGACGCCCAGGTGCGCAACGACTCGGCGGCCGAGGCCGAAGGCATCCGGCTGGCGGCCGAGCAGCGGATCAAGCGCCTCGAGGCCATCAAGCCGCGCGACACCCTCAGCGAGATGGAGTACCGCGAGCTGCAGGACATGGCCGGCCGCATGTTCAAGGCCAGCATGGGCGCCGAGGCCATCCGCGACCTTCTGCGCGCCATCAACATGGACGACCTCGCTACCCACCTGCGTGGCGAGACGCACTCCTCGAGCGGCCAGAAGCGCAAGAAGGCCACCAAGCGGCTCCGCGTCGTCGAGTCGTTCCGCAAGTCCGGCAACCGACCCGAGTGGATGATCATGACGACGCTGCCGGTCCTGCCGCCCGACTTGCGGCCCATGGTGCAGCTCGACGGCGGCCGGTTCGCCACGTCCGATCTCAACGACCTCTACCGGCGCGTCATCAACAGGAACAACCGCCTCAAGCGGCTGCTCGAGCTCCAGGCGCCGGAGATCATCATCCGCAACGAGAAGCGCATGCTCCAGGAGGCCGTCGACTCGCTCATCGACAACGGCCGGCGCGGTCGGCCGGTCAGCGGGTCGTCCAACCACAAGCTCAAGAGCCTGTCAGACATGCTCAAGGGCAAGCAGGGCCGCTTCCGCCAGAACCTCCTCGGCAAGCGCGTCGACTACTCCGGCCGCTCGGTCATCGTGGTCGGGCCAACGCTCCAGCTCCACCAGTGCGGCCTGCCCAAGCGGATGGCGCTCGAGCTGTTCAAGCCGTTCGTCATGCGCAAGCTCGTCGAGAAGGGCCTGGCCCACAACATCAAGAGCGCCAAGCGCATCGTCGAGCGCGTGCGCCCGGAGGTGTGGGACGTCCTCGAGGAGGTCATCCAGGACCATCCGGTGCTGCTGAACCGCGCGCCCACGCTGCACCGCCTGGGCATCCAGGCGTTCGAGCCGGTCCTCATCGAGGGCAGCGCTATCCAGATCCACCCGCTCGTGTGCTCGGCGTTCAACGCGGACTTCGACGGCGACCAGATGGCGGTCCACGTGCCGCTGTCAGCGGCCGCCAAGAAGGAAGCCCGCGAGAACATGCTGAGCGTCAACAACCTGCTCCAGCCATCGAACGGCGACCCCATCGTCGCTCCGACGCTCGACATGGTGCTCGGCATCTACTACCTGACGACGGCCAGGCCCGCCCCCGACCGCGAGCCCAGGGCCTTCTCAGACTTCATGGACGCCAAGCTCGCCTACGACATGAAGGTGATCGACCTGCACGAGCCGATCAAGCTGCGCGTGCCGGCACCGAACGCCGAGGACGGCGAGGACGAGCCCGCCACCCAGATCATCACCACGACCATGGGCCGGGCCATCTTCAACGACGCCATGAACGCCGTCCTGCGGGCGCACGGCCAGGAGCCGCTGCCCTACTACAGCGAGCGCGTCGACCGCTCGGGACTCAAGCGCATCGTGGCCGGCCTGATCAGCCGCTACGGCAACCGCGATACGGCCGCCGTTCTGGACGAGATCAAGCGGCTCGGCTTCCGCTACGCCACGCAGTCGGGGACGACTATCGCCATCTCCGACATCACCATGCCCGGCGACAAGGACGTCATCCTCCACGGCGCCGACGACGAGGTGCAGCGGATCGAGAAGGACTACCGCCGCGGCCTCATCACCGACGACGAGCGCTACAACGAGGTCATCGAGGTCTGGACCCGGGCCAAGGAGCAGATCACCAAGGCCGTCTCCGCGGTGCTCGACCCGTTTGGGCCCGTCTCGATGATGGCCCAGTCCGGGGCGAAGGGAAACATCCAGCAGATCTCCCAGATGTCGGGCATGCGCGGCCTCATGGCCGACCCCAGCGGTCGCATCATCGAGCTGCCCATCCGGTCGTCGTTCCGCGACGGCCTCACCGTCCTCGAGTACTTCCTGTCGACGCACGGCGCGCGCAAGGGCCTCGCCGACACCGCCATCCGGACAGCCGACTCCGGCTATCTCACCCGGCGGCTCATCGACGTGTCCCAGAACGTCATCGTCTACGAGGAGGACTGCGGCACCGAGCAGGGCGTGTGGATCGCCGACCTGGTCGATCCGGCACGGCGCGACCTGCGCCTCGCCCAGCTGCCCGGCCGGGTCGTGGCGACGGACGTGGTCGACGAGGCCACGGGCGAGGTCGTGGTCGAGCGGAACACCGTTCTCGACGAGGCCACGCGCGACGCCATCGCCGCCGCCAAGGACGTGCCCCACCTGTACCTGCGGTCGCCGCTCACCTGCGAGGCGCGCCACGGGATCTGCCGGCTGTGCTACGGCTGGCACATGGGCACCCGCCGCCTGGTGGGCATCGGCGACGCCGTGGGCATCGTCGCCGCCCAGTCGATCGGTGAGCCTGGCACGCAGCTCACCATGCGCACGTTCCACACCGGCGGCGTCGCGGGTCTCGACATCACCTCGGGTCTTCCCCGCGTGGAGGAGCTGTTCGAGGCGCGGGTGCCGAAGGGCAAGGCCATCCTGGCCGAGCTCGACGGCGTGGTCGAGCTCCAGCGCACCGACGACAACCGCATGATCAAGGTGATCTCGCGGCAGACCTACCGCGACGAGCACGACGTGCCACCCGGCTTCCGGGCCGCCGTCGAGCACGGCGGCTGGGTCGAGGTTGGCCAGGCCGTCGCCACGCCAGAGTCGGAATCCGACGAGCCAGCCGTCGTGGCCCGCCTGTCAGGTACCGCCGAGGTGCGGGGCGGCCGTATCGCCATCGTCGCCGAGGAGCGCGAGGAGCGCGACTACACGGTCCCGGCCTCGGCGCGCTTGAAGGTGGAGGACGGCCAGCCGGTGACCGCCGGGGACCTGCTGACCGAGGGCTCCAAGGACCCCGAAGAAGTGCTGCGCATCCAGGGCCGCGACGCGGTCCAGCGCTACATGATCGACGAAGTCCAGGAGGTCTACCGCTCCCAGGGCGTCAACATCAACGACAAGCACATCGAGGTGATCTCCCGCCAGATGCTCCGCAAGCTGAGGGTCGACGCCCCAGGCGACACGGAGCTGCTGCCAGGCGAGCTGGTGGACCGGTTCGAGTTCGAGGACAAGAACCGCCAGGTTCTGGCCGAGGGCGGCGAGCCGGCCACCGCGTTGCCCGTCCTGCTGGGCGTCACCAAGGCATCGCTCAACACGGAGAGCTTCCTGGCCGCCGCCTCCTTCCAGGAGACGACGAAGGTGCTCACCGAGGCGGCGATCTCAGGCAAGGTCGACAAGCTGCTGGGCCTGAAGGAGAACGTCATCATCGGCAAGCTCATCCCGGCGGGGACAGGCCTCGAGGCGCGCCAGACGGCACGCCGCGAGCGGCTCCTCGCCGCGCAGCAGCTCCAGTTCGACGGCGGCTCGCTGCCGGCGGGGCTGATGCTGGAGGATGGCCAACCGCTGACCATCGGCGACGGCCCGCAGCGCGAGGCCGTGGCGGTCGTCACACGTCTGGAAGACCTGGCGGACGACGACGACGTGCTTGCCGAAGCCGAGCCCGAGCCGGCCGGCTAAGCGCGTCGCGCGCATACGAGCATCAGCCTGAGCAGGTGGGGTTGCAGCCACCTGCTCAGGTGCCGCTATTTGCCCGGGGGCGGGGGCAGAGCGTACACTTCAGCGTTGTCTTCGGACGGAAGGTAGTGGGATAAAGGTCTGTGCCGACGATTAGTCAGCTGGTCCGCAAAGGGCGGGTACGAATCAAGAAGAAGACTACTGCGCCTGCTCTGCGGTTCAACTACAACGCGCTGCGTCAGCGGCGCTACGCCGTGCCCAAGGGTAACCCTTTGAAGCGGGGCGTCTGCGTCCAGGTGCGCACCATGACTCCGAAGAAGCCGAACTCGGCGCTTCGGAAGATCGCGCGCGTACGGCTCACCAACGGCATGGAAGTCACGGCGTACATTCCGGGCGAGGGACACAATCTGCAGGAGCACTCCGTCGTGCTCGTGCGTGGCGGCCGCGTCAAAGACCTTCCGGGCGTGAGATACCACATCGTCCGCGGCGCGTTGGACGCCGGTGGTGTCAAAGAGCGGAAGCAGGGACGGTCGAAGTACGGGGCCAAGGCGCCGAAGGCGCCCGGCGCCGGACGGTAGTCGGTAGTCAACAGCGCACGCGGGCGCTGGGCGCAGCGTCCGTGTCGAGCCAGGGTCTCGACCTGGCCTTTCTCATGCGGCGGCAGTCGAGCCGGTGGTCCGGCTCGTAGGCCGAGAGATATCGGGGCTCGCTGGAGCGGGCCAACAGCCAGTGAGCTATCCATAGGTACTTTCACGAACGTGCGCGCCGCCCACGCGGTCGCCGCGGTCCTCTGTACCGCTTGAAAAAGGCTCGTTCTTCGTCATAGGTCGGACCCGTCACGAGTCCACAGTCATTTGTCAGCAACGGGCTGCCGCTGCCTCTCGGCCGCGCCAGCGCCCCACGGCCGGTGCCTGCAGGACGCGCGGGGTCATAGCGAACAGGATGTCACAGGAGAAGTCATGCCCAGGCGCGCACGCGTGCTCAAGAGAGAAGTGGTCCCGGATCCCCGGTTCGGCAGCCGTACCCTCACGCGCTTCATCAACAAGATCATGCAGAGTGGCAAGAAGAGCACTGCCGAACGGATCGTCTACACCGCCCTGGATACCATCGAGGCACAGGCGCGACGCAGTCCGATCGACGTCTTCGACGTCGCCCTGCGCAACGCCACGCCTCTCCTCGAAGTCAAGCCACGTCGCGTCGGCGGCGCCACGTACCAGGTTCCGGTCGAGATCAAGGGCGACCGCAAACAGTCGCTGGCGATGCGCTGGCTGATCAACTCGGCGCGCTCGCGCACCGGCCGCAGCATGACCGAGAAGCTTGCCTCGGAGCTGATGGACGCCTCGAACAACACGGGCGCAACCATCCGCAAACGCGATGAGACACACCGCATGGCTGAGGCCAACAAGGCGTTCAGCCACTATCGCTGGTAGGAAGACGGAGCTGGCAGTCCCCATTTGCCACCTCCCGCCCCCCAATCTTTATGAATGAGCTAGAGCGCACACGGAATATCGGCATCATCGCCCACATCGACGCGGGTAAGACCACGACGACCGAGCGCATCCTCTACTACACCGGCCGCACGTACAAGATCGGTGAGGTCCACGAGGGCACGGCCACGATGGACTGGATGGAGCAGGAGCGCGAGCGCGGCATCACCATCACGGCGGCAGCGACGACAGCCGAGTGGAAGGACCACCGCGTCAATATCATCGACACGCCAGGGCACGTCGACTTCACCGTCGAGGTGGAGCGCTCGCTGCGCGTGCTCGACGGCGGCGTCGTCGTGTTCGATGCCGTCGCCGGTGTGGAGCCGCAGTCGGAGACGGTCTGGCGCCAGGCGGACAAGTACCACGTCCCGCGGATCTGCTTCATCAACAAGATGGACCGGACAGGCGCTAGCTTCGAGCGGACAATAGAGATGATCATCGACCGCCTGGCCGCGAACCCGGTGATCGTCCAGATGCCGATCGGCTCAGAGGTTGCGTTCCGTGGCATCGTGGACGTGCTCCGCGAGAAGGCCATCGTCTTTGGCGACAAGCCGAACGACCCCATCCAGGAGCTGGAGATCCCCGAAGAGCTCCGCGACGAGGCCAGGCGGCGCCGCTCCGAGGCGGTCGAGAAGATCGTCGAGTTCGACGACGAGCTGCTCGAGCGCTTCTTCGCCGAGGAGCCCATCGCCGTCGACGAGCTCAAGCGTGTGCTGCGTCGGGCGACGATCCAGGGCAAGCTGATCCCCGTCCTGTGCGGCAGCGCGCTCAAGAACAAGGGCGTGCGCCCGCTGCTGGATGCTGTGGTCGACTACTTGCCGTCGCCGCTCGACATCCCGCCGGTCCACGGCGTCGATCCTCGGCGGGACACCGACGAGGTGCGCCACGCCGACCCAGACGAGCCGTTCTGTGCCCTGGCCTTCAAGATCGTCAGCGACCCGTTCGTTGGCAAGCTCGCGTTCATTCGCGTCTACTCAGGCCGACTCAAGACGGGCTCCTACGCGTACAACTCGACCCGCGACCAGCGCGAGCGCGTCGGCCGGCTGGTGCAGCTGCACGCCAACGAGCGCAAAGACATCCAGGAGGTCCACGCCGGCGACATCGCCGCCATCGTCGGCCCCAAGGCGACGATCACGGGCGACACGCTGTGTGACGAGGTCCAGCCGATCGTTCTCGAGGCGATCACGTTCCCCGAGCCTGTCATCCGGGTCGCCATCGAGCCGAAGACGAAGCAGGACCAGGACAAGATGGGCATCGGTCTCAGCAAGCTGTCCGACGAGGATCCCACGTTCCGGGTCAACACGGACCCAGAGACCGGCCAGACCATCATCGCCGGGATGGGCGAGCTGCACCTGGAGGTCATCGTCGACCGGCTCATGCGTGAGCACCGTGTTGACGCGAACGTGGGCCGGCCCCAGGTGGCGTACCGGGAGACGATCACGCACGCGGCCAAGGCGCGCGACCCCTACAAGCGGCAGACCGGCGGGCGCGGCATGTACGGCGACGTGGAGCTGACCGTGGAGCCGCAGCCCGCGGGCGTCGGCAACCTGTTCGAGTGGAAGGTCGTCGGTGGCACCGTCCCGCGGGAGTACGCGTCAGCGGTCGAGGCCGGGGTGCGAGAGGCGCTGGAAGGCGGCATCGTGGCCAACTACCCGCTGGTCGACGTCAAGGTGCAGGCCGTCGACGGGTCGTACCACGAGGTGGACTCGAATGAGATGGCCTTCAAGATCGCGGCGACGCAGACCGCGAAGGCGGCGCTGCGCAAGGCGGCGCCCCAGTTGCTGGAACCGCTGATGGAGGTGGAGGTGGTGACCCCTGACGACTTCCTGGGCGACGTCATGGGCGATCTGAACAGTCGCCGCGGACAGGTGGAGGGGCTGGAGCCCCGCGGCAACGCGCAGGTGGTACGCGCCAAAGTGCCGCTCGCCGAGATGTTCGGCTACGCCACTGACCTGCGCAGCATGACGCAGGGGCGCGCTACTTATTCGATGCAGTTCGCCCACTATCAGGCGGTTCCGCGCGAGATCGGCACCGGCATCGCCGCCAAGGCCGGGGTGCGTTAGCACAGTTGGCTTACTAGAACACAGACTCACAGCTACAGGTACAGGTACACGAAAAGGGGTACACAGGCATGGGCAAGAAGATTTTCCAGCGCACGAAGCCGCACGTGAACGTCGGCACCATCGGCCACGTCGACCACGGCAAGACCACACTGACCGCCGCCATCACCAAGGTGCTGGCCATGAAGGGCGGCTCCCAGTTCAAGTCGTTCGACCAGATCGACAAGGCGCCCGAAGAGAAGGCGCGTGGCATCACTATCGCCATCGCCCACGTGGAGTACGAGACCGACAAGCGACACTACGCCCACGTCGACTGCCCGGGCCACGCCGACTACATCAAGAACATGATCACCGGCGCGGCTCAGATGGACGGTGCCATCCTCGTCGTCTCCGCACCCGACGGCCCCATGCCCCAGACGCGCGAGCACATCCTGCTGGCGCGCCAGGTGGAGGTGCCCGCCATGGTCGTCTACCTGAACAAGGTAGACCTCATGGACGACGAGGAGCTACTCGAGCTGGTGGAGATGGAGCTGCGCGAGCTGCTCAGCAAGTACGGCTTCCCGGGCGACGACATCCCGATCATCCGCGGCTCCGCCGTCAAGGCGCTGGAGTCCAGCAGCCAGGACCCGACCGCGCCCGAGTACGCCTCCATCCTCGAGCTCATGAACGCCGTCGACGACTACATCCCGACCCCGGAGCGCGCCGTCGACAGGCCGTTCCTGATGCCTGTCGAGGACGTGTTCGGCATCAAGGGCCGCGGCACAGTGGTGACCGGGCGCATCGAGCGCGGCAAGATCAAGGTCGGCGAGGAGATCGAGATCATCGGCTTCGCCAACAACCGCAGGACCGTCGTCACGGGCGTCGAGATGTTCCAGAAGACGCTCACCGAGGGCCTCGCCGGCGACAACGTGGGCTGCCTGCTCCGCGGCGTCGAGCGCGAGGACGTCGAGCGCGGCCAGGTGCTCGCCAAGCCGGGCAGCATCAAGCCGCACACGAAGTTCAAGGCCGAGGTGTACGTCCTGTCGAAAGAGGAGGGCGGTCGCCACACCCCGTTCTTCAACGGCTACCGGCCGCAGTTCTACATCCGCACGACCGACGTCACCGGCACCATCAAGATCCCCGAGGGTATGGAGATGGTCATGCCTGGCGACAACGTGCAGATGGACATCGAGCTGATCACGCCCGTCGCCGTCGAGGAAGGCCTCCGCTTCGCGATCCGCGAAGGCGGCCGGACGGTCGGCGCCGGCGCGGTCACCGCGATCGACGCGTAAGGGCAGCGCACACCATGGCGAAACAGCGCATCCGCATTCGCTTGAAGGCGTTCGACCACAAGATCCTGGACCAGTCGGCCTCGCAGATCGTCGAGACCGCCGAGCGCACGGGGGCGGTCGTCGCCGGCCCCGTGCCGCTCCCCACCAGGATCGAGCGATTCACCGTGATCCGCGGCCCGTTCATCGACAAGGACTCGCGGGAGCAGTTCGAGATGCGGACGCACAAGCGGCTGATCGACGTCCTGGAGCCCACCTCCAAGACGGTGGATGCCCTCATGCGCCTCAACGTCCCCGCCGGGGTCGACATCGAGATCAAGCTGTAGCGAGCCGTCAGCCGTCAGCCGTCAGCCGTCAGCTGACGTCCGATCGCTGATGACCGTTGCCTGCTGATAGCTGAGTACTGATTGCTGATGGCTAACGAATGATCCAGGCGATTCTCGGTCGGAAGCTGGGCATGACCCGGCTGTTCGACGAAAACGGCGTGGTCACCGCCTCGACCCTCGTGGAAGCGGGGCCGTGCGTCGTGACCCAACTGAAGACCCCGGAGCGGGACGGCTACCTCGCGGTCCAGCTCGGCTTCGGCCCGCAGCGCTCGGCCAACAAGCCGGCGCGCGGCCACCTCAAGGCCGCTGGCTTGCCCGAGCGGACCGCCCTGGCCCACCTCCGCGAAGTACCGGCCGACGGCCTCGAGGACCTGGCGCTCGGCGACCGCGTCGACGCCAGCATGTTCGCCGCCGGTGAGGTCGTGGATGTCGTCGGCACGTCCAAGGGCCGCGGCTTCGCCGGCGTCGTGAAGCGCCACAACTTCAGCGGCGGCCCCAAGACTCACGGCCAGTCTGACCGGTGGCGGCACTCGGGCTCGGTCGGCTCGGGCACCACCCCCGGCCGGACTTTCAAGAACATGCGCATGGCGGGCCACCTCGGCGACGCCCGCGTCACTGTCAAGAACCTGCGGATCCTGCGCGTCGACTCCGAGCGCAACATCGTCGTTCTGCGCGGCGCCATCCCGGGTCCGAAGGGCAGCCTGGTCATGATCCGCAAGACCGAGATGGCGTAGGAGACAGCAGAGGAGCGCTATGCAGACCAATGTTCTCGGCCTCGACGGAGCCGTGGTGCGCACCATCCACCTGGACGACCGCGTCTTCGGTATAGCGCCGAACGAGTCGGTCGTTCACCAGGCGGTGGTGACGCAGCAGGCCAACGCCCGCCAGGGCACCCACGACACCAAGACCCGCGGCGAAGTCGCCGGCGGCGGCAAGAAGCCGTACCGACAGAAGGGCACCGGCAACGCCCGCCAGGGCTCCACGCGGGCCCCGCACTACCGAACCGGCGGCGTCGTCTTTGGCCCCCATCCTCGGTCGTACGAGAAGGCGATGCCGCGCAAGATGCGCCGTCTGGCGATGCGCTCGGTGCTGTCGGTGCGGGCTGCCGCGCAGAGCCTCACCGTGGTGGACGAGTTCGCCATCGGCGCCGCGCGCACCCGGGCGCTGGTGTCGGTCCTCGACACGCTGAAGCTGGGGGACGGCGCCCTGATCGTCCTGGGCGCGCGGAGCGAAGCCGTGCTGCGCGCGGCCCGCAACCTCGAGCGCGTCCACGTGGTGACGCCGAACGGCCTGAACCTGCTCGACCTCCTGCGCCTGCCGCGGGTCGTGCTGGAGGAGGCGGCCGTGCAAGAGCTGACCCGCACCCTGACCAGCGACCTCGCGCCCGCGCCCACACTGCCCACCCCCCAGCCGGAGCCCGAGCCCGAGCCCGACATCATTCAACCGGCGGCCGAGGAGACCACCCTGTATGACGCTTGACGCATTCAGCACCATCGTCCGCCCGGTCGTGTCGGAGAAGAGCACGGCTCTCGGCGAGGCGGGCAAGTACGTCTTCGAGGTTGCCCCGCACGCCAACAAGATCCAGATCAAGCAGGCGGTCGAACAGGCTTTCGCCGCCAAGAACGTGACGGTGGCGTCGGTGAACATCGTGCACGTGCCCGGGAAGCTGCGCCGCATGGGCCGCCACTCCGGCATGACCCGGACCTGGAAGAAGGCCGTGGTCACCCTACGGCCAGGCCAGCGGCTGGACCTGTTCGAGGGAGTCTGACAGCATGCCTATCAAGCTGTACAAGCCGACGTCGCCGGGCCGGCGCGGCATGTCCGCCTCCACTTTCGAGGAGGTCACCAAGACCGCCCCCGAGAAGTCGCTGACCGAGCCGCTCAAGAAGAACGCGGGCCGCAACAACAACGGCCGGATCACGACCCGCCACCGCGGTGGCGGCCACAAGCGCCTGTACCGCGTGATCGACTGGAAGCGCAACAAGCTGGGCGTCCAGGCGCACGTCATCGCCGTCGAGTACGACCCCAACCGCAGCGCCCGCATCGCCCTCCTCGAGTACGCCGACGGGGAGCGGCGCTACATCCTGGCTCCGGCCGGCGTGCGGGTCGGCGCGCGCCTCTCCTCCGGGCCAGACGCGGACCTGTCGCCTGGCAACGCCCTGCCGCTGCGCGAGATTCCGGTGGGCTCGGTCATCCACAACGTCGAGCTCAAGCCCGGCCGCGGCGGCCAGCTCGTCCGCGGCGCCGGCGGCGGCGCCCAGCTGATGGCCAAGGAAGGGACGTGGGCCCAGATCCGGCTGCCGTCAGGCGAGGTGCGTCTGGTCCACGTGGAGTGCATGGCGACCCTCGGCCAGGTCGGCAACGCCGAGCACGCTACCATCAACGTCGGCAAGGCGGGTCGCACCCGTCACATGGGCTTCCGCCCCACCGTGCGCGGCTCGGCCATGAATCCGCGCGACCATCCGCACGGCGGCGGCGAGGGCAAGGCCCCCGTCGGCGGCCAGCCCCAGACCAAGTGGGGCAAGCCGGCTATGGGCAAAAAGACGCGCCGCCGCAAGGCGACCGACCGCTTCATCGTGCGGTCGCGCAAGAAGTAGAAGCGAGAAGCGACACAGTGAGACGAGAGGCGAGCGAGCGCCGACGTGAGGACGTGAGGAAGTAAGGACGTGAGGAAACAATGAGCCGCAGCTCGAAGAAAGGACCCTTCGTCGACGCGAAGCTGATGAAGCGGGTCGTTGCCATGAACGCCGGCGGGCGCAAAGAGGTACTCAGGACCTGGTCCCGCGACTCGACCATCTTCCCGGAGATGGTTGGTCTCACGATCGCCGTCCACGACGGTCGCCGCCACGTTCCCATCTACATCACTGAGAACATGGTCGGCCACAAGCTCGGCGAGTTCGCCCTCACGCGTCTCTTCCGCGGGCACACGGCTCGCGGCGAGAAGACCACCGGAGGCCGCTAGCATGGCCGGCGTGGAGGTGCGCGCCGTCGAGCGCCACGTGCGCATGTCGGCTCAAAAGGTGCGCCTGGTGCTGGACGTCGTCCGCGGCAAGCCGGTGACCGAGGCGCTGGCCGTGCTCCAGTTCCTGCCGCAGCGGGCGGCTCGCCCGGTGTCCAAGGCGGTCAGGTCGGCCGCTGCCAACGCGGAGAACAACTTCAACATGGACCCTGATGATCTCGTGATCACCCGAACGGCGGCCGATGAGGGGCGCACTCTCAAACGGTGGCGGCCGCGGGCGCGCGGGCGCGTCAACCAGATCTTGAAGCGCTCCAGCCACATCACTGTGGTTGTGGCGGAGAAGGGAGCTTAAGGCGATGGGACAGAAGGTTCACCCGATCGGCTTCCGGCTCGGTATCAAGGTCGGCGACCGCTCCGTCAAGGACTGGCAGGGACGCTGGTACGCCACTGGCCGCGAGTACGCCGACCTGCTGTTCGAGGACATCAAGGTCCGCCAGCACATCATGACGCGGATGGCCGACGCGGGCGTGTCCCGCGTCGAGATCGAGCGCTCGGCCAACCTCATCACCGTGACGATCCACGCCGCCAAGCCCGGCATCGTCATCGGCAAGAGCGGCGTGAAGGTGGAGGAGCTCCGTCGCACGCTCGAGCAGATGACGCAGAAGAAGATCCGCGTCACGATCCAGGAGATCCGCCAACCTGAGGTGGACGCCAACCTCGTGGCCCGGAGCATCGCCGACCAGCTCGTGAAGCGGGTCGCGTTCCGACGCGCCATGAAGCAGGCCGTGCAGCGGGCGCAGCGCTTCGGCGCCAAGGGAGTCCGCGTGCAGGTGTCCGGCCGGCTGGGAGGCTCTGAGATGAGCCGGCGCGAATGGGATCGCTGGGGGCGCGTGCCGCTGCACACGCTGCGCGCCGACATCGACTTTGGCCAGACCGAGGCGCACACAACCTACGGCGTGATCGGCGTGAAAGTGTGGGTGTACCGCGGCGACTTCACGCCCGATGGGCGCAGCCCGGAGGAAGCGGCCGCCGAGGCGCGCCAGCAGGAGCGCCGGCCGTCGCGGCCGACCGTCCGCGCCGAGGTGCAGCCGGAGGCCGCGCCTGAGCCGGTCGCAGCCGCCGTACCCGCCGAGGTGGACTACTCGCGGGGCGGTGTGTTCGACCCGGGCGAGGAGTCGGGCGACCTGGCGCCCAAGGCGGACGCGGACGCGCGGCGCGGTCCGGCAGCCCGCCCCGCCGGCGCTGGCCCGACCGAGGGGGAGTAGGAGTCGACGATGCTCCAGCCCAAGCGCACCAAGTTCCGCAAGACCCAACGGGGCGTCAACAAGGGCCCCGCTACCCGGGGCAACACGGTGGCGTTCGGCGAGTTCGCCATTCGCACCGTCGAACCGGCCTGGATCACCGCGCGGCAGATCGAGGCGGCGCGGCGCACCATCACGCACCACCTCAAGCGCGGCGGCAAGGTGTGGATCCGCATCTTCCCGGACAAGGTGGTCACCGCCAAGCCGGCCGAGACCCGCATGGGGTCGGGCAAGGGCGCCCCGGACCACTGGGTCGCCGTCGTCCGGCCGGGCCACGTCCTTTTCGAGATTGGCGGCGTGCGCGAGGACCTCGCCCGCGAGGCGCTCCGTTTGGCGTCCCACAAGTTGCCCGTCGAGACGAAATTCATGGTGAAGGAGGGACTCGAGATTGGCGGAGAGACGGCAGACGCAGCCTCGTAACCGAAAAGCAGCCGCTCCAGCGGCCGATCCGGAGACCCGCCTGCGGGAGCTGAGCGAAGAAATGTTTCGACTCCGCTTCCAGTTCGCCACGCGCCAGCTGACGAACACATCGCGCATTCGCGTGGTCCGCCGCGAGATCGCCCGCGTGAAGACGCGGCAGAGACAGCAGGAGCTCTTGAGTGGTCAGTGAGAGTGAAGAGCGGGCGCCTCGCAAACGGCGCCGCACCAAGGTCGGCCGGGTCACCAGCACCAAGATGGACAAGACCGTCGTCGTGGCGGTGGAGATGGTCAACCAGCACCGCCTCTACGGGCGAACGGTCCGCCGGACGCGGCACTTCAAGGCCCACGACGCCGACAACCGCTGCACCGTCGGCGACGCGGTCGTGATCGCTGAGTCACGGCCGATCAGCCGGGACAAGCACTGGGTCGTCCAGGAGATCCTGCGCCGGGGCACGGGCGAGCCGGTCGAGATCGCCGAGGTCTCGGCGTGAGCGCGCTGTGCCCGCCGACCTCTGGCTGCCGCCTCCCGCGCGCGCAACCAGCATAGCGAGAGCGAGGATTGAGGAGAATGCCATGATCATGCCGCAGACGAGACTCCGGGTGGCCGACAACACCGGCGCCCGTGAGCTGATGTGCATTCGAGTGGTGGCGGGTGGGTCGAAATTCGAAGCGTCCATCGGCGACGTGGTCGTGGCCTCGGTGAAGGTGGCAACGCCCGGCGGATCCGTCAAGAAGGGCGACGTCGTCCGCGCGGTCATCGTGCGACAGGCCAAGGAGTATGGACGGCCAGACGGCTCGTACATCCGCTTCGACGACAACGCCGCCGTGATCCTGCAGGACAAGAACAACCCGAAGGGCACCCGCATCTTTGGCCCGGTGGCGCGGGAGCTCCGCGAGAAGAACTACATGAAGATCATCTCGTTGGCGCCAGAAGTGCTCTGACGGCGGGAGAGAGAGAGAAGAGAGCGTATGACGTTGGCCCGGATCAAGAAGAACGATACGGTGGTCGTCCTCAGCGGCAAGGAGCGTGGCAAGCGGGGCGTCGTCCGCGAGGTCCTCCCCAGCGAGGGGAAGGCGATCGTCCAGGACCTGAACATCAGCAAGCGGCATCGCAAGCCGAGCGGGCAGGCCCGCCAGGCCGGCATCGTCGACCTCGAGCAGCCGCTCCATCTCTCAAACCTGGCCCTGGTGGATCCCACGTCGAACAAAGCCACCCGCGTCAGGTCGCGCCTGTTGAGTACCGGCCAGAAGATCCGGGTGGCGACGGCGTCCGGCGAGCAGATCGGGAAGGAGTAAGGACCGCATCATGGCCATGAGCACCACCGCGCCGGGTGCCGCCGCCGAGAGCGGCACCGCGCCCGCGGCCGGCAGGCGACCCGTCAAGAGTCGTCTCGAGCAGCGCTATCTGCGTGACGTCGTGCCCGCGCTCACCCGCGACTACGACTACCACAACCCGATGCAGGTCCCGCGCGTCGCCAAAGTGACGGTCAACGTTGGTGTCGGCGAAGCTATCGCCAACAGCAAGGCCCTCGACGCCGCCGTCCGCGACATCTCCCTGGTCACCGGCCAGAAGCCCATCGTGAAGAAGGCCAAGCGCTCGATCGCCCAGTTCAAGCTGCGCGAGGGACAGAACGTCGGCGTCATGGTCACCCTCCGCGGTGAGCGGATGTGGGAGTTCCTGGACCGGCTCATGAACGCCGCGCTGCCCCGCACGCGCGACTTCCGCGGTGTGCCGGCCAAGTCGTTCGACGGCCGTGGCAACTACACGCTGGGCCTGCGCGAGCAGCTGATCTTTCCGGAGATCAACTACGACCAGGTCGACAAGGCGCGCGGTATGGAAGTGTCAATCGTGACCACCGCTCGCACAGACCAGGAGGCGCGCCGTCTGCTGGAGCTGCTGGGCATGCCGTTCCAGCGGGACGACGACTCGGGGAGGCGCTGAGCCTCAGGCCTCAGGCCTGTCACTCCCAGCCAATCCCGCCAGCCCGCGCGCTTCCATCTCCTACAATTCCGTGCACACAGCGGGGCGGAACCTCTCAGGAGCCGTCCCGCGGCCGTGTTGAAAGGCGACGCACCGCGCGAGGCGGCCAGGAGATGAGCAGATGAGCTTTTCTCCGATCCCCCGTCTCGCCGTCTTTCGCTCCCGCGTCGAACCTCACACAGGAGACCCCATCGTGGCCAAGAAGTCGATGATAGAAAAGGCGAACCGGCCACCCCGGTTCAAGGTGCAGGCGTACAACCGCTGCCGGCTATGCGGCCGGCCGCGTGCCTACCTGCGCCGTTTTGGCCTGTGCCGTATCTGCTTCCGTCGGCTCGCGCTCGCTGGGGAGATCCCGGGCGTGGGCAAGGCGAGCTGGTGATCGGTCCGGAAGGAGACGAACGGCCATGAGCATGAGTGACCCCATCGCGGACATGCTGACCCGCATCCGCAACGGCTCGCAGGCGGGGCACGCCACCGTCGAGATGCCGGCCTCCAACGTCAAGGTCGCCATAGCCGCGGTGCTCCGCGACGAGGGCTACATCGACGGCTTCGAGGAGCGGGGCGAGGGCGTGCAGCGCGTCCTGCGGGTGACGCTGCGCTACGCGCCGAGCAACCGCGGCCGCGACCCGGTCCTGATGGGCCTGAAGCGGGTCAGTCGCCCGGGCCTGCGCGTCTACACCAAAGCCACCGCTATACCACGCGTCTTTGGCGGCCTGGGGACGGCGATCGTCTCCACCCCCAGCGGCGTCATGAGCGGCGCGAGGGCTCGGCGCCTCAAGCTCGGCGGCGAAGTCATCGCCCACGTCTGGTAGCCGAAGAACGAGCAGGAGGAGAACCCCATGTCGCGCATCGGCAGACAGCCTATCCCCGTTCCCGCCGGCGTGACCGTCGACATCGACCCGGGCCTGGTCCGCGTCAAGGGTCCGAACGGCGAGCTCGCCACGAGCGTCCCGCGGCAGATCACCGTACGGCGCGAGGACGGCACCCTCCTGGTCGAGCGCGGCTCGGACGAGGGCACCCACCGCTCGCTGCACGGGCTGACGCGCAGCCTGGTGAACAACATGGTCGTCGGCGTCACCCAGGGCTTCACCCGCCGCCTCGAAGTCAACGGCGTCGGCTACCGGGCGGCCGTCGTCGGCGGCAACCTCGCCCTGCAGGTCGGCTACTCGCACCCGGTCGTGTACCCGGCCCCGGCCGGGATCAGGTTCGCCGTCCAGGGCAACGCTATCACGATCTCCGGCGCCGACAAGCAGCTTGTCGGCGAGGTGGCGGCGCAGATCCGCCGCGTTCGCAAGCCCGAGCCCTACAAGGGCAAGGGCATCAAGTACGCCGAAGAGGTCATCCGTCGTAAGGCGGGCAAGGCTGGCGCGAAGAAGAAGTAGGAGCGGTCTACAGATGTACAAACCAGTTGACACGCGCGCCGCCCGCTACCGACGACACCGGCGGATGCGCGTTCGGCTCAGCGGCACGGGAAACCGGCCCCGGCTGAGCGTGTTCCGCAGCCTCCAGCACATGTACGCGCAGCTCATCGACGACGCCAGCGGGCGGACGATCGCCGCGGCCAGCACCGTCGACGCGGCGCTCAAGCTGCGCCAGGCTGGCGCGAGCACCAAGTCGGAGCAGGCCCGCGCGGTGGGCCAGGCTATCGCCGAGCGCGCCAGGGAGCGCGGCGTGGAGGCTGTCGTTTTCGATCGAGGTGGTTATCAGTACCACGGCCGCGTGAAGGCGCTGGCGGACGGTGCGCGGGAGGCGGGTCTTGAATTCTGAGCGACGGCGCGACTCTAACCGGGTCGAGCAGCTGAGCCCGTCCGGGCTGGCCCTCGAGGAGAAGGTGGTCCAGGTCAACCGCGTGGCCAAGGTCGTCAAAGGCGGCCGCCGCTTCAGCTTCAGCGCGGTGGTGGTGGTCGGTGATCATCAGGGCCACGTCGGCGTCGGGCTGGGCAAGGCCAACGAGGTGCCCGACTCCATCCGCAAAGGCGCCGAGAGGGCGCGGAAGAACATCATCCGCGTCCCGATGGCGGGGACGACGATCCCGCACGAGATCAACCAGAAGTTCGGCGCCGCCCAGGTGCTGCTGAAGCCGGCGGCGCCGGGCACCGGCGTGATCGCCGGCGGCGCCGTGCGCGCCGTCGTCGAGGCGGCGGGCATCAAGGACATCCTGTCGAAGTCTCTCGGCAGCGCGAACCCGGTCAACGTGGTCCAGGCGGCCCTGCTGGCGCTGACGAACCTGCGCGACCCGTCCGACGTGGCGCGGCTGCGCCGGCGCATGGCTCCAGCGGCGGCGCCAGTACTGGCGCCGGTGCCAGCTCCTGGAAGCCCGCGTCTGGCGCCGGAGCCGGCGCCAGCGCCCGTGGTGGCGGCTGCTACCCCTACCCCAGCAGCGAGCGAGCCCGCGCCTGAGCCACTGGCCCCCGACGAGGCGCCCGAGCCGGCCCCGGCTGCCGCTGCCGAGCCCACAGCTGCCACTGTTCCAGCGGAGGTGCCCTCGGCGTGACAGACCCCGAGCAGGTGACCCCAGCCAGCGGGACGCTCCGGCTCCAGCTGTACAAGAGCCCCATCGGCTACAACAGCCGGCAGAAGGCCACCGTGCACGCTCTTGGTCTGCGACGGCTGCACCAGGTGGTCGTCCAGTCCGATTCGCCCGTGACGCGCGGTATGGTCGCCAAAGTGCCGCACCTGGTGAGAATTCTCGACGGCGCTCCGCCGTTGCCGTCGAGTGGCCCGACGCCGGGCCACGACGCTTTCCGGTAAGGGCGAGGGAGACCGTATCCATATGAGCGAGATGAGACTGCAGGAGCTGCGGCCGACCGCCGGCTCGGTTACGCGGCGGACGCGCATTGGCCGCGGCCACGGCAGCGGCAAGGTGAAGACGGGCGGTAAGGGGACCAAGGGTCAGAAGGCACGCGCCGGCGCCGGCATGGGGCCGTATTTCGAGGGCGGCCAGCTTCCCTTGATCCGCAAGCTGCCCTACCGGCGCGGCTTCACCAACCCGTTCCGCCGTGAGTACCGCGAAGTCAATGTGCGCGATCTGGGCGCGTTTCCGGTGGGCGCCACGATCGGTCCCGAGGAGCTGGAAGCGATGGGCCTGCTGCGCGGCGACACCGGCCCCGTCAAAGTCCTGGGCGAAGGCGACCTCTCGGTCAGGCTCACCGTCCGGGCGGCGAAGTTCTCCCAGGGCGCCCGCCAGAAGATCGAAGCTGCCGGCGGCTCGGCCGAGGAGATTGGCTAGGTCCACACATGCTGAACGCGCCCCTGCTGAATGCGGCGGTCGACGCCTTCAAGATCCCGGACCTGCGGCGGAAGCTGCTGTTCACCCTCGGGATGCTTGTGGCCTTCCGCTTCATCGCGCACATCCCTGTGCCCGGAGCCGACGTCGCCGCCTTGCAGCGCGTCTTCGAGAGCAATCAGCTGGCCGGCTTCTTCGACCTGTTCTCGGGTGGCGCGTTGTCGAGCCTCTCGGTCGCCGCCCTCGGCGTGTACCCGTACATCACCGCCCAGATCATCATGCAGATCATGCAGCCGGCCATCCCCCGGCTGCAGGAGATCGCCCGCGAAGGGGAGAGCGGACGCCAGAAGATCAACCAGTGGACCCACTGGCTGACAGTGCCCTTGGCCGCGTTCCAGGCCTACGGCACGCCCAACCTGATCAACTTCACCAGCGGCGGCGGGACGCCCATCATCAAAGACTTCGGCTTTGACGTGAACCCGCTCGGGACGCTCGCCATCATCGTCTCCATGACGGCTGGCACGCTGGTCCTGGTGTGGATGGGCGAGCTGATCACCCAGTACGGCGTGGGCCAGGGCGTGTCCATCATCATCTTCGGCGGCATCCTTGCCCGCTTGCCCTTCCAGATCTTTCAGGGCTTCGCCGCCGGCATCGACTTCGCTGCCCTGATCGTCTTCGCCGCGCTCGCCGTCCTGACGGTCGTGGCCATCATCTTCGTGTACGAGGGGCAGCGGCGCATCCCGGTCCAGATCTCGAAGCAGATTCGCGGCAATCGCGTGTACGGGGGCGGCACGACGCACATCCCGCTGAAGGTGAACTCCGCGGGTATGATCCCGCTGATCTTCGCCAACAGCATGCTGATTCTCCCCGGCGTCGTCGCCAGCTACTTCGTCGGCAATGGCAACGACATCATCTCGCGGGTGGCCCAGTTCGTCTACAGCACGTTCAACCAGAGCAACGCCGTGTACTGGGCGCTGTACTTCATCCTCGTGGTCGCCTTCACCTTCTTCTACGCGCTGGTCATCTTCCAGCAGCAGAGCATCGCCGAGAACCTGCAGCGGCAGAACGGGTTCATCCCGGGCATCCGGCCGGGCCGCCCGACGCAGCAGTACCTCTCAGGGGTGCTCATCCGCATCACCGTGGCGGGCGCTCTGTTCCTCGGCATCGTCGCCGTGCTGCCGTTCTTCGTCCGCTCGCTCACGGGGATCCAGGCGCTGACGATCCAGAGCACGGCGCTGCTGATCGTCGTCGGCGTGGCGCTCGACACGATGCGGCAGCTGGAGGCTCAGCTCGTCATGCGCAACTACCGTGGCTTCATCGGCCGTTAGCGCGGCGACGGGCGTCCTCGACATCCTGCTGCTCGGGCCGGTCGGCGCGGGCAAGGGCACCCAGGCGCGCCGCATCGCGCAGGGCTACGGTATCCCGCACATCGCCAGCGGCGATCTCCTGCGCAAGCACATCCGCGAAGGCACGCCTCTCGGCCAGGAGGCCCAAGCGTACATGGAGAGCGGCGCGCTCGTGCCAGACGACCTGGTCATCGGCATGATCCTCGACCGCATGCACCAGCCCGACGCGACCAACGGCGTGCTGCTCGACGGCTTCCCGCGCACCGTGGCTCAGGCGCAGGCGCTGGACGCCGAGCTGGCCGACAAGAACCGCAGCGTCAAGCTGGCGCTGTACTTGCGGGTGCCGCCGGACGTGCTGCTGGATCGGGCCGCCAACCGCTGGAACTGCCGCGTCTGCGGGACCACCTACGACTACCGCGTCAACCCGCCAGCGGTGGCCGGCGTGTGCGACCGCGAAGGCGGCGAGCTGTTCCAGCGAGCCGACGACCGACCGGAGGTGGTCACAGAGCGAATTCGGGTGTACCTGCGGGACACCGAGCCGGTGGTCAGCTACTACCGTACGCGCGGCATCCTGCGCGAAGTGGACGGCACCGTCGACATAGCGGGTGTGACGGCCGAGCTCCAGCGGTGGATAGAGCAGGCACAGAGCGAGCAGGTCTGATACACTCATCTGTTGCCGCTTACGGGCGGCGTTGGCTGCACGTTCGCGGGCTCCCTGTCCCCTCGCCGCCGCGCGGGCGCACAACTGAGCGACACCGTGAAAGGATGGAGCAGGGTAGAGAGTCATGAAAGTGCGATCGTCGATCAAGCCACGGTGCGAGCGATGCAAAGTGATCCGCCGCAAGCGCGCGGTCATGGTCATCTGCTCCAACCCGAAGCACAAGCAGAGGCAGGGTTAGGTTAAGGTTAAAAAAGAGGGTCAGGGTAGAGAAGTGGCACGTATCGCTGGCGTTGATGTTCCCCGAGACAAGCATATCTGGGTATCGCTGACGTACATCTACGGGATCGGCTCGCACACGGCGCGCAGCATCCTGAGCCGCGCCGGGATCGCCCCGGAGCGCCGCACGCGCGACCTGAGCGAAGATGAGGTCAGCCGACTGCGCGAGATCGTTGACCGCGAGCACACGGTCGAAGGGGACCTCCGGCGCGAGGTCAACCTCAACATCAAGAGGTTGATCGAGATTGGCTGCTACCGGGGTGTGCGCCATCGCCGCGGCTTGCCCGTGCATGGGCAGCGGACGCGGACAAATGCCCGCATGCGCAAGGGGCCCAAGAAGACGGTCGCCGGCCGCAAGAAGGCAGCGGCGAAGAAGTAGACGGTCGGCGTTGGGGACGCTCCAACGCCACGTCCGAGCGGAGCGAGTGAGCAATGGCAGAGAGAAAGAGGGCGGGCGGGCCGGCACGTGGCCGCCGCCGCGAGCGCAAACACATCCCCCAGGGAAATGCCTACATCCAGTCCAGCTTCAACAACACCATCGTGACCATCACCGACCCGGACGGCAACGTCCTGACCTGGGGCTCCTCGGGCGCGGCCGGCTTCAAGGGCTCCCGCAAGAGCACGCCGTACGCGGCTGGTCTGGCGGCCGACGCGGCGGCACGCAAGGCGCTGGAGCACGGCATGCGCCAGGTCAGCGTCTTCGTCAAGGGCCCGGGCTCTGGCCGGGAGGCTGCCATCCGCTCGCTCCAGGCCGCCGGTCTCGAGGTCGCCTCGATCGTGGACCGGACGCCCATCCCCCACAACGGCTGCCGGCCGCCGAAGAAGCGGCGGGTGTAGACCAATGGCACGCTACACCGGCCCCGTGTGCCGCCTGTGCCGACGGCAGGGCTTGAAACTGTTCCTGAAGGGCGAGCGCTGCTTCACGCCGAAGTGCGCCGTCGAGCGGCGCCCGACACCGCCAGGCGCGTCCCCGAGCGACCGCCGCCGCCGCAAGGAGAGCGAGTACAGCGTCCAGCTGAAGGAGAAGCAGAAAGCGCGCGCCATCTACGGCGTGCTCGAGCGGCAGTTCCAGAAGCACTTCGCGGCCGCCGAGCGGCAGCCGGGGGTGACCGGCGAAAATCTGCTGCGCATGCTCGAGCTGCGCCTGGACAACGTGGTGTACCGGCTTGGTCTGGCGGACTCGCGGCCGCAGGCGCGGCAGATCGTGCGGCACGGCCACGTTACCCTGAACGGCCGGCGCACCGACATCCCCTCCGCGCTCGTCGGACCCGGCGACACGGTGGCGGTGCACGCGTCCAGCCGAGGCAACGAGTACTTCAAGACGGTGGCGGACACGCTGACCCGCAAGACAGTGCCGCGCTGGCTCGAGCTCGACCCGGCCGCGCTCAGCGCCCGCGTCACCGACCGGCCAACGCGGCAGGACATAGACATCAACGTCAACGAGGCGCTGGTGGTGGAGTACTACTCGCGGTAACGAGCCGTCAGCGGCGAGCTGATAGCGGGTAGCGGGTAGCTGATGACTGATGACTGATGACTGAAAGCTGATAGCTCGCCTGGAGGACCGTCCCATTGCTTGAACAACTCAATTCGCAAGTCGAAGTTTTGCAGCAGTCCGAAGACTTCGCTCGCTTCCAGGTCGACCCGCTCGACCGCGGCTTCGGGCTGACCCTCGGCAACGCCCTGCGTCGTGTGCTGCTGTCGTCCCTGCCAGGCGCCGCGGTGACGAGCGTGCGCATCCAGAACGTGTACCACGAGTTCGCCACCATGCCCGGCGTCAAAGAGGACACCACCGAGCTGCTCCTGAACCTGAAGCAGCTGCGGTTGAAATCGCATTCGGAGCAGCCGGTCACCTTGCGCCTCGAGGCGCAGGGCCCCGGGGTGGTGACCGCCGCGGATCTGATCTACCCCAGCGAGGTGGAGATCGCCAATCCCGAGCTGCACATCGCCACCCTGGACTCCGCCGACGCCCGCCTGGACATGGAGCTCACTGTCGAGCGCGGGATCGGCTACCGGCCGTCCGACGGTCGCGAGTCGGTGGCGCTCGGCGAGGTGCCGGTCGACGCGGTCTTCACCCCCATCCGGCGTGTCAACTACACGGTGGAAAGCGCTCGGGTGGGCGCTCGCACCGACCTCGACCGCCTGATGATCGAGGTCCAGACGGACGGCACGATCACCCCAGTGGCGGCCCTGGTCCAGGCGGCAAGCATACTGATCGACCAGTTCGCGCTGTTCCAGGAGCTCCAGCAGGAGAAGCGCCGCGCCGACAAGCAGGGGCTCAGCGCCGGCCCGGTGCCGTCCCGCATCTTCGACATGCCCATCGAGCAGCTCGAGCTCTCGCAGCGCACGTACAACTGCCTGAAGCGGTCGCAGATCACGAAGGTCGGCCAGATCCTGCAGATGAACGAGAACGAGCTGCTGTCGCTGCGGAACTTCGGCCAGAAGTCGCTCGTCGAGCTGCGCGAGAAGCTGCGCGACCATGGCGTCCTGCCCGAGTCGGGCGTGGACAGCGACGTGTCAGCGATGGGCGCGCCGGTCCCCGATGGGGAGCTCGGCATGGACGCCGACGGGGACGCTGACGTGGACGTCGAAGGCGAAGGCGACGCGGGCGTGGCTGAAGACGAAGACGACGATGACGACGTCGAGGCCGAGATCGCCAACGCCGACGAGGCGGAAGGCTAGCCGGTATGCGCCACCGTGTGGGTCTGCGCAAGCTCGGACGCCCGACCGGGCATCGCATAGCGCTGGTGCGCAACCTCATGACGGACCTCATCCGCCACGAGCGTCTACAGACCACCGCGCCGAAGGCATCCGAGCTGCGGCGCGAGGTGGAGAAGCTGATCGGCACGGCTCGCGCCAACGACTTGCAGGCGCGCCGCCTGGTCGCCGCCCAGCTGTACGACGAGGCAGTCGTCCGCAAACTGTTCGCCGAGATCGTGCCGCGCTACCAGGACCGGCCGGGCGGTTTCACCCGAACGGTCAAGCTCGGGCCGCGTCGCGGGGATAGCGCCCCCATGGCCCAGATCGAGCTCATCCCGTAGCATCCCCTCCCCGCGCGCACCTTACCAATCACATTGTCCGATCCCTCTCCCGCTCCGCGTCGCGAGCCGGCCGAGACCCGGCGACTGGTCCGCCTGACCGTCGGCTACCTCGGGACCCGTTATGCGGGCTGGGCGAAGCAGGCTGCCGGCAAGACGGCCGGCCGCGCGACGGTTCAAGGTCTGCTGGAGGGCCTGCTCGGTGACCTGCTGCAGGGGCCCGTTGCGCTCACGGCCGCGGGGCGCACCGACGCGGGCGTTCACGCGGACGCCCAGGTCGTGTCTTTCGCGACAACCTCGGCTATCCCTGCCGCCGGCATACGGCGCGCCCTGGCGCCGCGTCTGCCGGCGGACGTCTGGGTGGTGGACGCGGAAGAGGCCCCGCCAGGCTTTGACGCGCGGTGGTGCGCGCGGCGGCGCTGGTACCGGTACGCCGTATGGCGTGGTCCCACCCCGTCGCCTGGCTGGCGGGGCCGCTGTCTGGAGCACCCGTCCCCGCTCGATATTGGCGCCATGCGCCTGGCGGCCAGCTTCCTGCCTGGGCGGCGTGACGTGGCCGCCTTCGCGACCGCCTGGGGGCCAGCCGAACGGGGCAGCCGCTCCACCGTCCGCACCGTCTACGTCGCCGACTGGCTGGCCAGCGACGACTGCCCGCTGCTTCTGTTCGAGATCTGCGCTGACGGCTTCTTGCGCCAGATGGTGCGCACCATCGTCGGCACCATGCTCTGGATCGGACAAGGACAGTGGACGCCTGATCGGCTCCAGGCCGCGCTCGCGGCCGGCGACCGACGCGCGGCGGGGCCCACAGCCCCGGCCGTAGGATTGACCCTGGCGAGAATTGAGTATTAAGTACTAAGTACTAAGTACTAAGTACTAAGTACTTGAGTACTGAAGACGTGAGCCATGACAAACAGCCAAAAAACGTATAGCCCACGGGCGAGTGAGATCACCCGCTCCTGGCGCGTCGTCGACGCCGAAGGCAAGCCGCTCGGGCGGCTGGCCAGCGAGGTGGCCGGCTTCCTGCGCGGTAAACATCTCCCGATATTTGCCGAGCACATGGACGTCGGCGACTTTGTCGTGGTGATCAACGCTGCCAGGGTGCGGGTGACCGGCAACAAGCTGCGCGACAAGATGTACTTCCGGCATTCGAACTACCCGGGTGGCCTCAAGGCCATCGCGCTCGGCGACGTGCTGGCCAAGCACCCCGATCGGGTGATCAAGCACGCCGTGAAAGGCATGCTGCCCCACAACGTGCTCGGCCGGGCCCAGCTGCGCAAGCTGAAGGTGTACGCCGGCCCGGGCCACCCCCACCAGGCGCAGCTGCGCGCCACGGAGCGGGCGGCTCAGCGCGCCACCGCTGTCCGCACAACTCGCGCCGCCGAGGCGGCGCCGAGCACCATCCCTGCCGCAACGACCGTTGTCGCGCCCGTCGCAGCGGTCGCGCCCATTCCCGAGGAGACTGCCTAGCCATGAGAGACCGGGGGGCGGCGCCACCGCCACGCGCCATCTACACAGCGGTCGGCCGCCGCAAGACCAGCGTCGCTCGCGTCCTGCTGCAACCGGGCAGCGGCAACATCATCATCAACGGCCTGACTCTGGAGCAGCGCTTTCCGCGCGCCACCCTCCAGGCGGCCATCGAGCGGCCGCTCCGCCTGACCAACCGCCAGGGCAGCTTCAACCTGCTCGCCAAAGTGCAGGGCGGCGGCGTCAGCGGCCAGGCGGGCGCAATCGTCCACGCGACCGCGCGAGCCCTCCTCAAGGTGGACGAGGCCAACAGGATCACCCTGCGTGAGGCCGGCATGCTCACGCGCGATCCGCGCGAAAAGGAGCGGAAGAAGTACGGCCTCAAGCGGGCACGCAAGGCCCCCCAGTACACGAAGCGCTAAGGCGCCAGACCAGCAGGAGACCAGCTAGTGCTCAAGATTCGCCTCAGACGCACCGGCGCCAAGAAGAAGCCATCGTACCGCGTCGTGGTCGCCGAGTCGACCGCGCCACGCGACGGGACCTTCGTCGAGACGCTCGGCCACTACAACCCGCTCACCGAGCCCACCACCTTCGTCGTCGACGAGGACCGCACCCGCCAGTGGCTCAGTCGTGGGGCGCAGCCCACGGATCGGGTGGCGCGCCTGCTCGCCAAGAGCGGCATCGGCCTCGCCAAGAGCGGCGCCAGCGAGGCGTAGCGCGGCTACCCATGACCGACGAAGCAGCGCTGCGCCCCGGCGCCGGCGGCCAGGACGCCGGCCAACCCGCCGAGCCGATTGATGACGACGACGACGACCAGTACCTCGACGAGCTGGAGCCGGATCTCAAGGGGCTGGTCGAGTACGTCGCCAAGGCCCTGGTCGACAAGCCCGAGGGCGTGAAGGTCGACGAGGTTCAGGACGGCAACACGACAGTCTACGAGCTCGAAGTCGCCGACGAAGACGTCGGCAAGGTCATCGGCCGCCAGGGGCGCGTCGTGCGCGGCGTGCGGGCCCTGGTGAAAGCGGCCGCGACACGGAAGGGGATCCGCGTCGATCTCGACGTCGTGTAGCCCGACTTCAGCATGGACCAGCACAACGCGGGCGTGAGTGACCCGGGCTAGGCTCCTGACATTGGCCGAGTGGCCCACGCCGCGCGGGGCATGACAGTGGTTCACTTATAGCCATGACCGTGACTGAGACCGACGGATCTCTGGTGGTCGCCGCCGTTGTCGCTCCGCATGGCGTGCGCGGCGAGCTCAAGTGCCTCCTGGTGACGGACTTTCCCGACCGCTTCGAGCCGGGGCTGCGCCTCACGGCGTGGCCGCAGGCGCCCGGCCCCGGGCCGCCGCGCGTCGTCACCGTGCGCGGCGCCCGGGTCGCCGGCGCTTTCGTGTACCTCAGCCTGGAGTCCGTCGACACTCGCGATGCCGCCGAAGAGCTGCGCGGCGCCGAGCTCCTGGTGGCGCGAGAGGACGCCGTTCGGCTGCCGCCGGGCCAATTCTTCTGGCATCAAGTGATCGGCCTGCGTGTCGAGGACACCGTGGGAGCCGAGCTGGGTACCGTCGCCGAGATTCTGCCGACCGGCGCCAACGACGTCTACGTCGTGCGCGGTCCCCGCGGCGAGATACTGATACCCGCCATCAAGGACGTTCTCCGCGACGTCGACCCGGCCGCGGGTCGCATCGTCGTCGAGCTGATGCCCGGGCTCGTGCCCGACCCACCCGCGACCCCGCGCCGGCACCCGGGGCGCGCGGCTCGTCAGGGTAGAGGTGACTGAGATGCGGCGGCAGCGCCTCTTTCGCAGCCCCTGCGTCGTTCTCAGACGGATGGACCTCGGCGAAGCCGACCGCATCGTCACGCTGTACAGCCGCGACCACGGCAAGATCCGCGCGGTCGCCAAGGGCGTCCGTCGCACGACGAGCCGCTCGGCCGGCCATCTCGAGCTGTTCACCCTGACCGACGTGCTGCTGGCCGTCGGGCGGGAGCTGGACGTCGTATCCCAGGCCGACACGTTGACCTCCTTCCGCCACGTGCGCGAGGACGTGGTCCTCACCAGCCACGCCTACTACCTGGCCGAGCTGACCGACCTGCTGACGGGCGAGCGGCAGGAGAACCGCGCCGTCTTCGACGCGCTCGTCGACGGGTTCACGGCCCTGGGGTCCGAGCGCGATACCCGCCAGGTTCTGGTCGCCTTCGTGCTGCGCCTTCTCGATGGGCTCGGGTTCCGGCCGGAGCTCCAGGAGTGCGTCGCCTGCCGGACTCCGCTCCAACCGGGCGCCAACTTCTTCTCGTCGTTCCTTGGTGGCGGCCTGTGTCCGACGTGCGGGCCGCGCGAGGCGAGCGCCCGGCCCATCGCCAATGGGCCCTTGAAGGCCCTCCGCTTCCTGCAGCGCACCAACGGCGAGCAGTTCGTCGCCGTCATCGATCCCGTCAGTCGTGACGCCGAGGTGGTGCTGCGCGACTACGCCGAGCAGATCGTCGAGCGACGGCTGCGCTCGCCGGCGCTGATCGCCCACGTGAGCGGCCTGGCGCCTCGGCCAGCCGCTGACCGTTAAGCCATTTCTCATAAGCTATCGACCATGTTCGGCGACGACGACTTCGGCAGGCTTCCCGCGGCCGCGGCGGCCCCGGTCGCCGACGCCGAGCCGCGCCGAGCGCTGTACCTCCGCTGGCGGCCGCTGCGCTTCGAGGACGTCGTTGGCCAGGAGCACGTCACGCGCACCCTGCGCAACGCCAGCATGGGACGCAAGCTGGCGCACGCCTACCTGTTCACCGGGCCACGCGGCACCGGCAAGACCAGCGTCGCGCGCATCCTCTACCGGGCCGCCAACTGCCCGAACCTCGTCGATGGCGACCCGTGCAATCAGTGCCCGTCCTGCCGCGCCGCGCTGGAGGGTCGTTCGCTCGACCTGGTGGAGATCGACGCCGCCTCCAATCGCGGCATCGACGACGTGCGCGACATCCGCGACAAGGTCGCCTACCGCCCGAGCGAGGGCCGCTACCGGCTGTACATCCTCGACGAGGCCCACGAGTTCACCACGCCGGCCTGGGACGCGTTCCTCAAGACGCTCGAGGAGCCGCCCGCCCACGCCATCTTCGTCATGGCCACGACCGAGGCCCACAAGGTTCCGGCGACCATCGTCTCCCGCTGCCAGCGGTTCGACTTCCGGCGTATCCCGTTCGAGGCCTCGCGCGATCAGCTCGTGCGCATCGCGGCTGCCGAGGGCCTGGACGTCGACCTGGCCGTCCTGGAGCGCATCGCCCGGGCCGCTCGCGGCGGCCTGCGCGACGCCCTCAGCCTGCTGGACCAGCTGACAACAGTCGCCGGCGCGCACGTGGACATGGCCGTCGCCCAGTCCGTGCTCGGGCTGCCCGCGGCGGAAACCGTCCACGCCGTCGTCGCCGGGCTGACCCGCCGCGACGCGGCCACCGTTATGGCCCAGGTTGCCGATGTCGCCGAGGGTGGCGCCGACCTGCGCCAGTTCGTCGAGGAGCTCATCACCGCCATGCGGGCGCTGCTGCTGGTTCGCGCGGGCGCGGACGCCCGGCTGGCGACCGAGCTGCCTGCCGACGATGTCGAACGGCTGCGGCGGCTGGCGCCGAGCTGGACGGTTGGCGGGCTCAGCGCGCCCATCCAGGAGCTGACCAATGCGCTGGCCCGTACCCGCGACGCCCAGCAGTTCCAGGTGCAGATAGAGCTGGCGCTGCTGGCCGCTTGCGCAGTCCCTGAAGCGCAGCCGACGACCGGGGCGCCCGTGGCCAGCGCGGAAGCGCCGCTCCCAGCTGTCAGCGTGGCGTCCCCCAGCCCAGCGCCCCCTGCCCCGCCCGTGGACGTGCCGAGCCAAGAGCCGGTGCCGGCGCCCACGCCCGCCGAGTCACCACCGGCGCCCGCCGAGCTAGCCATGGCTGTTGCCACCGTCGCCACGTCGAGCGACGCGCTGGCTCTTGCCCGCGACCGCTGGCCGCGTGTCGTCGAGTACGTCAAGCGGGAGAAGCCGTTCCTGGGGGTGCCTCTCAGCAGCGCCCACCTCACCGGGGTCGAGGACAGCTGCCTGACCGTCGCGTTCGCCTCGGAGTTCAACCGTAAGCGTGCCGACACCGCCACGAACCGCCGCACCATCGAGGACGGCGTCCGCCAGGAGCTGGGCGGCGACTACCGCGTCAGGTGCGTCCTGAGCAGCTCGGTCGACCTCTTCGCTGACCCCGTCATCTCCTACGCGGCGTCAAAATTTGGCGGCGAGCCGCGCCGAGTATCATCTGAGCAGCCCGCCCCGATCGGAGATCCGAGCCGCGATGATGAACGCTGAGATGATGCGCCAGCTCCAGGCGCGCATGCAGAAGATGCAGGAAGACCTCGCGCGGGAGAGCGTCTCCGGCACCGCCGGTGGTGGCGCCGTCACCGTGACGCTCGGCGAGATCGGCATGGGCCCGGCCCAGGCCAAGGTGCGATCGGTCAAGATCTCTCCGGAGGCCATCGACCCCGAAGACGTCGAAACCCTCGAGGATCTGGTCGTGGCCGCGATGAACGAGGCGCTCGGCCAGGCCCAGCGGGTCGCCGCGGAGAAGCTGGCGCCGCTCACGGGCGGCATGAAGCTGCCGGGGATGTGAGACGAGCTGACAGCTGACAGCTCGTATGCAGCTGACCATTGAGCCCATCACGCGCGTCGTCGAGGCGCTCGCCGGGTTGCCCGGTATCGGCCCGAAGACGGCGCAGCGCCTCACTTTCTTCCTGCTGCGCCAGTCGCCCGAGACGACCCGCGCCCTCGCCGAGGCTATCTTGCACCTGAAGGAAGCTGTGCACTTCTGCGGCGTGTGCGGCAACGTGACCGACGTCGACCCGTGCGCCATCTGCCGGTCGGATGCGCGCGACCGCACCAAGATCTGCGTCGTCGAAGATCCCCTGGCCGTGCTCACGCTGGAGCGCACGCGCGCCTTTTCGGGCCTGTACCACGTCCTGCACGGCGCGCTCGACCCGCTGCACGGCGTCTCGGTGGAGGATCTCAAGATCGAGGAGCTCGTGCGGCGCCTCGGCCACGGGGTCACCGAGGTCATCCTGGCCACCAACCCGGACGTCGAGGGCGACGCCACCGCCGGCTACCTGGAGCGGCGTCTGCGACCCACGGGCGTTCAGGTCACCCGACTGGCGCGAGGGCTGCCTGTCGGCGGCGACATCGAGTACGCCGACGAAGTCACGGTGGCCCGCGCCCTGGAGGGCCGCCGATCGGCGTGAGCCGCTCCGCTCGCTAGCCGCCGCTGGCCGCTCTCGGCCACGGCCGCCCGCTGTCCCGTATACTCTCGATTGAATTCGAACGTTGGCGGGTGATTTGGACGCGATGGACGAGGGCGAGATACGCCCCGAGGAGCCAGTACGGCCGACCGGCAAGAGGCAGGAAGCAGTCTCGGCAGGGGAGTCGGTTGGGGCTGCCCAGGACATGGGCGCGCTGCTGGAGCAGTACGAAGACGCGCAGCACACGCAGCTTCGTCGTGGTGAGCTTGTCGATGGTGTCGTCGTGCTTGTGGACCGGGACGAGATCCTGGTTGACATCGGCGGCAAGATGGAGGCGGTTCTCGCCACCAGCGAGGCCCAGGCCGACCGCGGAGACTCGCCGCTGGCACGCGGTGACCAGATCTCGGCGGTGGTCGTCGTCCCCGAGAACTCCGATGGACGGCCGGTCATCTCTATCAGCCGGGCCCGCGCCGAGATTGGCTGGCGGGACCTCCAGACGAAGTTCCAGGCCGGCGAGATCGTTCCGGGCGAGGTGGTCGACTACAACAAGGGCGGCCTGATCGTCCTGGTGGACGGCGTGCGCGGCTTCGTGCCGCTGAGCCAGATCGTCGAGCTGCGCCGGGGCGGCTCCGAGGAGGAGGTCGAGGAGAAGCTGCGCGCGATGCGCGGGCAGGAGCTCTTCCTCAAGGTCATCGAGATGAATCGGCGGCGCAACCGCCTCATCCTCTCGGAGCGCGCCGCCAGCCAGGAGCGGCGAGCCGCCCAGAAGGACCGGTTGCTCGCGGAGCTCCAGCCTGGCGAGATCCGGCATGGTCGCGTCTCGTCGCTGACGGACTTCGGCGCGTTCGTGGATCTCGGCGGCGCGGATGGGCTCATCCACCTCTCCGAGCTCTCCTGGGGGCAGGTGCAGCATCCAAGCCAGGTCCTCCAGATCGGCCAGGAAGTCGACGTGCGCGTGGTAGGCGTCGACCGGGAGAACAAGAAGATCGCCCTCAGCCTGAAGCAGGTCGAGGAGAACCCGTGGTCGCGCATCGAGCAGAAGTACCACATTGGCGATACCGTCACGGCCCGCATCACCAAGCTGGCGCAGTTCGGCGCCTTCGCCGAGCTCGAGCCGGGTGTCGAGGGGCTGGTCCACATCTCGGAGCTCTCCGAGGAGCGGATCACCCACCCCAAGCAAGTCGTCCGCGAGGGCGAAGACGTCCAGTTGCGGATCATCAAGATCGACCCGCAGCGGCATCGTCTTGGCCTGAGTCTGAGGCAGGTGGACGATGAGGCCGGCTACCCTGCCTTCGAGGAGTGGGGTGGCGGGAACTACGGCGGGGCATCCTCGTACGCCAGCCCGGACGTCGACGGCGACGCTGAGGAAGAGCCCGTCGCCGCGGCGGAGGAGCCGGCCGGCGAAGGCGCGGTGGGCGAGCTCGCTGCCGAGCCAGCCGCGTCGACCGCCGTGGCGGCCCCGGAGTCGACCACTCTCATCAACGGGACGGCCCGCGTCGCCGAGAGGTAGCAGGTGCCGCGGGCACGCCGGAGACCGCGTTTAGTCCCGGACGCCCGGTTGGCGGGAGTTATACTTCTGGGACGTGGGCGACTCCCCGTTGGCGTCTGCCTCACGTGTGGTTCCGTTTGGAACGGAGTGCATGACTGATGGCTGACCGCTTCGACAAATTCACCGAGCGTGCGCGCAAGGTCCTGCAACTCGCGCAGGAAGAAGCGCAGCGCTTCAATCACAACTACATCGGCACGGAGCACCTCCTCTTGGGTCTCGTGCGCGAGGGTGAGGGGGTGGCCGCCAAGGTCCTCGCTAACCTGGGCGTCGAGCTCAACAAGGTCCGCAGTGCCGTGGAGTTCATCATCGGCCGGGGCGACCGGACGGTCGCCGGCGACATCGGCCTGACGCCGCGCGCCAAGAAGGTCATCGAGCTGAGCGTGGACGAGGCGCGCCGCCTGAACCACCACTACATCGGCACTGAGCACCTGCTCCTGGGGCTGGTCCGCGAGGGCGAGGGCATCGCCGCTGGCGTTCTGGAGTCCCTGGGCGTCAGCCTGGACAAGGTCCGCTCGCAGGTGATCTACGTCCTGAACCAGTCCGCCGCCTATTCCCAGACCGAGGGGGGCGCCCCGCACGGGAAGTCCAGCAAGACACCCGTGATCGATCAGCTAGGCATGGACCTGACCGCCGCGGCTCGCGCCAACAAGCTCGACCCGGTGATCGGCCGCCACAAGGAGATCGAGCGGGTCGTCCAGATCCTGTCGCGACGCACCAAGAACAACCCGGCTCTGATCGGCGAGCCCGGCGTGGGCAAGACGGCTATCGTCGAGGGTCTGGCGCAGCGTATCGCCTCCGGCGACGTCCCCGAAACGCTCATGGGCAAGCGCCTGCTCACCCTGGACATCGGCTCGCTCGTTGCCGGCACGAAGTACCGCGGCGAGTTCGAGGAGCGGCTGAAGAAGATCATCGAGGAGGTCAAGAACAGCGGCAACTGCGTGCTGTTCATTGACGAGCTGCACACGCTCGTCGGCGCGGGCGCCGCCGAGGGGGCGGTCGACGCGGCCAACATCCTCAAGCCAAGCCTGGCCCGTGGCGAGCTGCAGACAATCGGCGCCACCACCCTTGACGAGTTCAGGAAGTACATCGAGCGGGACGCTGCGCTCGAGCGGCGCTTCCAGCCCGTGCTCGTGGAGGAGCCGTCGATCGAAGACACGATCGAAATCCTCAAGGGGATCAAGGAGCGCTACGAGCAGCACCACCGGCTCGAGATCTCCGACGAGGCGATCAAGGCCGCGGCTGACCTGGGCTCGCGCTACGTGCCCGACCGCTTCATGCCAGACAAGGCGATCGACCTGGTGGACGAGGCGGCCAGCCGCGTGCGGATGCAGCGGGCGTCGGCCCCGCCCACCCTCAAAGAGGTGATGCGCTCGCTCGAGAGCGTCCAGAACGAGAAGGAGTCGGCGATCGCCGCCCAGCAGTACGAGCTCGCCGCCGAGTACCGCGACCGCGAGGCGCAGCTGCGGGCCAAGCTCGAGGGTCTCGAGCAGGGTTGGCAACAGGAGCAGGGCCGCGAGAAGCCGATCGTGACCCCCGAGGACATCGCTCAGGTCGTGGCGATGTGGACGGGTATCCCGGTCATGCAGATCGCCGAAGAGGAGAGCACGCGCCTGCTCAAGATGGAAGAGGCGCTGCATGAGCGCGTGAAGGGCCAGGCGGAAGCTGTCGTCACGGTCGCCAAGGCCGTGCGGCGGGCTCGCGCTGGTCTTGGCGATCCGCGCAAGCCGAACGGCTCGTTCATCTTCCTCGGACCCACCGGCGTGGGCAAGACCGAGTTGGTGCGGGCGCTGGCCGAATTCATGTTCGGCACGGAAGACTCCATGGTGAAGATCGACATGTCGGAGTTCATGGAGCGCCACTCCGTGGCCCGGCTGGTCGGCGCACCTCCCGGCTACATCGGGTACGAAGAAGGCGGCCAGCTCACCGAGGCGGTGCGCCGCAAGCCCTACTCCGTCGTCTTGCTGGACGAGATCGAGAAGGCCCACCCGGAGGTCTTCAACATCCTGCTGCAGATCATGGACGACGGGCGCCTGACCGACGCCAAGGGCCGCAAGGTGGATTTCCGGAACACCATCATCATCATGACGTCGAACGCCGGCGCTGAGCTGATCCGCCGCGAGACGGGCCTCGGCTTTCACAAGTCCGAAAGCCAGCAGTCCGCGCAGGAGCAGTACGACCGGATGAAGGACAAGGTGCTGCAAGAGATGAAGAAGCTCTTCCGGCCCGAGTTCCTCAATCGCATCGACGCCACTGTGGTCTTCCGCGCCCTGGCCCGGGAGCAGATCCGGGAGATCGTGGACCTGATGCTGGCTCGGACCCAGAAGCAACTCACCGAGCAGCGGCTCACCATGGAGGTCAGCGACGTCGCCAAGGACCTCCTCGTCGAGAAGGGCTTCGACCAGGTGTACGGCGCCCGCCCCATGCGGCGGACGATCCAGAACCTCATCGAGGACCCACTCGCCGAAGGTCTTCTCCACGGCCGCTTCAAGCCGGGCGACATCGTCACGATCGACCGCGTCGGTGACGAGCTCCAGCTGGAGGCTCACCCCGGCCTTCCCGAGCCGGAGAAGGTCGTCGTTGAAACGACCGCCTGACTGACGAGGGGTGCGGCGCCCAAGGCGCCGCACCC